>Ga0136613_10000288_pt1 | contig 22194 bp, 16 predicted proteins | sample AntDrymUQ2722106_2_FD_106649 | JGI IMG/M metagenome (GOLD analysis project Ga0136613, IMG submission 106649) | Polar desert sand microbial communities from Dry Valleys, Antarctica - metaG UQ272 (21.06) | ecosystem: Environmental > Terrestrial > Soil > Desert | place: Antarctica: Dry Valley... | reverse complement strand
TAGCATCGCTGGCAACGAAAGGAGGTGGTGTTGCCGATGGATAGTTCCAAGCACGCCACCACCGAGGCAGTGGCCTAGCACAGCTTCGCGTGGTGTAGCGACGGGAGAGCCGGCCGGTGCGGTCGGCTCTTTCCATGTCCGCCGATTCGCAGACCCGCCCAGAGCCAGGACCGATGCCCGACGAGACGATCGCCCTCAACCGACGCGCACGCCATGACTACGCCATCGAGGACACCCTCGAGGCGGGCATCGTATTGACCGGCACCGAGATCAAGAGCGTGCGGGCCCACAAGGTGAACATCGCGGAGGCCTACGCTCGCGTCGACAAGGGCGAGGCCTGGCTGATCGGCGCACACATCGCCGAGTACGCGCAGGGCAACCGCAACAACCACGCCCCGACGCGCACGCGCAAGCTGCTCCTGCACCGCGACCAGATCTCCGAGCTCACCGGCCTCCAGTCGGCAAAGGGCCTGACGATCGTGCCGCTGCGACTCTACCTGCGCCGTGGACGCGCGAAGCTCGAGCTCGCCATCGGCCGCGGCAAGAAGACCCACGACAAGCGTCGCTCGATCGCCGAGCGCGACATGCGCCGCGAGCTCGAGCGGGAATCGAAGGTCGCCCGCCGCATCAAGCTCTAGAACAGGTGTTCACATCAGCACATCGGTCTGGTATAATGGCCGCCGTTCGGTTCGTGGGGATGTCAGGTTTCGACAGGGCCCGGGAATCGGGAATCGCAGGTCGAGGGTGCTCGCAGGCCTCGTAAAACAGCGGGCAATTGCTGTAACTGGCAACGATAGTTACGCCCTCGCTGCTTAGGCAGTGAGCATTGACGTCGTCCACCCTCCCCGGACGGCGAAGATGTCATCAGGGGAGGTGCGGCGTCGCCGACTCCGGTGAGTGGCGTCAAAGAGCCGAGAGGCATCACCGGATAGCAGGCGAAGCACCCCGCCGGTCGGGGGCCCGCATCGCGAAACGCAAGTAGGCCGGAAATACCTGTAGGAAGTTCTCGACGACTGTGTTCTGGACGGGGAGTTCGATTCTCCCCCATCTCCACCATTCATCATCGGCGGCGGTGCTTCGGCATCGTCGTTTCGTCGTTTCGACGGCAGGGGAGACGGACCTGGCCGGCCGGAGGCCTCAACGAGCCAGTGCCGCCGACCTCTCCAGTCCATCAATGATGACGTCGAGCCCGTACTCGAATTCGTCCGCGTAGTCGTAGCCGGGCTTCACGGCGTGCTCGGTGATGAACATCCGGTCACGGATGGCGCACCACGGCCTGGTTCACCCACGAGGTCCCCGGACGAGGCAGCGGGGACCGGCGAGCGGATCGACGAGGATCGTCCCCCGGCCGGGCGCTCAGTCCGTCGTCAGCAGATCCCGCACGCGGCCGCGGAGTCGCGCGGCCGCATCCACGTCGTCCCCGAGCGCCCGGCCGAGCCGCGCGATGGTCACGTCCGCGGCGAGCCCGTCGTCCACGGCATCCACCGCCTCGCCGAGGAGGAGGCGGCGATCAGGATCCGACTCAGCTTCGGCGACGTGCCTGACGAGCGCGCCGATGTCGCCGAGCGTGGCCGCGAGCTCCTCGGGTGGCTCGTCCAGGCTCTCGTCGAAGTGGACGGTCGCCATCGCCAGGAGGTCCTGGCCATCGGCGGCCAGACGCCGCGTCCCGCCGGCCAGGCCGCCGACGACGAGCGCATACCCGTCATCGAGGGTCGGCGCGAAGCCGATCCACGGCCCGTCGGGACCGATGCGACCCACGGCACATGCAGCGCCATCCATGGCGTGCGCCTCCCGGGCCTACTCCTTGACCTGCCCGGCGGGCAGGACCACGATCCTCCGATTCGGCTCGACCCCGACGCTCTGGGTCCGGATGCGCGGATTCTCGAGCAGCGCCATGTGCACGACGCGGCGCTCGACCGCCGGCATGGCCTCGAGCTGGATGATCTTCCCGGTCTGGACGACGCGCTTGGCGGCCCGATCGGCGACGTCACGGAGCTGCTGCTCTCGGCGGCCACGGTAGTTCTCGACGTCGATCGCGATGCGGTGATGCTGCCCCTCGCGTCGCCCGACGATGAGGTTGACGATGTGCTGCAGGCTGGCGAGCTTCTCGCCACGACGCCCGATGAGCGCGCCCAGGTCGTCACCACGGACGTTGAGACGGGCGGCATCGCCACCACTGGCGATCTCCACGGTTCCGGTCAGCCCCATCAGGTCGAGCATCTCGGTGAGGACGGTCTTGGCGGTGTCGAGGGTGGAGCGCTCCTCGTCGCTCAGCTCTTCGACCGGTTTGCCGGACACGAACGGCGCTGGCTCGCGCCCGGTGCGCTCCGGTCGTGGGCCACGGTCGGGACGCGGCTCGCGGATGGCGTGCTCGCCATCACGGTCACGGCCGTTTCGGCCCCGGCCGCCCCGCCCTCGGCTGCCGCGCGTGCGGCGAGCGGCGTCGGCGCGCTCCAGCTCGGCGACCTGCTCATCGGCGGCGGCGGCGGCGACCGCCAGGTCGACCGGTGCGGCCACATCCTCAGCGGTCGGGTCCGGCTGCGCCGAGCGCGCCGGCTCGGCAGCAGGCTCAGGGGATGCCTGTGCGGGACTCTCCTCCTGCGCGGTCGGCGTGCTCTCGACACGAACCGACTCAGCGGCAGCGACCGCCGACTTCGGCGCGGCCAGGATGCGCGCCTCCTCCGCACCGACGCCGAGCACGCCCCGACTGCCCTGCGCCAGGATCTCGATATCGAGCTCGCTCAGATCGGAGGAAAACTCCGCCATGGCGGCGCGAATCGCCTCTTCAACGTTCTTGCCCGTGAACTCACGAAAGGTCATCGTTTCCGTCCTCGTCGCTTGGCGCTCCCCTTCGGTCGGCTTCCGGGCCGCGGGTTGCTGCCGCGGCTGGCGTTCGGCGAGGGTGCGCGTGGTGTGGTGGGCTTGGGCTCCTCGGTGGGCGCGGCGTCGCCATCGGTGCGCTTCGGACGCGACGCGGGCGTGATGCCGGTCTCCGGCGACGGCGCCCAGGCGGGCTGCCAGCCGAAGATCGGGAAGAGGTTGCCCCAACCCATGATCAGGAACTGCTGGATCACCAGGTACGCGGTGTACACGATCCAGTACAGGATCAGGCCGCTCGGGAAGATGCCGCCCCAGACGATGGTGAGCAACGGAAACGTGTAGGTCATGGTGCTCGTCATGCCGGACGTCGGATCTTCCGGGTTGGGCCTTGGGCTCGTCATCTTGACCTGCACGAACTGCAGGACGCCGGCGATGACGGCCAGGAGGGAGAGCGCGAATCCGAACAGGGGAATCGCGAAGACATGGTCGATCCGGGCGAGGTCCAGGCCCAGCAGCCAGCCCACCGTCGTGTCGACGTGGCCTGAAAGCTTGATCGGATCGATGAGCTGGCAGTTCAACGGGAGGAACTGCGGCAGCTGGCTGTACTCGGGCAGGTTGCAGGCGCCCTCGAAGGCGACCCGGAAGGTGTCCGCCTGTCCGGCGACGGATTCCACGACGTTCGCCGACTGGAGCGCCTCGAAGGCGTCGCTGTTGCCATCGTTGATGGTGAAGCCCGTGATGACGCCCGAGGCGCGGATCAGCGCCTGGTAGAGGGCGAACAGGATCGGCAATTGGAGCACCACCGGGAGGCAGCCGGCGGCCGGGTTGACGCCGTGCTCCTTGTAGAGCGCCATGGTCTCCTCGGAGACCTTCTGGCGGTTCCCCTTGTGCTTCCGTTGTACCTCGCGGATGAGCGGCTGCATCCGCTGCATCTCCTTCTGCGAGCGGATCTGGCGAATGAACAGCGGAGCAAGGATCGTGCGGATGACGATGGTGAAGACGATGATCGCCAGTGCGAAGTCGAAGAAGGGAATCTGAAAGAGTGCGACGAGCAGGTTGAAGAGCGGCAGGAAGAAGACGTCCCAGGGCGGCGTGAAATGCTCGATCCCCAGGAATCCCGCGCCGATGGTCGGGGTCAAATCGCTCTCTCTCGTCTAGTGGACAGGGTCATAGCCGCCCGGATGGAATGGGTTACATCGGCCGATGCGCTTCGCGCCCATCCACGACCCGCGCAGCAGCCCATGGCGATCGATCGCCTGGTACGTGTAGACCGAGCAGGTCGGCGAATAGCGGCAGCTCGGCGGCATCCAGCCCGTCAACTTCTGGTACGCGATGATCAGTCCAAGCCCGATTCTCTTCATTTACCGATGTCCGCTCGCACAAGCAGCGAGTCGATCGCTTCTCCCAGCTCTGCCTGGCTGGCGTCGCCCGCAACCGGCCGCGCGATCAGGAGGAGATCCCACCCGGGACCGATCCGTTGAATCCGCTCGCGGAGCAGGCTGCGCAGACGACGTCGCACTCTATTTCGCTGAACCGCTCCACCGAGCGCGCGAGGTGTCGACAGGCCAATTCTCGTCTCCGACCGCTCCGTCCGCATCCAGCGAAGAACAAGGAGTGGCGTCGACCGTGCCGTGCCGTGCCTGCCGATGGCCTCGAAGTCCGCGCGGCGCCGAAGCATCGGCAGCACAGGCACGGCGGTGTCGACCCTGGCGGCGGTCAGACGGTCAGTCGCTTGCGCCCCTTGGCTCGACGACGAGCGAGCACGCGGCGTCCGCCCTTCGTCGCCATTCGGGCCATGAAGCCATGCTCGCGCTTGCGCGAGCGCTTCTTGGGCTGATACGTCCTCTTCGACATTGGTGCGTGCCGTTTCCTCGTTCAACGTTCACGGTTCGAGCCACGAACACACGAACGGCTGGCGTATCGCCAGCCTCCACACGTTTCCTAGGCCCGTCGCGCTCTGGGTCGCGATTCTACCGGCGACCCGGTGCCGGGTCAAACTCCGAAGGCACGGCGCCGTTCGGCGACGGACCCATCGGCCGAGCGTCTCCGGGACGCTTGACCCCTTCCCCGGCCGGATGACGAGCCGCCACGCGCACTGTTCGCGAGTCAGCGGCGAAGGGGGCAAGACCCATGGCGCGCCAGATCGGCCGATCGTCCCGATCCGTTGCCCCGCCGTTTCGAGCGCTGCTATAGTGGCGCGACCCCCGGCCCGGACCGCCCGATGTCACGTCCGATCTCGGCCGGAGGCGGACTCATCAGCCCACGCGGCAACCCCGCAGATCGGTTCGGAGCACGTCAGTTTGATGGATGCGAAGCAGGTGTGGCGCGCCGCCCTCGGCGAGTTGCAGGTCTCCCTCTCCCCGGCCAACTTCGACACCTGGCTCAAGGACACCGAGCTCGTCGAGATCGACGACAACCGATGTCGCATCTCCGCTCCGAACGGCTTCGCACGCGACTGGCTCGACAACCGCTATCGGCCTCTCATCAGCCAGACGCTGGCTCGGGTGGTGGGAGGCTCGGTGCAGCTGGAGTTCGTCGTCGCCGATGCCTCCGGCCCGCTCCCGAGCCAGGTGGACGAGGAGGGCCAGGTCCAGATGCCACCGCTGAGCGCGGGTGGCAATGCCATCAACCTGAACGTGCGCTACACCTTCAACAACTTCATCGTGGGCAGTGCCAACCGACTGGCGCACGCCGCCGCCCTGAGCGTCGCCGAACGGCCCGGACACGCATACAACCCGCTCTTCCTGTATGGCGGCGTCGGCCTTGGCAAGACGCACCTGATGCACTCGATCGGCAATGCGGTATCGGCCAAGTTCCCGCGCAAGCGGATCCTGTACGCGACGAGCGAGAAGTTCACGAACGACTTCATCAACTCGATCCGCGAGCAGAAGATGGAGGACTTCCGCAACCGATATCGACGCATCGACGTGCTGCTGATCGACGACATCCAGTTCATCGCCGACCGCGAGCGTACGCAGGAAGAGTTCTTCCACACCTTCAACACGATTCACGAGGCCGGCAAGCAGGTCGTGCTTTCCAGCGACCGCCCACCGAAGGCGATCACCACCCTGGAGGAGCGCCTGCGGAGCAGGTTCGAGTGGGGGCTCATCGCCGACCTCACCCCGCCGGATCTCGAGACCCGCATCGCCATCCTGCGCAGCAAGGCCGAGGACCAGCTTCACCTCATCCCGTCGGAGGTGATCGACTTCATCGCCCGCAAGGTGGTGAGCAACGTCCGTGAGCTGGAGGGAGCCCTGAACCGCGTGGTGGCCTACGCCAGCATGAGCGGGATGCCCGTCAGCATCGAGCTCGCCAGCGCGGTGCTGAGCAACGTCATGTACAACCCTCGCAAGCGGTCGATCACCCCCCAGCGCATCGTGCGCGCGGTCGCCGACTATTACGGCGTCAACCTGGACCAACTGCGGAGCAGCAAGCGCGATCGGGCCATCGTCGTCCCGCGCCAGATCGCCATGTTCCTCATCCGCGAGGAGACCGATATCAGCCTGCTGCGCATCGGTGCCGAGCTTGGTGGGCGCGATCATTCGACCGTTCTCCATGCCTACGACAAGATCGCGCGCGAGCTCCAGGAGAACGACGAGATGCGGCGCGAGGTCAGCGCCGTGCGGGAGATGATCTACTCCGAGTGAGCGACCCAGCGCCGATCGGGAATGATTCCGGCTCAACGACGCGGAATCGGCGATATTGGTGGATAACTGGCCCAATGTGGTGGATAACTGGCCATCGCTGTGGACAATCGGCGCCATGCGCCTGCCCGGGCGTTACCCTCTATCCACCGTCGTGACGAACCCTTCCCCCATCCATCCGCGGGTGGAGAACAGGGTATCGACGGGCATCCGTGAGTTATCCGCAACGGGCTGCCACGCTCATGCGAGGCAGGAATGGGAGCCCTCGTCCACACCGTCCACATCCCTACTAGGGACGGTGACGGGTAGGTATTCTCTCTTGAACCGATAGAACGAGAATCGGCACATCGTGGATACCAGGCATTCACGAATCAGCAGATGAGGTCGGCATGAACATCTCGGTGATGCAGGAGAACCTGGCGCGCGGGCTCAGCACGGTGAGCCGTGCGGTGAGCAGCCGCGCGACGCTGCCGGTCCTGGCCAACGTGCTCCTCAAGACGGAGAACTCGGGCCTCAAGCTCACCGCCACGAACCTCGAGATCGGGATCAACTGCTGGGTTCCGGGCAAGGTGACCGAGGAGGGGGAGATCACCGTCCCGGCCAAGCTGCTGACCGACCTCGTGGCGTCGCTGCCGAACCAGCGCATCGACCTGGTCCTGTCGGCGAAGGATCGGACCCTCAAGCTCACGTGCGGTAACAATCGCTCGAGCATCAAGGGCATCGAGGCCGACGAGTTCCCGGTGGTGGCCGCGATTGGTGACGCGCCGGCGACGAGCGTGGATGCGCGCGTGCTGCGCGAGGCGCTCGGCGAGGTCGTCTTCGCCGCCGCCTCGGACGAGAGCCGCCCGATCCTGACCGGCGTGCTCACCAAGCTGACCGGCGATCGGATGACCCTGGCGGCGGCCGACAACTACCGGATCGCCGTGCGGACCCTGACCCTCCACAAGCCGGTCAACCCGGAGATCACGATCGTCGTGCCGGGGCGCTCGTTCGCCGAGCTGATGCGAATCCTGCCCGACGCGGAGACGCCGATCGAGATCACGGTCACGCCGAACAAGAGCCAGGCGCTCTTCCACGTCGAGGGGATCGACCTGGTCAGCCGGCTGATCGAAGGCCAGTTCCCGAACTATGAGCCCGTCATCCCGGCGTCTCACAGCTCTCGCGCGGTGATCGATCGCGAGGCATTCCTGGCCGGAACGCGTCGCGCCAGCATCTTCGCGCGCGACAGCGCCAATATCGTGAAGATCGAGATCGGTGGCGATGACGCCAACGGCGCCGGCGTGGCGATCACCGCTCACGCGGCGGACGTCGGCGACAACGCCGATACCGTCGATGCGGCGATCGAGGGATCGCCCACGGCGATCGCCTTCAACGCGCGCTACCTGATCGACGTGCTGAGCAACCTCGGCTCCGATGAGGCCGCTCTCGAGCTCTCGGGCCCGCTCGCCCCCGGCGTCATCCGCGGCATCGGCAAGGACGACTACGTTCACGTCATCATGCCGGTTCGGACCGCGTCGTAGGGACGCCCATGGCTCTGCGCGCGCCTTCGCGCGCCGCCAACGCCACGATGGAGCTGACGCGGCTGACGCTCACGGACTTTCGGAGCTATGCGGCCGCCGAGCTCGCACCCGACCCCGGGCTCACCGTGGTCGCCGGCCCGAATGGCACGGGCAAGACGAATCTGCTCGAGGCGATCCACGCCACGATCGTCGGCCGCTCGCATCGTGCGGGCGTCGACGCGGAGTTGGTGCGGCACCGGGCGCCGTTCGCGCGCGTCGCGCTTGACCTGGCCGGCGGCACCGCAGCTGGCGGCGCGACGGTGGAGCTGGTCGTGCCGGGCATCGACCCGCCTGCGGGGATCCGAAAGCGTCTGATGGTGAACGGCGTCCCGCGCCGGACGACGACGCTGGCCGACGTCGCGCGCGTCGTCCTCTTTCGCCCGGAGGAGATGCTGCTCCTGGTCGGATCGCCGTCCGACCGCCGGCGCTTCCTGGACGGGATCGTCGCGCAACGGGATCGGCGATCGGCGCGCGACCTCATCGAGGTTGCGCGCGTGGTCACCCAGCGCAACGCGCTGCTGCGGGCCATTCGCGCCGAGGAGGCGGCGATCGAGAGCCTCGACTTCTGGGACGAGCAGCTGGCGCAGTTGGGTGCACGGGTGATGCGGGCTCGGCTGGAGGTCCTGGCCGATCTCGTCGAGCGCATGGGTCCGTTGCATGGGACGATCGCGCTCCAGGAGGAGCGTGAGGAGTGGGTGAGCCTGGCCTACTTCGACGGGCTCAAGGAGGCCTGGCCCGAGCGCGCCGATCCCCGGGTTCGTATCCCGACAGGCGAGGAGCTGGCCGTGGCCTATCGGCGTCGGATCGCCCAGGTCCGAACCAGGGAGGCGTGGAATGGCGTCAGCCTGGTGGGCCCGCAACGCGACGACCTGCGCGCCGAGCTCGGAGGGCGCGATGTCGCCAGCCACGCCAGCCGGGGTCAGCAGCGGACGATCATCCTGGCCATGAAGCTGGCCGAGACCGATCTTCTCGGGGCGGATGGGCCCCGGCCGGTCGTGCTGCTCGACGACGTCTTCAGCGAGCTCGACCCGGACCGGGCTGCGCGGCTCTCCGACCTCCTCGCCGACCGCGGCCAGGTCATCGTGACGACGGCCGATCCCGCCACCCTCGAAGGCGCACGGCGGCGTCACGCGGCCGTCTGGCGGATCGAGCTCGGCCGGCTGGAGCGGGAGGCGTGAGCGGGCGCGAGAGAGCCGGCACGGCCGTCCAGCGCGCGCTGGCGGCATCGATGGGGGCGACCGCCGACGAGCAGCTCGCGCTGGCACAGGTGCGGGTCGCCTGGGGCGAGGTGGTGGCCGAGGCGCGCCTCGAGCGCGGGCCGCTGACCAGCCGCGTGCGGCGGGTGACCGGCGGCACCGCGCACGTCGATGCCTCCGAGCCGATGCTTGCCCAGGAGCTCACGCTCCGTGCCGAGGCGCTGGTCTGGGCCGTCAACGAACGCATGCGGGGCCGACCGGGGGCGACCATCGTGCTGATCGGGCTGGCCGTATCGTTGGGTCGGGGCGGACACGACCGGACCCTATAATCGGCGCCGAGCACCCATCCACGAGCACCCGCGCCGGCATGAGCAATCGCGTCGCAACCAGGATCGGACTCCCGTCCGCCGAGGAGCGGCCAGCAGACGCGTGGGATCTCGCCACCTTCCATGAGCCGGCCGTCGGGGCGCTGGCGCGAACCAAGGGCAGCCTCTTCCTGCTCGCGCAGCTGACCGGCGGCAACGCATCCCTCGCGAAGGCGGCTCGCGAGGCGCTCGATGGGATTCAGCGCGACTACTATTACGACCTGTCGGCCGGAGTCACCGTCTCGCTGGCTCGCGCCCTCGCCGGTGCCAATCGGCGGCTCTACCACGGCCGGAAACGGCTCGGGATCCCGCGTCGCACGGCGGTGAGCGTCGTGGCGGTCGTGGTGCGTGGCCACGAAGCGCACGCCGTCACGCTGGGTCCGGCGAGCGCGGTGATCGTTCGCGACGGACGCATGTACGAGGTGCCGCCCCCGCCGGCGAAGGCCGACCCCTGGGTCCGGCGCCGTCGAGTCGCCGAGACCCTCGGCGAGGCGCTCGAGGTGGAGCCATACACCTGGCACGGAGCGCTCGGCTCGAACGACCGGATCGCGCTGATCAGCCGCCACTTTGCGCACGTCGTGGGGGCCGACGAGCTCAAGGGTGCCCTCGCCACCATGCGCCCCGCCCAGGCTGTCGCGCACCTCCAGCAGATCTTCGCCATGCGGGGTGGCTCCGGGTCCGACGGCATCCTTGCCGTCGAGGTGACTGAGCTCGCTTCGACGGTGACCACCCACCATCTGGAGCCGGTGCGGCCGGCAGAGCCGTTCGCCGGCCTGCCCGATCAGAGCCCGGTGCCGCTGGCCGACGCGATCGGCCGTGGCCTGCACCGCGCGGGAGACGCTGCCGAGGGAACCAAGTCGGCATTCGGCCGGGCTCTCCTGACGGTGATCGGCTGGATCCTCGCGTTCGTTCCGCGACGCCGGGCGGAATACCCTCGCAGCATCCCGCGCACCGCGGAACGCGAGCAGGGGCGTCGTCGACGGCTCGGGGTGGCCGGCATGATGGTCGTCGCGGCACTCCTCGCCGTCGGGTCGACCGTTGCCGCGCTGCCGAGCGCGCGCCCGACCGACGCCATCCCGCGCGCGAGCATCGCCCGAGAGTCGATCGCGGAGGCGGTCGAGCTCGTCGGAGCCGTTGATGATCGCGTCGAGGGCGTCGATCTCGTCGACCGCGATCCGGAGCGGGCGGTCGACCTGCTCGCGGACGCGCACGACGCGGTGGTGCGCGCCTCGAGCGTTGGTGTTGAGGATCACGAGCTTGCTCCGCTTCGTCGCCGGATCGATCGTCACCTCGACGGGCTGAACCAGGTGGCGCGCATCGCGACTGCCGATCCGGTGGTCGACCTGACCGCCAGCCTGGAGGATGTCGACCCGGCGCGCATGGTGGCCGCCAGCGACGGATCGCTCTGGATCATGGATGCGGGACGCGGACGGGTGGTGCGAGCCGACCCGGGAGACGGCAGCGTCGAGGTGGTCTATCGAGCCGGCCAGGCGCTCGAGACGGGGGAGACGCCCGGAGATCCGTGGCTGTTGGCGACCGCCGCCACCGACGTGGTGGTCATCGACCGCCAACGGACGGCGTGGCGCATCGACCTTGCGGAGCGCATCCCTCGCCAGATGCCGCTCGCGGGCGCGTCAGAGATCAGCTCGGAGACGACGCTCATCGGCGCCCTCCAGCACCGGCCGCCGCTCGAGATCTTCAACCTCTACGTCGTCGACGGCGCCAGCGGGGAGATCGACCGATGGGCTCCGCCCGCCGTCATTCCGGTCACCTATCCCGATCCGGCCGAGCCGTTCCTGACGGATGCGCCCGACCTGGACCCTCGCGAGGCTCGCGACCTCCGGGTGGACGTCAACGCTTGGCTGCTCCACGCCGATACCGTCACGCGCGTCGATTTCGGGTCGCCCCGCGCTCAGACCGACTACTCGCTCGATCGTCCACCTGACGGCGAGCTGCGCCCGCAGCTCGACTATCGCGTCATCGACGCCGCCACAGTCGGAGACCGCGACTTCCTCTACGTGTACGACGCGGCGAACGATCGGATCATCGCCTTCCAACGCGCCGACGGGGCGTTCGTGCGCCAGTGGATGGCCACGGAGGATGGCGCTTCTGTCGCGGCCTTCGCCGACGTTCGGAGCCTGTCGGTGACCTCGGTCAGCGACGGTCCGCCGGTGGCCTTCCTCCTCACCGGTGACGGCGTCGTTCGGCTCGTGCTGGAGTGACCGGCGCTAGAATCGGTCCATGGCGGAGCAGCCGTTCGGCCGGGTCCGGCTCATCGAGATGGTGGTCGAGAGCGTGCGCGTGCACATGCTCTCAAGCCAGCACGTAGTGATCCTGAAGCAGTCGGAGCGAGACCGCTACCTGCCGATCTGGATCGGCTCGTCCGAGGCCAACGCCATCGCGATGCGCCTCCAGGGCCTCTCGGCCGAGCGCCCGCTCACACACGACCTCGTCGTCAGCATCCTCGGCGCGCTCGGCGCCAGCATCAGCCGCGTCGTGGTCACCCATGTGATCGACGGCACCTACCACGCTCGCCTCTACGTCGAGAATGCGGGTGGGGAGGAGAACGAGGTCGACTCTCGAACCTCGGATGCCATCGCGGTGGCCGTCCGCACCGGCTCGCCAATCTACGTCGACGAACGCGTCCTGGACGAAGCCGGCGTCGAGCCGGACAGCACCGAGGTGGGTACCGCCGCGGAGGAGGAGCGCCTCGCGGTCTTCCGCGAGTTCGTCAACTCGCTCGACGTGGACCTGTCGGGCGAGAAGGGTCCTCCGGCCGAGGAGAGCTGAGCCCGGGTTCAATGCGACGGGGGGCCACCCAATACTTCGGACCGTCGCGTCCACAGGGCCAGCCGCAGCTTCCCGATGTCCCGGAAGGTGCGCAGGATCTTGCGGAACGACGCTCCGGTATTCGTGCCGGCCGTGCGCGGGTAATGGTTCACGCCGACCTGCGCGAGGCGCTCACCGCGGGCACGCAGCTTGATCAGCAGCTCGGCCGACAGGAAGGGCGAGTCGGTCGTGAGCGGGAGACCATCGAAGACTTCGCGGCGGAGGAGCTTCATCGCGCAGTCGATGTCCCGCACGCGCAGCCCGAACAGCACCGAGACGATGGCGTTGTAGGTCTTGGCGATGAAGATCCGGTGCGGGGGGTCGCGACGCTTGATGCGGTAGCCGATGACCGCATCGACCCGCTTCTTTGCCGGATCGTCCAGGCGCTCCATCAGGCGCGACACCTCACGCAGGTCGAATTGCAGGTCACCATCGCTGAAGCAGATCAGCTCGCCGGCGGCGTTCGCGAAGCCGGCCCGCAGCGCGCCGCCGTAGCCAAGATTCTCCTGGTGGTGCACGCGAACGCGCGGGTCGGCCGCGGCCAGCGCATCGGCAATCTCGGGCGTCCGGTCGGTCGATCCGTCGTCCACGACGAGAACCTCGATCGACCCATCGACCAGCCGCCCGACCTCGTCGAGCGCGCGACGCACCGTCTCGGCCACGTTCTCCTCTTCGTTGTAGGCAGGGAAAAAGAAGGTCAGACGCGGCCTGGCGGGATCGGTCACGTGGCTGGACCTTCGACCAGAAGGAGGCGCGTGAAGCCGGGCAGGGTGGGCACGGTGCTCATCTCCCAGCGCGCGGTGACGCTCGCGCGCTGCCAGCCGGGAAGCACGACGTACACGGGCCGCTCACCGAAGTGGGCGCGGATGGCGTTGTTCATCGTGCGGTAGCCCTCGTCGAGAATGTCGCGCTCGTCGATGATGGTCAGGTCGGGTCGGTGGCCTAGCACCCACCGATGGTGCCAGAGCGGCGTGCTGTAGCTCCACCAACTCACGATGACCGAGTTGGGCGGCAGCAGGGCATAGGCCGATGCGACCCACTCGTCGGCATCTCGATTCTGGCTCTGATCGTGAGCACCATACCCGGTCACCAGCGAGGCGGTCGGCAACAGCGCCCCAAGCCCGAGCACGAGCGCGCCGCCGAGCGCCGCCAGCCGGCGTCGAGCGCCGAGACCGGTGACCAGCCGGCGGTCCACTTCCGCCACCGCCTGGGCGCAGGCCGTCGCGATCGCCGCCAGCGCGACGCCGATCAGGGGGGCGAGGACGGCCACCGTCGGCATGTAGTACCTGTCGATATCACCATCCCGGAAATTCATCGAATAGAAGACGTTGCCGGCCACGAAGAGGGCCAGCACGGCGAGGGTGCCGAGCGATCGGGATCCCACGACCGCCGCCCCGATGGCAACCAGAAGCCAGCCGGGCGCCACGAACTGGGCCGCAAGCACGCGCTCGGCGTCAGCCCATTTCTCGCCGATGTCTGCCAGCGGCTCCTCGAAGTCACGGAACAGCCCGCTGAACTGCTCGGCCAACACGAGATATCGGAAGCGGTCCAGCGTGTCCGGGCGGGCGTAGAAGAGGGGCGGTTCCGGGTCGGTGATCGCCCGAATCCAGATGTAGGCGAATGAGGCGATGCCAATCGCCCCTGCCACCACGCACAGCGCGACGAGTCGCCAGCGTCGCCAGATGGCGCGGTCGACCACGAACAGCCAGAGGGCAATGCCGGGGGAGAAGAGGCCGATGAGAGGATGCACGCCGAGGCCGAGCCCGAAGGCGAGCGCGGCACCGACCAGCCAGCGTCCGGCCCGCGGCGAGCCCGCCCGCTCCGCGGCTCGCCAGGTGATGAGCAGCCACACGACGACGGTGACCGACAGGATGCTGATGGCGTGGACGTCCGCGCGCGCCGCGTTCTCCCACGGCTCCGACGCGAAGGCGAAGGCGGCTCCCGCGATGCCGGCCGCCGTGGCCCGCAGGGCGCGCTCCCGCTCGCCGATGAGGTGGCCGCTGATGAGCACCACCAGGCCCGAGGCGATTGCGACGGAGACCCCCGAGAGCAGGTTCATGCGCCAGGCAACCTCGCCCATCGGCAGCTGGCTCCAGAGCCATCCGAGCATCGCGTAGGTCGGAAAGCCGGTCGGGTGGAAGATCGACAGCGTGGGCGGCACGGTCTGCGCCTCGCCGGTATCCCAGAAGCCGGTCGACGGCAGCATCGTGCGCAGGTAGATGCCGAAGGCGAGGAGCGCGACGAATCCTGCCGCGAAGGCGACCGTGTTGTCGCAGTACGGAATCCAGCGTCTCACCGGCACGGGGGTCGATGGAACGCGGGCCTCGACCGGGCCGTCGGATGCTCGATGTATACTCACCGCCACCTTGGCGTGCATGACGACACGGCGCCCTCCTCTAGGGCGCCGCACCTGATGGCCCGACGCCCCGTCGGCCGACGGGGCGTGGGGTTACTCGATCTCATTCGGCGGCTCGACGCCGGCACGATCCTCACGACGCTCCTCGTCCTCGGCCTCGCCCTGCGCGTCTTCATCGCCGGCTTCTACCTGCCGCTCAGCGGCCTGTCCAACGACATCGGCGCCTTCAGCGCCTGGGCCATGCGGCTAGCAAGCATCGGGCCAGGCGAATTCTACGAGGCAGGCTACTTCAGCGACTACCCGCCCGGCTACATGTATGTGCTCTGGCTGCTCGGCGCCATCGGCGCCGCGCTCGCCCCGATCGTCGGCCACGACGCAACCGGCGGGCTCGTCAAGATCCCCGGCATCCTGGCGGACGTGGGTGTCGCCTTCCTCCTCTTCGCCATCTGCCGGCGCTGGGGTGGGGAGCTCGTCGATCGTAGCCGACTCTCGGTACGGCCCGAAACGCTGGGGATCGCGGCCGCCACGATCTACCTGTTCAACCCCGGCACCATCTTTGACTCGGCCGTGTGGGGCCAGATCGACTCGGTCGGAACGCTCGTCCTGCTCGCCACGATCTACGCGCTTGCCCGTGGCTGGACCGAGGTGGCCGCGTTCGCCGCGGTCGTCGCGCTGCTCGTCAAGTTCCAGTTCGCCTTCCTCATCCCCGTCGTGGCGATCGTGGGTCTGCGGCGGCACCTGTTCGGGCGCTCCAGCGACCCTGAGCACGACAGCCGCCGCGACCCGCTGCGCGTCCTCACCTCGCTGGCGGTCGGCTTCGGCACGATGACGGTGATCCTGCTGCCGTTCGGCATGGCGCTCTACGCCCCGCTCGAGGGCGGCGATCCGCGCGGCCTGCTCGGCATCCTGCCGGCGGCGGATCCCAGCGGGAGCCTGATCGGCAAGTTCGTGGAGGCGGCCAATACGTACGACGGTCTGACCCTCAACGCGTTCAACCTGTGGCGCAACCCATGGAGCGGGCTGGGCGATACGTTCCAGCGCAGCAACGACACCGACGTTGCGCTGGTCCTCGGCTCGATCGGGCTCAGCTGGCAGCAGGTCGGCGCGGTCCTGTTCGGGGCGGTGGCACTGCTGGCGCTGGTCCAGGTCGCGCGGCGGGACGACCTGCGCGGGATCCTGCTGGCATCGCTCGTCCTCGCCATCGCGTTCTTCGTGCTGCCCACGCGCGTGCACGAGCGCTACCTCTTTCCCGCCCTGGCGCTGGCTGCGCCGCTCCTCCTCTCCGGCCGCAGCTGGCCGTGGATCTATGCGGGGCTCAGCCTCTCCTTCTTCGCCAACATCTACTGGGTCTACACCGAGGACTGGTCGTGGACCGGCTCGATCATGAATCCGGGCGCCTTTGGCCAGCCGATGCCCCAGGACCCGTTCCTGACCAGCACGCTCCTGACCGATTGGGGGATCTGGTTGCTCTCTCTGCTGGCCGTCGTCCTGCTCGGCGTGGTCGCCTGGCGTGCCTGGGTCAACATCCTGCGGCCGGAGGCGACCGACTCTGCGCCGGTCGGTTCGCCGGTCGGACGCGCGGACCGCGCCGCGCGTGCCGACGAGTGGACCGCGGACCCATGGGCAGAACCGGAGCCGCGGCGGGTGCCGCTCTTCGGCTGGCTGGCGCGCAACCCGGCCGACGCATACCTGCGCGAGCCGACGCGACGGCTGGATCGGCGTGATGCGCTGCTGCTGCTCGGGCTCGTCGCGTTCGCGCTCGCCTTCCGGCTGTGGCGGCTCGACGTGCCGCGCGGGCACCACTTCGACGAGGTGTACCACGCCCGCTCCGCGGCCGAGTGGATCAGCAACTGGCAGAACGGCTGGGATCGCGACGTGTACGAGTGGACGCATCCGATGCTGGCGAAGTACCTCATCGCCGGTGGCATCCTGATCGCCGATCCGAACCAGATCGTGGGGAGCAGCGATCTCCAGGCGCCCTCGCCCTCGATCGCCGTCGCGCCGCGGCGCGCATCGGTCGGTCACCACCGTTCGGTCGCCTTCACGGCGCCGGCGGGGGATTCCACGATCGTCGCTTCGGACGCGGAGACGGGGGAGCAGCTCGGTCGCTGGGACGCGGGCGGACCCATCGCGGCCCTGGCCTACGACGCCGATGGGCCACGCCTCCTGGTCGGACTCGCAGACAGCGGCTCGGTCGGGACCTACGAGCTGGCCGGGATGCTCGCGTCGCCGGATGGACGCGCCCCGCCGGCCGGCCCACCGATCGAGACAGAGCTCACGGGCGTCACCCAGATCGAGGTGCCGCGCAACGCCGAGGTCACGCTCCTGCGCGGGCCCGACGGCGTGGCCATCATCGACGAGACGACGGATCTGGTGCGAATCTCCGGTGGCGGCTCGTACGGCGGCATCGCCTGGGTGCGCGAGATCGAGGATGGCACCGGCTTCGTTGCGGCCACCGATCCGGAGCGGAACGCGGTCGTGTTCCTCGAGGGAACGACGCTCGAGCCGGCGCTCGACCCCGAAGGCAACGAGCTGGGCATCCTGGCGGTGGACGCCCCTTTGGTGGGCCCGATCATCGCGCGCGGCAGCGGCGAGGACCAACAGCTCCTCGCCCTGACCGGAGCGGTCGCCGTCAACGACGAGCACCCGGCGACCGCCGGTGGTCTCGCCTCCCTCGACGCCGATGCGCAGACGCTGGCCGACCTGGTGCCACTTCCCGGCGCGCCGTCGCTCATCGGGTACCAGCCGATCGCCGACCTGGTGTACGTCGCCGGCGTGGCGGAGGACGGCGCTCCCGTCGTCTGGCCGATCGAGCCGCACATCGACGAACGCAACGACACGAGCGCCGGCCTGGCCGCCTTCGACGAGACGCCCCTTGCTGCGCCGGCACTGGGCATGGCCTTCGACGTCAGCAGCGACAGCCAGGGGGACGACCACGGTCGGCTTGTGCTCAGCACCGGCGACGGAGCGCTCGTGCGGCTCGACGCGGGAAGCAACGCCTTCGCCTGGCGGCTGGCGGGCGTCCTGTTCGGGGCGCTGCTGGTGGCGCTGGTCTACCTGCTGGGCGCATCCATGTTCGGCCGGCGCCGGATCGCGCTGCTCGCCGCGGCCTTCGTGGCGATCGACGGCATGAGCTACGTGATGAGCCGCATCGCCATGAACGACATGTTCGTGGCCGTCTTCATCGTGGCCGCGTACCTGGCCTTCTGGCAGATCTGGTCGGGGCGGTGGGCGCGCAGCGCGTGGTGGGTGCTGCCGCTGGTCGGCGTCCTGGTCGGCCTGGCGGCGGCGACAAAGTGGGTCGGGTTTTACGCGCTCGCCGGCATCTGGATCCTGGTACTGGCGCGATCGAGCCTGGGGCGGCTGCTGCTCGTGGCGCTCGTCGCCTTCGGCACCGCGGTCGGCGGCGTCGACGCGCCGTGGCCGTTCCTGGCCACGATGCTGCTCGTCCTGGCCGCCGCGCTGACGATCGTCCACGTGCGTCCGATCCGGCTCGATCTGGACAGCGCCAGGGTCGCGCTGCCGGCGACCGGCGTGGTGGTCGGCGGGATCGGGCTTGCCTTTGCGATCGGCTACGGGCAGGTCGAGGGGCGCGATCCGGGAGGCGCCGTCGAGGTGCTGTTCGGCGTGCTCGCCCGCGGTGCGCAGGCCGCCTGGCCGGCATGGCTCATGCTCGCCGCCGCCGCGATCCTGCTGGCGTGGAGGGCGTGGCTGTCGCTCCGTGACCCGCGATCCGACGCGCGATGGCAGCAACCGGGCGAGATGGGTGGCTTCGCCTGGTCGTGGATCGGTGCCTGCCTGCTCGTCATTCCGCTGACGGTCTATGCGCTGACCTACATCCCGTATCTGCAGCTCGGGCATGTCTTCGCCGGTCCGGACGCGGGTCCCGGCTACGGCTGGTCGCTCGAGGAGCTGCACGCCCAGATGTTCGGCTACCACTACGGCTTGACCGCCGGGCATGCAAGCTCCTCGCCGTGGTGGAGCTGGCCGCTGGGCCTCAAGCCGACCTGGTTCTTCAACGGGTCGTACGACGGCGAGCAGATCGCGGTGATCTACAACGGCGGCAACCCCATCCTGCTCTGGGTGGGCGTGCCGGCCATCGTGGCCTGCGCCTTCCTGGCGTGGAAGCGGCGTTCTGCCGCGCTGGTCTTGATCGTGGCGGCGTTCGCGTTCCAGATGGCGCCGTGGAGCCGGATCGAGCGTGCATCGTTCGCGTACCACTACCTGACCGCCGTCATCTTCGCGATGCTGGCGGTCGCCTACGTGCTCGACGAGCTCCTGCGGCGGCCGGCCTGGCGCGAGCTGGCCCTGGGGTACCTGGCGCTGGTGGTGGTGGTCGGTGTCCTGGTCTTCCCGCTGGGAGCCGCGCTGCCGATGCCGGATTGGTACATCAACGCGGCGCGGGCACTTCCCCCGTGGAACTACGGCTTCCAGTTCCCCGACCCGCCGCAGGGGGAGCGCGGTGACCTCGTGAGCGCCTCCGGGCTCAAGCTCATCGTCGGGGCGCTGGCGGCCATGGCTGCCGTCGCCTGGTCGCTGCGCGGTCGCGACTGGAGCCCGCCCATCCTGCGCCTGATCGCGCAGCGGCGTGCCGCTCTTCGGGACTGAGTGCGGCGTCGCCCCAGTTGAGGCAGTGCACGCACCGCGCACAGTCGGTGATCGCCACCTACCAATCACGTGCGGCTCGACCGGCGCATCCGGATCGGTGGCGTCGACGACGGGGACGTCATGCTCCGGCTCTTCTGGAACGACCACCCAGGCGACGATGTAGGCCAGCAATGCCGCACCGCTGGTGAGCGGCACGAGCAGCGCCCAGGCGATCCGCACCAGTGCCGGATCCACCTTGACCCAGGCCGCGACTCCTGCGGCGACGCCGCCGATCATGGCGTCGCGAGATCGGGTCAGCCGGCCGTTCACGAGCAGCCTCCGTCCGGGTTCAGCGTGAAGCTCGCCGCATTGCCGTCCACCCGCAGGCTGACCGCCGGCGTGCCCCGATCCCCACTGCGCCAGGTGTCGCCCTCACGGCTGAGCCCGCTGTCGTAGAGCTTGTCGCTGAACGTGATGTTGTCCTCCTCGATGGTGATCGCCACGTCAGCGCCATCCGGGACGCACAGCTCGAGCGAGCCGGCATTCAGCTCGACCGACCCGTCCAGCTGCGTGGCGTCGTCGCCCTCGATCGAGATCGAGCCGGCATTGGCGCCGATGCTCAGCTCGCGCACCTCCGCGCCCGGCAACGACACATTCACATCGCCGGCATTGGCGCCGATCGACAGCGTCGACAGGTCGGCGTCGTCGAGCTTCAACTGCGAGGAGGCCGCGTTCGAGTCGATGCTGAGGATGAGAGCCGCGTCGGTCGGCAGCACCACGTCCCAGGCCTGCCGGCTGTCGGTGAAGCCGATGAAGCCGCCTCCGTCGGCCTCAACTCGCAGCGACTCGTCATCGGAGGTGATCTGTGGCTCCTCGTCGCCGCCGTGCCGTGCCGTCACGGTCCAATCGGTGCCGGGCTGTGTGGAAACGTCGAGCTCGCCGCAGCTGAAGTCGAGATCCACCGCTCCATCGGTCGCGAAGCTGCCATCCGCGGTCACCGTCTCGGTCGGCTCACCGCCGCAGCCGACCTCCAGGCCGTCCGGCAAGCCGGCCACCAGGCTGCCGGCCAGGCCGCCGGCCACCACGCCGGCGAGCAGGGTCGCGATGCCACCGAACGCGGTTCGCGAAGCGACGACCGACACACCAATGACGATGAGCAGCAGCGGCCACAGCCGCCAGGCCTGCCGCGCCGATTCCGCCGGGATGATCTGCGATTGGATGGCCAGCGCCACGACGCCCGCGGTGACGAGGGCAACGCCCCAGAAGGTGAGGCCGCTGTTGATTCGCACTGCTCGGGTGCTCCTGCTCGGGAGCACACGATAGCGCCGACCCTGGGGTACCGGTAACGGCGGAATGACGCAATCGGCCGGCGTCTCTTGACAGCGACCAAGCGCCGGTCGTAGACTCCGCCGGCACCACGGACTGCAGCCGACGCTGCCCGTGGACGCCCGGCCACCAACCACCAGCACAGAGGAGCGACCTGAATGGCATTCCACGCCTTCAACGCGCCGCGACTCGCGCCAGCCGGCAGTGATGTCGACGGGAGATCTGTGCCCTGGACGAGGTAGAGCAACGGCGGTGAACCGCCGACGCAGACACCACGAGCCGTGGGCCGGATCAGGTCCACGGTTTTTTGTTGCCCCACGGGGCGAACCACGAGCCGCGGACCGGGAGCAACGGACCGCGGCTCTCCCTACCTGCGGGCCTGAGAATGAACGAAACGCGAATGGACACGACGATGATCGAGCTCATGGACCACCAATCGAAGACGACCGCGCCGATGTCGCCATCGGTGCGCGTGCCGCTGCGTCGCGTCGGTCCGCCTCCCGCGGGCGAGCTGCCGGCGCTCCTCATCGAGCGGGCAACGAAGAAGTTCGTGGTCGGGCGCAAGAAGAAGGACGTCATCGCGGTCGACGCGGTGAGCATCTCCATCCGTCGTGGCGAGATCTACGGGATCCTCGGCGCGAACGGGTCCGGCAAGAGCACGCTCATCCGGCTGGTCAGCACGCTGCTGACGCTGGACGGCGGGCGGGTCGAGGTGTTCGGCCACGACGTCGAGCGCGACGAGATGAAGGTCAAGCAGCTCATCAACCGGGTGAGCGTCGATGCCGCCTTCTTCAAGAAGCTGTCCCCGCACGAGAACCTCGCCTACGCGGCGCGGCTCTACGGCCTGGACGCGAGGGAGGCTCGGACCCAAGCGGTCACGATCCTCGGCCGCCTCGGCATCGGCGAGAAGCGGCTGAGCCGGCCGCTCGAGCAGATGAGCCGCGGGATGCAGCAGAAGGTCGCCATCGCGCGGGCCTTGCTGACGAGCCCGACGGTGCTGCTGCTCGACGAGCCGACGACGGGTCTTGACCCGCGATCGAAGCTCGACGTGCAGTCCTTCATCGAGGAGGTGCGCGACACGCATGACGCCACGATCGTGCTGACCACGCACGACCTCGACGAGGCCGAGCGGCTCTGCGATCGGATCGCGCTGATCAACGAGGGACGGGTCGTGGCGGAGGGAACTCCGGCGGAGCTCATGACCCTGGTGGTCGATCACCACGGAAAGGAGCCGACGCTCGAGAACGTGTTCATGACGTTCACCGGCAGGAGCCTCGACGACGATCACGACGACAAGAACGAAGACGACGAAGAGCGATGAAGAGAGGAGGTGATTCCCGTGCAGAGCAACCTGGACCTACGCGTCCTGCTCAGCCTGACTGAGGAGCGCGAGGCGCGGCTGCGCCGTACGCGCCTCTCGATCGTGCTGACGGCACATCACCGCCCCGTGCGGCGGTGGATCGGTCGCCACCTGGTGCGATTCGGCACCCGGCTGGCCTCCGAGCCGACGAT
>Ga0136613_10000287_pt1 | contig 22274 bp, 16 predicted proteins | sample AntDrymUQ2722106_2_FD_106649 | JGI IMG/M metagenome (GOLD analysis project Ga0136613, IMG submission 106649) | Polar desert sand microbial communities from Dry Valleys, Antarctica - metaG UQ272 (21.06) | ecosystem: Environmental > Terrestrial > Soil > Desert | place: Antarctica: Dry Valley... | reverse complement strand
GGCGGCGGCGCTGCTGGTCGGCCTGCGCGACGAGGTCGCCGAGGCCGGGCGCGAGCTCGACCGGCGGCGCATCCAGCTCGTCGTGCTGAGCTTCGTGCCGCCGGCGATCGTCGGCTTCGTCCTGGAGCGCCCGATCGAGCGCCGGCTGGGCACGCCGGCGACGGTCGCCGCGGGGCTCGTGCTCGGCTCGCTGGCGATGGCCGCGGCGGACATGACGAGCGGTGGCCGGCGGCGGCGCGACGAGGCCGGCGCGCGCGACGCGCTCTGCCTCGGGCTGGCGCAGGCCTGCGCGCTCATGCCGGGCGTGTCGCGCAACGGCGCGACGCTCGCGGCGGCGCGGGCGCGCGGCTTCGCGCGCGAGGACGCAAACGTGCTGTCGCGCCACGTCGCGCTGCCGGTCATCATCGGCGCGACGCTGCTGAAGGGCACACGGCTGGCGCGGCGCGGCCTGCCCACCGGCACCGCCGGGGGGTTCGGCGCCGGGATCGTCGCCTCGTTCGCGACGACGCTGCTGTCGATCAGGGTCATCCGCGCGGTCGAGCGCGACCGCTCGCTGCTGCCCTACGCGGCGTACCGGCTGGGCCTCGCGGCGCTGGTGGTGCGACGGCTGCTGCGCGCGCGGGGCGCAGGCTCACTGCGCTAGGTTCGCTCGCAGTGGCCCCCGACGACGCCTACGCAGCGGCCGGCGTATCGATCGCCTCCAGCGACGCGGGCGTGCGCGCGCTCGTCGACGTCCTGCGCACGATCGACACCGGGCGGCCGAGCCGCTCGCTGCTGCGCTCCGGCCACTACGCCAGCGTCCTGCAGATCTCCCCCGACCTGGCGCTCGAGCTGTCGACCGACGGGGTCGGCTCCAAGCTCGTCGTCGCCGAGCAGACCGGCCGCCTCGGCACGGTCGGGATCGACTGCATCGCGATGAACGTCAACGACCTTGTCTGCGTCGGGGCAGAGCCGCTGGCGATGCTCGACTACCTCGCCGTCGAGCAGCCCGACCCCGCCGCGCTGGCCCAGATCGCCAGAGGCCTGAAGATCGGTGCCGAGGATGCCGGCATCGAGATTCCCGGCGGCGAACTGGCGGTCCTACCCGAGCTCATCCGCGGACATCCGAGCCCCAACGGCTTCGACCTCTGCGGCGCGGCGTTCGGCACCGTCGCACCCGAAGCGATCGTCACCGGCACGACGATCGTTCCCGGTCATGCGCTGATCGGCCTGCCGTCCAGCGGGCTGCACTCCAACGGCTACACGCTTGCGCGCCATGCCCTGCTCGAGCAGGGTGGGCTGCAGCTCGACGACACGCCGCCCGAGCTCGGCGGCGCCTCGGTCGCCGACGCGCTGCTCGAGCCGACGATCATCTACGTGCGGGCGATCCTCGAGCTGATCGCGTCACCGCTGGACGTGCACGGCCTCGCGCACATCACCGGCGGCGGCCTGACGAACCTCCTGCGCCTCAACGACGGCGTCGGCTTCGCGATCGAGGCGCCGCTGCCCGTCCCGCCGGTCTTCGACCTGATCGCCGGCTGCGGCAGCGTCGCGGACGCCGAGATGTGGGAGGTCTTCAACATGGGCTGCGGCTTCGTGGCGGTCGTCGCCGAGGCGGATGCCGAGCAGGCCGCCGCGCTGCTGTCGGCGCGTCACCCCGGCAGCGCGCGGATCGGCACGGTCACCGAACGCGGCGGGCAGATCGAGCGCGCCTAGTCCGCGACGGACCCGCGTCCGAGCGTGCGCACGAGCCGCCCCGTCGCCGGGTTCCACAGGCACACGTTGCAGTCCTCGCCGGCGCTCGCCAGGCGCTGGCCGTCGGGCGAGAACGCCAGCCCCCAAACGGAGTCGGTGTGCGCGGCCAAGGTCGCGATCTGCACGCCGCTGCCGGCCTCCCAGAGGCGCACGGTCTTGTCCTCGCCCGCGCTGGCGAGCGTGTGCCGGTCGGGCGAGAAGGCAACCGCCGAGACCCAGTCGGCGTGGGCCTCGAGGACCGCGACCTGCGCGCCGTCCTGCCACAGGCGCACCGTGCCGTCGTCGCCGGCACTGGCCAGCTGGCCCCCGCCGGGCGCGAACGCGACGGAGCGCACCCAGCTCGTGTGGCCCTCGAGCACCGCCTGCGCCGCCCCGGTCGCGGGATCCCACAGGCGCACGGTCCCGTCGCCGCCGGCGCTGGCCAGCGTCGCGCCGTCGGCGGAGAACGCGAGCGCGCGGACGCGGCCGGCGTGGCCCTCGATCACCAGCGTCTGCTCGTGCGTGGCCGGATCCCACAGGCGCACCTTGCCGTCGCCCCCGGCACTCGCCAGCGCGCCACCGTCGGGCGCGAACACGACGGCGCGGACGCGGCCCGCGTGGCCTTCGAGGACCGCCACCTGGCGGCCGCTCGCCGGATCCCACAGGCGCACCATCGCGTCGTCGCCGCCGCTGGCCAGCAGCGTGCCCGCCGGCGCGAACGCGACCGCGCGAACCCGGCCGGGGTGGCCCTCGAGCAGCCGCGTCTGGCGCCCGGTGACGGGATCCCACAGCCGCACCGTCCCGTCGTTGGCGGCGCTCGCGAGGGTCGCGCCGTCGGGCGAGAACGCGACCGCGCGAACGACGCTCGTGTGCCCGTCGGCGGGCGGGCGGGCGGGCGGCGGCGTCCCGGCGCGCGTACCGAGCGCGGCCTCGAGCTCGGCCACGCGCTGTTCGAGCTGCTCGACGCGCTCGGCGAACGTCTTAGGCTGCTGCGCGCTCATCGCGAGGCGCAGCTTATGCGAGTTGCCACAGCTCGCCGCGCGGGGTACGAGCCGGGAGAGGATGCTCGTGCACCATCCGCGAATAGGTCATGACGTGCGCAACCCCCGCCCGAATGCACAATAGGACCATGGCATCGCCCGTCGGCACGCTGCTGTCCAAGCGCTACCGCCTCGACGCCCAGGTCGGCAAGGGCGGCATGTCAACGGTCTACCGCGCGTTCGACACGGTGCTCGAGCGTCAGGTCGCGATCAAGCTCATGCACCGCGAGATCGCCGGGGACTCCGATCAGCTCGAGCGCTTCCGGCGTGAGGCGCGCGCCGTCGCGCAACTCAACCACCCGCACATCGTGGGCGTCATCGACGCCGGCGAGGAGAGCGAGCAGGAGGACGGCTTCGCGACGCCGTACATCGTCTTCGAGTACGTCGAGGGCGAGACGCTCAAGCAGCGCATCAGGCGCAACGGGCGCCTGCCGATCGCGGAGTCGCTGGCCTACGCGATCGAGACCGCGCGGGCGCTGGGCGCCGCCCACGAACGCCAGATCGTGCACCGTGACGTCAAGCCCCAGAACGTGCTCATCGACGAGGAGGGCGCGGCGAAGGTCACCGACTTCGGGATCGCGCGGACGCTGCACCAGGAGGGGCTGACGGCCGACGGCCGCGTGCTGGGCACGACCGATTATGTCTCTCCTGAGCAGGCGCTCGGCCACCCGGTGTCGGGTCAGTCGGACCTCTACTCGCTGGGGATCGTCCTCTTCGAAATGCTCACCGGCGACGTCCCGTTCAAGGGCGAGAACCAGATCGCGGTAGCGATGAAGCACGTCCGCGAGCAGCTGCCCGACGTGCAGATCCGCCGGCCCGAGGTGTCCGCCACGCTCGCCGCCGTGCTCGACCGCGCGACCGACAAGGAGCTCGATCGCCGCTATCCCGACGCGCGCGCGATGATCGCCGACCTCGAGGAGGTGCTGGCGATCGAGACCGCGCGGACCGGCCACGTGACGGGCGAGGCGACGACGGTGCTGCGCAGCCTGCCCGAGACGACCCGCCGCCGCGTGCCGCTGCGCGCGCGCAGCTCGACGAAGGCGCTGCTCGGGCTGCTCGTGCTCGTCATCGCGGCGGCGATCGCGCTTGCCTACGCAGCGGCGCAGCGCACCGAGCGCGGGACCGGCGAGCGCAGTGGGGTCGCGCCGACGCCGAGCGGGCTGAAGCCGGTGAACCTGGGCCAGCGCTCCGTATCGGACTTCGACCCGTCCGGCGGTGACGGCGAGCACCCCGAGCAGACCAGCGCGCTCGTCGACGGCCTGCTCACCACGACGTGGGCGACCGAGCGCTACGACGACGGCGTGCTGAGCAAGGACGGCGTCGGCGTCGTCATCGACGCGTCGCCCGGCGTCGCCGCGCGCAAGCTCACGATCCGCACGCCGACCCCCGGCTTCGAGGCCTCGATCTGGGTCGCGCGCGACGACCCGCCGTCGACCGCGCCGCCGCAGGGCTGGACGCGCGTCAGCTCGCCCACGACGAAGATCGATACCCGCGAGGTGATCGACCTCGACACGGCCTCCAACCGCTACCGCCGCTACCTCGTGTGGATCACGAAGCTGCCGCCGGAGGAGAAGGTCGTGCGGATCTCCGAGCTGCTGCTGTACCGATGATCACGAGCGCACGGGCAATCGTGCGGGCCCGCTAGAAGCGGTAGCTGCGCTCGAGCGCGTGGCGCTCGAGCGCGAGCTCGCAGAGGCGCTCGACGAGCTGCGCGTAGGGCAGGCCGCTGGCCTCCCAGAGCTTCGCGTAGACGCTGGTCGGGGTGAAGCCGGGCATCGTGTTGAGCTCGTTGAGCAGCACCTGCTCGCCCTCGACGAAGAAGTCCGCGCGGGCCAGGCCCGAGCAGCCGAAGCGGCCGAACGCCTCGACGGCCAGCGCCTGCAACCGCTCACGCGCGGTGGCGGAGATCTGCGCGGGCACGCGCAGCTGCATCCCGCCCGGCTCGTACTTGGCGGCGTAGTCGTACCAGTCGGCGGCGATCACGATCTCGCCGGGCTCGGAGGCCTGTGCGTCGCGCGCGGAGCCGAGCACCGAGCACTCGACCTCCGCGCCCGTGCTCATCGCCTCGACGATCACGCTCGGGTCGTGGACGAACGCCGCGTCGAGCGCGGCAGCGATCTGGTCGGCGGCCGCGACCTTGGCGATCCCGACGGACGAGCCCAGCCGCGCGGGCTTGACGAACACCGGCAGGCCGAGCGCACCCAGCTCGTCGAGCACCGCTGCGCGCTCGCGTTCCCAGCGCGCCGCGTGCACGCCGGCGTAGTCGACCTGCGCGACACCCGCCTGCGCCATGAGGTCCTTCGCGACGACCTTGTCGAGGCAGACCGCCGACGCAAGGACGCCCGAGCCGACGTAGGGCACGTCGAGCAGCTCGAGCAGCCCCTGCACCGTGCCGTCCTCGCCGAACGGCCCGTGCAGGACCGGAAACGCGACGTCGGCGTCCAGCAGCCCGCGGCCCATGGCCAGCGTCAGCTCCTCGCCGTCCCGCCGCCACGTCCCGTCGCGGTGGAGCGTCACCGCCACGACCTCGTGACCGGCGGCGCGCAGGCCGGCGGCGACGCCCTCGCCGCTGGCCAGCGACACGTCGTGCTCTGACGAGCGGCCGCCGCGCAGCACGGCGACGCGCATCAGGTCCGAGGACGCGGCCAGGCGGTGATCGGCGCCCGGGGTTTCGGGTGGACGGTTATGAGACGAAGCACTAGGGCGCGGGCGCGGGCGTCGTCGTACCCGGCGCGGTCGGCGTCTGCGGGCCCGGCTCGGGATCCAGCGCCGGGTCAAAGCGCCCGACCGTGATCGTCACCGTCGAACCGCGGTCGACCCTGTCACCAGACCCGGGGGACTGCTTCTGCACGACATCGTCCTTGTCGGGCGAGTCGACATCGACGTCCTCGACCGTGATCTTGAAGCCGCGGCCCGACAACTGGTTTGTCGCGAAGTCCTGCGATCGCCCGACGACGTTGGGGACCGCGATCCGCTTGAGCTCGATCGCGACGCTCAGCGTCACCGTCGAGCCGCGCGCCAGGTTCCCGCTCGTGGGCTTCTGCGCGAGCACCGTGCCCGGCTCGGCCTTGCCGTCCTCCTTCTCCAGCACGACGACGCGGAAGGCTTCGAGCGCGGCGCGCGCCTCGTCCTCGCTCTTGCCGGTGACGTCGGGCACCGGCAGGCGCTCGGGGCCCGAGGAGACCTCGATCGTCACGGCCTTGCCGCGCTCGAACAGGCCGCCGTCCGGCGACTGCGCCACGACGCGGTCGATCCGCACCTTGTCCGACGCGACCCGCTCCTCGTTGACGTGGAAGCCGGCCTCGCGCAGCACCCGGCTCGCCTCGGCGCGCGTGTCGCCGACGACGCGGGGCACGTCGGTGATCGCGGGGCCGTCGGAGACCGTGATCGTCACGCGCGCGCCTTCGTCGGCGGTCGTTTTTCCTTCGGGGTCCTGGCCGATGACGGTGTTCCGCGGGCGGTCGGAGTTGTCGCGCACGGCAACGACCTCGAAGCCCTCGTTGCGCAGCCGCTGCTGCGCGACGGAGATCGAGCTGTTGACCACGTTTGGCACCTGCACGCGCGACGGCGACAGGACCGAGACGAGCAGGAGGACCAGGCCGACCAGGCCGAGCGCTCCGAGCAGCAGCCACGGCCACCGCTTGCGGGGGCGGCGGGGTTGGCCTGGCGGGGGGGCCACGGCGGCGGCCTCGCGCGGCTCGTAGGGCGGCGGCTGCCCGGGGTAGACGCCCGTCAGCAGCGGCGGTGGTCCGACGGGTGGCGGCGCGATCAGGCCCGCGCCGATCGCCGCGGCGCTCGGCAGCGCCGCGGCCGCGGCCTCGTCGGCGGCGATCGCCGACGACGACGGGATCCGCGAAGCGGCCGCGTCGAGCGCCGCGATGAACTCGTCGGCGTCGCCGAAGCGCTCGCGCGGGTCCTTCATCAGCGCGCGCAGCACGACCGCCTCGAGCTCAGGCGTCACCCCGGGGTTGATCTGGCGCGGCGCGACGGGGGCCTCGTTGACCTGCTTGAGCGCGATCGTCACCGCCGAGTCGGCCTCGAACGGGACCTTCCCGGTCAGCAGCTCGTAGAGGATGATCCCGATCGAGTAGAGGTCCGAGCGCGCGGTGACGGCATGGCCCTGGGCCTGCTCGGGCGACAGGTACTGCGCGGTGCCCATGATCGAGCCGGTCTGCGTCATGTCCGACGCGCCGGCGCGGGCGATCCCGAAGTCCGTCACCTTTGCGCGGCCTTCGTCGTCGACGATGACGTTCTGCGGCTTGAAGTCGCGGTGGATGACGCCGCGGCGGTGCGCGAAGCGCGCGGCGCGCAGGATCTGCACGGTGAGGTCGACCGCGCGCGCCGGGGGCAGCCAGCCTTCCTCCGTGACGATCTGCTTGAGCGTCTGACCCGCGACATACTCCATCGCGATGTACGACGTGCCGTCCCACTCGCCGCGGTCGTAGACGGCAACGAGGTGCTGGTGTTGCAGGCCCGCCGCCGAGGATGCCTCGCGCTTGAAGCGCTCGACGAACTCCTCGTCGGCCGCGAAGCGCTCGTGCAGGACCTTCAGCGCGACCTTGCGCCCGAGCTGCAGGTCGGTGGCGCAGTAGACCTCCGCCATGCCGCCCGATCCGATGTGGGCGACCACCTGGTAGCGCTCGTCGACGACGGCGTCCGTCTCCAGGCCTCCTCTCATCGCGAGCGCCCCCCGCTCGAGCCGGCATCCACCAGCGGGCGGCCATGGCGCGCTGTCATCGCAGCAGCTCCTGCATGACCTGCTTGGCGATCGGCGCCGCGACGACGCCGCCTTGGCCGCCGATCACGTTCTCGAGCGTCACCGCGATCGCGACCTTCGGCGCCGAGCGCGGAGCGAAGCCGACGAACCACGGCTGGTTGATGCGGCGCGCGATGTTCAACTCCGCGGTGCCGGTCTTGCCGGCCACCTCGATGCCCTCGAGCGCCGCGGCCGTGCCCGTACCTTCACGCACGACATCGCTCATCATCTGCGTGAGCTGCCCGGCGGACTCGGCGGACATGACGCGCTCGCTCGCCTTGGGCTCGATGCGCTCGACGACCCGCCCGTCGGTGTCGACGATCCGGCTCGTGATGTGCGGCGCCATCCGCACGCCGCCGTTGGCGACCGTCGCGGCGACCATCGCCATCTGCAGCGGCGTCACCCGCAGGCGCTCCTGGCCGATCGCGACGCGGCCGATGTCGACCCGCCGCGAGCTCGCCGGGATCAGCGCGTTGCGCCTGAGGTCGTAGACGCCGCTGGCGAACATCTGCGCGTCGGGATAGTCCATCGGGGGGTCGGAGCCAAAGCCAAAGCGCTCCATGTACTGCGCCATACGGTTGCGCCCGAGCCTCTGGGCGACCTGGGCCCATACCGTGTTGACCGAGTTTGTCAGCGCTGTCGTCAGCGGAATCGCACCGAACTGCCTGTCGGAGAAGTTCTTCAGCGGTACACCGGAGACGATGATCGGTGACTTGCCGGACACCGTGGACTGCGGCGTGAACTCGCCCGAGTCCAGCGCCGCCGCGGCGGTCACGACCTTCATCGTCGAGCCTGGCGCGTAGCCCGCCTGCGTCGCGCGGTTGAACAGCGGCGAGTTCGGCGCCTGCGACAGCCGGCTGTAGTTCGCCGGCCGGCGCAGCGCGTTGGGGTCAAAGCCGGGCGTGCTCGCCATCACGCGGACCTTGCCTGTCGCCGGCTCGAGCGCCACGACCGAGCCGCGCCGGCCGTCGAGCGCGTTCAGCGCCACCTGCTGGGCGCGCGGGTCGAGGTTCGTGACGACGTTGTCGCCGACGCGGCGCTCCCCGCTGAGATCGTCGACGATCGACGTGACCTCGTCCTTCTCGCCGACGAGCGCGGCGTTGCGCTCGCGCTCGAGGCCCGCCCGCCCGATGCCGAGCGCGTAGTCGTAGCCGAGCACGTGGGAAAATCGCCGGGCGCGGGCGCTGTAGCGGCGCTGGTAGAGCCCGTCCTCGTCCTTGACCGAGCGCGCCAGCAGCGACCCGTCGCGCGCGCGGATGACGCCGCGCTTGATCTGCGCCTGCTCGATCTGCGGGCGCTTGTTGAGCGCGTTGTCGCGGTACTCCTCGGCGTTGATGACGCTGTTGTAGCTCGTCATGCCGACCAGCGCCGCGAACAGCACGAGGACGAGGCCGAAGAGCTTGAGGATCGGCGCGTTCACGGGTGCGCGGCCTCGCGTCGCGCGCGATCGGAGACGAGCAGCAGCAGCGCCAGCAGGATGAAGTTCGCGACGATCGAGGAGCCGCCGTAGGAGATGAAGGGCAGGGTCACGCCGGTCAGCGGGATCAGCTTCGTGACGCCGCCGACGATGACGAAGACCTGCAGCGCGAGCACCGCCGTCAGCCCCGTCGCGAGCAGCTTGGAGAACGAATCGGTCGCGAGCATCGCCGTCTTGAACCCGCGCTCGACGATCAGCAGGTAGACGAGCAGCACCGCCACGGCGCCCAGCAGGCCCAGCTCGTCGGTGATGACGGCGTAGATGAAGTCCGTGTGCGCGGCCGGCAGGATCGCCGGGTTGTCGCCGAGTTGGATGATCGCCTGGCCGAAGCCCTGGCCGAAGAAGCCGCCGTCGGCCTGCGAGAAGATCGACTGCGCGACCTGGTAGCTGCCGCCGACCTCGCGCTGGAACAGGTCGGGGTCAAACGGGTCCAGCCACGCCTCGACGCGGCTCTCGATCGTCGGCCGGATCGCGTACAGCGCCCGCGCGCCGAGCGCGAAGAGGCCCAGGCCGATCAGCACGAACGAGATCCGGTTCGTCGCGACGTAGACGAGCGCGAGGAAGCCGCCGAAGAACATCAGCGACGAGCCGAGGTCCTGGATGACGAACAGCAGCAGCATCGCGGTTCCCCAGACGGCGAGCAGCGGCCCGAGGTGCTTCAGCGGCGGGAACGTGATCCCGGCGAACCGGCGCGCGCCGATCACGAGCACCTGGCGCGTGTCGCGCAGGTAGGACGCGAGGAAGATCACGATCGCGATCTTCGCCAGCTCGGCGGGCTGAAACGAGATCGGGCCGGCGTCGAAGGACAGGTAGGCGCCGTTGACCGGGTTGCCCAGGCGCGGCAGCAGCAGCAGCAGGATGCCGCCGAGCGCGATGACGTAGCGGTAGCGCTCCAGCACGCGGTGGTCGCGGCGCAGCGCCACGATCGTCACGGTGAAGAAGATCAGGCCGACGACGAACCACTGCGCCTGCTCGCGCGCGAGCTCCTCGTCGAGGCGGTAGAGCATCACGAGGCCGAAGCAGGCGAGCACGGCGACGAGCGGGAAGAGGTACGGGTCGGCGTCGGGCAGCGTCATGCGCAGCACGAGGTGCGCGGCGAGGCACAGCGCCAGGAAGATCGCGCCGTAGGTCAGCGACAGGTCGTTGAGCAGGTTCTCGCGCTGGATGAACACCGCGGCGAAGCCGGCGGTCAGCAGCAGCGATGCCGGGATCAGCGCGAAGAGCTCGCGGTTGCGCGCGTTCATGACTGCGCGCCATTGGTCGTCGTGGTATGCGTAACAGGTCTCATCGCATGTCCTCGCTACGACGCGACGCGACCGCGCTCGAGCTCGCGGACGAGATCGGACGCGTCGTCGTGCGAGCGCAGGGTGTGGTCGACGAGTTGCTTGCGGCGGCCGGCGGGCAGCGTCTGCAGCGGCACGCCGGAGACGTAGTTGACCTTGTAGAGGTCGACCCCCGCGGGCAGCGTGTACGGCAGCCCGCGGTAGAGCGTCACGAAGCCTTCGTCGTTGGTACCGATGAAGAAGACGGCCTGGTTGGCGCTGTAGGCGCCGAAGCCGAGCGGTAGCGCGATCAACGCGAGGATCGCAAAGACCTTGACGAGGCGGCGCGTGCGGCGCGCGTGCGGCGCGGGCGCGGCCGGCGTGCTCGGGCGCATCCGCCGGCTCGTGGGGGCGCGCGCCGTCGCCGTCGCCGCGCCCGACGCGCCCGTCCCGTCACCGCGCTGGGAGCCGGGCGGCACCTCACCGATCGCCGCCTGCACGTCGGAGGTCGTCAGCGCGCCGGCGCCACCGGTCGACGTCGGCTGCTCGCGGGCGGCGTCGGACGCGGCGCCGACCTCCTCGAGGCGAAAGAGGATCACGGTGATGTTGTCGCGGCCGCCGGCCTCGTTGGCGGCATCGATCAGCGCGCGGCCGCCCTCGCGCAGCGAGGTCGCCGCGCGCACGATCTCCGCGACGCGCTCCTCGGGGACCATCGACGTGAGCCCGTCGCTGCACAACAGGTAGACGTCACCCTCCGCGCCGCGCCAGGACGACGTGTCGACCAGCACGTCGGGCTCAGGCCCCAGCGCGCGCGTGATGATCGAGCGCTGCGGGTGCTCGTCGGCCTCCTGCGCCGTGAGCTGGCCACGGCGGCGCATCTCCTCGACGAGCGAGTGATCCTCGGTGAGGCGCACGAACTCGTCACCGCGCAGACGGTAGGCGCGCGAGTCGCCGACGTGGGCGATCGCAACGTCGTGCTCGCCGACGTGCGCCGCCGTGATCGTCGTGCCCATCCCGGCGCGCTCCTGCTCGGCCTGCGACATCTGGTGGATGCGCGAGTTGGCCTCGTGTACGCGCGCGGCGAGCAACTCCTCGCCGCTGCGGCCGTCGTCGGACCCCAGGCCGCGCTCGAAGACCTCGACGGCGAGCCGCGAAGCGACCTCGCCGGCCTGCGCGCCGCCCATCCCGTCGGCCACCACGAACACCGGCGAGCGCGCGTAGTAGGAGTCCTCGTTCGCGCGCCGGGCGCGGCCCGTGTCGGAATGCGAGAAGTGGTCGGCGACGCGCAGCATGGATCAGGGGTGGGTCTTCTGCGGACGTGGCGCCCGGCATCTGCGGTGGAACGTCTGGAGAAGGCCCACTAGCTCAACTGTCGTAGGTGAATGTCGAGTCGCCGATCCGGACGCGGTCGCCGGCGTGCAGCGGCCGCGGGCCGCGCAGCAGCTCGTCGTTGAGGTAGGTGCCGTTCGTCGAGCCGAGATCCTCGATGACGAGGATCGCGCCCTGGCGCGTGAGCCGTGCGTGACGCGACGAGGCAAACGGATCCTCGAGCTGGATCTCGACGTCGCCGCGCCCGAGCGTCGCGCCCCCGCCGATGTCGTAGGCCATGCCACGCGACAGCCCCGGGACCGACTCGACGACGAGTCGCGGGCTCGAGCTGCCGTCGCCGTCGAGCACGTTGAGGCTCGACGCCGGGTGCATCCCGGTCGCGTCGGCCGGCCCCGGGGCGCGCGCGCCACCGAACGCCCCGCGGCGCAGATCCTTCAACGCGCTGCGCGAGACCCACAGCAAGAAGAGGTAGAGCACGGCCAGGAAGGCAAACTTCAGGCCGACGGAAACCGGTTCGAGCATTCGGGCTTGAGCCTAGATGGTCCACTGGGCAGCGAGCGTCGCCGCTACCGACTAGTCCAGCTCGAACGTGATCTGCGCGGTGCCGAGCGCGATGCTGTCGCCGGGCTGCAGCGGCGCGGCTCCCTGGATCCTGCGGCCGTTGACGACCACGCCGTTCGTCGAGCCGAGGTCGGCGATCGTCCACGCTCCCGCGGCCATGGGCAGCACCTCCGCGTGACGGCGCGACACGTTGGCGTCGGCCAGGACGACGTCGCACTCGCGGCTGCGCCCGACCAGCGCGCCGCCGGGCGGGATCACGTGCCGGCGCCCCTCGGCGAGCAGCAGCGCCCGGGTCGGACGGGGCCCCTGCAGCTCCTCGACGGGCGCGCGCAGCCGTCCCGCGGTCGAGTAGATCATCGTGTTGCCATGATCGGCCTGCTCGGGCTCGGGGACCGCAGGATCCTCCGACGGGCGCACGAGCCGTGCCTGGATGCCGAACTCGCCCAGCGCCAGGCGTTCGTCGGTGCGAAACTCGATCTGCGGTCGCGAGGGCAGCGCCAGCCGCTCGGTCCGCGCATGCTCGAGCAGGTAGGCGCTCAGCTCCTCGATCAGCGAGGTTTCGACGCCCTCCAGGCGCGAGCGGTCCTCCGGCGACAGGTAGACGATGTACTCGTTGGGGACATAGATCCGCGAGACCGACACGGTCTTGTGCTCGTCCATCTCGCGGGCGAGCTTGCGGGCCAGCTCGACCGGCCGCACCTCGGATCTGAAGACGCGCCCGAAGGTGCCCTCGACGAGGTCGGTGAGCTTGGCCTCGAGGTTGCGCAGGACGCTCATGCCGGGGGTTCATGCTACGGGTGAGGGGACTACCCGTTTGGTCTAGGCACGACCGCGCACCGCGCGCGCGGCGACCGCGATCACACCGCCGACCAGCGCGCCGGCGACCAGGCCGCGCGGCGGATCGAGGACGAGCGCCTCCGACAGCGCCTGCGTCGCGGCGGCCAGCGCCGCGGCCCAGCCGGTCACCGCGACGATGTCCAGCGCCGCCGAGCGGCCGCGGACGAGCAGCGGCAGCAGGACCGCCGCCAGCGCCCAGAGCACCACGAGGCCGAGCGCGCCGCCGGCGAGCAGCGGCCAGAGCGCGTGCTGCATCGCCTCGACCGCCGAGCCTTCCCACTCCGCGCGCGGCAGCGCGTCGGATGGGGCGCCGAACACCAGTCGCTTCGACGTCAGCAGCTCGCCGAGCGCCAACCACCAGCCGCCCAGCGCGCCGAGCGCGGCGCGCACCGGCCAGCGCGAGGACTGCCCCGCGAGCGCGGGCCACGCCCCGGCGAGACCGATCGCCCCGAGCAGGGGCGCAGCCGCGGGTAGCGACCAGACCGTCCCGCGGCGCGCGAGCAGCGGCGCGACCGGCACGACCGCGACGGCGGCGAGCAGCGCGACCCCCGGCAGCGGCACGGCCAGCCAGCCCAGCACGGCGGCAGCGGCGACGAGCCAGCCCAGCCGTGGCAGCAGGAGCACGGCGGCACCGGCGAGCGCCGCGCCCGCGGCGGGCTCGAGCGGCGGTGGCGGGCCCAGCGACCCCAGCGCGGCCGCGACCAGCCCCGCCGCCGCGAGGCCGGCGAGGATCCGCGGCAGCGGTCCGACGCGCGGCCGGCACGCCGGCTGCTCCTCGTCGCGCGGATGCGGCTGTCCGTCGCGGCGCGCGTAGGCGGGCGCGGGCGCCAACGCCGGCACCGGCACCGGCACCGGCACCGGACGCAGCTGGCGCGCGGGACGCGCCGCGCGCCGCGCCTGACGACGCGTGCGCGTCAGCGCGGGCAGCGCCAGCGTGTCCAGCGTGCTCCCCGCGACCGGGCCCGGCACGGCGCCGACGGAGCCGACCGCGGCTTCGAGCGCGCAGCGCAGCGCGCCGAGCCCCGTGCGCGCCGCCGGGTCGACCGCCACGGCGCTGTCGATCGCGCGGCACAGGTCGGGTGGCAGGTCGCGGCGCATGCGCCCCAGCGGCGGCAGCGGCATGCCGACGCGACGCGCGGTCGCAGCCGGATTACCCGCGCGCACGGGGTTGACGCCCGCCAGCGCCTCGTAGAGCACGACGCCGAGCGCGTAGACGTCGGCGGCGCCGGTGATCTTCTCGCCGCGCGCCTGCTCGGGCGCCATGTAGGCCAGCGTGCCGATGATGTCGCCGGTGCGCGTGAGGACGTCGTGGTCGGCCATCCGCGCGATCCCGAAGTCCGTCAGCTTGGCCGTCGGGAGGCCCTCGTCCACGTCGGGGCAGATGATGTTCGACGGCTTGACGTCGCGGTGGATGACGCCGCGCGCGTGCGCGTGCGACAGCGCTCCGCACAGCGTCGCGCCGAGCAGCAGGACGGCGCGGTCCGACAGGCCGCCGTCGTGCAGCAGCTCGGCGAGCGTCGGGCCGTCGATCAGCTCCGAGACGAGGTAGACCGCGTTCTCGTCGCGGCCGGACTCGTAGAGCGCGACGATCCCGGCGTGCGACAGGCGCGCGGCCGCCAGCGCCTCGCGCTCACCACGGCCGTCGAGGTCGTGCTCGATCGCGATCCGTTTGACGGCGACGTCGCGCTCGAGGCGCTCGTCGCGTGCGCGGTAGACGACGCCCATCCCGCCCGCGCCCAGCCGCGCGCCCAGCCGGTAGCGGTCGAGCACGAGCTGGCCCGGCGCGGCGGTGGTGGGGCTGTGTGCGTGGGGCACCGGCTCCCTGTTCGGCGTGATCGTGGTCCGCTCCTTGCCTTTGCAGGGAGGAAACTGCCGCTTGACGCGAAAGTTGCAGCCTGACCCCGCCGCGCAGCGCGCGCGGCATACTGATCGTTCCGCAGCTTCCGGCAAGGAGCGGACCCTGTCCTTTTTCGACGACGACGAGCCACGAACGACTCGCACGCGGCCGCGTAGTCCGGCCCCGGCGGCGATCGGGCCCCCGTCTGACCCCCAGCAACTCATGGTGCGCCGCATCGCGGCGCTGGCGATCGGCGTGCTCGTGCTCGTGCTGCTCGTGCTCGGCATCAACGGCTGCCTGAACAGCCGCCAGGAGCAGGCGCTGAAGGACTACAACCGCGAGGTCTCGAGCGTCATCCGCGACGCCGACGCCAACGCGGATGCCGTCTATGAGACGCTCACCGCCGGCGGCGCCTCGACCGACGTGCAGTCGCAGATCAACCAACTGCGCTTCCGCGCGCAGGCGCTGACCAAGCGCGCCGAGGCAATCGACGTCCCCGGCGACATGCGCGCGCCGCACCGCAACGTGCTGCTGTCGCTGTCGCTGCTGCAGGAGGCGATGGGCAAGATCGCCGAGAAGCTCCCCGCGGCCCTGTCGACCGACTCGGCGACGGCCGTTCCCGCGGTGCGCGCGATCGCCGGCGAGTTCCAGGCCTTCGACACCGCCAACGTCGTCTACAACCGGCGCGGCGCTGCCCTCATCAAGCAGGTCCTCGACGACCACGAGATCGGCGGCCAGACGATCCAGAACGCGAGCTTCGTGCAGAACTACGGCTGGCTGCAACCGTCGACGGTGGCTCGGCGCATCAACTCGCAGGCCGGTCGCGGCGCCGGCGACGCCGGCACGTCGGAGCCCGCTCCGGGCCTGCACGGCCACGGTCTGCTGGGCGTCAGCGTCGGCAATCAGGCCCTGACGCCGGGGCAGGCCAACCGGATCGCGGCGTCTTCCAGCGTGACCTTCAACGTCAAGGTCGCAAACCAGGGCGACAACCCCGAAACCGACGTGCGGGTGCGGGTGCGGATCCGAGGAGGCGGCGGCGACCCGATCTCCGTCCAGAAGGTCATCGACCAGACGATGCCCAAGACCGAGACGACGGTCGCGATCCCGCTCGGCGAGCCGCCACCAAGCGGAGCGGTCACGATCACCGTCGAGGTCGTTCAGGTGCCCGGCGAGAGGAACACCTCGAACAACAGCGCCAGCTACCCGGCGCTCTTCGCTCGCGGCTGATCCCCGCGCTACCGTTGGCGCGCATGGGTGCCGAGCTGAGCTCCACGGTGGGCATCGTCGCACTGGCCGCCGCCGTGGTGGCCGTCGCCGCGATCGTCGCCGTCGTCGTGCTGTACCGCCAGCTGCGGCGCCTGCGCGCCGACCAGCGCGTCGTCCTCGGCGAGCAGGCCAGCACCGACCTCGTCGGCCACGCGGCCGCGCTGGACGCCGGCTTCAAGACGCTGCACGACTACGTCACCGACGTCGCCGCGCGGCTCGACCAGCGGATGGGCGTGGTCGAGGAGCGACTCGACGGGGCGATCTCGCACTGCGGGCTGATCCGCTACGACGCCTACAACGAGATGTCGGGGCGCCAGTCGACGTCGATCGCGCTGCTCGACAGCTCGCGCTCGGGGGTTGTGCTGTCGTCGATCCACCATCGCGACGAGGCGCGGCTGTACGCCAAGCAGATCTCCGCGGGCAAGGGTGAGCTCAAGCTCTCGCCCGAGGAAGAGGAAGCGCTGCGCCTCGCGATGGCGCCCTGATGCGGCTCGGCTACCTCGGGCCCGCGGGCACGTTCTCGGAGGAGGCGGCGCGCACGGCACCCGACGCGGACGTGGCCGAGCTCGTCGGCCTGCCGACCGTGCGTGACACGATCCTCGCCGTCCACGACGGCGGCGTCGACCGCGCGGTCGTGCCGATCGAGAACTCGCTCGAGGGCCCGATCGCGGTCACGCTCGACACGCTCGCCGACGACGACAACGACGTCGCGATCGTCGGCGAGCTCGTGCTCGCCGTGTCGCAGCACCTCATCGCGGGCTCGGCCCTCGCGCTCGACAGCATCGAGCGCGTGCTCTCCCACCCGCAGGCGATCTCGCAGTGCGCGCGCTTCCTGCGCGACCACGTGCCCAACGCCGTGATCGAGCCGACGGCGTCGACCGCCGAGGCGGCGCAGATCGTCGTCGGCCAGGCGGCGCCGTGGGCGGCGCTCGGGACGTTGCGCGCGGCCGAGCTCTACGGGGCGACCGTGCTCGCCGAGGCGGTCGAGGACGAGCCGGGCAACGCGACGCGCTTCGTCTGGCTGGCGCGCCAGGCGGCGGCCCCGGCACCCGCCGAGGGCGCCCCTGCGAAGACCTCGCTGTCGTTCTGGGGCTCGGGCGACGACAGCCCCGGCTGGCTCGTGCGCTGCCTGTCGGAGTTCGCGTTTCGCGGGGTGAACCTCACGAAGATCGAGTCGCGTCCGCTGCGCGCCCGCCTGGGCCACTACCGCTTCTTCGTCGACTGTCAGGGTGCCGCGACGGACGGGCCCGTCGCGGAGGCCGTCGGCGGCCTGCGCAGCCACTGCGAACAGGTCAGGATCCTGGGAACGTACCCGGCCGCCGGGCCGCCTGATTAGACTTTCGCCGGATCCATGGCGACCCAGTCCGTGCCACCAGGCCCAGGGGGGTTCGCGCCGCATCCGGAGCACCGGCGGCGCGGACGTGAGTCTGGCCGTGTGCTCGTCCTGAACGCCACCTACGAGCCGATCAACGTCTGCACGGTGCGGCGCGCCGCGGTGCTCCTGCTCAAGGAGAAGGCGGAGATCGTCGAGCACTCCAGCTACGAGCTGCGCTCGGAGAACTCCACGCTGCCGCGGCCGGTCGTCATCCGCCTCGTGACGTTCGTCAAGGTTCCGCGCGACACGCACCGGCGCAAGATCACCCGCCGGGCCGTCTTCGCGCGCGACGGCTGGACGTGCCAGTACTGCGGCTCGGGCACCAACCTCACCGTCGACCACGTCATCCCGCGCTCCAAGGGCGGGCTGTCGACGTGGGACAACATCGTCGCCTCGTGCGCGCCGTGCAACCGCCGCAAGGGCGACTCGCTGCCGCAGAAGATCGGCATGCACCCGCGCCACCCGCCCCGCGTGCCGCATCCGCAGGTCTTCATCCACGTCGCGAGCCCGACGATCCCGTCGGCGTGGAAGCAGTGGCTGCCTGAGGCGGCCTGAGCCCCGCCGCCGCCGGCGCCGCCCGCCGGCGCCGCCCGCGGGGCATCCCAAGACGCGCGAAGGGCGCCGCGTCAACGGCGCCCTTCGCAACTTCTGACTGGACTTCGAACCCGAGATGGACATGCTGTCCTGCTGCCGGTGGGACCAGTCCGGCGTCCGGCTCGGGGGTGGCCCGGTGTGGATTCGCTGGGCGGAGCCAGCCTCCCGACCTAGCGGCCGAGCACCTCCAGGGTCCCGCAAGAACTTGAGCTGATTCGGACCACCTCCTTTCTCTGGTGAGAAAAGCCTAGCGGACAGAAGCAGCGTTCTGCATCACGTGGACGATCAGCCGTCGCCGTCGCCGTCGCCCGGCTCGTTCGGCTCCGGTTTGAGCCCTTCGTCCGCGTCCCCGACCGGGCGCGGCGCGACCACGACGTCCACCCCGTTGGCGTTGGTCGTCTCGACGATCAGCGCGACCGCGGAGACGAGGTCGTCGTCCTTCATGTTCATCAGCCGCACGCCCTGCGCGAGGCGCCCGTAACGGCTGATCCCGCGCACCGCGGTGCGCTGCACCATCCCGCTCTGGGAGATGAAGACGAGCTCCTCGTGCTCGCGGACGACGAGCGCGCCGGCGAGCGCGCCCTTGGCATCGGTCAGCTTGATCGTGCCGACGCCCATCGCCCCGCGCTTGGTCTTGCGGTACTCGGCGATCGAGGTGCGCTTGCCGTAGCCGTTCTCGGTGACGACGAGCAGCTCCTGGTCGTCGCGCGCGACGTCCATGACGAGCACCTCGTTGTCGGCGGGCTGGTCGACGTTCATGCCGCGCACGCCCGAGGTGTCGCGCCCCATCGCGCGCACGTCGGACTCGTTGAAGCGCACGGCCTGGCCCTTGCGCGAGACGATCAGGATGTCGTCGTCGCCGCTCGTGCGGCGCACGCTGACGAGCTCGTCGTCGTCGCGGATGTTGATCGCGATGATGCCGTCGGCCTTGATCGGCGTGTTGTAGGCCATCAGCTCGGTCTTCTTGACGACGCCGCGCTTGGTCGCGAAGACGATGTAGCGCCCCTCGCTGAAGTCGCGCGTCGACAGCACCGACTGGATCCGCTCGCGGTCGCGCAGCGGCAGCACGTTGACCAGCGCGCGCCCCTTCGCGGTGCGCGAGGCCTCCGGCAGCTCGTAGACCTTGGACCGGTAGACCTTGCCTCGGTTGGAGAAGAACAGCAGGTAGTCGTGTGACGACGTCACGAAGAGGTGCTCGATGTAGTCGCCGTCCTTCATGTCCATCCCGGTCACGCCGCGACCGCCGCGCTGCTGGGCGCGGTACGTCGTCAGCGGCAGCGACTTGATGTAGCCGGACTTCGTGATCGTGATGACCATCTGCTGCTCAGGGATCAGGTCCTCGATCCCGATCTCGTCCTCGGAGTCGGTGATCAGCGTGCGCCGCTCGTCGCCGAAGCGCTCGGCGATCTCCTCGAGCTCCTCTCGCACGATCTCGTACACGCGCGCCTCGCTGCCGAGGATCTCGCGCAGCTCGCCGATCCGCTCGACCTTGTCGTCGTGCTCGGTCTTGATCGAGCCGGCCTCGAGCGCCGTGAGCTGCGACAGGCGCAGGTCGAGGATCGCCGAGGCCTGGATCTCGGTCAGCGCAAAGCGCGCGACGAGGTCCTCGCGGGCGCCCTCGCGGTCGCGTGCCGCCCGGATCAGCTCGATGATCGCGTCGAGGTTGTCCAGCGCGATGAGCAGCCCCTGCAGCACGTGCACGCGGCGCTCGAGGACGCGCAGCTCGTGCTGCGTGCGGCGCACGACGATCTCGCGCTGGTGGTGGACGTAGTGCTTGATGACCTCGCGCAGCGAGAGCGTCCGCGGGACGCCGTCGACGAGCGCGACGACGTTGACGCCGAACGTCGTCTGCAGCGAGGTGTGCTTGTAGAGCTGGTTGAGCACGACGTCGGGGATCTCGTCGCGCTTGAGCGTGATGACGACGCGCATCCCACCGCGCTCGGAGGAGTGGTCCTCGAGGTCGGCGATCCCGCTGATCTTCTTCTCGCGGACGAGCTCGGCGATCTTCATCACGAGGCCGTTCTCGCCGCCCTTCTTCACCGCGTAGGGCAGCTCGGTGATGATGAGCGCCTCGCGACCACGGCCGACGTCCTCGGTGTGCGCCTTGCCGCGTACGCGCACGCGGCCGCGGCCGGTATCGTAGGCGTCGAGGATCCCCTGGCGGCCGAGGATGATCCCGCCCGTCGGGAAGTCCGGCCCCGGCATGTGGGCCATCAGCGACGGCGTGTCGATCGCCGGGTCGTCGATGAACGCCACGACGGCGTTGACGACCTCGCGCAGGTTGTGCGGCGGGATGTTCGTCGCCATCCCGACGGCGATCCCGGACGAGCCGTTGACGAGCAGGTTCGGGAACCGCGCTGGCAGCACGACCGGCTCCTGCTTGCGGCCGTCGTAGTTGGGGACGAAGTCGACGGTGTCGGCGTCGAGGTCGCGCAGCATCTCCATCGCCATGCGCTCCAGGCGAGCCTCGGTGTAGCGCATCGCGGCCGGCGGGTCGTCGTCGATCGAGCCGAAGTTGCCCTGACCGTCGACGAGCTCGTAGCGCATCGAGAAGTCCTGCGCGAGGCGCACGAGCGCGTCGTAGATCGCCGAGTCGCCGTGCGGATGGTAGTTGCCCATCACGTCGCCGACGATCGATGCGCACTTACGGTAAGGGCGCGTCGGTCCCAGTCCGTTCTCGGACATGGAGAACAGCACGCGCCGGTGAACGGGCTTCAGGCCGTCGCGCACGTCGGGCAGCGCGCGCCCGACGATGACGGACATCGCGTAGTCGAGGTACGCCGAGCGCATCTCGTCCTCCAGCGCGCGCGGCTCGACGTTGCCTCCGCCGAGGATGTCGATCGATGACATCTAGTGCTCCGTCTCGTTCTTCGGGTCAACTGTCAGGAGATGGATCACCGCTACACGTCCAGGTTGGCGACGAGGCGGGCGTTGTCCTCGATGAACTGCCGGCGCGGCTCGACCATGTCGCCCATGAGCGTCGAGAAGATCAGGTCGGCCTGCGTGGCGTCCTCGATCCCGACCTGGGCGAGCGTCCGCGTCGCGGGGTCCATCGTGGTGTCGCGCAACTGGGCCGCGTTCATCTCGCCCAGCCCCTTGAAGCGCTGCAGCGAGATGCCCTTCTGCGCGACGTTCATGACCGCCTCGCGCAGCGCTTGGAAGGACAGGGCCTCCTCGCTGGCGTCGCCGAGCTTGATCGTGAACGGCGCACGCCCCGCGAGCTCGACGAGCTGTGAGTGCACGCGGGTGAAGTTGCGGAAGTCCTGGCTGTCGAACAGGCGGCGCGGGATCGGCAGCACGCGCGCCAGCCCGCTCCTGGGCTCGACGGCGCGGACGGTGATCGTCACCTCGTCGCGGCGCACGAGCGACGTCTCGTAGGGCGCGTTCTCGATCCCGTCGCGCTCGATGAGCTCGATGGCGGCAGCCGCCGTCGCCACCTGCTCGTCGAGCACACCGGACTCCTCGAGGAACGTCACGACGTCGTTGGTGTACTCGGCGCGCAGCGTCGACGCCCAGCCCTCGTACTGCTTGAGCAGGCGTGAGAAGCGCTGCCAGCGCGGCTCGGTGAGCTTGAACTGCGACCCGTCACGGTCGAGCACGAGCGTCTTCTCGAATTTGTCTGACAGCAGGATCTGCTCGAGCTCTGAGTCCTTCTCCACATAGCGCTCGCTGGAACCCTGCTTGAGCTTGTACAGCGGCGGCTTGGCGATGTACACGTAGCCGGCCTCGATGAGCTCGGGCATTTCCCTGAACAGCAGCGTCAGGGCGAGCGTGCGGATGTGCGCGCCGTCGACGTCAGCGTCGGTCATGAGGATGATCTTGTGGTAGCGCGCGTTCTCGATGTTGAACTCGTCGCGCACGCCCGTGCCGATCGCCGTGATGAGCGCCTGGATCTCGGTGTTCTTGAGCACCTTGTCGATCCGGCTCTTCTCGACGTTGAGGATCTTGCCGCGCAGCGGCAGCACGGCCTGCGTGTTGCGGTCGCGGCCCTGCTTGGCCGAGCCGCCGGCGGAGTCGCCCTCGACGATGAACAGCTCGGCGAGCGACGGGTCCTTGACCGAGCAGTCGGCGAGCTTGCCCGGCAGCGTCGAGTTCTCCAGCGCGGACTTGCGCCGCGTCAGGTCGCGCGCCTTGCGCGCCGCGGCGCGCGCCTGCGCCGCCGACACGGCCTTGCGGATGATCGCGTTGCCCTCGGTGGGGTTCTCCTCGAGAAACTCGTTGAGCTGC
>Ga0136613_10000286_pt1 | contig 22360 bp, 18 predicted proteins | sample AntDrymUQ2722106_2_FD_106649 | JGI IMG/M metagenome (GOLD analysis project Ga0136613, IMG submission 106649) | Polar desert sand microbial communities from Dry Valleys, Antarctica - metaG UQ272 (21.06) | ecosystem: Environmental > Terrestrial > Soil > Desert | place: Antarctica: Dry Valley... | reverse complement strand
GGGATCTCGAGCAGCCGCAACGCGACCGGGGTGTCGGGGCCGAGCAGCTGACCGGAGGCGATCCGGAACAGCAGCGCGTATCCGATCTGGCCGGCGGCGCCGGTGACGGACACCTGGACGGGCGAAGCATTGCTCATGCATTCATCTCCTCGATCACCGCGTCGGCAAATTCACTCGTGCCGACGGCGGTCGGATCGTCGCGGGTGGGCTTGAGATCGTATGTGACCTTCTCACCCTTGCGGATCACGGCTGCGATCGCGTTCTCGAGCGAGCGCGCCGCGTCGTGCTCGTCGAGGTGGTCGAGCATGTAGACGCCCGACAACATGAGCGCGGTCGGGTTGACGCGGTTGCGTCCCTTGTACTTCGGCGCGGACCCGTGCGTCGCCTCGAAGACGGCCGCCCGCGTGCCGATGTTCGCGCCGCCCGCGAAGCCCAGACCGCCGATCATTCCGGCGCCGAGGTCTGAGACGATGTCGCCGTACAGGTTCGGCAGCACGATGACGTCGTACTCCTCCGGACGCGAGACGAGCTGGTTGCAGAGGTTGTCGATGATTCGGTCCTCGAACGCCATCTGCGGGTACTCCTCGGCGACCTTGCGCGCGACCTCCAGGAAGAGCCCGTCGGAGAACTTCATGATGTTGGCCTTGTGGCCGACGGTCACCTTTGTGCGGCCGTGAGCAATCGCGTAGTCGAACGCGGCGCGCACGATGCGGTCGGTGCCAAAGACGCTGATCGGCTTGATCGAGATTCCGGCGTCATCGCGCACGTGCGCGCCGAGCTCGGCGAGCTTCTCGCGCAGGGCCGCGTTGTCATCCGAGCCGCGCTCGAACTCGATGCCCGCGTAGAGATCCTCGGTGTTCTCGCGCACGATCACGAGGTCTGTCTCGGGAAAGCGCGTGCGCACGCCCTCGTAGGCCTTGCAGGGCCGGATGCAGGCGTACAGATCGAGCTCCTTGCGCAGCAGCACGTTGACGGACCGAAAGCCCGAGCCGACGGGCGTCGTCGTCGGCCCCTTGATGCCGACGCCGGTGCGCTTGAGTGAGTCGAGCGTCGCGTCCGGAAACGGATTGCCGTGGGCCTCGTACTCATCGACGCCGGCCTCCTGGCGCTCCCAGCTGAACTCGACGCCGGTGGCCTCGAGCGCGCGGCGAGTCGCCTCGGCAAGCTCGGGCCCGGTGCCGTCGCCGGGGATGAACGTCACGTCATGAGCCATGGGTGGGTCCTTGGGAGCTGGTCTGAGGACGGGCGATCCTAGCCGACGTCGTCGCCCTACTTCTCGCGCGCGACGCGCCTGCGACGATGTCACGGCGATGTTTGCCAGCGGCTCCTCAATCCAGCTCGCGCGGATCTTCGGAATCAGGATCGGCGCGAGCCCGAGCTGGTTCGTCGTCCTGTTCGTCTTCATCTACCTGATGTCGGACACGTTCCAGCGGGTGCTCGACGGGTCGAGCACCCAGGCATACCTCGTGGCCGTCGCCGCGGTGACGCTGTTCTTCACCTCGATCGTGCTGCACGAGCTCGGCCACGCGATCGTCGCGCAGCGCCTGGGCATCACGATCAGCGGGATCGACCTGTGGTTCTTCGGCGGCGTCGCGAGGATGAGCTCGGACTCCGACTCGCCGGGCACCGAGTTGAAGATCGCGATCGCGGGGCCGCTCGTCACGCTTGGCGTCGTCGGCATCTGCACCGCGCTCGTGGCCGCGATCAGCAAGGACCCGGCGCTGCACGTCATCCTCTTCTACAATTCGGTGGACATCTCGCCAGCGCTGGCGCTGCTCGGCTTCCTGGCGTCCATCAACGCTGTCGTGTTCGTTTTCAACATGGTTCCCGCCTTCCCGCTGGACGGCGGGCGAATCGCGCGCGCGATCGTGTGGAGGCTGACCGGCGACCGCAACCGCTCGACACGGGTCGCCGGGCGTATCGGCGAGGGTTTCGCCTACCTGCTGATCGGCTTCGGCGTCTTCCACGCCGTGCGCGTGCACCCGCTCAACGGGATCTGGCTCGCGGTGCTCGGCTTGTTCATCGCGCAGGCTGCCCGCAGCGCGATCGCATCGACGGCGTTCACCGAGCGCATCGACGGGATCACGGCCGCCGACATCATGGACTCAGAGCCGGTGACGATGCCCGCCGACCTGCCGCTGTCGCGCGCCGAGGACGAGTTCTTCCTGCGCTACGGCTGGGCCTGGTTTCCGGCCGTCGACGAGCGCGGTCGCTTCCTCGGCATCGTGCGCCAGGATGCGGTCGACGAGCAGATGGCCGCCGGCCGGCCGGCGCTCGAGGTCGCCGAGGTCGTGGAGATCGGCGACGCCGACGGCTGGCGCGTGGACTCCGACCGGCCGCTCGAGACGCTGCTCGGCGACGAGCGCCTGCGCGACCGCCGCGCGCTGATGGTCGTCGACCCGGAGGGGGTCCTGCGCGGTGTCGTGACGATCGAGCAGGTCGGCCGCGCGGTGACCGCGGCGCTCCCTCGCTCGGCGTAGAGTCCACGCTCGATGCCTGCCCACGACGTGCTTATCATCGGCGCAGGACTTGCCGGCCAGCGCGCCGCCCTGGCCGCCGCCGAGGCCGAGGCATCGGTCGCGATCCTGAGCAAGGTCCACCCCGTGCGCTCGCATTCGGTCGCCGCCGCGGGCGGGATCAACGCCGCGATCGCGATCGACGACGACTGGACCGAGCACGCCTACGACACGGTCAAGGGCTCGGACTACCTCGGTGACCAGGACGCGATCGAGATCATGTGCTCGGAGGCGCCGAAGGAGGCGATGCACCTCGAGCACATCGGCGTCACGTTTCACCGCGACGACAAGGGCGAGCTCGACCTGCGCGCCTTTGGTGGCGCGTCGAAGAAGCGCACCGCCTACGTCGCCGACATCACGGGGCAGGCGATCCTGCACGTCCTCTACGAGCAGCTCATGCGCTTCCACGAGACCGTCGACCGCTACGAGGAGTGGTTTGCGACGTCGCTGGTCCTCGACGACGACGGTCACTGCGCGGGCGCGGTCGCGCGCGACATCCGCACGGGCGCGATGGAGATCTTCAATGCCAAGTCGGTGATCCTCGCCAGCGGCGGCAACGGCCAGTGCTACAAGCCGACGACGAACGCGCTGATCTGCACCGGCGACGGGATAGCACAGGCCTACGAGGCCGGCGCCCCGCTGATGGACATGGAGATGGTCCAGTACCACCCGACGACGCTTGCCGAGAACGGCTTTCTCATCACCGAGGGCGCGCGCGGCGAGGGCGCGCACCTGCTCAACTCCGAGCGCCGGCGCTTCATGGAGGACTACGCGCCCAGCAAGATGGAGCTCGCCTCGCGCGACGTCGTCTCGCGCGCCGAGCAGACGGAGATCAACGAGGGCCGCGGCGTCGGCCCCGACGGGCAGGGCATCTACCTCGACGTCACGGTCGTGCCGCGCAAGCGCGTGCTGGAGTCGCTGAGGGAGATCGTGAACATCGGGCGGGACTTCGCGGGGACGGACATCACGCGCGAGCCGATCATGATCCGGCCCGGCCAGCACTACATCATGGGTGGCGTGAAGACCGACGTCGACGGCCAGACGCCGGTCGCCGGGCTGTACGCGGCCGGTGAGGTCGCGTGCGTGTCGGTACACGGCGGCAACCGGCTGGGCGCGAACTCGCTGCTGGACACGCTGATCTTCGGCCGCCGCTCCGGCGAGCACGCCGCGGCGCGCGCCAGGAGCATGGCGATGCCACACGCGGCCGCGTCACGGCTGCGCGAGGACGTCGAGCAGATCGCCTCGATCATCGGCCGCGACCGCGGCGGCCGCCGGATCTCGGAGATCAAGGACGAGCTGGGCGCGACGATGAACGAGTACGTCGCGGTCTATCGCGACGAGCAGGGCCTGACGAAGGCGCTCGAGATCGTGCGGCGGCTGCAGGACGAGTCCTCCGGCGCGTATATCGATGATCGCGGCACGGTCTTCAACCAGGACGTGCTCGGAGCGATCGAGCTGGGCTACATGCTCACGTGCGCCGAGGCGACGGTCGTCGCGGCAATCGAGCGCAAGGAGTCGCGCGGCGCGCAGTTCCGCACGGACTACCCTGAGCGCAACGACGCTGACTGGCTCAAGCACATCGACATCACGCGCGGCGAGGACGGCAGTCCGCAGATCTCAGACTCGCCGGTCACGATCACGCAATGGGAGCCGGAAGAGAGGAAGTACTAGGAAGGCATGTCCGAGTTCACGCTGAGGCTGCGCCGCTATGACCCCGAGTCGGGCGCCGCGCCCTACTGGGAGGAGCACACGGTCGATCTGGAGCCACACCGCTCCGTGCTCGAGGCGATCCTGCAGGCCAGGGCGCGCTTCGACGGCTCGATCGGGATCCGCTGCTCGTGCCGCGCGGCGATCTGCGGCTCGTGCGGCGTGCGCGTCAACGGCAAACCCGATCTCGCCTGTCACACCCACCTCGACGAGGCGCACAAGCACTCGCGCGATGGCGTCATCGAGGTCGAGCCGATGGGCAACATGCCGATCATCAAGGATCTGATCGTCGACATGGAGGCGGTGCACTGGAAGAAGATCCAGCGCGTCACCCCGTGGCTGATCGCCAAGCAGCCCGTCCCCGAGCGTGAGTACGTCGTCCCCAAGGAGACGATGATCGACGTCACGCAGTCGATGGCCTGCATCCAGTGCGGCGCGTGCGTCTCGGACTGCCTGTCGATGGAGGTCGACCCGGAGTTCATCGGGCCCGCCGCGCTGGCGAAGGCCTATCGCTTCGTCGGCGACCCGCGCGACGACCAGCACTTCGAGCGCCTGCAGGACCTCGCCGAGGACCCGCACGGCATCTATGACTGCACGCACTGCTTCGCGTGCATCGACGCGTGCCCGAAGGGCGTCGCGCCGATGAGCCAGATCATGCGCCTGCGCCGCCTCGCGGGCAGCGACCACGGGATCGTCGATGCGAACAACGGCGCGCGCCACGAGGAGGCATTCGTGTCGTTGGTGCGGCGGTATGGGCTCCTCAACGAGGCGGAGCTGCTGCCGCGCTCCTACGGCGGCGACTCCCCGCTGGCGAAGTTCAAGCCGTCGGCGCAGAAGGAGCTCGTCAGCTCGCTGCCTGCGATCGGCAAGGCGCTGCTGCGGCGCAAGGTCACGCCGGCGGCGCTGCTCAAGCCGCACAAGCTGGCGCACAGCGACCTGCAGCAGATCAAGAAGATCTACGAGACCGTCGAGGGTCGCGAGGAGCGCTTCGAGCTGAACCCGTACATCACGGGCTACGACGAGGAGCTCGAGGGCGCCGACGCGGCACCCGCGGCCTCGTCCGTCGGCGGCGACGGCCAGCCCTCCGCCGAACACGGCCAGCCCGGCCAGACGCCCGGAGGGAGCCCCGCCCGATGAAGGTCGCCTACTGGCCCGGCTGTGTCTCGCGCGGCTTCACGCCCGAGCTGCACGGCTCGATGGCGCGGATCGCGCCGCTGCTGGACCTCGAGCTGGTCGAGATCGACCGCGGCGCATGCTGCGGCGCCGGCGTCATCGCCGAGCACAACCAGGAGCTCGCCGACACGCTGAACGCGCGCACGTTCGCGCTGGCCCAGGAGGTCGGCGACGCGACGATGATGATGAACATCTGCTCGACCTGCCAGGGTGCGCAGACGGAGTGCCAGGAGCGATTGGACGCCAGCGCCGAGTACCGCGCGCACGTCAACGAGACCCTGGCGGAGGAGAGTCTCTCCTACGAGAAGGGCCTGACGAACAAGAACTTCCTCTGGCTCTTGGTGGAGGAGTTCGGCCTGGACGAGCTGCGCGCGCGCGTGCAGCGGCCACTGACCGATCTGCGCGTGGGGCCGTTCTACGGCTGCTACATCGTGCGGCCCGTCGATCGGCTTGGGATCGACGACGAGCTTCCGCGCGACACGTACCTCGCGCTCGTGATCGAGGCGCTGGGGGGCACCGTGATCGACTACGCGGGCAGCCACAAGTGCTGCGGCTTTCCGATCATCACGATGAACAAGGAAGCGTCGCTGAAGCAGGCCGGCCGCCACCTGGGCGACGCGGTCGACGCGCGCGCCGACTGCCTCGTGACGCCGTGCCCGCTGTGCCATCTGAACCTGGATCTGCAGCAGCCGCTCGCCGAGCGTGTGGTGGGGCGCGAGCTGAAGATGCCGGTCCTGCATCTCCCCCAGCTCGTCGGCCTCGCGCTCGGCGTCCCCGCCGACCAGCTCGGCCTGGCGCGCCACGTCGTCAAGCCGACGGCGGTCATCGACTGGACGGCCTCCGTGGTCGCCGGAGTCGGTGAGAGCACCGCTGAAGGGTAGGCGCGGGCAAGCGCGCCGGCTGGCCGCGAGGCTGCGCGAGCTGGCGCGCGTCGGTGGGAGCGAGGCGGGTGGCGATCCCGCGACTGGCGACCTCGGCGGTGGATCTCGGTCGTCCGCGGCCGTGGATTCCGACGCGCCTCGGTTGCCGGTGTCCCAGGACCCCGGCGGCAAGCCTTCCTCGCCGGGGGCCGTGTCGGCCCCGGGCGCAGCCGCGCAACCGGATCGCGCCGAGGACGCGGCCGCGCGCCTGGACGCGGCCCGCCGCCGGCTGCGGTCCTCGATCACACCGCACGACGACGGGGACTGACCCGCGCCTGCGCCCGCTAGACGGGGAGCGGGCACGAAGGCCCTCTTCCCGTCTTACTCTCCGTAGCGTCCGTCCTCCGGGCAGGCCGGGTACGCACGGATCCAGAATCGGCTCCAAGATGAGACCCGCGAGGCACGACGAGCCCGTCAGGCGGCGAGTCCGACGAGCTGCTCCCACACGATCACCCCATGCTGTCGTCGCGCAACCGCGCAGATCACACGATCCACATGAACAAGTGACCGACCATCCTCCCGCGCCACGAGATCTGCCAGTGCTTCATGACATACATGAACAAGTGGCCGTTGAGACGGCGAGCGCGGACGCTTGGCCACTTGTTCATGCGATCGCACGCCAACAGCATCGCCGCGGACTGGGGCGAGGTTCCCCCCACGCGTGAATCGACACGCTTCCGGCACACCTCGTACACACACCCCGTCAGCGATTGCTGTGAAGGACCACGCCGCCGCCAGGGACGTGCCCGCGGGCCGGCGCCCGAGCCGCACCGTCAAGGCCTACGCCCGCACTCCCACCAGCCCCCGCGCGCACAGCGCCTCAGCCAGCTGCACCGTGTTCAGCGCCGCCCCCTTGAGCAGGTTGTCGCCGACGACGAAGAAGTTGATCGCGTACGGGTCGGACAGGTCGCGGCGGATGCGCCCGACGGCGACCTCGTCGCGGCCCGCGTACTGAAGCGGTGTCGGCGCGTCGTCGAGCACCAGGCCCGGGAACGCGGCCAGCAGCTCCAGCGCCCGGTCGAGGTCGACCTCGCGCGCGAAGGTCGCGCGCGTCTGCACGCCGTGGCCGACCATCACCGGGACGCGGACGCAGGTCGGCGACACCGCCAGATCTCCGATCGCGAGGATCTTGCGCGACTCGTTGCGCAGCTTGAGCTCCTCGTCGGTGTAGCCCTCCTCGCCGACCGTGCCGAGCAGCGGCACGACGTTGAAGGCCAGCGTCCCGGCATGCACCGAGTGCTCGACCTTGGCCGCGGCCGCCGCGCCGTCCGAGCACAGCTGCTCCACGTCCGCAGCCAGCGGCGCGATCTGCCCCGCCAGCTCGTCGATGCCCTTCTGCCCCGCCCCGCCGGCCGCCTGGAAGCTCGTCGGCACGATCGCGCGCAGGTCGAACTCGTCGTGCAGCGCCTTGAGCGGCAGCATCGCGACCATCGTCGTGCAGTTGGGGTTGGCGACGATGCCGCGATGGGCGTCCAACGCCTCGGGGTTGACCTCGGCGACGACCAGCGGGACGTCGTCGTCCATGCGAAACGCGCTCGAGTTGTCGATCACGACGGCGCCCGCGTCCACGAAGCGCGGCGCCCACTCGCGCGAGCGCGTCGCTCCCGCGGAGAACAGCGCGACGTCGAAGCCCTGGATCGCCTCGTCGGTCAACGCCTGGACCACGAGCCCGCCGCCGAGCTCGCGCCCCACCGAGCGCTCGGAGGCGAACGGCACGATCTCGGAAGCCGAAAGCTCGCGCTCGCGCAGCAGCCGCAGCATGACGGTGCCGACCGCCCCGGTCGCGCCGACGACCGCGACCCGCAGGGCGGGAGTGCCCGCACTCATACGAACTCCCCGAACGGCCGCTCGGGCCGAACCGTGTCGGGCCCCGACAGCTCGAACGCGGAGTGCAGCGCGCGCACCGCGTCGGGCACCCGCGCTCCCGAGATCACGCAGGAGATCTTGATCGGGGAGGTGGCGATCATCTCGATGTTGATCTTCTCCTCGCCGAGCGTCGTGAAGACCTTTGCCGCGACGCCGGGGTGGGACTTCATCCCGGCCCCGATGACCGAGACCTTGCCCATGGCCTCGTCGGTCGCCACCTCGATGCCCAGCTCCGCGCACAACGGCGCCAGAGCGGCGCGCGCCTCGGCCAGGTCGCTGCGCGGCACGGTGAACGACATGTCCGCCACGGCGCCCTCGGACACCGGCTCGTTCTGGATGATCATGTCGATGTTGACGTTGGCATCGGCGAGGGCGGTCGCGATCTGCCCGGCGATGCCGGGCGTGTCCGGCACGCCCTTGAGCGTGACGCGCGCCTCCTCGGTGGAGTGCGTGACGGCGGTGATGAGCGGTCGTTCCAGGGTTTCCTCTTCTCCGACGATCACGGTACCGGGCGCATCCTCGAAGCTCGACCGGCAGTGGATCCGCACGCCGTGGTTGCGGGCGTACTCGACCGAGCGCAGCTGCAGCACGCCGGCGCCCGAGGCGGACATCTCGAGCATCTCCTCGAAGGACACGACCGGCAGCTTGCGCGCGTCCGGGACGATGCGCGGATCGGCGCTGAAGACGCCCGCCACGTCGGTGTAGATCTCACACACCTCGGCGCCGACTGCGGCCGCCAGCGCAACCGCGGTCGTGTCCGAGCCGCCGCGGCCGAGGGTCGTGACGTCCTTCGTCGTCGACACCCCCTGAAAGCCTGCGACGAGCACGATCGAATCCTCCTCGAGGGCAAGGCGTATCCGATCGGCTCGCACATCTAGGATGCGCGCCTTCGTGTGCGACGTGTCTGTCACGATCCCCGCCTGTGAACCCGTCAGGGAGATGGCTCGGTGGCCGAGGTCGTTGATCGCCATCGCGCACAGCGCACAGGACTGCCGCTCGCCGGTGGACAGCAGCATGTCCAGCTCGCGCGGGTCGGGGTGCGGTGAGATCTCCTGCGCCTCGGCGATCAGGAAGTCGGTCGTCTTACCGCGCGCGCTCAGCACCGCGACGACGCGGTTGCCCGCCTCGCGCTTGGCCACGATCCGCTGTGCCGCGCGCTTCAGGCGCTCGGCGTCGGCGACCGAGGTGCCTCCGAACTTCATGACGACGGTCCCGTTCATGGCCGGATCGGAGGGTAGCGAGTGACGGTCGGGGCGCTCACCACCCGCGGCCTGATCGTGCTCGCCGTACTCGTGCTCGCGATCGCCGGCGGTGTCTACGTGCTGTTCTTGAGCGGCGGCGAGGACGCGCCGGTCGTCGAGGCCGGATCGCGCTTCGGCGACGCCGGTGACCGCCCCAAGGGGGGCACGCTGCTCGACACGCTCGCACCGGTCCTCAGCGCCAACCAGCCCAACCGTCGCCAGGGCTCCGATCCGGCGGCGCCGACGGCCCAGGAGCTCGGCCAGACTCCTGGCGATGCGGTCGCGGGCCTGTTCATCGTCGGCTTCCGCGGCAGGACCTCCGACAGCGAGTTCTTCGGGCGCCTCGGCGGCCGGCCCTATGGCGGCGTGCTGCTGACGGGCTCGAACTACAGCGAGCCGTCCCAGCTCGCGATGCTGACGCGCACCGTCCAGAGCACGGCGCGGCAGGCGGGCAATCCGGCGCCGCTCGTCGTCGCCCAGCAGGAGGGCGGGGAGTTCAGCGCGTTCTCTAACCTCGCTCCCGAGCCGCAGGTCGATGTGGGCGAAACCAGCGCGCGCAAGATCTTCGCCGATGCGCTTTCGGCCGGCAAGCAGCTCGACGCGCTCGGGGTGACGGTGACGCTGGCGCCCAACGCCGATCTGGCCGTGGCGGGCGGACCGGGTCAGGGGCGCGCGTTCTCCGACCGGTTGTCGGTCGTGACGCGCGCCGTGCGGGCGTCGGTCGGCGCCTACAAGTCCGCCGGCATCGTGCCGGCCGTCGGGCCCTTCCCCGGTGACGGCGCCGCCTCGCAAGATCCCGCCACCGGCCCCGCTCCCGTCGGCCTCGGGCTCGAGCAGCTGCGCGCGGCCGACATGAAGCCGTTTCAGGCCGTCGCCAGCGGGCGCTCCGCCGCGCCGGCGATGCAGATGTCCAACGCGATCTACGTCGCCTACGACAGCGTCACGCCGGCAACGCTGCTGCCCGAGGTGTACGAGGAGCTGCGCGAGCGGCTGGGCTTCGGCGGCGCGATCATCTCCGCCGACCTGACGGCGACGACCGCCACGTCCGGCGGCGAGGTCGGCGAAGCGGCGGTCGAGGCGCTCAAGGCAGGCGCGGACATGCTGCTCGTCCCGGGCGGACGCGCCCAGCAGGACGATGCCTTCCGCGAGGTCGTCGCCGCCGTGCGGCGGCGCGAGATCCCGGCCGCGCGCGTCGTGTCCGCGCTGCGGAGGATCACCACGCTGCGTCGCCTGTCGCGCGGCGCGCGCACCGCCGTGAAGGTCCCCGCGGGTTAGTGACGTCGCCGGGAGGTCATCGCTTGCGATGACCGTACGGCGAAACCCAAGATCGCAGGTCGCCGGAAGCGGCGACCTGCGGAAGGTGGTTTCGCCCTCCGGTCGCCGCAACCGGCGACCTGCGGAAGAGGGTTTCGCCCTCCGGTCGCCGCAACCGGCGACCTCCGGTCGACGTTACAATCGCCGGCGTCCGAGCAGGGCCTTGCCGAGCGTGACCTCGTCGGCGTACTCGAGATCTCCCCCGACCGGAAGCCCGCTCGCAAGGCGCGTCACGACGACGTCGGGCGCCCGCTCGCGCAGCACGTCGGCGATGTGCAGCGCCGTCGCTTCGCCCGTCGTCGTCGGGTTCGTCGCCAGCACCACCTCGCGGATGGGGTGGCTGGGATCGACGACCCGGCGATAGAGCTCAGCGATCTTCAAATCCTCGGGATCGACGCCGTCGATCGGCGACAGCGCGCCGCCCAGCACGTGGTAGCGGCCGCGGTACTCGTGCGTGCGCTCGACCGGGATCACGTCGCCGGCCTCCTCGACGACGCAGATCAGCCCGGCATCGCGGCGCTCGTCGCTGCAGATACGGCAGCGCGGCTCGTCGGCGAGGTTGAAGCACACCTCGCACAGCCGGATGCGAAGCCTGACCTCGGTGATCGACTCCGCCAGCGCGGCGGCGTCCTCGGCAGAGGCGCGCAGGATGTAGAACGCCAGGCGCTGCGCCGTGCGCGCGCCGATCCCCGGGAGCTTGGCCAGCTCGGAGATCAGGCGCTGTATCGACGGCGCGTACAAGCCGTTAGCGGCCGAGCCCCGGGAATCCGCCGGGCCCGCCGAGCGCCCCGAGGTCCAGGCCGCCGGTCAGGCCGCCCATCTTCGTCGCGGCCAGCTCCTGAGCCTGGCGCAGCGCCTCGTTGACGGCGGCGAGCACCATGTCTGCAAGGAGATCGGGATCCTCGGGATCGATCGCCTCGGGATCGATGCGGATGTCCTTGACGTCGAGGTCGCCGCTGACCGTGACGGTGACCATTCCGCCGCCCGCGGACGCCTGCACCGTCTCCTTGGCGAGCTGCTCCTGGGCGGCCGCCATGTCGGCCTGCATCTTCTGAACCTGCTTGAGCATCTGGTTCATGTTCGGCTGCTGGGCCATCAGCTATCACCCTTCTTGGGATCTGGATCTGCTTGCGGATCGGAGTGGATCTCCTCGGCGTCGAACTCTGCCAGCAGGCGGGCCACCAGCTCGTCATCGGAGGGCGCGACAGGCGCGCCGGCCTCGATCTCGCCCTCGGCGGCTGCCTCGCCGAGCACGTAGGCGATCCGGGCGCTGCTGCCGGTGACGGTCCGCACCGCCTCGGCGACGCATGCGCGGTAGCTCTCATCCTCGGCATTGCGGCGCAGGAAGTGTGCGCTCGGTGCGATGGCGACCGTCACCTGGTCTCCCTCGACGGCGACCGGCCGCGCGTCGGCGAGCAGCGCGGCACAGAGGGCGTTGGAGTCCTTGAGGGTCTCGAGCACCGCCGGCCACACGCTGCGCAGCCCATCGAGCTCGAGCGCCGGTCCGTCCCCGCCGCTGCCCGCGCCGGCAACCTCGGGCACGGCCACGGCGACGACATGCGCGGCTGCGTTGGCCTTCGCGGCGGGCTCGGACGGCGAGCGTTGCGCCGGCTGCGAGGGAGGCGGCGGCTCGCTCGGCGGCACCGGCGCATCGGGCGCCGGAGCGGGCGGCGGCGACGGCGACTCGGGTGACGGCGAGGGCTGGCTCGGTGGCGCGGGCGATTCGGCCCGCACCGGCGCGGCGCCCGCGAGCGCTGCCTCGAGCCGCTCGATCCGCGCCGTTAGCGCCTGCGCCGAGGGATCGACCGCGGGCGCGGCCGCCTTCACGAGCGCGAGCTCGAGCTGGGTGCGAGCGTCCGAGCCGTTGCGCGTCGCGTCCAGCGCGCCGGCAAGCAGGTCGAGCAGCCGCGTGATGGCGGCCACGCCCAGACGGCTGGCCTGCTCGAGCAGGCGGGCGTCGCGCTCGGGGGTGAGCGCGAGCTCGGGCGGTACCTCGCCGAGCGTGTGGACGATCATCAGGTCGCGCGCGTGCGCCTCGAGGTCACGCGCGAAGCCGTCGGCGTCGCGGCCTGTCTGTGCCAGCCGCGCGGCCGCGAGCAGCGCCGCGCGCGGGTCGGCCGCCGCGACCGCGTCGAGTGCCGCGAACAGCAGGTCGGCGTCGGCGACGCCGAGCACCGCGAGCACGTCGTCGGTGGCGATCTCGTTGCCGGCGTAGGTGACGAGCTGCTCGAGCGTCCCGAGCGCGTCGCGAAACGACCCGGTCGCATGGCGCGCGAGCAGCGCGACGGCATCGGGCTCGATCGCGATCGACTCGGCGTCGGCGACGCGCCGCAGCACGGCGGCGAGCTGCTCGACGGCCGGGCGCGCGAAGTCGAAGCGGTGGCAGCGATCGACGACGGTCCCGAGGACCTTCCCCGCCTCAGTCGTGGCGAGCACGAAGACCGTGTTCGGGGGCGGCTCCTCGAGCGTCTTGAGAAATGCGTTCCACGCCTGGGTGGAGAGCATGTGCGCCTCGTCGAGGATGTAGACCTTGTGGCGGCCCGAGAGCGGCGCGAAGACGACGCTCTCGCGCAGCTCGCGGATATCGTCGACGGAGTTGTTGGAGGCCGCGTCCATCTCGAGCACGTCGAGCGAGGCCGCGGCGGCGATCGACGTGCACGACTCGCAGACGCCGCAGGGCTCGATCGTCGGGCCGTGCTCGCAGTTCAGGCAGGCCGCGAGGATCTTCGCCATCGACGTCTTTCCGGTCCCGCGCGAGCCGACGAACAGATAGGCGTGATGGACCTTGCCGTGCGCCACGGCGTTGCGCAGCGTGCGTACCACGTGCTCCTGCCCGACGACATCCGCGAAGGTGCGGGGGCGGTGACGGCGGTAGAGCGAGGGTGCCTGGGACACGGACGCCGAGGATAGCTCCGAGCGCGGCGCGGCTCGCCCGCCGGCCGGTCGGCCGGTCGAGGCCGAGCGCGAGTACGGTCTGGCGCCATGGCGCGGATCCGCTTCGTGGCCGGGGTGCTGGTGGGGGCTGTCGCATTGCGGCTGCTGACCGGGCGCGGCCTGGTCAACTACGACACGCTGTACTCGCTGGACTGGGGCCGCCAGCTCGCCAGCGGCGCGGGTCCGCAGCTCGAGGTCGCGATCGCCCCGACCCCGCATCCGCTCGCAACGCTCGGCGGGATCGTCCTGGCGCCGCTGAGCGAGCTCAAGCTCGACGGGCTCTACGGGGAAGCGGCGCTGAGCGCGGTCATCGCGCTGTCCTTCGTGGCGCTGGCGCTGCTCGGATGGGTCGTCTTCGCGCTCGGCCGCGAGTGGTTCAACGTCGCGACCGGCGTGCTAGCGGCCGTCATCGTGCTGACGCGCGTGCCGGTGCTCGACTTCGGCGCTCGCGCCTACGTCGACATTCCCTACCTCGTGCTCGTGCTCGGTGCGCTGCTCGTCGAGACGCGCCGCCCGCGCGCGGGCGGTCCCGTGCTCGCGCTGCTCGCGCTGGCGGGGCTCCTGCGTCCTGAGGCGTGGCTGTTCAGCGCCGCGTACCTCGTCTGGCTGCTGGCGCCGGGGATCCGCTCGTCGGCGCGTGGCGCGGGGCCCAGACGCGCGGCCGCGTGGCGCGACGCGGCGCCGCTGATCGTCCTGGCGGTGAGCGGCCCGTTGCTGTGGGCGCTGCACGATCTGCTGTTGACGGGCGATCTGCTGCACTCGCTGAGCGGCACGCGCGCGAGCGGCGAGGCGCTGGGACGCGTCACGGGGCTCGAGCACGTGGCGACGACGGTGCCGCGTCGCATCGGTGAGATCCTGCGCGAGCCGGTGCTCCTGGCGGCGGCGGGCGGCGGTGTGCTCGCGCTCACGCTGCATCGCGACCGGCGCGTGCGGCTGGGCGCCGCCACGGGCGTGGCGGCGATCGTCGCCTTCTGCGTGCTGGCGGCCGCCGGGCTGCCGCTGATCACGCGCTACCTGCTGCTGCCGGCCGCGCTGCTGTCGATCTTCGCCGCCGCCGGCGTGTTCGGCTGGATGGACCTGCGTCGCGGGGCGCAGCGCACGTGGTGGGCCCGCTTCGCGGCGCTTGCGATCGTCGCGCTGCTCATCTTCGTACCCGGCCAGGCGCGGCGTATCGACCGGCTCGGCAACGCGCTCTCCAGGCAGGAGGCGATCCAGGGCGATCTTGGCGACATCATCCGCGACGGCCTGCCGTGCCGCCCGGTCGCAGTCGCCAACCGGCGACCGATCCCGTTGCTGGCGCTGTGGCTGAAGACCAGCCCGGAGGCGATCGTCGACGCCCAGGCGGGCCTGCCGCGACGCGGCACGTACGTCGTTCCGCGGTCTCCCGAGGTCGCGCGCGACTACATTCTCGACAGGCGTGATCGCGACCGCCGCATCCCCGCCAAGCCGCCGAACTTCGGTGCATTGCGCGCCAACGCGTCGTGGCTCGCATCGGTTCGCTGTTGAGAGATGCGTCCCCATGTAGGACTGTGTGACACGAATGTCTCGCGCCGTCCTCGCCCTCGCCGCCATTCTCGGCGTCCTGCTCGCTTCGCCCGCCGCGGCGGATGCCGCGCGTTTTCAGACGCGCATCGTCGGAGGAGGGGATGCGACCCGACCGTGGCCGGCGCAGGGATATCTCACGATCCAGCGCCCGGACGGCACGTTCGCGTGCGGCGGGACGCTCGTCAGCGGACGCTGGCTTCTGACGGCCGCGCACTGCGTCACCGATCCAGCGGACACGAGCGTCCTGCCCGCGGGCGCGTTCACCGTGCGGCTGGGGAGCGCCAACCGCACCCTTGGAACCCTGTTCCGCGTCAGCGACGTGGTCCGCCACAGCCTGTACAACCCGGCCACTGAGTCGAACGACGTCGCGCTCCTGGAGCTGAACTCCGCTCCCCCGCTGGGCGCCGCGATCGCGCCGCTGCGGCTCATCGCAGCGAACGAGAGCGGGCTGTGGTCGCCCGGCAAGCTCGCCACGATCATCGGCTGGGGCACGACCTGCTTTCAGGGATGCGCGACGACGACGAACCTGCGCGAGGCCGGGGTGCCGATCGTGAGCGACGCGAGCTGCGCGTCGGCGTACGGCGGCAAATTCGTGCCGACGACGATGCTGTGCGCGGGCAACGGCTCGACCGACGCCTGTCAGGGCGACTCGGGCGGCCCGCTCATGGTCCCGCGTGTCGACGTCTACGTGCTGGTGGGCGTCACGTCGACGGGATTCGGCTGCGGCGATCCGGCGTTCCCGGGGATCTATGCCCGGCTCGGGGCACCGGAGATCAACGCGACGGTGCGCGCTCAGATCCCGACCGTGAGGATCGACTCTGCAGCCTTCACGCAATGGCCCGATGTCGGGCAGGCCGTCGACCTGAGCGCCACCGGCACGTCCGGGTCACACGGTCCGCCCGAGCCGGCGTTCGTGTGGAGCGTCAGCAATCTCGACGGTCAGTGCAGCTTCAGCGCTGTCAGCGGCTCGAATGCCACGCTGGTCCCCGACGCAGCGGGCTCGTGCGCGGTCACCGCCCAGCAGGTCTACTCGGACGGCGACCGTGCCGTCGCGCGCGAGGTCATCACGACGAACGGCAGCCCCCGGCCGCCGCCGCCCCCGCCGCCTCCGGTCGCACCGCCGCCGCCTCCGGTCGCACCGCCGCCGCCTCCGGTCGCACCGCCGCCGCCTCCGCCGCCGCCGCCTTTGCCGATCGAACTTACCCCGCGGTTGTCCACGCTCTCGGCGCCCACGCGGATCAGGGTCCGCAGCCTGCTCGACGGACGCTTCAGCGTCAGGGTGCGGTGCTTCGCGAGCTGCCGGCTGACATCGGTGATGAACCTCGACCCGAGGACTGCGCGCCGACTCGGCCTGACGCGCAGGGTCGGGCGGGCCGTTCGCGTCGGCTCGGGATCGGCTCGATACACGGGGCCCGGTCGCTACCGGCTCACCCTTCGCATCCCGCGAAACGCCAGGGTCCGGCTGCGGCCCGCTAGGAGCGGGAGGCTGACGCTGTTCGTCGCCGCGCGCCGATACGCGCGCACGGAGAACCACAAGCGCATCATCAGGCTGGTGCGCTGACCCCCCTGAAGAGTGGACCGTGCACCCTCAATCGAGACGCTGTCCTCGGGCGCTTGCGTCTGCAATAGCTCCGGTCCGGGAACCCCCGCTGCGCATGCCGGTAACCGCTTAAGGCTGCTTCCTTCCGGACCTGACCTGATTCACGGGCCGACACCGCGCGGGACCCGGGCCATCAGCACCACCGCAGACGGGCTGACCCCGAAGGCCGCGTCCCTCGAGAGGGGATTCGGCCTCGCTAGAGCGGATTGCGAGCGACAGGGCACCGCTAGTTCCCCGCCTAGCACGGTCCAGCCTTGAGTGTATCCATCGCGTAGGGTCGCCGGGACTGACGCTTGACAAGCAGTGTGAGTGAGTGCATACTCACACTGCTCATGACCGCCCCGCCCCCGACGACGCGCACGCTGTCCACCGCCGAGGAGCGGCGCGAGACGATCCTGCAGGCCGCCGAGCGCGTCTTCGCCGCGCGCGGCTTGCACGGGACGCCGACGATGGAGATCGCCAAGGCGGCGGGGATCTCGCAGGCCTACCTCTTCCGCCTGTTCCCGACCAAGTCCGAGCTCTTCATCGCGCTCGCGCAGCGCTGCAACGAGCGCATCTACCGCGCGTTCGCCGACGCCGCCGCGGAGGCGAAAGCGGCGGGCGAGGAGATCCTGCCGGCGATGGGCCACGCCTACATGGAGCTGCTCGCCGACCGCAACCTGTTGCTCGTGCAGCTGCACGCGCATGCGGCCAGCGACGATCCCGAGATCCGCGACGAGATGCGCAGCTGCTTCGCGCGGCTCGTCGAGCTCGTCGAGCGCGAGTCCGGCGCCGACGAGCAGGCCGTGCAGCGCTTCTTCGCCCACGGAATGCTGCTCAACGTGCTCACCGCGATGCGCGCCGAGGAGGTCCAGGCGCGCTGGGCTGAAGTTCTCCTCGCGCCGCCGACCGGTGCCGCATGACCCCTCGTTTCATTTGTCGCATAAGTGAGGTGATCGGGATCGCGCTGCTGCCGCTCGCCTCGCGGATGCTCGACGAAGCTGATCGCGCTGCTCGTGCCCGGCATCCGGATGCGGCTGCGTTCGGCGGCGTCGGCCGCGCCCACTACGGTCGCCTGAAGCGCAGGATCTCGCTCGTTGTCACGCCGCCGGCGCGGCGCATCCGGCTCACGTACGCGTGCCCGGCGCCGAGCGCGGTGCTCCACAGCGTGATGTCGACAGCCTTCGGCGCGCGCGTTGGCAGCCGCGGCGGGCGCTTGCCCGGATAGCCCGCCCCGTGGCGTCCGCGGCCCGGCTCGTGGCCGGGATCGCGGCGCACCGTCGGGTGCATCGCGAAGACGCGCCGGTCGTCGCGCCGCAGCCGGCTGCGGCGCGAGCCGATGAGCAGCTCCTGGCGTTGCGCGGAGGAGCTGACATAGAGCAGCCGGCCGTCGTACAGCGACGGGTTGAGCAGCAGCTCGCCGGTGCGGGCCCGGCGCCGCACGTGCCGCGCCGCGGTCGGCAGGAAGATCTCCTCGATCCAGCTCGAGCTTGGCAGGGCCGCGTGGAAGACGACGCGCTCGCCGCTCAGCGACGGTCGTCCGATGCGAGCGGGCGCATGGAGGGCGCGCAGGAGCCGCGCGGGCTTTGCGAGCGCCCTCAGGTCGACCGACCAGAGCAGGTCGAGGCCGCCCTCGCGGGCGCGCCAGACGAGCCAGCGGTCAGACAACGCGGGCTCCTCGGCTCCGGGCGCCGCGATGCGCCCAGTCACGGCGAGCGTGTCCTGCGCGGCGAGGACGAGCTCGGCGCCCTCGCGCCAGACGACGGTTGTCCGCCCCAGCGCGGCATCGGCCCCGGGCAGCTGCTGGGGCTCGGCGGCCCCTGCGCGCAGGATCACGCCCGGCCCGCCGCCCGGAAGCTGCCACGCGAGCGCGCTTGGACCGGCGCTCGGGTCGGTGCCGCTCGTGGTCAGGCGATCCGCCGCCGTCGCGGCGCCCTGCAGGCCGAGCACGAGCGCGGCCGCGAGCAGCGTGATCGCGCCGGTCGCGCGGATGGCGCGCAGGACGACGGGGTTCTCACCCATGCTTGCGGCGAGCAGGGCCCCGCGCTCGACCTCCTGCAGCGGCGCGAGCACGACGACCGGGACGATCCGGCCGAGCGCGAACGCGAGGCCGACGGCGAGGCCGACGACCGGCTCGCCCAGCGCCACGCAGGCGGCGGCGAGCGCGTAGACGGCGAAAGAGAGCACGAACGTCGTGAAGCCGAGGCCGAGCAGCACGCCGTACAGCGCGGCGGCCAGCGGCAACGGCAGCATGCGCCGCCACGACTCGGGCACCTGGCGCCGGATCTGCGGCACGATCCGCCGACCGCCGGCGTCCCCGGCGGCGGCAGCAAGCAGCGCGGCGACCGCCAGCGCGACGGCCGCGCCGCCGCCCGCGCCGAGCGCATCGCCGAGCAGCGCCAGGCCGCCGAACGTCGCCGCGCCGCCGGCCATCGCTCCAGCCGCGAACGCAGCGCAGGCGACGACGGTCACACGCATCCGGCCGGCGTAGCCGTGCGGCGCGAGCGTGTCGACCATCGAGAAACCACACGGCGACCAGGCGCCCGCGAGGCCGGCGATCAGCGCGGCGGCCGTCAGCGCGATCAGCACGGCACTTTCGTCTGGTAGTACATGACACAGAAGACGCGGCGCTTGCGGTAGCAGTAGCCCTTCAGCGCGCGGTCGCCGTTGATGCGCCGCCTGGACGTCGTGCAGCAGTCGATGAGCTTGCGCACGTGGCCCTTGCAGCAGCGATGCCACGAGCCATCGGTGCGAACCTGGATGCGAAAGCGCCGGCCGGCGGCGACGCAGACGCGCGTGCGCGTCGCCGGCGGCAGCGGGCGGCCATCGGTGTCGACGATCGGCTGGCCGTCCTCCTCGATCGGCTCGCCGCTCGAGTTGATGCGGCGCCCGAGGTCGTCGACGGGCACGCCGTCGCGGGCGCGCAGCGGAAGGCCGCGGCTGTCGATGCGCGGCAGCCCGGTCGGGTGCGGGCAGCCGTCTGTCGTGTAGATGTGGCCGCAGAAGTGATGGGCGTCGGCGTCGCCGGGTTGGACGAGCGAGCCGACGGTGCGCGCGACCGCCAGCGCCGCCGCCGCCCCGCCGGCAGCGACGAGAAAGCCGCGGCGCGAGTTCGCGTCCTCGGCGTCCGAGCGGTCCGGCTGCAAAGGTTCCAGGCCGGCCCGCTCGCGGGCGACGGCCAGCACCGACGCGATCTGCCGACGAGTGTTGACGGTGCCCTTCGCGAGCACGATGCCGTCGGCGCTCAGCGCGACCGCGAAGGGCGCACCCGGCACGGCGGCCCGGGCCCACTCCGCCGCGTCATCGTCCTCGTCGAAGATCACGGCGCCGAGGCGCTCTGCGTACGGCTTGAGCCCACGGCACAGGCGGCAGCCCTCGGCTGTGAAGAGGGCGAGACGGATCGAGCCCGCGCGCGGGTCGAGGCCGAGTGGCAGCGCGGCGCCGAGGGGCGGCCCCTCGCCGGCGATCTCGAGCGCGCCGTCGGGCACGCTCGCCCTGCGCGCGCGCACGACGAGCACGGCCGCGAGCACGAGGGCTGCCGCGGCGCCCGCCGCGTGCACCGTGACCGATGCCGCAGCGGGCGCAAGCGCGAGCAGCACGGCCGGCCCCGACAGCGCCGCCGCGCGCGCCGCCGAAGCCCACGAGATCTGCCCGCGAGCGCCGAAGCAGGCGCACGGCGCACCGCCGCGGCCCGCCGCGACGGCGGTCGCCTGCGCACCCGCGAACGCGGCGAGCATGGCCGCCGCCGTCCATGCGGCGGCGCTCGAGCCGGCCAGCAGGCCGGCGGCGAGCAGCGTCTCGAGCGCGGCGAGCGGCAGCCAGATCCAGCGCGCCGGCCGTCCCGTCAGCCCGTATGTCGCGGCCGCGATCGCCGTGCCGGTGCGATCGGCGAGCTTGAGGCCGGCCGAGACCAGCAGGACGGCGCCGAGCAGGATGGCGAGGACGACTTGGAGGAGCATTGGGCGCGCGCGACGCTAGCGGATGAGCTGGTCCGTCCACCCCACCAACGTCCGCGGCCTGGACCTCAGCCGCGGCGTGCGCCGTTGCGCTCTCAGCGCTGACGGCTACGATCCTTGGGGATGTCAATTCCTCACCGGCTCGCAAGCTGCACCGCGGCTGCCTGAACGGCCACCGGGCCTGCACCCCGGCGCCGGCACCGCGACCGCTTCCGTGACGAGCACCGGAGGACCCTCGATCCCCGTCGAATCGGCCGGCATCGGCCGGCGTGACGACCTCGACGCCGAGCTCGAGCAGCTCGCCGAGGGCGACCTGACGGGCGCGCGCGTGCTCGCCCAGCACCGCGGCCGCTGGCTCGTCGCGACCGGCGACGGCCCGCCGCGGCTCGTGCCCGCCCGCGGCCGCCTGCGCGCCGGCGAGGAGCGCACGCCGACGACCGGCGACTGGGTCGCGCTGGATAACGACGGCGCGATCGCCTACGTGCTCGAGCGCCGTGGCAGCGTCGTGCGCCGCTCCCCCGGGGCCTTCGGCGCCCAGGTGCTGGCCGCCAACGTCGAGCTCGTGCTCGTCGCCGAGCCGCTGCCCGAGCCCAACGAGCGCCGCGTCGAGCGGATCGTCGCGCTGGCGCTGACCGGCGGCGCGCCCGCGGCGCTCGTGCTGACCAAGGCCGATCTCGATCCCGCGGGCGCAAGCAGGGCCCTCGCGCTAGCGCGACAGCTGGGGCTCACCGACGGCATCGCGGTCAGCGCCCACGACGAGGACTCGCTCGCGGCGCTGCGCTCGCTGATGGTCGCGGGCACGACGACGGTCCTCCTGGGACCGTCGGGCGCGGGCAAGTCGACGCTCGTCAACGCACTGCTGGGCGACGAGCGTCAGGCGACCGGCGAGGTGCAGACGAGCGCCGCCGGACGCGGCCGCGGACGCCACACGACGGTGACGCGCGATCTGCTGACGCTGCCCAACGGCGCGCTGCTGATCGACACGCCCGGGATTCGCGAAGCGGGGCTCTGGGACGGGCTTGGCGCCGCCTTCCCCGACATCGACGAGCTCGCCACGCACTGTCGCTTCAGCAACTGCGCGCACGGCAACGAGCCGGGCTGCGCGGTGCGAGCGCAGGGCGATCCGGAGCGTGTCGAGGCGTGGCTGAAGCTTCAGCGCGAGCAGGCGTGGGTCGACGACCGGCGCGCCGCCGCACGCGACCGCGAGCAGCTCGGGCGCGCGTACAGCCGCGTGCAGCGTGAGGCGCGGCGGGTCAAGGGCGGTCGCTGAGCGCGCGGCGGCCGGATCGGCGCCTAGTCTCCGCCGCCGCTCCGCGCGAGGTCCATGCAGACCATGCAGTACGGCCACGGCGGGTTCCATGGCCAGCCGGTCACGTCCTTGCCGCACAACGCCGTGTCCGGATCCTCCTCGGTCACGATGTGGCAGATCTTCTCGCCGTCATCGACGGGCCCATCGGTGCGGCGCTTTGTCGGCACGCTCGTCGGCATCGCGTCCTCGAAGGATGCCCCACAGCCCCTACAATCGCCAGTCCCTGAGGGCGCGTAGCTCAGTGGGAGAGCGCTCGCTTCACACGCGAGAGGTCGCAGGTTCGAAACCCGCCGCGCCCAT
>Ga0136613_10000284_pt1 | contig 22440 bp, 20 predicted proteins | sample AntDrymUQ2722106_2_FD_106649 | JGI IMG/M metagenome (GOLD analysis project Ga0136613, IMG submission 106649) | Polar desert sand microbial communities from Dry Valleys, Antarctica - metaG UQ272 (21.06) | ecosystem: Environmental > Terrestrial > Soil > Desert | place: Antarctica: Dry Valley... | reverse complement strand
CTGCTCGAGCTGGCGCATCTCGCTCGGGCGCCGCTTGGCGACCTCGACCAACCCGGCGTCCGACAGCACCGACGGGATCGGCCGGTCCTGCGCGAGCGCCGTCTCCTCGCGCCACTCGACGAGCTCGCGGGCGATCGCGCGCAGCTTCGGGTCCAGCGAGTTCACGCGCGGCAGGCGCGCGAAGATGTTGTCGGGATCGCGCTCGTCGGTCGCGCTGGCGAGCGCAATGCACTCCTCGCGCGCCCATTCCAGACGGCCGCGCGCGAGCAGGCGCTCCTGCAGCGCGGTCGCGGCCTGCAGGATGTGGCGCACGTCGTCGCGCGCGTAGTCGATCTGCTCGGGGCTCAGCGGTCGCGCGTCCCAGCGCGTGAAGCTCGCGCTCTTCTTCAACCGCACGTCGAGCAGCTCGTGCAGCAGCGCCTCGTAGCCGAGCTGGGCGCGCAGGCCGGCGAAGCCCGCCGCGAGCTGCGTGTCGAAGAGGTTCGTGATGTCCGTCTGCCACGCGCGTCGCAGCAGCGCGACGTCCTGGCGGCCGGCGTGCATGACGATCTCGACGGCCGGATCGGCCAGCACAGTCGCCAGCGGCGACGGGTCGAGGGTGTCGTCGAGCGGGTCGAGCACCTCGATGACGACCTCGCCCTCAGGCGTCATCGCGGCGGCCTGGACGAGGCACAGCAACGTCCGGTAGCGGCCCTCGCCCATGAACTCCGTGTCGATCCCCAGGCGCCCGGTGGCGCGGGCATGCTCGGCGAGCGCTGCGACCGCGCTGTTGCCGGCGAGGTCGCTCAACTGGACCGCGAGCGGCTCACCGGTCGTCCCGTCGCTGGCTCTCGGCGAGGTAGAGCTGGCGCAGCAGCCAGACCGTGCCGGCGCCGACGAGCACGACGAGCGCGTACAGCACGCCTGTGAAGCCGGGGTTGAAGACGACGGCGATGATCGCGACGATCACGAGCACGCCGATTGCGATGGGGGCGAAGTAGTCGCTCATGCGGCGAGCACCGTCGGTTCGGTAGGTATCCGGGCAGCGTCGAAGCGGGTGAGCAGCTCGTCCAGCGACGGCGCCTCGCCGGCGGCGGCGAGCCCGACGGAGCGCGCGTGGAGCTGGCGCGCCGTCGTCTCGATCAGGTCCGCGCCACGCACCACTTCGCCCACGCCCTGCGCTGTGTCATCCACGACCACGGCGAGATTGTATGCGGGCGCGCCGTCGTTGCGGCGCATGACCAGATCGTCGACGACGCCGACGTGCGGCCCGAGCAGCCGATCGGTGAACGAGACGGCGCTTGCGGCGGCGCGCAGGCGCAGTGCCGGCGGGCGCCCGGCACGCTCGCGCTCGGCCCGCTGGACGGCCGTCAGCTCGCGGCAGGTGCCCGGGTAGGCGCCGTCCGGCAGGTCGCCGTGCGGGGCCGAGGCGGCCTCGCGGATCTCGGCGCGCGTGCAGTAGCAGGGGCTCCCTGCGCGCGGGCGAACAGCCAGGCCAGCAGCGCCGTGCGCAAGTTGTCGAGATGCAGCGTGCCCGTCGGCGACGGCGCGTAGCGGCCGGTGGCGTTGGCGAGCGGCGTGATCAGCGGCTGCGGGCGCGCTGGCGCGGGGACAGCGCGGCGTCCTCGCCGATCGGCGAGACGCTGACCATGGCGTGCTCGCCGGTGCGGACCTCGACGATCACGCCGCTGGTGGTGGCCAGCAGCTCGCTCGCGCGGCGGCCCGCGATCAGCCGGTCGACGTCGGCGACGCCGGCCGCGCGCAGGAAGCCGTCGAGATCGGGCCCGTCCATGTCGAGCACGTCGAGCTTGAGCTGCTCGATGCGGGCGGCCGGCGCGGTCGCGCCGGGCGACGCGTGCAGCACGACGGCCGCGAGGTCGTCGGGAACGCGGTCGGCGTGCGAGACGACGCGGTCGAGCACAGCCTTCGCCGTCGCCTCGGGCGCCAGCTCGTCGAGCCACGCGGCGAGGCGGTCGGGCCCGAGCGCGACGCCGTCCACGCGTGCCTCGAGCAGGCCGTCGGAGTAGATCATCACGGTCGCGCCCTCGGGCATCGGCAGCACGGTCTGGCGCTGGCCGGTCGGGAAGCCGACGCCGATCGGCGGCGACGAGGAGACCGTGACCGGGCGGTGGCGCGAGGGGCCGACGACGATCGGCGGCGGATGGCCGGCGCTCGCGTAGGTCAGCGTGCCCTTGACCGGGTCGTGGATGGCGGCGATGACGGTCGCGAAGTCGTCCGACAGGCGGCCGTCGAGCGAGCGCCCGGCGATGGCGATCGCCTCGCGCGGCGACAGGCCGGCCTCGAGGTGCGCGCGCACGGTGAAGCGCACGAGCGTCGTCTTCGCGAGCGCCTGGCGCCCGTGACCGGAGACGTCGCCGAGCAGCAGCCCGACGCGCCCGTCGGACAGCGCGAACGCGTCGTAGAAGTCACCGCCGGCGGCCGGACCGTCGGCCGGGCGGTAGGCGACGGTCGTCAGCAGGGCACCGAGGCGCGCCGGCACGGCAGGCAGCAGCGCGGCCTGCAGCAGGCCGATGTCCTCCATCAGGCGCTCGCGCTGGCGCTCGAGACGGCGCGTGCGGGCGGCCGCGAGGACCGCGTTGACGCCGAGCACGAGCACCAGCAGGATCAGCACCGCGAGCGCGTACTTCGCCCACGAGACGAGCACCTCGCCGACCGAGGAGTCGCTGGCGCCCGAGCCGGCGACGCCCTGCAGCGGGGGCACGGTGTCGCCCGGCTGCGGACGCGGACCAGAGGTCTCGCTGGCACCGCCGGGACGCACGCGCGTGATCGCCTCGCCGGCCTGTGTCACGAGCGGGGACCCGAGCGCCGAGCGGGGAATCGCGCCGCCGGTCTGCGTCAGCCGTGTCGTGCCCGTCGCAGGCGCGGCCTGGGTCGACGAGCGCGGCCGGCTGGGATCACCGCTGCGGCGCTGGGCCGCCCGCGAGCCCGCGTCGGGCACCGCGACCGCGCCGCTGCCGGCTTCCTGCGTGTCGGGCTCGTCGGCCGGTGTGGCCGAGGCGGGCGCGACGGCGAGGTCGCCGGTCCGCGGCGTCTCGGCGGCGGGAGTTGGGTCCTGCGGGGCGGCGCCGTTGGCCGGGCCGGCGCGGGCGGCCGGGTTCACCGGCAGATCCGGGTCGCGGGGCGCCAGGCTCTCCTCGGGTGCGGGCGATGCGGGGGCCGGCGTCAGGCCCTCCGCGGGCGCGGCCGGCGTCGCGGGCGGCGTGCCCGGGTCGCCCTCCTCGCTCGGTGCGCTCGGGACCGGATCGACCGTCTCGATCGGGTCGGTTGGCGCAGCGGGATCGCCCGGCACCGGGGTGTCAGGCTCGGGGGCCGCGGTCGGTGGCTGGCGCGGCGCCGAGCCCTGCGTCACGCGTGCCCTCGTTCTGCTGCGCTTGGCCTGCGCAACGGTCTTGCCCGCGGCGAGCGCGTTGGCCGGCTTGGCGCGCTTGGACTTGGCCGCGGAAGCGGCCGGCGAGGCGTCGCCCTTGCGACCGGTGTCGCCGATCGCGGGCTGCACCGCGAGCGCGGCGACGAGCAGCGCGCACACGAGCATCTCGAGCTGAGATCGACGACGATTCATAGTCCTGAGATCAGGCACGCAAAGCGAGCGACGACGTTCCTCCCGTTGGCATCCTTACCTCCCGGCATGTGGGCATTGTGCCGGGGGCACGACTGCAAGTCCAGCGTCTGAACCCGGCTTCACGCAGGACTTTGGTGCGTGATCGCGCACTTGTCATGCACGATCCTGCACGTGCCCTCCGGCCGGTCACCAGCCGATGGTCTAGCGTGCGGTGGCAGATGGCCGTCCCTGAGGAGACCCCGCCCGACGCGAACGTTCCCTGTGCGCCCTGCCGCGGCACCGGAACCGTGATCTCCAACCTCGGCGGCACCGCGCGCGAGGTGACCTGCCCGTGGTGCGAGGGCGGCGGCGTCCAGCTGCCCGGACACGACGCGCAGCACGCGCAGCTCGCGCAGCACGCGCAGGCTACCGCCGGCTGAGGCGCCGCATCGATCGTCCGTCCGTCCATCGCGGGCGGCGATCCTCCTCGGCTGCCGTCGGCGAGCCGATCCATGCGGCATGCAAACTCCTGGAGGAATCACCATGCTGCAGAACCTGCGCAACCGCGCGTCGGACGAATCCGGCTTCACGCTCATCGAGCTGCTCGTCGTCGTCCTGATCATCGGCATCCTGGCCGCCATCGCCCTGCCGACGTTCCTCGGCCAGAAGGACAAGGCCAAGGACTCCGCCGCGAAGTCGGCGGTCCGCAACGCCGTGTCGCAGGTCGAGTCGTGCCTGACCGACGCCACCACCGCGACGGCCCCGGCCTGCGGAAGCGGCGCCAACGCGGACGTCAAGGCAGCCGTCGAGGCCGCCACCGCGGCGAGCAGCGTGGCGACCGTCACCGGCACCGACGCCTACGTCGTCACCGCCGGCTCGGAGACGAGCAACACCTTCACGATCACCAAGACCGCCGTCACCGGCGTCGTGTCGCGCTCATGCAGCCCCGCCGGCTCCGCGAAGGGCGGCTGCTCGGTCAGCAACACCTGGTAGCAGCAGGAACGATCAACGACCAAGGGCGGGCCCGCGGGCTCGCCCTTCGTCGTTAACGGGCGCGCCTGGGTTCAAGTCGCGCGCGCGGCTGCCGATACGAACCTCGGGGCCAGCGCCCTGCCGCCCACCCACCGAGGACAGCCCTGATGCCCATCGCCCTGCTGCCGGCCGTCGCCTTCGGGCTGCTGTTCGGTTCCTTCCTGAACGTCGTCGCCTACCGCCTGCCGCGGCGCGAGTCGCTTGTCACGCCGGGCTCGCACTGTCCGTCCTGCGCCGCGCCGGTCAAGCCGTACGACAACATCCCGGTGCTCTCGTGGCTGCTGCTCGCCGGGCGCTGCCGCGGCTGCTCGGAGCCGATCGCCAAGCGCTATCCGGTCGTCGAGGCGATGACCGCTGTCCTGTTCGGCGCGGTCGCGCTCGTGCACGCCGACGACACGACGCGCCTCGTCCTCGGGATCGTGCTCGTGGCCTTCCTCGTCCCGATCGCGCTGATCGACCTCGACCACAAGATCATCCCCAACCGGCTGACGGTTCCCGCCGCCGTGGTCGCGTTCGCGCTGGGCACCGCGCTGGATCCCGGCGGCGAGCTCGAGCGGGTCATCGCCGGCGCGGCCGCCGGTGCGCTGCTCATGCTGCCGTCGCTGCTGCACCCCAGCGGGATGGGGATGGGCGACGCGAAGCTCGTCGCGGTGCTCGGGCTGTTTCTCGGCCAGGCGGTCGTGCCGGCCTTCTTCGTCGCATTGCTCGCCGGCACGGTGGTGGGCATCGCGGTGCTCGTACGCAAGGGCATGTCCGAGGGCCGCCGGACGAAGATTCCTTTCGGGCCGTACCTCGCGCTCGGTGGCCTCGTCGGCGTCCTGGCGGGCGATGAGCTGGTGCAGCTGTATACCGCCACCTTCTGAGCGCAGGCCGGGAGGCGCTCGCTTCCCCTACCGGACGAGCGCTTCGCGAAGCTCAGACGCCCCGGCAGCCTCGCGCGCCTCGCACGCCGTGAGCGCTCGGGCGGCGATCATGCGCACGAAGCGATCGCTTCGCTGGGTTTCGCTCAGGTCGCTCAGCGTTGCCACGGCCTCCCGCGGGTCGGCCTCAGACGCCGCTCTGTGCAGCTTGATCTGCGCCGGGCCGCGCCAGTCCACATCGGCGTACAGCCGTAGGGCGTCCTCGCGCGCGGCTTCGCCCGCCACAGCGCCGTACATGGCGCAGTAGCTGCGCACGTGATGGAGGCGCTCCTCGGCCCAGCCATTGGCTGACAGCTTGTCTGCGGTGATGTCGCGGGGCAGGCGATCGAACGTGTGCTCGAGCGCGGTCAGCGCCTCGCTGGTGGGTCGCCGACGGCCCAGCATGGCGAGCGCCTGCGCTCTGGCTGCGAGCGCCTGCACGCGGCCGGTACACGGCGCGCTCGTGGCGCGCAGAGCCTCGTCGGCCAGGATCATGACGTGGCCCGGTGCGTATGCCCCGTAGAGCCCCTGAACGGCCTGGCGGCCCGTGACGAGGGCGATCAGCTGACGGTCGCCGGCGGCCACGGCGGCGGCACGGGCTCGGCGCCACCAGCGATGCGCCAGCCCTGTGTCGCCGGTGCTCACGGCGATAGCCGCCACGTGGCCGGCCAGCTGCGCGGTCACCCGCTGCGGCCCGCCGTTGGCGTGCAGTCGCTTCAGGTCGGCGGCAAGGCCGGGCAGGAGCGCGCTGCGGTCCGAGGCGTTCGAGACCTCGTGGGACCAGGCATCCGCGATGCGGTCCCAGTCGTCGCGGCTGGCCTGGGCTGCGGCTTCGTGACCGAGCAACACGACCGCCAGTCCCAGTCCAATGAACTCTCGTCGCCTCACGTCGTCTGCCTCCTGCGAGGAGCGTACCGCTTCGCGACGAGAATTCACGCGCTTTTGACGCTCAACAACCTGCTCGATGACGACGGCCGGATACAGCGCCAGAAGGCGTCCGTTGGCGTCGATCGGCTTGAGCGGTCTGCCACGCGGCACGGGGTGACCGTAACCGGCCGCGATTTTTCCAGTGCCGGCGCGGCGGCGAGCCAACATCCGTCGAGTCCCGACGCGCCGCCGTCGGGTGGCGCGGGCCGCCTGCCGATGGTCTGCACGATGCGCTCCTGTGCTCTCACACGTGGCGATGCAGTCGGCCGCCTGCGCGCGCGCCTGGCCGGTGAAGCCGGGTCGCTGCTCGTCGAGACGATGGTCAGCGCGGTGATCGTGCTCATCGTCGGCGCCGGCGTCATGAACATGATGGACCGTGGCTCGCAGCTCAGCGGGCAGCAGCGGCTGCTCGCGACGGCGGCGAACCTCGCGCAGTCCGAGCAGGAGCGGCTGCGCGCGTACTCCGTGGGCGACCTCTCGAACCTGCGCGAGAGCCGGACGACGAGTCCCCCCGTCAACGGCGTGGTCTACACGATCGCCTCGCGCACCGACTGGATCGACGACGGCCTCGCCGCCGGTGGCTGCACCACCGCCGCCGGGGTGCCGGACTACATGAAGCTCACGACGACCGTGACCTATCCCACGATCGGCAAGCGCAAGCCGATCACCCTGGAGAGCCTGGTGGCGCCGCCGGCGCGGACGTTCGGCCCGACCCAGGCGTCGCTGTCGGTGCGCGTCACCAACGCACAAGCGGCGCCCGCGGGGCCGGCGGTCGCGGGCCTCATCCTCAACCTGACCGGGACGAAGGCGCTGTCGGACGCGACGAGCACGGATGGCTGCGTCCTGTGGGGCTATCTCGCGGCTACCGGCACCTACACGGTCACCGGATCCACCGCGGGCCACGTCACGCCCGACGGCAGCCCGACGATCACCAAGACGTACACCAACCTCACCGGCAACGAGACGACGTACTACAATCCGGAGTACGACCGGGCGGGCGGGCTCCGGGCCACGTTCACGACGAAGCGCTCGGCCGCCGCGGCGGTGACGAGCACGGCGCCACAGAAGGCGATGGTCGATCACTCCGATGCCCGCTTCACCGCCGCGAAGGTCTTCCCGGTGACGGGCTCCGCGCTCGACAGCGGGCTGGCCCTGTGGGGCTTCTCGTCCCCGTACTCGGTCTACGCCGGCGGCTGCACCAGCGCCCAGCCGCCGGTCGCCAACCGCGGCTCGGCGCTCGTGGTGGCGGGCGCCACGAGCAGCCCCGCGGCGGTCCAGATCCCCGCGCTGAACATCCACGTGCACAAGAGCGGCGTCAACGTGTCGGGCGCGACCGTGAAGGTCACGAGCTGCGGCACCACGTACACGCGCCAAACGGGCGCCACCGGCCACGTCGACGACCCCGGGTTCCCGTACGGGGACAACCTCGCGGTCTGCGTCTCGGACGGGTTGAAGCGGCGCACGGGCAGCCCCGACAACAAGACCTATCCGGGGACCGACGTCAGCTACGACATCGGCCACTGGAGCGCCGGCTCGGGAGCCTGTCCATGACCGCCCGCCTCGCAGGCGAGGAGGGATTCACGCTCGTCGAGCTGCTCGTCGCGATGATCGTCGGCCTCGTCGTGATCTTCGCGGCCTTCTCGGTCATGGACGGCAGCTGGCGCCTGAACGCCAAGACGACCGACCACATCGAGACGACCGACCGCGGCCGGCTCGCGATGGACAGGATCACGCAGCAGCTCGGCAGTCGCATCTGCCTGCAGTCCGAGACCCCGGCGCAGGGCGCGTTCGTGACCGCGACCGACAACGTGGTCGAGTTCTACGCCAGCGTCACCAACGAGGCGGCGCCGCGGCTCGTCGTCGAACGCCGCCGGCTGTCCTACCGGCCGGCGACGAACGACATCCTGCTGGAGGCCTGGACGGGCACCGCGCCACCGCCGACCCCGCCGCCCGTGCCGACCGTGCTGCCCGTGCCGACGAACGCTAACGTCACGCGCACGATCGCCTCGGGCGTCAGGCCCGCCGGCGCCACGCCGATCTTCCGCTACTACGTGGCGACGGGGACGCCGCCGCGGCCGACGCTCCTGCTCGCGCCGCCGATCACCCTGGCCAACGCCAACAACGTCCTGCTCGTGAAGGTCAACTTCGCCGTCTTCGGCCACAAGCCGACCATCACCACCGAGCTTCAGAACGACTCACAGACCCGGAGCCCGACATGCCCCTTCTGAGCCTGGGTCGCGACGAGCGCGGCTTCACGATGGTCACCGTCATCATCACGATGATGGTCGTCATGCTGCTGTCCGTCGCCGCGCTGTCGGCAGCGCAGAACGACCTGCCGGCGGGCAAGCACGACAGCGACCGCAAGATCGCCTATGCGGCAGCCGAGGCCGGCGTGCAGAACTACCTCTACCACCTCGTCGAGGACCCGACCTACTGGTCGAAGTGCACGGCGGTCGCCGCGCCGGTCAACGACCGCTGGGACGGCACGTCGACGCGCAAGTGGGCCTCGGTGCCCGGCTCGCAGGCGCGCTACACGGTCGAGCTGCTGCCCGCCAACGGCACCGCCGCGTGCCTGCCGGCCAGCCCGGAGGCCACGATGATCGACGCGACCGCGGGCACCTTCCGGATCCGCGTCACCGGCCAGGCGCTCAAGCCCGACGGCGTCAGCGGCGTCAAGCGCACGATCGTCGTGAACCTCAGGCGCGCGAGCCTGCTGGACTACGTCTACTTCACCGACAAGGAGGTCCTCGACGGGAGCCTCTACTCGATCTACACCGCCGGCGAACCGACCGACCGGCTGGCCGGCGCGTCAACCCAGTCCGTGACGCAATGGGGGCCGACAGCCTGCGACCGCTACTACGGCAACAACGCGACGACCGGCAACCGCGCCGGCCAGCTGTTCAGCGGCACCGGCGGAGCGTCCAACACCGGGCTGCAGACCGGCGGGAACTGGTACGGCTTCTCGCTGGGCTGCCAGGACATCCAGTTCGCCACCGGCGACGTCATCAAGGGCCCGCTGCACACCAACGACGAGATCCTCTGCGAAAGCGGCTCCCCGGCGCCGAAGTTCGGCCGGCTGCCCAGCGAGCTCATCGAGGTCGCGAGCCTCGGGCAGACAGCCGCAGCGCCCGCCGGCTACCGCAACTGCACGCCGTACGTGAACTTCGGCACCTCGACGTCGAAGGCGGACGCCGGCACGTGGAAGGGCAAGGCCGACGGCATCGTGGAGCTCGACCTGCCGCCCTCCAACGCGGCGCTGAAGACCGATACCGCGGCGGCGTACCGCTTCGTCGGCAAGACGACGGTCATCATGAACGGCGCCTCGATGACGATCACCGGTAAGCGCGAGGACGGCACCCAGCTCACCGCCGCGACCGTCCTGATGCCCGCCGAGGGGGTGCTGTACGTCGCGAACTCGACGTCGGTGGCCTGCCCGGCGTACAACCCGATCTCGACCGCCGCCGCGACGGGCGGCTGCGGCAACCTCGAGATCCGCGGCACGTACAGCGTGAACGTGACGTTCACCGCCGAGAACGACATCCTCGTCACGGAGGACGTCACGCGAGTCACCGGCTCCGAAGCGCTGCTCGGGCTGATCGCCAACGGCTTCGTCCGCGTGCACCACCCGGTCACGAACCTCACCTTCAGCGCCACGACGAACCCCGACGTGACCGTCATCACGGCGATCAACTCGAGCTGTTCGACCCCTGCCAGCAGCCCGGTGGACGTCCGGATCGACGCGTCGATCCTGGCGCTGACGCACTCGTTCATCGTCGACAACTACTACTGCGGCGGCTCGCTCGGCACGCTCGTCGTCAACGGCGCGATCGTCCAGGCCTTCCGCGGCGCCGTCGGCAAATCGGGCGGCACCGGCTATCTGAAGAACTACACCTATGACTCCCGGCTGAAGTACCGCTCGCCGCCGAAGTTCCTGGACCCGGTGCTCGCCGCCTGGCGCACCCAGACCTTCAACGAGCAGGTCCCCGCGCGCTGAGCGCCGGCGCCGGCGCCGCTAGCCTCTCGCGCCAGCATGGCGCTCGTGCTCGGCGCCGCCGCCGGCGGCCTCCTGGTGGGCCTCGTCCTGGACGTGCTCAGCGGACGACCCGCGCGCGGTCGGGCGCGCGTGATCGGGCCGTTGTGCAGCGCGGGACTCTGCGCCGTGATCGCCGCTGGGCGCCACGACGACGGCGCCCAGCTGGCGCTCGGGCTCGTGCTGGTGGCCTTCCTCGTCTCGCTGACGCGGATCGACCTCGAGCTGCGCCTGCTGCCAGATCGGCTGACCGCGCCCGCGGCCGCCCTGGCGATCGCGCTCGGCGTGGCGCTCGATCCCGGCGGCGAGGTCGAGCGGCTGCTCGCTGGCGCCGCGGCGTTCGCGCTCTTCCGCGCGGCCGTACTCGTCCGTCCCGACGGGATGGGCGGCGGCGACGTGAAGCTCGCCGGCGTCCTCGGGCTCTTCCTCGGCCGTGAGGTGGCCGTGGCGGTCTTCGTCGCGCTGCTGACCGGCCTCCTCGCGGGGATGGTCATCATGGCGCGCAAGGGCGTCGCGGCGGGCCGCAGGACGGCCGTGCCGTTCGGGCCGTTCCTGGCGCTCGGCGGGCTCGTCGCGCTGCTCGCCGGCGAGGACCTCGTCGAGGCCTATCTGGACAGGACGTAGCGCCTCGGGCGATCCGCCGGCCATGGACAGATGGCGGGTCATCGTGGCCGCGCCTGCAGGGTCCGCCCACCCGGGCCGATGACGCACTCGATCATGGCTCTCTCTCGACGCAGGACCTCTGTTGCACGGCCGGTCGTCGGGCTCGACATCGAGCCCGGCCGGATCGTCGCCGCGCAGGTCAGCGTCAACGGATCGGTTCGCCTCGAACGGGTTGCCGGCATCGACCTCGCGCCCGGCATCGTCCGCGACGGCGAGATCATCGACGTCGCGGAGGTCGCAACGGCGCTCAAACAGCTCTGGGCGCAGCAGACGGGCAGGCACCGGCTCGGGCAAGAGGTGCGTATCGGCGTGGCCAACTCGAAGATCGTCGTGCGCACGATCGACGTGCCCCCGGTCACCGAGCGCGCGGAGATCGACGCCGCCGTGCGCCAGCTCGCCGCCGACGAACTGCCGATGCCGATGGAGTCCGCCGTGCTCGACTACGTGCCGATCGGCCTCGTCGACACGCCCACCGGCCCGCGCCAGCGTGTCGTCGTCACCGCCGCACGCAGGGAGATGATCGAGTCCGTGCTGGCCGCCGTCACCGCCGCCGGACTGAAGCCGCGCGGTATCGACCTTTCGGCCTTCGCGATGATCCGCATCCTCGGCGGTGGACAGCTGGACTCCGCGCTGTACCTGTCGGTCGGCGGCGTCACGAACCTCGCCGTCGTCATCGACGGCATCTGCACCTTCGCGCGGGTCAGCGGTGTCGGCATCGAGAGCATGGCGATCCAGCTCGCCGAGCGATGCGACCTCACGCTCGAACACGCCCGCATGTGGCTCAACCACGTCGGGCTCGAGCGCGACCTCGCCGACATCGACGGCGACGAGGAGATCGTCGCCGCCACTCGCGCGATCCTCACCGAGGGCGTGCGGCGCCTCGCGAGTGACGTGCGCCAGTCGCTGGAGTACCACCAGTCGCAGACCGTCGCCGCGGTCGACTTCGAACGCACCATCCTGACGGGCTCGGGCGCATCGGTCGCCGGCTTCGCCGCGGCGCTGTCGGCACAGCTCGCGATGCCCGTCGAGATGCGCAGCGTCGCGCGCGGCAACGACCTCGTGAGCATCGACGCGCTGCCCGGCGCGACCATCGCCGCCGGACTCGCCATCGAGCAGGTGCCGTCATGAGAGCTGTCAACCTCATGCCCGCGGACGCCCGCGATCTGCGGATGACAGCCGCCGGCGGCTCCGGCGCCAGCCTCGGCGTCTACTTCCTGCTGGGCGGCCTCACCGTCCTGGCGCTGTTCGCGTCGATCTGGACGCTGATGAACAACCAGATCACGGCTCGCACCGCTGAGATCGCGCGGATCTCCAGCGCGACTCGCAGCGCCGAGGCGCGCGCCAGCACGTCGGCGCCCTACGAGTCCTTTGCGACGCTCGCCAAGGAGCGCGTCGCCACCGTGAAGGCGCTGTCGGCAACGCGCTTTGACTGGGCCCACAGCATGAGCGAGATCGCTCGCGTCCTGCCCCCCGACGTCTGGCTGACCACGCTGAATGGCGCTTCCGGGAGCACGGGAGCGCCACCCACACCGACCACGAGCGCTGCCCCGGCACCGACGTTCGACATCAGCGGCTGCACCCGCAGTCAGGCGAAGGTCGCGCTCTTGCTGGCCCGGCTGCGCACGATCGACCGTGTCCGCAAGGTCGAGCTCAACACCTCCACGAAGCCAGAAACCACGAGCACGGAGGGCTGCCCGGCCGGCAAGGCGAGCAACCCCACGTTCGACATCACGATCTCCTTCTCCGTGCCCGGCGCCGCGAAGGGCACGCTCGACGCGACCGGTCAGGTCCTCGACGCCGCCCCGGCTCCTGCCGCCGGCGCCGCCGCGCCGACCGCCACGACGGCCACGCCGCCGGCTGCCACGCCCGCCGCGCCTGCCACCTCCCCTGCCGCGGGGCAGCTGCGATGAACCTCCGTGAGCGCGCCATCCTCGGATGCGTCGGCATCGCGGCCGTCGTCGTCGTGCTGTGGTTCGCCGTCCTGGCGCCCAAGCGCCACGAGGCCACGGATCTCGGCGCTCGCGTGACCGTCGCCGAGAAGGCGCGCGGCGACGCGGTCGCCCGCGCGGTCTCCGGCGACGCCGCCAAGGCGACCTACCGCCGTGACTACGCGACCGTGGCGCGTCTGGGCAAGGCCGTGCCGACCCAGGCCGACATGCCGTCGCTCGTCTACCAGCTCGAGAACACCGCGCGCGCCGCGAAGATCGACTTCCGCTCGATGACCGTTCAGTCCGCCGCGGCCGCCGCGGCCGTGGCACCGGCCGCTACGACCGCGCCCGGCGCCTTTGCGCCCACGCTGTTCACGTTCACGCTCGAGGGCAGCTACTTCCGTATTCGCCGGATGCTGGCTGCGCTCGGCCGGTTCTCGCGGGTCAACGGCAGCCTCCCGTCCGTCAGCGGTCGCCTGCTCACGCTCGACGGGATCAAGATCTCGCCCGGCCGCCGCGATCTGCCGCAGATCAAGGCGGAGATCACGGCCAAGGCCTACGTCGCCGAGATGCCGGCGTTGACCGGCACCGCCGCGACGGCCGCTGCGCTCGCGGTCACGGCAACGCCCGCGACCAGCACGCCCGCCGCGCAGGTGACCCCATGAACTCCCCCAGCGACCTCGTCCGCAAGCTGGCCGACGCGCGCCGTGATGGCGCCAGCCCCGCCGGCGGCCGCGACCCGTTGCGCTTCGCGCGTGCCCTGATCGGCGATCTCGTCGACAAGAACCTGTGGCCCGTCGCGCTGCTGCTGTGCGTCGCGATCGTCGCGATCCCCGTCCTGATGACCCGGGGCGCGGGCAGCGACGGCGCCGCCGGCGCCCCCGCGGTGGCCCCGCAGCCCGACGTCAGCGCCACCAAGGCCGTCGAGCTGATCGGTCCGCCGACCGTCAGGTCGCGCTCGGGCTCGCAGCTCAACCCCTTCCGCCGGCCGAAGAAGAAGAAGGAGGCGACGGCCGCGGCGGGTTCCATCGCGGTGGGCGACGGCGCCGCGCCGGCCGCCGATGCACCGTCCGCCGCGACGCCGTCGGCTGGCACGCCGTCGGGTGGCACGCCGTCGGGTGGCACGCCGTCGGGTGGCACGCCGTCGGGTGGCACGCCGTCCACCGGCACGCCATCCACCGAGGACACGGCGCCGGCCAGCGCCGCGAGGGCCTACTACCGCACCGAGGTGCGCTGGTCTGAGGCCGAGAACAGCTCAGCACGGCCGATCGCGCAGCTCACGCCGCTCGGCGACGGCGGCGAGCGCGGCGCGCTGTACCTCGGCGCGTCCAACCTTGGCTACGCGATGTTCCTGCTCAGCCCCAACGCGCAGGCCGAGGTCAGCGCCGAAAAGCAGGCCGGGAAGGTTGGCTGCGAGGACGAGCCGAACTGCCGGATCGTCGGCCTCAAGGCCGGTGCGACGCAGGTCATCATCGTCCCGTCCTCCGACGGAAGCAAGGCGCACCGCTACCACCTGGAGGCCGTCTCCGTCAAACGTGTCGTCACGAGCGTCGCGGCCGCGCGCAAGATGCGCGCCAAGGAGCACTCCGAAGGCCGCGCGGTCCTGCGCGAGATGTTGTCCGACCCGTTGACCGGGCAGCTGCTCGGCACCATGCGCTACGACGAGGCGTCGGGCCTGCTCGTCCTGGTCGGCGACGCCAAGAAGACCACGAAGTAGCGGTCCATACACTGCGCAGCGCCATGGCGCTGCGCTTCGTCACCGCCGGGGAGTCACACGGCCCCGGCCTCACCTGCATCGTCGAGGGACTGCCCGCTGGGCTGGCGCTCGACGAGGAGACGCTCAACCGCGACATGGCCCGGCGGCAGCTGGGCCACGGCCGCGGCGGGCGCATGAAGATCGAGCGCGACCGCGCCGACGTGACGGGTGGCGTGCGCCACGGCCTGACGCTCGGCGGCCCGATCGCGCTGCAGATCGCCAACCGTGACTACGCCAACTGGGAGGAGCGGATGAACCCGTGGCCGGTCGAAGCGACCGTCCCGGAGGTCCACCTCCCGCGGCCGGGCCACGCCGACCTCGTCGGGACGCAGAAGTACGACTTCTCCGACGTGCGCAACGTGCTCGAGCGCGCGAGCGCGCGCGAGACGGCGGCACGCGTCGCCGGCGGCGCGGTCGCGCGCTCGTTCCTGCGCGCGCTCGGCGTCGAGATCCGCTCGCACGTGATCCAGATCGGCAGCGTGCTCGCGCCGGCGCGCGACGTGCCGCTGACGGTGGCCGACTTCGACGGCGTCGACGAGGACCCGGTGCGCTGCCTGGACCCGGAGGCCAGCCGCGCGATGGTGCAGCACATCAACGTGCAGCGCAAGGCCAACGAGTCGCTCGGCGGCGTCTTCGAGGTGATCGCCTTCGGGCTCGTGCCGGGGCTGGGCTCGCACGTCTCGTGGGAGGAGCGCCTCGACGGCCGGCTGGCCGGCGCGCTGTGCTCGATCCAGGCGATCAAGGGCGTCGGCCTGGGGGAGGGCTTCGAGCTTGCCGGCAAGCCCGGCTCGGAGGCCCACGACGAGATCTTCTGGACGCAGGACCGCGGCTACCACCGTGCGACCAACCATGCCGGCGGCCTCGAGGGCGGCATGACGACCGGCGATCCGCTCTACGCGCGCGCCGCGATGAAGCCGCTGCCGACGCTGACCAAGCCACTGCGCTCGGTGGACATCGCCACCAAGGAGCCGGCCCAGGCGCTGCGCGAGCGCACCGACTCGTGCACGGTGCCGGCGGCCGGCGTCGTGGGCGAGGCGATGGTCGCGTTCGTCCTGGCCGATGCCTACCGCACGAAGCTCGGCGGCGACCACATCGGCGACGCGGTCGCCGCGCTGGACGCCTACCGCGCCCGCATCGGCTGGCCCGCCCGGTCCTCGTAGGCAGCGTTTCGCATGGCGCTCGTCTTCGTGGGGTTCATGGGGGCCGGCAAGTCCTCGGCACTCGACGACGTGCTCGACACCGACAAGCTCGTCGAGGACCAGCTCGAGATGAGCATCGCGTCGTTCTTCGCCGCCTACGGCGAGCGCCGGTTTCGCCAGCGCGAGGAGCCCGTCGTGCTGCGCGCGCTGCGCTCCGGCGCGCAGGCGATCGCGCTCGGCGGCGGCAGCGTGCTGTCGGAGACCGTGCGCGCCGCGCTGCGCGACCACACCGTCGTCTGGATGGACGTCTCCGACGAGACGGCGTGGGCGCGCGCGGCCGGCGACGACCGGCCGCTCGCCGCCGATCGGGCGGCCTTCGCGGCGCTGCACGCCGAGCGCCGGCCGCTGTATGCGTCGATCGCCGACGCCTACCTGCCCGAGGGCGACCGGCTCGTGCGCCGCGCGCTGCCCGCGCTCGAGGCGCTGGCGCAGGCGCCCGCGGGGACGAAGCTCGTGTGGGCCGTGGCGGGGGGGCAGGAGTATCCGGTCTTCGTCGGCCGCGGGCTGATCGGCGGCCTGCCGCGGCCCGGTCGGCGCGCGTTCGTCGTCACCGACGAGCACGTCGGGGCGCACTACGGCGACGCGCTGCGCGACACGCACCACACGATCACGATCGCGGCGGGCGAGGAGCACAAGACGCTCGCCGCCGCCGAGCGCGTCTGGCGCGAGCTTGCGGCGCAGGGCATGGGGCGCGACGACCATCTCGTCGCGCTCGGTGGCGGCGTCGTCGGCGATCTCGCGGGCTTCTGCGCGGCGACCTACCAGCGCGGCGTGCCCGTCGTGCAGGTGCCGACGACGATCGTCGCGCAGGTCGACTCGGCGTACGGCGGCAAGACCGGCGTCGACCTGCCCGAGGCGAAGAACTACGTCGGCGCCTACCACCAGCCGGCGGCCGTGATCACCGACGTCGACACGCTCGCGTCGCTGCCGGCCGAGGAGGTCGCCGCGGGCTACGCCGAGGTCGTCAAGACCGCGCTGATCGCCGGCGGCCCGCTGTGGGAGCGGGTCGCCTCCGGCGCGCCGGTCGACGAGCGCGTCGTGCTGGACTGCGCGCGCACGAAGATCGCGGTCGTCGCGGCCGACGAGCGCGACGGCGGCGCGCGCCAGCTGCTGAACCTCGGCCACACGGTCGGCCACGCGATCGAGACGGCCACCGGCTACCGCCGCTACCGCCACGGCGAGGCCGTCGCGCTCGGCCTGCTCGCCGCGCTGCGGCTGAGCGGGGCGGCCGACCTGCGCGCGCAGGTGGCCCAGCTGCTGGCGGCGGCCGGCCTGCCGACCACGCTGGACGGCGCCGACCCCGCAGCCGTCGTCGCGGCGACGCGGATGGACAAGAAGCGCGTCGGCGAGCGCGTGCCGTTCGTGCTGGTTCGGGCACCCGGCGACGTCCGCTTCGGCCAGCGCGTCGGCGCCGACGAGCTGCTCGCGGCGGTTCGCGAGCTGTCCGGCACAGGCCGGTGAGTACCCAGGCGCAGGCGACCGGACAGCGGCCGTGAAGGGAGCGAGGGACGCTGCGCCGGCGGTCGGGGGGCGAGCGCGTCGCGCCGGCGCACGCGGGCGGGTCGAGTTGTTGACGCCCTACGGCAACAGATCGACCCGGCGCCGTGGGAACCCCACGGCGCACCGAGCCCGGGTCGAGTTGTTGACGCCCTACGGCAACAGATCGCCCCCATCCCGCGCGCCCGCGCCCGACGCGCCGGCGCGCATCAGCCCGACGCCTCCCACCCTCAGCGGACGAACGCGTCGATGCCGGCGCCATGCCAGAGTTGACGCCACATGCCGACCGCTCACAACCGCATCCACGTCATGCACGGCGTCAACCTCGACCAGATCGGGCGCCGTGACCCCGCGCACTACGGCGGCGTCACGTTCCTCCAGCTCGAGCAGACGATCGACGGCTACGCTCGCGAGCTGGGGATGGACGCGCGCTTCTTTCAGACCAACCACGAGGGTGAGTACGTCGAGGAGCTGCACCGCGTCTCGGACCTCGCCGACGCGGTCATCCTCAACGCCGGCGCCTGGTCGCACTACTCGCGCGCGATCGGCGACGCGCTGGAGTTCGCCGGGGTGCCCGCCGTCGAGGTGCACCTCTCCGACGTCATGGCACGCGAGCCGTGGCGCCACGTCTCGGTCCTCGCCGACGGCTGCATCGCGACGGTCGCGGGCAAGGGGATCGACGGCTACCACGAGGCGTTCGTGACCCTGCGCCAGGCGCTGCGCCCATGAGCATCCCGCGCTTGGAGGCCGTGCAGGCGAAGCTCGCCGAGCGCGAGCTCGACGCGCTGCTGGTCTCCAACCTCGTCAACGTCCGCTGGCTGACCGGCTTCACCGGGACCAACGGCGCCGCCGTCGTCGGCGCCGGCGCGCCGCGCTTCGTCACCGACTTTCGCTACCTGACGCAGGCGGCGGCGCAGCTCGACGCCGTCTGGGAGCGCGAGATCGAGACCGACCTGCTCAAGCGCGTCGTGGAGGGGCTGCCCGCGGGACCGCTGCGGCTGGGCTTCGACGACGCGCACGTGACCGTCCGCCAGCACGAGCAGCTCGAACGGCTCGTCGCCGAGCGCGACGTCGAGCTCGTCGCCGCGGGTGGCATCGTGGAGGCGCTGCGCGCCGTCAAGGATCCCGACGAGATCGCCCGCATCCGCGCGGCGGCGGCGCTCGCCGACGAGGCCTTCGAGGAGGTCGTCGGCGCCGGCATCGTCGGGCGCACCGAGCGTGAGGTCGCGCTGGACCTCGAGATCGCGATGCGCCGTCGCGGCGCCGAGCGCGCGTCGTTTGCGCCGATCGTCGCCGCCGGCGAGCACGGGGCGCTGCCGCACGCCGTGCCGCGCGACGTGCCGATCCCGGCCGGCACGCTCGTCGTCATCGACTGGGGGGCGCAGCTCGACGGCTACGCGTCGGACTGCACGCGGACCGTCGCCACCGGCGAGCTGGACCCGCGCGACCGCGCCGTCTACGACACCGTGCTCAGCGCGCAGGAGACCGCGCTGGAGGCCGTCCGCGCAGGCCCCACCGGCCAGGAGGTCGACGCCGTCGCGCGGGAGATCATCGACGCGGCCGGTCACGCCGAGCACTTCGGCCACGGTCTTGGCCACGGCGTCGGCATGGAGGTCCACGAGGGGCCGCGCCTGTCCAAGCAGGGCAAGGAGCCGCTCGCCACCGGCAACATCGTCACGGTCGAGCCGGGGATCTACGTGCCCGGCGCGGTCGGGGTGCGGATCGAGGACCTCGTGGCGGTCAGCGCCGACGGCCACGAGGTGCTCAACGGGCTGCCGAAGGCGCTGCGGACCGTCCACTAGAGCGCGCGGTCCTCAAGCCGCGCCCGGCGCGGGCCGATTGCCGTCTCGTGGTCACGCGATTGCGCAGCGAGTGGGCGATCTGGGCGCTCGGCCTCGGCGGCGCCGCGATGCTGGCCTGGCTCGGTCTCGCCGACTTCGCCTGGAGCGATTACGACAGCGAGGCGTCGGGCGCGATGCGCGCCCTCGCCGCCGGCGATGTCAGCGGGTTTCTGCGCCAGGTCCCGGCCTACGGCGGGGCGCTCGTGCTGCGCGCGCCGTTGGCCGGTGCGACCGCGGCGCTCGGCGGCGGCGAGCTGGCCGTCTACCGCGTGCTCGCGATCCCCTGCCTGCTGGCGGGCGTCGTGCTCGGCGCCGCCCTCGCGCGGCGGATGCACGCGCGCGGCGCCTCGCGGCGCGCCTGCCTCGCCGTCGTCGCGCTGTGCGCGATCAACCCGATCATCCTGCCGGCGCTGCAGATCGGCCATCCGGAGGAGCTGCTCTGCGCGGCGCTCGCGGTAGGCGCCGTCCTCGTGGCCGCGTCGGACCGCTGGCTGCTCGCGGCCGTCCTGCTCGGCCTCGCGATCGCGACGAAGGCGTGGGCCGTGCTGGCGATCGGCCCGGTGCTTCTCGCCCTGGGCGCGCGGCGCACCGTGACGCTCGCGCTGGCCGGCGCGGTGACGCTCGTCGTGCTGGCGCCGATGGCCTTCGCCGGCGCGGCCGAGACGGTCGTGCACGGGTCGCGCTCGACCGGTGTGCTGTTTCACCCATGGCAGATCTGGTGGCTGCTGGGCGACGTCGCTGACGCCGGCCTCGACGGTGCGCCGAAAGCCGGCGCGCGGCTCGCGCCCGCCTGGCTGTCACCGCTGGCGCACCCGCTGATCGCGTCGCTCGTCGTGCCGCTGTCGCTGCTGGCGTGGCGCGCGCGCCGCCACGCGCCCGGCGGTCATGGCGAGCAGGCGCTCGGCCTGCTCGCGCTGTTGTTCTTGCTGCGCTGCATGCTCGATCCCTGGAACTGCGTCTACTACGAGCTGCCGTTCCTGCTGGCCCTGCTGGCCTGGGAGGCGCTGTGTCGCCCGCAGCGACCGCCGCTGCTGACGCTCGGCGCGACGCTTGCCACCTGGCTGACCTTCCAGACGCTCGACCCGCTGCTAGGACCGGATCTGCTCTGTGTGACATACCTCACGTGGGCGCTCCCGCTGGCTGCCTGGCTCGCCGGCCAGACGCTGTCCGCGGGCCTCGGAATGCCCGTGCGGCGGGACGCTCGCGCCCTGTATTCGTCGGCCTGAACGCGCTGTCGTCTCTGCCCGAAGATGCGTTGCAGCGCGCCGGGGCATCGGCTATAGCTAGGCGCAGCGGTGGATATGAGCCCAGCATCCGAACATTTCGACGCGGTCGTCATCGGATCAGGGTTCGGCGGATCGGTGACGGCGTATCGCCTCGCCGAGGCCGGCCACAGCGTCTGCCTGCTGGAGCGCGGAAAGGCCTTTCCGCCCAACTCCTTCCCGCGCTCTCCGTTGGGCATGAAGTCCCAGTTCTGGGATCCCAGCGAGGGGCTGCACGGGATGTACAACCTGTGGAGCTTCGACAACATCGATGCGATCGTCGCCAGCGGCCTCGGCGGTGGCTCGCTGATCTACGCCAACGTCCTGCTGCGCAAAGACGAGGACTGGTTCGTGCGCGAGCAGCCCGGCCGGGGCTCGTGGAAGGACGGCTACGAGTACTGGCCGGTCACGCGCGCCGACCTCGACCCGCACTACGACCGCGTCGAGCGGATGATGAACGTCCAGAAGTACCCGCTCGACCAGGCGCCGTACGACACGACGCTCAAGACGCTCGCGTTCCGCGAGGCCGCCGAGAAGCTCGGTCTCGACTGGCGCCTGGTCAACCTCGCCGTGACGTTCGCCAACGACGGCGACCCGCCGCTCGTCGGTGAGCCGATCAGGGAGGACCGGCCCAATATCCACGGCCGCACGCGGCTGACCTGCAAGCTGACGGGCGAGTGCGACCTGGGCTGTAACCACGGCTCCAAGAACTCGCTGGACTACACGTACATCACGGCCGCCTGGCACGCCGGTGCCGACATCCGTACGCGCCACGAGGTGCGCTCCTTCGCGCCGCGCGACGGCGGCGGCTACCAGGTCGAGTACGTCATCCACGACGTCGCGACGCAGGGCACGAAGACCGACACCGCGCGGCTGGACCGCCACACGGTCACGTGCGACCGTCTGATCCTGTCGGCGGGCACGGTCGGCACGACGTACCTGCTGCTGAAGAACCGGGCCGCCTTCCCCGGCCTGAGCCCGGCGCTCGGCTCGCGCTTCGGCGGTAACGGCGACCTGCTGACGTTCGCGCGCCAGTGCAAGACCGAAGTGGACGGCAAGAAGGTGCCGCACGTCCTGGACTCCGCCCACGCGCCGGTCATCACGAGCGCGATCCGTGTTCCCGACGAGATCGACGGCGGCGAGCGCGGCGAGCGCGGCTTCTACCTCGAGGACGCCGGCCAGCCGGAGTTCGTCAGCTGGATGCTGCAGCTCATCGACACGCCCTCCGCGCTGCTCGAGCAGCGCCGCAACCTGCCCAGGGTGCTGCGCGGCCTGTTCACGCACGAGGACTCCGACGTGGGCGCGGAGATCTCGGAGCTGCTGGGTGAGTGCAGCGAGTCGGCGGGCTTCCTGCCGCTGCTGGGCATGGGGCGCGACATCCCCGAGGGGATCATGACGCTGCGCGACGGCGGCCTGGCGGTCGACTGGAGGAAGAACGGCAGTTCGAAGGCGTACTTCGAACGCGTGCGCGACATCTCGCAGGCGGTCGCCGAGGAGCTGGGCGGGACGTTTCTGGACAACCCGATCTGGCTGCTGAGCCGCGTCGTCACCGTGCACGCGCTCGGCGGCTGCCCGATGGGCCGCGACGACCAGGAGGGCGTCGTCGACCCGTGGGGCCGCGTCTACAACCACCCGGGGCTGCACATCGCCGACGGCTCCGTCATGCCGGGCCCCGTAGGGCCGAACCCGAGCCTCACGATCGCCGGCCTCGCGGACCGCTTCGCCGACGCCATCCTCGAAGACATGAAGGGACACACCGTGACCGCACCGCCACCCCCGCCGGCCGAGGACGAGGGCACGGCTGCGACCGGCGCCGCCGGCCCCGCCAGCCAGCACCCCGCGTCGCTGCAGTTCACCGAGAAGATGCG
>Ga0136613_10000283_pt1 | contig 22520 bp, 24 predicted proteins | sample AntDrymUQ2722106_2_FD_106649 | JGI IMG/M metagenome (GOLD analysis project Ga0136613, IMG submission 106649) | Polar desert sand microbial communities from Dry Valleys, Antarctica - metaG UQ272 (21.06) | ecosystem: Environmental > Terrestrial > Soil > Desert | place: Antarctica: Dry Valley... | reverse complement strand
TGCGCTCGCGCACGACCCGCTCCATGCGCGACAGGCCGACCCGCACCTGGTTCTGGATCAGCTCGCCGACCGAGCGCACCCGGCGGTTGCCGAAGTGGTCGATGTCGTCGGGGTAGTAGTCGGGGTCGTTGTTGTGCAGCTTCACCAGGTACGAGACCGTGGCGAGGATGTCGGCCTTGGCGAGGGTGAACTCCTTGGGCGCCGGCGGCTTGAGGTCGAAGCGCTCGAGGCCGAGCAGCGGGTACTCGTCGCTGAGCTTCTTCGAGACCTTGTGCCGGCCGACCTTGGCCATGTCGTAGCGCTTGGGGTTGAAGAAGAGGTTCTCGAGCAGGGTGCGGGCGGAGTCGGGCGTGGGCGGCTCACCCGGACGCAGCTTGCGGTAGATGTCGATGAACGCAGCCTCGGACCCCTCGGTGTGGTCCTTCTCGAGGGTGTTGCGGATCGACTCGTAGGGGTTGCCCTGCTTGTCGAGGATGAGCTCGATGAGCTCCTCGGGGGTCTCACCGAACCCGAGCGCCTTGAGCAGTACCGTGACCGGCTGCTTGCGCTTGCGGTCGATGCGGACGTAGACGATGTCCTTCTTGTCGACCTCGAACTCCAGCCAGGCGCCGCGGCCGGGGATCATCTTGGCGTCGATGATGTCCTTCTCCGGCGACGTCTTGTCGGGCTTGATGTCGAAGTAGACGCCGGGAGAGCGGACGAGCTGCGACACGACGATGCGCTCGGTCCCGTTGATGATGAACGTGCCCCGGCCGGTCATCATCGGGAAGTCCCCCATGAAGACCGTCTGCTCCTTGATCTCGCCGGTGGTGGCGTTCATGAAGCGGGCGGTGACGAACAGCGGGCGGGCGAAGGTCATGTCCCGCTCCCGGCACTCCTCCTCGGCGTGCTTGGGCGGGTCGAAGACGTGGTCGGCCAACTCGAGTTTGAGCTGACCGGTGAAGTCCTCGATCGGGGAGATGTCGCGCAGGACCTCGGCGACACCTTCCTCCAGGAACCACTCGAACGACTGCCGCTGGACGGCGATCAGGTCGGGCAGTTCGAGGACCTGGCGGAGCTTTCCGAACGAAAGACGTTCCCGGGACGCGAGTCGAGCCAACTCAGTACTCCTTCTTCGCGGGTCGCTTCGCTCCACCGTCCCGCCCGTCCGGGCACGGCTCCGCTGCGCTTCGGCACGCCCAAGGGCGCGCGAGGACCAGAGCCAAATTGTTCAGCTGAGGCACCAGGGCGCAGACACGGCTAGCTGCAAGGATAGCGCCGAGCTAGCCCGCTCGCAAGAACGCGTCTATTAGGCCGCCCTGGCGGGACGGACCCGAGCAGGATACGACGCGCTCCCCGCGGGGTCAAGGGTTGCTCGCCCTCGACGCCCCGCGTTTTCCCAGGTCAGGGCGCTTATTTGAGCTCGACCGACGCGCCGACCGCTTCGAGCTGGGCCTTGGCCTTCTCGGCGTCCTCCTTGGACGCGTTCTCGAGGACGGGCTTGGGCGCGCTCTCGACGAGGTCCTTGGCCTCCTTCAGCCCGAGACTGGTGAGCGAGCGGACCTCCTTGATGACCTTGATCTTCTCGCCGCCGGCGTCGGTGAGGACGACGTCGAACTCGTCCTTCTCCTCGGCCCCGGCGGCTCCGCCGTCACCGGCAGCGGCCGGCGCGGCGACGGCCACGGGGGCGGCCGCGGTGACGTCGAACTCCTCTTCGAACGCCTTGAGGAACTCGTTGAGCTCGAGGACGGTCATCTCCTTGAAGACGTCCAGCAGCTCCGTGGTGCTCATCTTCGCCATTACTCGCTCTCCTTCTTCTCGATCAGACCCGACATCGCGTACGCGAAGTTGCGGGTGAACGCCTGGAACAGGCCCGCCGCCTTGGTCAGCGGAGCCTGGAAGCCGCCCGCCATCCGGGCCAGCAACACCTCACGGGGGGGCACCTCGGCCAGCTCGTCGAGCTCGGCGGCGCTGAGGAAGCGCGGTCCCATGAGCCCGCCCTTCACCACCAGCTCCGGGTGGGTGCGCCCGAAGTCCTTGAGTGCCTTCGCCGCCAGCACCGCGTCGCCGCGCACGAACGCGAAGGCGATCGGCCCCTCGAGCAGCGGCAGCAGATCGGTGAGCCCGGCGGCCTCGACCGCCCGGCGGGCCAGCGAGATCTTGAACACCTTGTACTCGGTGTCGGCGGGGCGCAGCGAGCCCCGGAGCTCGGCGAGCGCGGGCACGCTGAGGCCGCGGTACTCGGTGAGCAGGGCCGCGTCAGCCTCGCTCAGCTTGTTCCGGATCTCCTCGACGACCGCGGTCTTCTCTGGCCTCGGCATCCTCTACCGCCTCGCTCGCTCGCTCGGACGCCAAGTTCTGTGTCGCGTCATTGTTTCCGCCATAACAAATCGGGACGCCCTGACACGCGAGGACGTCCCGATGGCATCGGAAGTCGCCTCGTCCGGCGGAGCCGACCCTTTCGAGTCGGGCTCCATTACCTCTTCCGAGACCGGAGGTCTGTGGCGCAAGTTCGGTTGCGGCGTGTCAACCTACTACGCGTGCCCACGACCGGCGACCTCGGATTCGTGCTGATCCCGGGCGCGGGGCTCGGCACCTGGCTCTGGGATCCGGTCGTCCCCCATCTCGAAGGGCCAGGGCTTCCGGTGCCGATCCCCGGGCGCGGGGTGTCGACCGCCGAGCGGCGGGCCCTCACGCTCGGCGCCGCCGCCGACGAGATCGCCGGCGCGGCGCGGACGTGGGAGCCGGAACGATTGGTGCTGGTCGGGCACTCGCTGGGCGGCGTACTGGTGCCCGAGGTCGCCCGCCGGCTGTCGGATCGAGTGGCGGGTCTCGCGTTCGTCGGCGCGCTGGTGCCGGGCGAGGACGAACGAGGCTTCGATCTGCAAACGCCGTTCCAGCAGATGTTCATCCGGTTGCTCGGGCTCGTTCGCCCCCGCGGCGCGAAGCCGCCCGCGTCGGCGCTGCGCAAGGAGCTTTGCAACGACCTCGACGAGGCGACGACCGCTTCCGTCGTCGAGCACTTCGAGCCCGTTCCCGAGGCACCCCGCCTGTATCGGGATCGGGTGACGTGGGCGGGGGTGCCCGACGTCCCTCGTCGATACGTTCAGCTGCTCCGGGACCAGAGCGTCCCGCCCGAGCGCCAGGCGCGCATGGCGGCCGCCATTGAAGCCGAGATGGTGACGCTGGACACCGGCCACCTGCCGATGCTGAGCCGGCCGGCGGATCTCGCCGCCATCCTCAACGAAGTGGCGGGCGACTAGCTAGGACGCGGCGGCGGTGGCGCGCTCGGCGCCGGGCGCGACGCTGGCAGGGTCGATGTTGATGCCCGGGCCCATCGTCGTGGAAACGGTGACACCCTGGATGTAGCGACCCTTGGATGCCGCGGGCTTGGCCCGCAGGATCTCGTCCAGCACCGCCTGGTAGTTGGCGGCGAGGGCGGCAGCGTCGAAGCTCACCTTTCCGATCGGGACGTGCACGTTGCCGTGCCGGTCGGTGCGGTACTCGACCTTGCCCGCCTTGAACTCCTCGACCGCCTTCTTGATGTCGGCGGTGACGGTGCCGGTCTTGGGGTTCGGCATGAGGCCCCGGGGACCCAGCACGCGGCCGAGCTTGCCGACTTTGCCCATGAGGTCGGGAGTGGCGATGGCCACGTCGAAGTCGAGGAACCCGCCCTCGACCCGGGCGATGAGGTCGTCGGCACCGACGAAGTCGGCGCCCGCCTCCTCGGCGGCGCGGGCCTGGTCGCCGTCGGCGAACACCGCCACCCGCACGGCCTTACCGGTGCCATGCGGGAGCGAGACCGTGCCCCGGATCATCTGGTCGGCCTTGCGGGGGTCGATCCCGAGACGCCAGGCGACCTCGACGGTCTCGTCGAAGCTACGGGTCGGGAACTGCTTGACCAGCTCGAACGCCTCCTCGACCGAGTACAGCTTCTCTGGGTCGTACTTGCGGGTGGCATCGACGTACTTCTTGCCGTGGCGGGTCATCCCACCACCTCGATCCCCATCGAGCGGGCGGTGCCGGCGATCTGGGCCACCGCGCCCTCGAGGTCGATCGCGTTGAGGTCGGGTCGCTTGGTCTCGGCGATCTGACGGAGCTGGTCGCGGGTGACGCTGCCGACCTTCTCGGTGCGCGGGTTCTGGGCGCCCTTCTCGACCCCGGCGGCCTGGCGGAGGAGGAACGCGGCGGGCGGGGTCTTGGTGACGAACGTGAACGACCGGTCCTCGTAGATCGAGATCTCGGCCGGGATCACCATTCCCCGCTGTGACTCGGTGGCGGCGTTGTAGGCCTTGCAGAAGTCCATGATGTTGATGCCGTGGGGCCCCAGCGCGGTACCCACCGGCGGCGCCGGCGTCGCCTGTCCGGCCAGGATGTGGATCTTCACCGTCGCAGCCAGCTTCTTCTTCGCCATCTTTCTTTATTGCTCCACTCGCTGCGGCGCAGGGTACCTGCGCCGCGGGCGCTCGCTCCGCGTGCTCCGCTGCGGGCGGGGGCTTTCGCCGCCGCCCTCGCTCCGCGCTCGGTACCTCATCAGAGTTTTGCCACTTGGCCGAACTCGAGCTCGACCGGGGTCTCCCGGCCGAAGATGTTCACGAGCACCTTGAGCTTGGACCGGTCGACGTCGATCTCGCTGATGGCGCCGTTGAAGTCGGCGAACGGGCCCGCGACCACCCGAACCTGCTCGCCGGTCTCGAACTCGAGCCGGGGGCGGGCCTTCTTCTCGGGGGCGCCGGGCTCGGGCTTGCCGACGCCGAGGATGTCTTCCACCTCGCGGCGCGACAGCGGGGTGGGCTTGGCGCCGCTCCCGACGAAGCCGGTCACGCCGGGCGTGTTGCGCACGACGTACCAGGAGTCGTCATGGAGGTCCATGCGCACGAGCAGGTAGCCGGGGAAGACCTTCTTCTGCACGATGACCTTGCGGCCCTGCTTGAACTCGATGACGTCCTCCATCGGGATGACGACCTCGAAGATCTGCTCCTCGACGTTCATGGAGCGCACCCGGCTGGCCAGGTTCTGCTTCACCTTGTTCTCGTAGCCGGCGTAGGTGTGCACCACGAACCAGTCGCCGGTGCGGTCGTACGGGCTGGGCTCGGGCGGGCGGTCGGGCTCGTCCTCGACAACGTCGATGAGCTCGGCCGACTCGAGCGACGGCTCCGCCGCGGGAGCCTCGACCTCCACGACGATCTCTTCCTCGACCTCGGGCTCGGTGGTCGCGGCGAGGATCGCTTCGGCTTCGGCGACGACCTCGGCCGCTTCGGCCGCGGTCTCGCGATCAGTGGCGTCGGACCCGAAGATGGCCTGGACCGCCGCTTGGTCCTCGTCGGGCGGTGAGTCGTCGGCCGCAGGCTCCTCGGCCGCAGGCTCCTCGGCCGCAGGCTCCTCCTCTACTGCTCCGCTCGCCTCCGGCGCCGGGCCATCCGCATCAGGGCTGGCCGACGCCGGCCCTCCGGGCCCCTCGCTCCGGGGGGTGTCGGGCTCGGTCGATTCGGGCTGCTCGTCGTCGGGGGGGAAGGTCGTCATCACTCGAAGAGGAAGAGGACAAGCTTGGCGGAGCCGTAGTCGAACCCGAAGATGAGCGACGTCATCACGATCACTGCGATCAGCACGATGATCGTGGAGTTGACCACCTCGCGCCGGGTGGGCCACGCGACCTTGCGTAGCTCGCTGCGCACCTCCGAGAGGTACGCCCGGAGGCCGACCCGCTGCTTCTGCTGGGGCGCGGCCTGCTGGCGCCGCTGCTCGGGCGGGCGCGGCCGGTCACCACCCTGGCGCTGCATGAGGCGCTTGGTCTGTCGGTTCACGTCACCGCCTCGAGTTCGGATCGATCAGCAGGGCAGGAGGGACTCGAACCCCCAACCGCCGGTTTTGGAGACCGGTGCTCTGCCAGTTGAGCTACTGCCCTCCGGGCGCGGGGTCCGGGCCCATTCAGGGTAGCAGGAGGGTTCTGAAGCTCAGCTGGCGAGGCGCAGTGCGGCGGCTCGCCGCCGCGAGCGGGCGAGCAGGACCGCGGTGGTGGCGGCCGCGGCGGCGACCGCGGCGCCGCCGATGGCGCCGGCATAGGCGAGTCGGCGCCCCGAGAGCAGCGAGCGCACCGCCTGGCGCTCGCCGACCTCCTCGAGCGCGGCCAGCGTCTGGGCCAGCAGCGTCGGCGAGGGCTCGAGGTAGCGCGTCCGCAGCTGTTGGAGGGCGCGCAGCATCCGGCGGTAGCGGGCCAGCTCGGCCTGGCAGCGCAGGCAGGCCTCGATGTGGCTCTGCACCGCGAGGTCGATCGGGCCGGACCCGTCGACGGTCTCGGGCAGCAGCCGCGCCACGTCCTCACACTGCATGGGCCGACCTCCCCTGCTCCTCGAACAAGATGTCCCGCAGCTTCTTGCGTCCCCGGTGGAGCCGGACCTTCGCCGCCGCGACCGAGATACCGAGCTCCTGGGCGATGTCGTCGTGGGAGAGGCCGTACACGTCCTTGAGCACCACGATCGAGCGCAGCTTGGGCGGCAGTTGGGCCACCGCGTCCGAGAGCTGCGCCATGACGACGGCCGACTCGGCCGCCGCTTCCGGCTGCGCCTCGGGCCTGAGCTCGACCGGCTCGGCGGCGGTCTCGAGCGGCTCGGTCCGGCGCCGTCGCCGCTTCTGCACCAGGGTGTAGGAGGCGTTGGCCGTGATCCGGTACAGCCACGTCGTGAACTGGGCATCGCCACGGAAGCGACCGATGCCCTTCCAGGCTCGGAGATAGGCCTCCTGCACCACGTCCCGCGCGTCCTCCTCGTTGGCCGTCAGCCGGACCGCCAGGGTGTAGGTGTCGACGTAGGTGCGGCGCACCAACTCGTCGAACGCCTCCCGGTCGCCCTCGCGGGCGGCGACGACGAGCGCCGCGATCTCCTCTTCCATCTCCGGGGTCCGGTCTGTGGCCATTCAGACTCCCCCGAGGGGTTCGGGGTTACGCGCCGGTAGCTCCCGAGGGGAGCTCAGCGGGTCTCCTTGTGGAGGGTGTGGCGGCGGTCGAAGCGGCAGTACTTCTTCATCTCGATGCGATCGCGGTTGTTGGTCTTGTTCTTCATCGTGATGTAGTTGCGCCGCTTGCAGTCCTCGCACGCGAGCGTCACCTTGACCCTCTTGTCCGAGGCCATCTACTTCGTCACCTTCACGACCCGGCCGGCCCCGACGGTGCGCCCACCTTCGCGGATGGCGAAGCGCACGCCCTCTTCCATGGCGATGGGGTTGATGAGCTCGACCTTCATCTCGGTGTTGTCGCCCGGCATCACCATCTCCACGCCCTCGGGGAGGGCGATCTGGCCGGTGATGTCGGTGGTGCGGAAGTAGAACTGCGGCCGGTAGTTGGAGAAGAACGGCGTGTGCCGGCCGCCTTCCTCCTTGGTCAGGATGTACACTTGGGCGTCGAAGTCGGTGTGCGGCGTGATCGAGCCCGGCTTCGCCAGCACCTGACCCCGCTCCACCTCCTCCTTCTTGGTGCCCCGCAGCAGGGCGCCGATGTTGTCGCCGGCGCGGCCCTCGTCGAGGAGCTTGCGGAACATCTCGACGCCGGTGCAGACCGTCTTGGTCGTGTCCTTGATCCCGACGATCTCGACCTCCTCGTTGACCTTCACGATGCCGCGCTCGACCCGACCGGTCACGACGGTGCCCCGGCCGGTGATGGTGAACACGTCCTCGATCGGCATGAGGAACGGCTTGTCGATCTCCCGGGGCGGCTCGGCGATGTGAGAGTCGACCGCGTCCATGAGCTCGACGATCTTCCCGGCCCACTCGGCGTCGCCTTCGAGCGCCTTCAGGGCCGAGACCCGCACGATCGGGGTGTCGTCCCCGGGGAACTCGTACTCGTTGAGGAGCTCCCGCACCTCCAGCTCCACCAGCTCGAGGATCTCCTCGTCGTCGACCATGTCGGCTTTGTTGAGGGCGACCACGATCGACGGGACCCCGACCTGGCGGGCCAGCAGCACGTGCTCGCGGGTCTGGGGCATGGGTCCGTCGGTGGCCGCGACCACGAGGATGGCGCCGTCCATCTGGGCGGCGCCGGTGATCATGTTCTTGATGTAGTCGGCGTGGCCGGGGCAGTCGACGTGGGCGTAGTGGCGGTTGTCGGTCTCGTACTCGACGTGGGCGATGGAGATCGTGATGCCCCGTTCCTTCTCCTCCGGGGCCTTGTCGATGTCCTCGAAGGCGGTGAACTCGGTGGCCGCGTCCTTCTCGTGGAGGACCTTGGTGATCGCCGCGGTGAGCGTGGTCTTGCCGTGGTCGATGTGACCGATGGTGCCGATGTTCAGGTGCGGCTTGTTCCGCTCGAACTTCTGCTTACTCACTTTGTCGCTCCTCGCTCGGCGGCAGGATACCTGCCGCCGTCCTTCGGACCGCTCGTCGCTCCGGCGAGCTCCCTCGCTTGCGCTCGCTCCGCCGCGTCGACTCCCGGTTGCTGGTAGCGGTGGCGGGACTCGAACCCGCGACGCCGCGATTATGAGCCGCGTGCTCTGCCATCTGAGCTACACCGCCGTGGAGCCCCCTTACGGACTCGAACCGTAGACCCCTTCCTTACCATGGAAGTGCTCTGCCGACTGAGCTAAGGGGGCCGGCTAGCCCGCCAAGGATAGCAATGCCGTCGCGTCCCGCGGCCGGCGCAATCGCACGACCTCGAGGTGCGACCACTCGGGCAGCGCGCTGAGGTGCTCGTACTCCTCCCGCCTGGCGGCGTGCGTGCGCCAGGCCCAGCGGATGGGATGGCTGGACTCGCCCCACATGCGCCAGTCGGAACGGTTGCCGTTCCAGAGCTCCCGCCGGGTCACGACCCGCGTGATCGAGCGCCGGACGACCCGGCTCATGACCGTCCCGCGCGAGTAGTCGAGCCACACCAGCGTGGTGGCCCGGGGCCAGAGCAGATCACGGACCTCCTCTATTGCCTCGCTCGCTGCGGGCCGGGATACCCGGCCCGCGGTCGCTCGCTCGGACGCCATGCGCCGCGGCACATCATTCGAGCTGCCGCTTGCAGCCCAATGCACGCTCCGCCGACGGTCGGAATACCGCCGCCGACAATGCGAGCGAAGCGAGCGTCGCTCGGAGCGCTCCGGAGGACGGCGGCGGGGTATCCCCGCCGCCGAGCGAGGAGCGACAAAGCAAGATGGCCGCACCGGCCGCGCTACCGTCCGCCGCCAATGGCGAGCGAAGCGAGCGTCGCTCGGAGCGGTCCGGAGGACGGCGGCGGGGTATCCCCGGCGCCGAGCGAGGAACGACAAAGCAAGATGGCGGTCACGGTGAGGTTGGTGGAGCGACGCGACGCCGAGGCGATCCGCGCCATCTACAACCTCGAGGTCTCCGAGTCGACGGTGACGTTCGACCTCGTGCCCCGCTCCCTCGACGAGCAGGTCGAATGGATCGACGCGCACTCGGGCGGGCACCCCGCGGTCGTGGCCGTCAGTGACGACGGCGACGTCCTCGGGTTCGGGTCGCTCTCCCCGTACCGGGACCGCCCCGCCTACAAGCCGACGGTGGAGGACTCGGTCTACGTGCGCCGGGACGCCCGGGGCGAGGGGCTCGGTCGGGTCGTGCTCGACGAGTTGCTGCGCCTGGGCGCGGCCCAGGGGTTCCACTCCGTCGTCGCCCGCATCGTGGGCGGGCACGCCGCCTCGATCGCGCTGCACGAGGCGTGCGGGTTCGAGATCGTCGGCACCGAGCGCGAGGTCGGCCGCAAGCTCGGGAAGTGGCTGGACGTGCTCCTGATGCAGCGGATGCTCTAAGGCGAGCGACCGCGGCGCAGGTATCCTGCGCCGCAGCGAGCCGGGCCCGAGCGGCCTGAGCGGAGAGCTAGTTAAGACGGCGCGTCCGGGCCCCGGTCGTCGCGGGGGTTGAGGACGGGCTCGCGCTCGGGTTCGCCCCGGCGGTGGCCGTTGAGTTGGGGCAGCGGGACCTCGACCTTGGCGTGGCCCTTGTGGGCGGCGACCACGAGCTCGTGGTACGCCTCGGCCTCGGCCGCGAACTCCTTGGTGTGGTACTCGCAGCCGTCGAGGAGCGGCCCCTGCTCACCCTCGATGATGGCCTTCACGTCGTCGCCGGTGACCGTCTTGGTGGTCTCGAGTGCGTGTGCCACCGCCAGCACCTCGAAGCGGTTGTCCTCGATGAGCCGCTCGGTCTGCTCGAGCAGCTCGCCGAGCTTCTCCTCGATGCGCTCACCGAGGTTGGACTTGAGCAGCTCGTTCTCCTTCTCGTCGGGTGCGCCCGGCCGGCCGCCGCCCCCGATGCCAACCCGGTGGGTAACGCCGTGGGAGGTGACGCTCGACCCCATGCCCCAGTAGCCCTCCATGAGGGTGGCGATCTGGGTCGCGCTCTCGAGGTCGCCGGACACGCCCGAGGAGCTGTCGCCGTCGAAGAACATCTTCTCGCCCACGAGCGACGCCAGGCTCACCATCACGTCGGCCTCGTACTCGGTGCGCCACCGGGTGAACTGGTCCTCGGGCGGGATGGAGCTGACCAACCCGAGGTAGTTGCCGCCCTTCTCGATGGTGGCGATGTCGATCACGAGGTGCTGACGCACCCGGTAGGCCGCCACCGCGTGGCAGGCCTCGTGGACCGCGGTGGCGTGGCGCTCGCGCTCGATGTACTCGACGTCCTCGGGCGGACCGAGGTCCTTGAGCTGCTTCGCCTTCACCACGTCGCGCCAGCTGATCGTGGCGCGTCCGTCGCGGATGGCGGTGATGAGCGACTCGTTGACGAGGTCCTTGATCGTGGCCCCGGTGGCGTAGGGCGTGATGGTGGCGAGCTTCTCGATGTCGTCGTCGGTGAGGTCGTGGCTGACCTTGTCGAAGTAGCCGTGGTAGGTGCGGACCCGTCCCACCTTCGAGGGGTAGCCGACCTTGTAGATGCGGTCGATGCGGCCCGGCCGCAACAAAGCCTCGTCGAGCGCCTGGGGCATGTTCGTCGCCATCATCACGAGGATGCGGTACTTCGGCGGCGGCTTGGGCCGCATGCCGAGGGCGCGCCGCACGTGGCGGTTGATGAAGCCGCGAGGCTTCTTCAACCCCGAGAGCTCGCTGAGCAACGCCTGGAGGGTGCCCTGGCCGCCGCCACCACCTGCCATGCCGCCCATGAACACCCGGTCGCGGATCCGACGCGGCGGCTCGTCGGTCACGCTCGGAGCGAGGCCGGCGCGCAGCAGTGTCGCAGTCGTCTCCTCGGAGAGGTACGAGAGCCCGTTGCACGCCGGGGTGGTCGACCACGGGCTCGCGCCCGCCGCCCCGCCGAACGGCCCCGGTTGCATGGCGCCGCGGTTGCCGAGCGAGTCGGCTTCGTCGAAGAACACGATCACGCCGCCGTACTTCAGGGCCAGGCGTCGCAGCTTCCGGAAGAGCCCTTTCACCTTGAGCAGCCCGACGCCCATGAACATCGCGATGAAGGCGCCGGGGTCGACGAAGACGTAGGGCTTGCCCGTCTCCCCGGCGGCGGCTTCGGCCATGAGCGTCTTGCCCGTCCCCGGCGGGCCCCACAGCAGGATGCCGCCGGGCACGTACCCGCCCTTGTCTTCGATTGCCTCGGGGTTCTCGAGGAAGATCATGTTCTCCTTGACCTTCTCGACCACCGCGTCCTGGCCCCACACGTCGGCGAAGCGGGTCCGTACGTCGTCGGGGTAGTACACGTCGATGCCGCCCCGCGAGAGGAACCAGAACAGCCCGATGAACTGGATCATCACGAAGAAGAACCCGAAGATCAGCTGGAAGATCAGCGGCAGCGCGTCGTAGATCCGCTTCGGGAGCTCGAAGATGGCCAGCGCGGGCGAGACGTCGAAGAGCGTCCCGAGCACGAGCGACAGGACGACCAGGAAGATCAGCAGCTTGACGACCCGCGCGAGCCGGTACCGCGTCCACGGGTTGATCCGATCGCCGCGCCGGTTCAGGCCGCCGAAGATCTTCTCCGACCAGAGCCGGTGGTACCAGGCCCAGCGTTCGGCGACGAAGTAGTGGAGCTGGCGGGCGAGCTCGATGCCGCCGAGCAGGAAGATCCAGCGCTTCGAGCGCCAGGTGTCGTTGACCGCGTCGTAGTAGGGCAGGAGCGGGTTGTCCGCCATCTGCGCCCACACGAAGAAGAAGAACAGCCCGGTGAGCAGGAGCAGGAACTTGACCCGGTCCCAGAGGGCGAGGGGCTTGCGGGTGGTCCGTTCGTCGTCGCGGGGACGGCTCACGAACTCGGTCGGCTGGATGCTCATCTCAGCGGTCCTTCACCGTCCAAGACTCCACCACGTCGTCGATGGTGCCCTTGTTGTCCTCGTAGCAGCGGACGCTGCAGCTGACGAGAAGCACGTACAGCGTCTCGGTCCGCTCGTCGACCAGCGCGGTCTGGTTGAACGTCGCGAACCTTCGGTCGCCGGGCTCGAGGGTACCGGTTTGGATCAGTGCCGGGACCCGGGCGTCGATGTTGAACACGAACTGGACGCCCCGCACCCCCTCCTCGTGGATCTCCTTGCCGTCCACCAGCTCGACCAGGGACGAGTCGAAGTCGGAGACCTCGTCGATGGGGAAGATGAGGTTGCGCAGCCGCCCCATGGAGACCGTGTCCCGGGCCTCGGGTCCGAGCTGGATGATCTGGGCCTGCCCGTTGGGGTGCTTGGTCACGAGCTCGCCCAGGTGGTTGAGGGTGGGACTGGGAGCGGCGTCGAAGAACACCTGCCAGCCGCCCTCGCGCGTCTCTTCCACCTCGAGCGGCGAGAGCTCGTCCTCCTGGAAGTCGAGGATGGCGTCCTCGTCGTACAGCTCCCAGTCGGTCGGGATCTTGAAGTAGAGACCCTCCGACGAGTTCTTCACGTACTGCTGGCCCGAGGGGGCGCACGCCGCCATGACGAGGGCTGCGACCAGACCGGTCACGACGCCGGTGAGGACCCGGCCCCGGGGAGTGGCCATGCCCCAGTATCGGTCAGATCGGGGGCTGGTGGAATCGCGGGACGGCCCGCCGGTGATGGCGGGCCGGAGGGGAGCGGGTGGGCCGGGCTGGATTCGAACCAGCGTAGCTTTCGCAGCAACTTTACAGGCTGCCCCCTTTGGCCACTCGGGTACCGACCCGCAACGCGTACGATACCAGCCGCGTTTCGTAGTTCTTCGTGTTCCGGAGGCGTGCATGCCCAGCTTCGACGTGGTGTCCGAGGTCGACATGCAGGAGGTCCGCAACGCCGTCGACCAGGCGGCGCGCGAGGTGGGCACGCGCTTCGACTTCAAGGACACCGGCAGCAGCATCGAGCTCAGTGAGAAGTCGATCGAGTTACACACCGCCAGCGCGGAGCGCCTGCGCGCCCTCACGCAGGTGCTCGAGGAGAAGCTGGTGCGGCGCAAGGTGTCGCTGAAGGCGCTCGAGTACGGGAAGGTGGAGGAGGCGGCCAAGGGCACCGTGCGCCAGACCGTCTCGCTCACCGTCGGCATCAGCGACGAGAAGGCCCGGGCCATCGGCAAGTTCGTGAAGGGCATGGGCCTCAAGGGCATCCAACACCAGGTGCAGGGTCAGCAGCTGCGGGTGACCGGCAAGAAGCGGGACGACCTCCAGACCGTCATCGCCACGCTCAAGGAGCAGGACTTCGGCATCCCGCTCCAGTTCACCAACTTCCGGGACTGACCCCCGTTCTGGAGAGTGTGGCTCGCGGAATCCGAGGGTCACGCCCTCCACAGCAGCAGGATCGCCGGTAACCGTCACACCCGGGCGCTGGACTCGCGCCCGTGACCGCCCGAACCGTCGACCGCGCCGTTGCGGCGCTGGCGCAACGTCAGCGCAGTGTCTTTTCGCGTGCCCAAGCCCTGGACTGCGGGGCCAACGACGGCATGATCTCGCGCCGACAGGCCAGCGGCACGTGGCTCGACAAGGCCGAGGGCGTCTACGGCTTCCCGGGCGTTCCCCGGTCATGGGAACAGGACCTATGGGTGGCTTGCCTCGCCTCCACTGCCGGACCGATCGTCTCGCACGAATCCGCCGCGGCGCTGCACCGGTTGGCGACGTTCAAGCCGGGTCCAGTGGTCGTCACTGTTCCGCACGGCGACAGTCGAGTGGCACGAGTGGCGACGGTCCACCAGTCTCGCAACCTGCCGGCCGACCATCTCATGGAAATCGATGGCCTCACCGTCACCAACGTCCCGCGGACGAGCGTTGATCTCGCCATGGTCTGTCGGCGCTCCCGGCTGGAGTATGTCCTCGATCAGAGCGTGGCCGACGGAAAGACGAGCTACGACGAGATCGCTGCCGTGTTCGACGTCGTTGCCGGGCGCGGCCGGAAGGGTTCGCGGCTCTTGCGAGGGCTACTCGCCGATCGCCTACCCGGCTACGTGCCCCCGTCCACCCGTTTGGAAGCGCTTCTCCTACGGGTGCTCAGCCGTGGTGGGTTGCGCCCCGTTCTGCAGTACCCGCTTCCGGGCCGAGAGCGCCCAGAGGGCACCGTCGACGCGGCGTATCCGGACGTGCGTCTGCTCATCGAGGCGGACAGCCGCCGCTACCACACCCGCGTCCGCGACTTCGCGGTCGACCGCGAGCGCGACAACCTGGCGATGCTCGCGGGCTGGCGAGTGCTGCGCTTCACCTGGGACGACCTCACGAAGCGGCCGGACGGGGTGATCGATTGCGTCGCTCGCGCCCTCCGACAGCTGGCCGCATGAACCTTCGGAAATCGTGACCCGCGGAATGCGCGAGCGACGATCTCCAGAATGGTGGGAGCCGGGTTAGCGGGCGGCCTGGCCCCGCAGCCGGGCGACGCGCTCGGCGGTGGGCGGGTGGGTCTGGAACAGGCCGGCGAAGTTGACCTTGCGGCCGGTGAGCGGGTTGATGATGTACGCGGTGGCCTGGGCCGGGTTCACGTTCATCGGGACCTGCTTGGCGTAGGCCTCGATCTTCTCGAGTGCCCGGGCGAGGGGCTCGCCGGTGCCGAGGAGCTCGGCACCGTCGTGGTCGGCCTCGTACTCGCGCGACCGAGTCAGGGCGAGCTGGAGCAGCACCGCCGCGATCGGGGCGAGGATCGTGAGCGCCAGTAGCCCGAAGATGTTGCCGCCGTCGTCGTCGTCACCGCCGCCACCGAAGATGGCGCCGAACATGGCGATTCGAGCGACGAACGTGATGCCCATGGCGACCGCGGCCGCGACCGACCCGATCAGGATGTCGCGGTTGCGGACGTGGGACAGCTCGTGGGCGAGCACACCCCGCAGTTCGTCCTCGTCGAGGGCCTGGAGGATGCCCTCGGTCACCGCCACCGCCGCGTGCCGGGGGTTGCGGCCGGTGGCGAACGCGTTGGGCTGGGCCGCGGGCGAGACGTAGAGCGTGGGCATCGGCATGCCCGACTGCCGGGTCAGCTCGCGCACCATCGCGTAGAGGCGGGGGGCCTCCTGCTCGGTGACCGGCTTGGCGCCGGCTGCCTTGACCGCGAGCTTGTCGCTGAACCAGTAGGAGCCCCCCACGAGCAGGAGCCCGATCCCGAGACCGATGATCAGCCCGCCGGTGCCGAAGAAGGAGCCGATCCCCATGAGGAGACCGCCGAGCGCGGCGAGCAGGATGAAGGTCTTGGCGTTGTTCTTGAACGACTGCATGTCACATCACCTACCCATGGGAACGCTAGATCACCGCCGCCCGTTCCCTCGGTTAGTGAAGATTCCGCGAAGAGCCCGGGTCACCGCCAGACGATGAGCAGTACCAGCCCGCCGGCGACGACCGCCGCCGACACCAGCCGGGCCCGGCCCAGCCGCTCGTGCAGGAACAGCCACCCGGCGCCCGCGCCCAGGACCACCGACGACTCCCGCAGCGCGGCCACATAGCCCACCGGCGCGAGCCGGGCGCCGGCGAGCACCAGGCAGTAGGCGAGGGTCGAGCACACCCCGCCCATCAGGTAGCGGGGCCAGTCCAACCGGATGGCGGGGCCGATCTCGCGGCCGCGCCCGGTCGCCAGGAGCAGGATGCTCAGGGCGAGCCCGGCGCCGATTAGGAGGGTGATCGCGTACCCGAACCCGCTCGAGCGGCGGGCGCCGGCGGCGTCGAGGGTGGTGTACGTCCCGATGGTGGCGGCGGTGAGCCCCGCCCACAGCATCGCGGTCCGGGTTACCTGCGGGCTCACCAGCGACGCGAGCCCGGCGACGATCACCGCGATCGCGAGCCAGGCCAGGCCGGGGAGCACGTCTCCGAGGAAGAGGACGCCGCCGGTCGCGGCCAACAGCGCGCCGCCACCCCGGGCGATCGGGTAGGCGAACGAGAAGTCGCCGTGCTCGTAGGCGCGCACGAGCGCGAGGACGTAGGCGACGTGGATGAAGCTCGAGGCGGCGACGAACGGGAACGCCTTCGCCTCCGGGATGCCCACGATGAGCAGCACCGGCACGAACAGCAGGCCGCCGACGAGGAACTGCCCCCAGGCGGCGAGCAGCCGGCGCGGGCTGGTCTTGATGAGCAGGTTCCAGGCCGCGTGAAGAACCGCGGAGCCGAGCGCCAGCAATGTTGCCGCAAGCACGCCCGACCGTCAGTCGTAATAGCCGCTGTGGAAATAGATGCAGGGCACGCCCTCGGCCCGGAACATCTCGACGTTGCGGCGGTCGTCCTCGATCGCGAGCCGGAGGTTGAAACCGTATTCCCGCAACTCCCACACCGAGGTCTGCTTGAAGTCGCGGGCGAGGTCGTAGTCACCCCACGGGCGCATCAGCAGGACGTCCCACCGGATCTGATAACGGTGCAGCCACGCCTCGGTCAGGTGGTGCACCCGCAGCGGACGGGCGGTGAGCAGCACCACCCGCAGCGCGGGGTCGAGCAGATCGAGGAGCACCTTCACCTCCTCGATGACGGGATCGTCGCCGCAGGCGTCGAAGAACGCTCGCCAGTCGCGCCGGGGCGACTCGAGGTAGTGCTGGCGGCTCACCGCATCCGACAGCACGCCGTCCAGGTCGATGACGGTCGCGGGGCCGGGCTCGACCGGCCCGTCACGCCACGTCCAGTGCTCGGGGTACGAGGGCTGGGGAACGCTCACTACTCCTCGTCGGCGCCCGCCGCCGCCAGGTACCGCGACTTGATGCCCTCGACCACCGACGGATCGGCCAGCGTCGTCGTGTCGCCGAGCTGCTGGTCCTCGGCGACGTTGCGCAGCAGCCGGCGCATGATCTTGCCCGAGCGGGTCTTGGGCAGGTCGTCGCTGAACAGCACCGTCTTCGGCTTCGCGATCGGCCCGATGGTCGCGGCGACGTGCTCGCGCAGCTCCGCCGCCAGCGCGTCGCTGGGCTCGTTGCCGGCCCGCAGGATCACGAATGCGCCGATGGCCTGGCCGGTGGTGGCGTCGGTCTTGCCGACCACCGCGGCCTCGGCGACAGCCGGGTGACTGACGAGCGCGCTCTCGACCTCGGTGGTGGAGATGTTGTGCCCGCTGACGAGCATGACGTCGTCGACCCGGCCCAGCAGCCAGTAGTAACCGTCGGCGTCGCGCTTGGCCCCGTCCCCGGCGAAGTACTTGTCGCCGAAGCGGCTCCAGTACGTGTCCTGGTACCGCTCGGGGTCACCCCAGATCCCGCGCAGCATCGCCGGCCACGGGCGAGTGAGCACGAGATATCCGCCACCGGGGATCGGGACCGAGTTGCCGTTGTCGTCGACGATGTCGGCACCGGTGCCGGGGAGCGGGAAGGTCGCGCTGCCGGGCTTGAGCGTGGTCGCGCCGGGGAGCGGGCTGATCATGATGGCGCCTGTCTCGGTTTGCCACCACGTATCGACCACCGGGCAGTTGCCGCCGCCGATGTGCTGCCAGTACCAGACCCAGGCCTCGGGGTTGATCGGCTCACCCACGCTCCCGAGCAGCCGCAACGACGACAGGTCGTGCTTCTCGGGGAACTCGGTCCCCCACTTCATGAACGACCGGATGGCCGTGGGTGCGGTGTAGAGGATCGTCACCTTGTACTGCTCGATGATCGACCACAGGCGGTCCTTGTCGGGGAAGTCGGGCGTCCCCTCGTACATGACGCTGGTGGCCAGGTTCGCGAGCGGCCCGTAGACGATGTACGAGTGGCCGGTCACCCACCCGACGTCGGCCGCGCACCAGTACACGTCGGTCTCGGGCTCGAGGTCGAACACGTTGAGATGCGTGAACGCGACCTGGGTGAGGTAGCCCCCGGTCGTGTGCATGATGCCCTTGGGCTTGGCGGTGGTCCCGCTCGTATAGAGGAGGTAGAGCAGGTCCTCGGAGTCCATGGGCTCGCACGGGCACTCGGCGGGCTGGGACGGCACGAGGTCGTGCCACCACACGTCCCGCCCGTCGGTCCAGGGGATGTCCTGCTCGGTGCGCCGCAGCACGAGGACCTTCTCGATCGACGGTGTGTCGGCCACCGCGGCGTCGGCGCTGTCCTTGAGCGGGACGACCTGGCCCCGGCGCCAGGCGCCGTCGGCGGTGATCAGGAGCTTGGCCTCGGCGTCGTTGATGCGGTCGCGCAACGAGTCGGACGAGAAGCCGCCGAAGACGACGGAGTGGGGCGCGCCGATGCGGGCGCAGGCGAGCATGGCGATCGGGAGCTCGGGGACCATGCCCAGATAGATGTTGACGCGGTCGCCCTTGCCGATGCCGAGCGACTTCAGCGCGTTGGCGACCCGCTGCACCTCGCCGAGCAGGTCGGCGTACGTGAGCGTGCGGGTGTCGCCGGGCTCACCCTCCCAGTGGTACGCGACCTTGTCGCCGTGGCCGGCGGCGACGTGGCGGTCGAGGCAGTTGTGGGTGACGTTGAGCTTCCCGCCGATGAACCATTTCGCGAACGGGAGCTTCCACTCGAGGATCGTGTCCCACTCCTGGAACCAGTCGACCAGCTCGGCCGCCTGGCGGGCCCAGAAGCCCTCGTAGTCGCGCTCGGCCTCGTCGTAAATCTCGGCGTCGACCACCCGGGCCGCCTTCTTGAACCCCTCGGGCGGCGGGAACGTGCGGCCCTCCTCGAGCAGGTCGTCGATGGTGGCCTCGGGCATCGGCTCCCTTTCCCGCTCTCGTTCCTGCTCTCGGCCTTCGGCCGGGCCGCTGGTCGTTCGCGGCGTCAGGCTACTGCGAGCCCCGCATCCGGCTCATGAGCGGGAGCACGAACCAGAACGCGGCGAGCAGCGCGACGACCCCGGCGGCGATGACCGCGGCCCAGGTCGTCTCGTACAGGACGTCCGAGACGACGAACGCGGCCGCCGCCATCACCAGCGCCAGGAACCCGAGGCCGACGATGGCGAGCACGGTCGACGTCCGGAGGAGACGCTCCTTGTCGTGCTGCCGCCACTGGATCCGGTGGTACGCCGCCGGTGCCAGCAGTAGCGCGGTCGCCACCGCCGCGGTGAGGAAGGCGACAAAGTACGCGGTCCGCTGGGTGGACGTGAGCTGACCGAAGCGTTGCGAGAACGGCACGGTCAACAGGAACGCGAACAGCACCTGGACGCCCGGCAGGGTGACCCGGAGCTCCTGGAGCAGCTCGTTGAGCTCGCGGTCCAAGCGGGTCTCGTCGGCCACGACCAGCTCCTACCCAGGCCCGACCTTCTCGAACACGAAGACGTGGTGGGCACCGAGCCCGGCGGGGTCGGTGAGCGCGTTCGCCTCGTGCACGCGGCTGCGGGCGGCGACGGCCTCGAGGTCGCCCACCGACGCCCGCGCCCGCCATGCGCTCGCGGCGGTCTCGGCCAGCTCGTCGACGCCCAGGGCGCGGAGCCAGTCCGCCTGCGTCGTGTGCTCGACCAGGGCGAAGCCGGCGCGGCCGGCGCCGTCGACCAGGTGCTCGACCGGCACGTCGCAGGTGATGTCCTGCGAACCGGGCGCGACCAGCGGCGGTGCGCCCCGTTCGTGGCCGCGGTAGGTGCGGAGCCAGCCCTCCTGGCCCCGGGCCGCGAGCGCGGCGGCGTCGGCGGCGTAGTCGACCACCACGAGGTAGCCGCGGCGGAGAACGTCGCCGGCGCGTTGCAGCCAGGCGGTCGTACCACTCGGGACGGGCAGGCGCGCGCCCGCGGGAACGGCAGTGCCGGCGGTGACCCGGTCCGCCGCCGCTGCCAGCTCGTCGGACGCGGGCACGAGCATCTCGACCAGCCCGTCGTCACCGGCGCCCACCCGCACCTCGATCCAGCCGCTGGCGGACCGCTCGACGACTCGGAACGGCAGGTTGTCGAGCAGCTCGTTCGCGATCACGACCCCGCGGACCGGGGGTGCCGGGAGGTCCGGGAGTGATGTCACGATCGGCCCGACTCCCGTGACCGCGACCGCGGGCTCGTCCCGGTCCGTCCGCACCCCCGGCCCGAGCGCGACCTCGACCGGCTCGACCGGGAGCAGCTCACGCTGCGCGGCCCGTAGCACCGGGGAACGCTCGACCATCACGTACCGCAGCGCGGGGGCGGCGGTCGGCGCCGCCCGCAGCACGTCGGCCGCGAGCCGGCCTCGTCCGGCGCCGGCGTCGACGACCACGAAGGGATCGGGCCGGTCGAGCGTGTCCCACCACCGGTCGAGCGCACGCGCCACCAGCGCACCGAACAGCGTGCCGACCTCGACGCTGGTCACGAAGTCGCCGCCGGCGCGACCGGCGCCGCCGCCCCGCATGAAGAACCCGGCGTCCTCGTCGTAGAGCGCGTGCTCGACGAACTCGTCGAAGGGGATGGGCCCGCGCCGGGCGATCTCGTCGGCGATGCGCAGCGTCAGAGTGGGACCGCCAGCTCCCCGACGCGGGCGAAGAGCTGCGGGTACACCCCGATGACCAGGACCACCGCCGCCGACATGGCGAGGGCGACGGTCAGCGCCGCCGGCACCCGCGCCGGCCCGGCGAGCTCGGCGGCCGGGTCCTCGAACCAGATCCGGCGGGCGACCCCGGCGTAATAGAAGAAGGCGATCACCGAGTTGACCGCGGCGATGACGCCGAGCGTCACCGCGCCCGCGCCCCCGGCCTCGAACACGGCCCGGAACATCACGAACTTGGCGAACCAACCCGCCAGCGGCGGGATGCCGGCGAGCGAGAGCAGGAAGGCGGACATCAGGATCCCCAGGACCGGTGCGGTCTGGCCCAGCCCCGCGTACGACTCGATCTCGCCCGAGCGGGTGCGGCGGGCGACCGCGATCACCACCGCGAACGCGCCCAGGTTCATCGCGCCGTAGATGAAGAGGTAGATCACCACCGCTTCGAACGATGCGCGCGGCGCATCCTGGGCCACCGCCAAGGGGACGAGGATGAACCCGCCCTGGGCGACGGACGAGTAGGCGAGCATGCGCACGATGTTCGTCTGGCGCAGGGCGGTGAGGTTGCCGACGGTCATCGAGGCTGCCGCCAGCGCCCACAGCACCGGCTGCCACGACTCGTCGGCCTCGAAGAAACCGAAGTAGATGATGCTGAGGATCGCCACAAACCCGCCCGCCTTCGACGCCACCGACAGGAAGGCGGTCACCGGTGTGGGTGACCCTTCGTAGGTGTCGGGCGCCCAGAAGTGGAACGGCACCGCGCTCACCTTGAACGCGAACCCGACCAGCGTGAGGAAGATCGCCACCGCGAACAACGGGGGCGCGTCGCCGGCCGCCGCGAACTTGCCGATGTCGGCGAGGAGCACCTTGCCCCCGCTGAGCCCGTAGATCAACGACATGCCGTAGAGCATCACCGCCGAGGAGAGCACGCCGATCAGGTAGTACTTGATCGCGGCCTCGTTCGACTTGGTGTCGTGTTTGCGCCAGCCCGCGAGCACGAAGGTCGGGATCGAGATCAACTCGAGCGCGACGAAGATCGAGATCAGGTCGCGGGCCGACGTCATCGCCAGCATCCCCAGCACCGACGACATCAGCAGAAAGTAGAACTCGCCCTTGTAGTAGTCGCCCTCGCCGACATAGTCGGCGGAGACGAGGACCGTCACGTACGCCACCAGCAGGAAGAAGGCCTTCAGCGCGATCGCGTAGTCGTCGACGACGAAGCCGCCACCGAAGAGCGAACGGTCGGCGCCATCGATCGCCAGCGTGAGCACGGGTACGAGCGCGACGAGGATGCCCAGGCTGGCCAGTCGCGAGGTCTGTAACCCCTCGCGGTCGGGAAAGAGCAGGTCGGCGACGAGCACCACGACGATCGCACCCGAGAGCACAAGCTCGGGCGCGAGCGCGTGGTAGTCGAAGACGGGGTTCACGTCGTCAACCGCCGATCGCCTTGGCCACACCGTCGGCGACGCCGGTCACCGCTCCGTCGGTGATCTTGAACAGCAGGTTGGGGTACACGCCCAGCGCCACGATGAGCAGCAACAGGGGCGTCCAGGCGATCCACTCCGGCGCGTGCACGTCGTGGATGTGGGCCGACTCGAACTCCGGCTTGGGCTCGCCGAACGCCACCCGCTGGAACATCCACAGCAAGTACCCGGCGGCGAGCACGGTCCCGATCGCGGCGAACACCATGAAGGTGCGGAACGTCTCGACCGGCAACCCCTCCAGCGGCTCGTAGGCCGAGAGGATGGCGGGGAACTCGCCCCAGAACCCGGCCAGGCCGGGGAGCCCGAGCGACGCCATCGCGCAGAACCCGAGGATCCAGCCGAGCCGGGGCGCCTGCACGAGCAGGCCGCCGAGGCGCGAGAGCTCGCGGGTGTTGTAGCGCTCCTGCACCGAT
>Ga0136613_10000279_pt1 | contig 22614 bp, 25 predicted proteins | sample AntDrymUQ2722106_2_FD_106649 | JGI IMG/M metagenome (GOLD analysis project Ga0136613, IMG submission 106649) | Polar desert sand microbial communities from Dry Valleys, Antarctica - metaG UQ272 (21.06) | ecosystem: Environmental > Terrestrial > Soil > Desert | place: Antarctica: Dry Valley... | reverse complement strand
GAGGCCGTTCCAGGACGCGAGCGCCTTGTCGTCGAGCCCCGGCTGTGGGCGCCCCTCGCGCACCGTAAGCAGCAGCCGTCGTGCATCCTCGGGCACGTCGGCCCGGATGATCGAGCGGCCGTGCTCGAACGGGCGGAGCCACTCCTCGTGCGCCTCGCCGAGCACCGACTCGAGCTCCTCGGCCGTCCACGTATAGGTGAGCCCCTCGACGCCGTCGGTGTCCGCGTCCTGGGAGGAGGCGAAGCCGCCCTCGGGGAGGCGGAGCTCGCGGACGAGGTAGTCGAGCGTCTCCTCGGCGACCCGCCGGAAGCGCTCGTCGCCGGTGACGACCCAGCCGTGCAGGTACGCGGGAACGAGCAGCGCGTTGTCGTAGAGCATCTTCTCGAAGTGCGGGACGAGCCAGTCCTCGTCCACCGAATAGCGGTGGAAGCCGCCGCCGAGGACGTCGTACATTCCGCCCGCAGCCATCCGTTCGAGGGTCAGTCGGGCCATCGGCAGCGCGTCGTCGGCGAGGTTGCGCTCGTCAGCGCGCAGGAGGAACTCGATCGTCGAGGCGGGTGGGAATTTCGGCGCGCCGCCGAAACCGCCGCGCTCGGGGTCGAAGTGGCGGCGAAGCCCCGCGAGCGCGCCCGTCAGGAGCCCGGTCGTGAGCGGCTCTCTCGACGGAGCCTGCTCGCCGGCCTCCCGGATTGCCGCGGTCAGGTGCTCGGCCTGCGCGCCGACGTCGTCGCGCCGTTCGTCCCAGAGCCCGGCGATCGCGAGGAGCACCTGGCGGAAGCTCGGCATGTTGAAGCGCGGCTCGGGCGGGAAGTACGTCCCCGCCCAGAACGGCTTGCCCTCGGGTGTGAGGAAGACGGTCATCGGCCAGCCCCCGTGACCGGTGAGGGCGACAGTCGCCTCCATGTAGAGCCCGTCGACGTCCGGACGCTCCTCGCGGTCGACCTTCACGCAGACGAAGCGCTCGTTCATGAGCCGGGCCGTCTCCTCGTCCTCGAAGGACTCGTGCGCCATCACATGGCACCAGTGGCACGCGGCGTAGCCGATCGAGAGGAGGATCGCCTTGTCTTCGGCCCAGGCCCGCTCGAACGCCTCGTCGCCCCAGGGGTACCAGTCGACCGGATTGTCGGCGTGCTGGAGGAGGTAGGGGCTCGTCTCGGCGGCCAGCCGGTTCACGCGACCCAGGCTAGCCGTGCCCGCCGCCGTGGCCGCCTGCTCCCGCTGAGCCGATCATGAGGCCGAAGGCGAGGGTGAGGAGGAAGATCGTGAAGGCGGTCAAGCGTCCATCCGGCCCTGCGTCGACCCCTGCGCCCGGGCGCAGCGCGAGCCCGGCGCTCGCGGCGACCAGGGCGAGCGCGCCGAGCGCGAGGAGAAACGCCCGCGCCGTCGAGTCGCCGACCTGGAAGACCGAGAGGACGATGAGGATGCCGGCGCCCGCGCCGCCCGCGGCGATCCCCGCTTTCCAAAGATGGGTCATCGTCCAACCATTCGCGCCTGCACTTGGTGCGGTTCTCTCCAGAGCGCGCGGGGCCCGAAACGCGACGAGGCCGCCCGCGGCGGCCTCGTCTTAGCCAATGGCCCCTGCTTTACGCGGGCGTCGGGACGAGCGCTCCGATCAGCTCGTCGACCGTCGTCACGTTGGCCCCGTAGGCCATCTTCAGGTACTCGAGCGCCTCGTCCTCGTCGACGCCCTCGAAGGCGCAGACCGCGTCGCTCGGAACCGTGACGTCGAAGCCCGCCTTGAGGGCCCCGTAGGAGGAGTGGCGCACGCAGATGTGCGTGTGCTGGCCGGTGATGACGACCTCGTCGACGCCTCGCTCGCGAAGCTGCTCGGTCAGGCCGGTCTCGTCGAAGGCGCCGTAGTGGCGCTTGGGGGAGATGATCTCGCCCGCGCGTGGCTCGATCTCACCAATCACCTCGGCACCCGGCGTGCCTTCCATCGCATGCTCGCCCCAGACCTTGAGCTCGGGATCGCCGGGGCGGTGGGCGTCGTTCGAGAAGACCACGACCCAGCCCTCCTCGCGCGCGTGCGCGAGCAGTCGTTGGAGCGGCTCGACGATCCGCTGGGCGCGGGGGTTCGCGAGCGACCCGTCCACGAAGTCCTTGAGCATGTCCACGATCACGAGCGCTTTCATCGGAACCTCCGGTAGGTTTGCGACTATCAGTCGATAACTATGGATGAGTCTACCACAGCCCGCCCGCGCCACGAGGCTCTCGGAGTCGTCCTCCAGGTGCGCGAGGACGGGCTCCAGGTGCTTCTCTGGCAGCGCGCACGCGAGCCTTTCCTCGGCGCGTGGTCGCTTCCGGGCGGGCAGCTCGACCCGGGGGAGACGCTCGAACGGTCGATCCGTCGCCACCTCGCGGCCAAGGTCGACGTTCGGGAGCTCTCGCATCTCGAGCAGCTCGAGACGCGAAGCGAGCCGAAGCGCCATCCGCGCGACTGGGTGATCGGAACCGCCTACCTGGGCCTCGTCCCGGCGGGCGTCGATCCGGCCGTCCCGCCCGACACGGCCTGGCATCCGGTCTCGGACCTCCCGGAGCCCGCGTTCGATCACGGCTCGATCGTGCTCGCCGGCCGCGAGCGCCTGCGGGCCAAGCTCTCCTACACGAACCTCGGGTTCGCGCTCGCTCCGCCGAGCTTCACGATCTCCGAGCTCCGCGGCCTCTACCGCGCGGCTCTCGGCCACGACGTGTCGGCGACCAACTTGCAGCGAGTCCTGCTACGCCGGCGGCTGCTCGAGCCGACCGGCGATCTCCGCCCGCCCGGCCGCGCCGGCGGTCGGCCCGCGACCGTCTTTCGCTTCGGCTCACGCGAGCTCGCGGTGACGGATCAGTTCGCGGTGCTCCGTCCGCCCGGAGCGCGCGGTTAGACTCGAGGGCGTGCTCTGGTTCACCGTCTGGTTCATGGTGATCCTGAAGATCCCGATCCTCTACCTGGGGCTCGTCATCTGGTACGCGGTGAAGGATCCGCCGGACGGCGAGACCGATGCTGCCGCGGGCGAGGCAGGGCAGGGCGGAGGGCCCGGACGCAGGCCTGACCGCGACCGGCGGCTGCGCCGTCCGGGCCGCGGGCCGCACGGCTCACCCGCGCGCCGGCCCGTGCCCGCGCGCGTGCCTTCGGCCGCCGGTGGGAGGCGCGGATGAGCGTCGACGAGCGCGCGGCTTCCGACCGGATGGGCGCCGCCGACGTCGTCGCCGGGTTCCTGGCTGTGATCGCGCTCTTTGCCGGCGTCCTCACGCTCGTCTGGTACCCCGGGCGACTCGGCCCCGCGGCGATGCTCGTCGCGCTCGTGGCCGCCGCGCTCGGGTCCGGTTCGCAGCGGCGCCTCGCGGGGATCGCGCTCGCGGTGGTCGGCATCTGCTGGCTCATCGGGATGGCGATCGCCGTCGCGACCGAGCGCCCAGTTTTCTAGGCCCCGCAAGCCGCCTCAGTCACTAACCCATCCCCCTTTAGGGCCATTGCCCGGCTGTCGATAGAACCGGAGGCTATGAGGTTCGTGGCGTCCAGGCTCGACAAGCACTTCGGCAGCTTCAAGTTCCGTCTCGCTGCCTACTTTCTGCTGCTCTCGCTTTTCCCGCTCCTCGGTGCGGTGTGGGCCTTCAACGAGGTGGCGAGCCGTGGCGAGACGGGCCGCGCCGACGCGCGCCTGAACGCATCCCTTCGCGCCTCCGTCGACGACTTCAGCGCCCGCGTGGACGAGGCGGAAGAGAGCGCTGTCGCCCTCGCGCACGCGACAGCCTTTCACGGCGCGCTCTCCGACGATAACCGCGCCGCTCTCGCCCGCCTCTACCGCGAGGTCTCGGACGCCGCCTTCTACTCGCGCGGACAGCTCCTGGCCGGCTCCCGCCCGCCTGCCCTCGGGATCAAGCGCTTCGCGGACGTCCTCGCCGAGGACGGCCGCCCGCTCGGGCGCGTCGTCGTCTCCGTCCCGCTCAACGACGAGCTCGTCTCGCGCCTGCGCGGGCGCACCGGCTTCTCGAGCCAGGACCGCCTGGCGCTCGTCGCCGAGGGGCGCACCATCGTCGGCCCCGCGAGCCTCGCCCGGGCTCGGCTTCCCGTGCAAGGAGCGGCCGACCTCGAGCTCGACGACGAGACGTACCGGGCGCTTGCGACCTCCCTTCCCACCGGGATCGCCGACACGAGCCTGGTCGTCTACACGCCGAAGGCGGCGATCGAGGCCGAGGCCGCCGGGCTTCGGCGGCGCATGCTCCTGCTCGCGGCCCTTGCGCTCGCGGTCGCGGGGGCGGTCGCCTACGTGCTCGGACGGACGATCGTCCGTTCCCTCAAGCGCCTCTCGGACGCGGCCGGGCAGGTTGCCCGCGGGGACTTCTCCTCGCGCGTGCCCGTCAAGGGGCGCGACGAGTTCGCGACGGTGAGCCGAGCCTTCAACGACATGGCGGCCCAGCTCGAGTCACGCCTCGAGGAGCTCGCGTGGGAGCGGGGCCGAACGCGCGACGCCATCGCCCGCTTCGGTGAGGCGCTCGCCGCGACCAACAACCCCATGCTGCTCGTCCCGGTCATCGTCGAGAGCACCGTCGAGGCGACCGGGGCTGCGGGAGGCCGCCTGATCCTGGACGGCCAGGAGCTCGCGCGCGCGGGCGACCCGGACGCGGGCCCCGAGCCGCTCGCCATCGCCCTCAACAGCGATGACGGCGAGCCGGCTCTCCTCCTCCTCACGCCCCCGGGCCCGGACTTCTCGGACGATGCCCGCGAGCTCGCGTACTGGCTCGCCTCGCAGGCGCGAACGGCGCTCGAGAACGCGCGCCTGCACAAGCGCCTCGAGCTCGAGGCGGTCACCGACGGGCTGACCGAGCTGCCGAACCGGCGCCAGTTCCAGCAGAGCCTCGACCACGAGCTCGTTCGCGCAGAGCGGTTCGCGAATCCGCTCGCGCTCGTCGTGGCGGATCTCGACAACTTCAAGCAGGTGAACGACCGGCACGGCCACCTCGCCGGCGACGAGGTCCTGAGGGTCTTCTCCGAGATCCTCCGCGAGGTCGTCCGCGAGGTGGACACTGCGGCCCGCTACGGCGGCGAGGAGTTCGCGCTCCTCCTCCCCGAGACGAACCTCGAGGGGGGACGGAGGGTCGCCGAGCGGATCCGCGCCGAGCTGGCGGCCCGCGTGTTCGAGCCCATGCCCGGCGTGAGCATGTCCGTGTCGGCGAGCTTCGGCGTCGCCGCTTACCCGGAGTTCCGGACTGCCGACGATCTCTTCGCACAGGCCGACCAGGCGCTCTACCGCGCGAAGGCTGGTGGCAAGGACCGGGTCGAAGTGGCCATCGGGCCTGCCCTGGCCTCGGCTGCAGAGCGTCCGGCCTAGCCGTTAACCTCGGCTACCGTTCGCGCTGGCCGCAAGGGTCTTCTACAATCGCCCACTTCGACGGCCAAGCCCCCAACCTGGAGGTGCGGATGAACACGACGTTCGCTTCCGTGATCGAGGATCACCTCGAGCTCAAGCGCAAGAACTCCACGCTCGACGGCGACATGCCGCTCGACCGCTACCACATCGACGACCCCTTCGAGAACCACCCACTTTTCAAGTCCGAGGAGCAGGCCCGGATCGAGGACACCCTCGACGGGTCCGAGCCCGACTTGAACGCGGAGACCGTGCTGGCCTGGCCTCCGGTGGTCGAGGCGACTGCCGACGAGCCGGTGCCCGACCCCGACGACAGCTTCTGGGGCCGCTCCCGCGACTTCGACTGGGGCGACTGACTCTCTAGCGAGACCGGGTCGATCGGGCGCCGGCCCGAGAGCCGGCGCCCAAATCAACCGATCAGTTGTCGTTGCGCTTGCTGCCGTAGAGCGCGCCGATCCCCAGCATGTCGCCGAGGCCGAGCGTCTGCGCGCCGTCGTGCACGAGCGGGTACATCGTGAGGGCAGGCGAGTCGTCCACGTGCGCGAGTCCAGCGAAGTGGCCCCACTCGTGGGTCGCGACGTCGCTGACCGACCAGCGGCCGCCCGTCGAGTCCCACCACGTCCGGTCGTCGGTCGTCCAGTAGTCGGCGAAGCCGTAGCGGGTCAGATCCTGCTCGAGGGCCATGTCGGCCTCGCGGATCGTCGCGTTCTTGAAGTCGATCACCACGCAGGCCGTCGCGCCGTCGCAGACCGTGCCGGCGAGGGACTGGAAAGCGACGGCGTTGACGCCGTCCGTCCGCAGGCTCGCGACGAGCGAGGCGTTCTTCGACGTCAGGCCTCCGAGCTCGGCCTCGTAGGCCGTCTTCCCGGGTCGGCGGCAATCGGTGACGAACGGGGACTCCCACGCCTCGTGGCTCGAGACGATGTCGGCGAGCGCCGAGAGGCGCTTGATGTGGGAGGGGGTCGAGTTGACGTTCACGTGGTACTCCTCGAACTTCTTCCAGCGAGGGCCGGAGAACTCGAAGGAGGCGTCGCTGCAGGCCGCCGACGTGACGGCGTGCGAGGAGCCCGAGCTGACGGTCGAGAGCAGCTGACCCGTGCCCTTGGCGCGGATCTCGGTGACCGACGTGAGCCGGGAGTCCTTGAAGACCAGGAAGCCTTCCTCAGGGAGGGCGGCGGTGGCCGGCGCGGCGCAAACGAGCGCGGCGCAGGCTGCGGCGATGAGAGTGAGAGGGCGCATGCTGTTCGTGTCGGCTTCGATTGCGGTGCGCGCAACCCTCTGACGGGGGAGGGGTTTCACCGGTCGCTCAGGTAGGTATCTGCGCTCTGATGGGCCCGCGCCGCCTTCTCGTCGTCACGACCGCGCAGGTCGAGCCGGCGCTCCTGCAGGACCGCGTTCGGGAGCACGCGGGTGACGCACCGGCCGAGATCAAGATCGTCGCCCCGGCGGCAGACGTCTCGCCGCTGCAGTGGCTCGCGAGCGACGAGGACAGCGCGCGGAGCGACGCAAAGCAGGTGGCCGAGGAATCAGCGGCAGCGGTCGGCGGGGAAGGCCGCGTCGAGACCGAGGTCGGAGACACCGACCCGGTGCAGGCGATCGAGGACGCCCTCCGCACCTTCCAGGCGGACGAAGTGATCGTGATCACCCGCGAGGGCGAAGAAGCCTCGTGGCTCGAGCAAGACGCGGGCGCCGAGGCGAAGAGCCGGTTCGGCGTCCCGGTCACCCATCTGACCGTCTGACCGTCTAACCCGACGCGAATCCGGCAGGCGCTTCGCGCCAGCCATGACGACTCGTGTCGGAGTCCTCGTGGCGTCTGTGAGCCGGCGGCGGCAAAGCCACCACCGGCGGCGGTCTCTCGTGATTCCGCCCCGCTACAGTGAGCCCGTTGGGGCGTTAGCTCAGCTGGGAGAGCGCCGGCTTTGCAAGCCGGAGGTCACCGGTTCGATCCCGGTACGCTCCACTCAAGGTCGGTGGAAATCGCGGGCGCTCGTGGGCCGAGGGGGACGGTATCCCGACTCCATTTGCAAGCATTCCTTCGGGAACTCCTTGCGACCTGACCAGTCGCTGGGGGGATCTCCGTCCGGCGCCTTGCACTACATCTGCTCAGGACGGCCGTCCTACGAGGCGTACGCCTTTCGAACGAGGTCTGCCGTCCACGATCTCGCAGGTGGTGGCACTTGCACGTCCATCTTTCTGTTCAGAATCTCGGCGATTTCCTCGAACGAGAGCGCGGGATCCTTTTCGAGCATCCGGCGGATGCGTGTGCGCCAGCCGAAGTCCATGTTGTTGCAGTAGACGTGCGCCAACCGCACGTTCCACGGCTGCAGCTTTCCGCCGTCCCTCTTCAAGGTCGGGTAATGGTCGGCGCTTGGTGACCACTTGCGTTCGGGCGCATATCGCGGCTCGGGCCAAGCATCGAAGTGCTCGCGGCCCCTCGGGCAGTAGCATGTCGGCATCTCGCACGTCAACTCCAAGATCTGACCGTTGTTGGCCATCTGAATCAGCACTCCCTTGACGCCGAGTCCCTTCAGGCGCTCAGCGACCGTTCCATGGACTGCTTGTTCGGCCATCTTCGCCTCCTTTCCATCCGGGTCAGTCGGGCGGCCTCCTTACGAGAGGCCGGCGTCAGGTCTTGCGTTCGATACGTGCCGCTTGGGCATTAGACCTCGGCGCGGTCGCGCTTCGCTCGGGAGGCGCTCGTCTGCCTCTTCTGCGCCGAGAGCTCGGCTTTGCGCAGGCGAATGTGGTTCGGCGTCACCTCGACTTCCTCGTCTTCGCGGATCAGTTCCAGGGCCTGCTCTAGTGAGAGCGGACGTGGCGGGACGAGGCGGACGAGCTCGTCGGCTGTCGACGAGCGCATGTTCGTCAGCTTCTTCTCCTTCGTCGGGTTGACGTCGAGGTCGTCGGCTCGGGCGTTTTCGCCGACGATCATCCCCTCGTAGACCTCGGCGCCTGGGCCGATGAAGAGCTGGCCCCGCTCCTGGAGGTTCAGGAGCGCGAACGTCGTCGCGGGGCCGCGGCGATCGGCGACCAGGCTGCCCGTGGGTCGCGCCCTCAGCTCGCCGTGCCAGGGCTCGTAGCCGTCGAAGATGTGGTGAAGGATGCCGGTGCCGCGCGTCTCGGTGAGGAACTCCGTACGGAAACCGATCAGGCCGCGCGCCGGGACGCGATAGTCCATCCGCGCCCAGCCGGTGCCGTGGTTGACCATCTGCTCGAGGCGGCCCTTTCGCAGCGCGAGCAGTTGCGTGACGACGCCGACGTACTCCTCGGGGACGTCGATCGCGAGCCGCTCCACCGGCTCGTGCACCTTCCCGTCGACCTCGCGTGTGACCACCTGCGGCTTCCCGACCGTCAGCTCGAAGCCCTCACGTCGCATCAGCTCCACGAGCACGGCGAGCTGCAGCTCGCCGCGGCCCTGCACCTCCCAGACCTCGGGCCGCTCGGTCGGGCGCACGCGCAGCGACACGTTCCCGACGAGCTCTTGATCGAGGCGCTGCTTGATCATCGTCGCCGTCAGCTTGTCGCCGTCGCGGCCGTTGAGGGGCGACGTGTTGATGCCGATCGTGAGCGCAAGGCTCGGCTCGTCGATGCCGATCACGGGGAGCGGCCGCGGATCGTCCGGATCCGCGAGTGTCTCGCCGATCGTCACGTCCCCGATGCCGGCGACCGCGATCAGCTCGCCCGGTCCCGCCTCGGCGGCCTCGACGCGGTCGAGCGCATCGGTCACGAAGAGCTCGGTCACCTTCACCCGCTCGACCTGGCCGCCCGCCCGGCACCACGCCACCTGCTGCCCCTTGCGGATCGTGCCGTTCCGGACACGGCAGAGGGCGAGCCGGCCGACGTAGGGCGACGCGTCGAGGTTCGTGACGTGCGCTTGCAGCGGATGGCCGTCCTCGTATTCGGGAGCCGGAATCCGCTCGAGCAGCGTCTGGAAGAGCGGCTCTAGGTCGGCTGCAAGCTCGTCGGGCGCGAGGCCGGCGTGGCCCGCGCGCGCATTGCAGTAGACGATCGGAAACTCGATCTGGTCCTCGCCCGCGTCAAGGTCGAGGAAGAGCTCGTACACCACGTCGACGACCTCGGCGATCCGTGCGTCCGGGCGGTCGACCTTGTTGACGACGAGGATCACCGGCAGCCTCGCCTCGAGCGCCTTGCGCAGGACGAACCGCGTTTGTGGCAGCGGGCCCTCGCTCGCGTCCACCAGCAGGAGGACGCCGTCGACCATGGTCAGCCCACGCTCCACCTCGCCGCCGAAGTCCGCGTGCCCAGGCGTGTCGACGATGTTGATCTTGACGGCTCCGTGGCTGACGGCCGTGTTTCGCGCGAGGATCGTGATGCCCTTCTCGCGCTCGAGGTCCATGGAGTCGAGCACGCGCTCCGCGACCTCCTCGTTCTCCCGGAACGAGCCCGACTGCCAGAGCATCGCGTCGACGAGCGTCGTCTTACCGTGATCGACATGCGCGACGATCGCGATGTTGCGGATGTCGTCGCGGCGAGCCACCGAGCGAGGGTAGCGATCGCCCGCGCCCGCGAAACGGCCTTCACATCCCGGTCCCGGTGAGGGATGCTTCCGAAGCGCATGGAGGTCCAGCGATCAAGCGCCCGGCTTTCGTTTCGGCCACTCGTCGTCGTGGCCTCGATCGTGTCGGCCCTGTAGCCCGCCGCCCCCGGCGTGCCGTACTCGTGGTTCCCCGGCGCCGGGCGGGTCTTCTCGCGGAACTCGCCCCACGAGGGCGCGTAGCACTCGGCGAACTCCTGCGGCGTCCCGCTCGTGTAGACGTTGTCGCCCATCGTCAGGACGGCGTCCGGGTCGATTTGCCGCACGAGCTCGGCCGTCTGCTCGTCCCCGTCCTGGAGGCAGGACGCGATGTCGCCGACGGCCACCACCGTGGCCGTGCGCGAGCCAGACGGCGCCCGCTCGGTTGCCTCGGGAGTGGGCACCGGCCCGGGCGAGGCCGCGAGGCCGAGGCTGGTCAGCACGGAGAGAAAGAGGGAGGAGGTCAATCCGGTGGCATCGCTCCGAGGTGCTCGCCGCCGCTCGGGCCGTCGTCCTCGTCGCTGACCGGCCCCTCGTCGTCGAGGCCTGCGTCGGCCGCGAGGTGCTCGTCCGTGTCCTCCGCCTCGTCGGGCTGCAGGAGATCGTCGCTCATCGTCTCCTCCTCTCTCGGTCAGGGTGCCAGGGGCGTCGAAGCGTCTTCGCGGTTCTCTTCCCACAGTGCCGGAGCCCAGGTGGCGAGCCGGTGAACGTCTCGTGTCGCTTCGGTGACGGGCAAGATGCTCACGTGCCCCCCGACCTCTTGGCCTTCCTCGGGGTGTCGGTGCTCGTGATCGCGACCCCCGGCCAGGACACGGCTCTCACGATCCGCAACACGCTCGCGGGCGGGCGGCGTTCCGGCGTCTTCACGGCGATCGGGGTGTCGGCGGGACAGGCCGTCTGGACACTCGTCACGAGCGCCGGCCTCGCCGCCGTCCTCGTTGCGTCCGAGCGCGCGTTCCACACGCTCAAGCTCGTGGGTGCCGCCTACCTGATCCTCCTCGGCATCCAGTCGCTCCTCGCGGCCATCCGGCGCGAGCCGCCCAGGCACCGCCGAGCGGACGTGGGGAGGACGACCCCAGCCGCCGCGCTTCGGCAAGGCGTGCTCTCGAACCTCGCGAACCCCAAGATGGCCGTCTTCTTCACGAGCCTCTTGCCTCAGTTCGGTGGGCCCGAGGGCGCGTTCACCTCGCTCCTCCTCCTCGGCCTGCTCTTCGCGACGCTCACCCTGGCCTGGCTCTCGCTCTACGCGGCGGTCGTCGCCCGCGCGGGCGATCTCCTGCGCCGCCCGCGCGTTCGGCGCACGCTCGACGCGGCTCTCGGCACCGTGCTCGTCGCACTGGGCCTGCGGGTCGCGACGAGTCGCTAGCGAGCGAGCTTTGCCAGGTCGGCGAACGTCGTCCGCTCCAGGATCTCGATCGTCGCGTCGCGGACGTTCTCCCACACCGGCTTGAGCGACTGCGCGACGAGTTGGGGCGCCGGGTCCGGATGCCTACGCGTCGCGTAGCCGATGGGCGCGAGCTGGCCCTGGAAGAGGCGGACGACCCGCTCAAGTGTGAGCTCGGCGGCCGGCCGGTTGAGCCGGTACCCGCCGTTCGGGCCGCGCTCGGAGCGGACGATGCCCGCGGTCCGGAGGGTGGGCATGACCTGCTCGAGCACGGAGCGGGGTGCCTCGGTCGCGACCGCTATCTCATCCAGCTTGAGCGGCCCGCCCTCTGCGACCGCAAGGGCGAGCACGGCCCGCGTGGCGTAATCGGTTCGGCGTGAGACCCAGATGTCGGTTCTCCCTTGACGCTCATCGCGGCCGCACGTACCCTCGACCGCTGGGTTGCTGCCAATGTCTACGGCTATTGTAAACAATATCGACAGGACTATCGCGTGAGGACCCTGCTTGTCCTGCTCGGGGTCGGCTTCTTCGCCCAGCTCGTGGACGGCGCCCTCGGCATGGCCTACGGCGCGACCTCGAGCACCCTCGTCCTCGCGGCCGGTTACAGCCCTGCGGTCGCGTCCGCCTCCGTGCACCTGGCCGAGCTGGGGACGACGCTCGCCTCAGGAGCCTCCCACTGGCGCTTCGGCAACGTCGACTGGCGCACAGTCCGGCGGATCGGCATCCCCGGCGCCGTGGGCGCCTTCATCGGAGCCGTCCTCCTGAGCAACATCTCGGGTGACGTCGCGAAGCCCTGGATGGCCGGAATCCTGCTCACGCTCGGCATCTACATCCTCGTCCGATTCGCCATCGCTGGGATGCCGAAGCGATCGGGCCGCGCGTACGTCCGCGGGCGCTACCTCGCTCCCCTCGGTCTCACTGCCGGGTTCGTCGACGCGACGGGCGGCGGCGGCTGGGGCCCGGTGGCGACGCCGACGCTTCTCTCGACGGGTCGGATGGAGCCCCGCAAGGTCGTCGGCTCGGTCGACACGAGCGAGTTCCTCGTCGCCCTCGCGGCGAGCATCGGCTTTCTCGCCGCGCTCGGGAGCGAGGTGTTCTCGATGCGCATCGTCGGGGCCCTCCTGATCGGCGGCCTCGTCGCGGCGCCCATCGCCGCGTGGCTCGTGCACAAGATCACCGCGCGCCTGCTCGGCACGCTCGTCGGCGGACTGATCGTCCTGACGAACATCCGCACGCTGTTCCAGGTAGCGGAGGTCGAGAGCGCCGTCCGCTGGCCCGCCTACTTCGCGATCGCAGCCATCTGGGTGGGCGCCGTCGCCTGGGTCGTGCGCGCCCACAAGCGCGACGGGCTCCCGCTCGTCAACCCCCGGCCCGAGCGCCGGCCGGTTCCCGCGACCGAGACCGCCGGCTAGCCCTTCACGGCCGCGCGCTGGTCGGCGACCCAGTCGGCTACGCGCCCGCGGGCGCGCTCGATGATCGTCTCCTGCACGTCCTTCGGCTCGACGCGCGCGACGTGCACGAGGAGCTCGTCGAACTCCGGGCTCTCGACGTAGTCGATCGTCACCTCGGTCAGGTGGGGGAGGGCCTCCGCCTTGAACGCCTCGAAGGCGTCGACCTCGAAGTAGTCGTCGGCGAGCGCGCGGTAGCGTCCGAGCTTCTCCTCGTAGGGAAGGTCGGAGTCGCCGATCTCGAAGAAATCGCGCGTCGATTGGTTCACCGCCATGTGGCGCCCGCTGACGCAGCAGAAGAGGCACCACGCGGCGAGCGAGGAGATCGCCCAGGGGAAGTAGTACTGGAGGCTCGCGAGCGAGAGGTCGGGCGAGGCGTTCGCGTAGTCGATCGGCCGCGCCTCGCCGTCCTTCACGATCACCTCGCACGAGTTCAGCTCCCAGCGAAAGAACGCGTTCACGAGCCGGCTGATCGAGACGACCTCGAGGGCGAGCTCGGGGGAGAGGAAGTCCTCCTCGGGCGCGTAGCGGTCGTACCACTCGCGGCTCGGGTCGTAGCGCATGACCGTCGTCTGCGGGCCGATCGAGAGGCTGCGCGTGAAGACCTCGTAGTCGTCCACGGCGGCCTGGAGGTGCATGAGCCGCTCCCCGGAGGCGTCATAGCTCACATGGAGCTCCTTGGCGTTCGTGATCCTCGTGACCCCGACCCAGGCCCCGCCGTTGAACGGCTTCATGAAGAGCGGGTACCCGACCTCCTCGGCGATCGCGTCGAGGTCGAAGTCGGGGTAGTAGCGCTCGGCGAACGTCTCCCACCGAGGGTTCTCCGGCGGCAGCTTGTGCGGGATCAGCCAGGTCGCGGGAACCTTGAGGCCGAGGCGCATCATCGCGCAGTAGGCCGAGTGCTTCTCCATCGCCTGGAACGTGAACGGGTTGTTCAGGAGGTAGACGTCGTCCATGAGCGCGATCTTCTTCAGCCACTCGCGCGGCACCGCGTACCACCACGCGAGCCGGTCGATGACGAGCCCGTAGGCCGGCCGGGCCCGCAGGTCGAACGGCTCGTTGACGATTCGCTCGGTCGGGAACTCGTGCGCCTCACCGCCGTAGCGGATCGGCCCGAGGCGGCCGAGGATCGCCTCGAAGGCCGTGGGCCAGCTCTCCTCCACGGCGAGGAGGAGCCCGATGAGGTGCCGGCGCGCCATCGCCGGGACGGGATTGTATTGCGCGGGCCCGCTCGCGGGAACGCGGCGGCTCGGCGCGTCGTTAGCATCGGTGGAGGAAACGGAAGGAGAGAGCATGGAGAAGGCCACATTCGCGGCAGGCTGCTTCTGGGGTGTCGAGGCGGCGTACCGTCAGCTCGACGGGGTCACGGCGACGCGCGTCGGCTACATCGGCGGGCAGACCGAGCGCCCGACGTACAAGGAGGTCTGCAGCGGCCGCACCGGGCACGCGGAGGCCGTCGAGATCACCTACGAGCCGGAGCGCGTCTCCTACGACGAGCTCCTCGAGATCTTCTGGTCGAACCACAATCCGACGACCCGAAACCGGCAGGGCTTCGACATCGGCTCGCAGTACCGGTCGGCCATCTTCACCCACTCGGCCGAGCAGGAGCAGGTAGCGCGCGCGTCGATCGAGCGCCTGAACGGCGAGGGCCGCTGGCGCAACCAGATCGTGACCGAGGTGGTCGAGGCGCCCGAGTTCTACGAGGCCGAGGACTACCACCAGCAGTACCTCGAGAAGCGCGGCCGCTCCTCCTGCACGGTCGAATTGGCGGGCCAGGCCGCAAGCTGATCTCCAAGCGCGGGCGGGGACGCCGCGACCCTGCAGGTCCGAATCCGGGGCCGGGGCGCGCTGCGCGGGCGGGATCTATCCCGCCCCTACCGGTTCGGATGCGTCATGTACGGGCCGGGTACATCCGGCCCGTTTTCGTGCGCCCGTCAGCTGCGGGCTAGAAGCTGGGCCCCGAGCCGCTGGGCCAGACACTCGCCGCCCCAGCGCATGACCACGTTGTGGCTCCAGACGAAGACCGGCCGGCCGACCGGGGCGACGGCGTTCATCCAGGGCCGGCTCGTGCGAACGACCCACTCGTAGGTCACCGTGGTCACCTCGTCCTCGTACAAGCGCCAGCGGCCTAGCCCCTCGAGCTCACCGGACGCTTCTCCCTCGAGCACGTGCGGCCGCTCGGCGCGCGTCGTTTTCATGTCGAAGCCGACGGTGTAGGGGAGGCGGCTGCGCCAGCGGTGGCGGTAGACGCTCCCGATCCCGTCCGCGTCGCCGTGCTCGAGCTTCTGGACGACCTCGACCCCGCGCCACCACTCGGGCCAGCGCTCGACCGCGTGGATCTCCTCCCAGACCCGGTCGCGCGCGGCGTCCAGCATCCAGGTCGTGAGAAAGCGATAGGCGGCGCTCACGAGCCGGAGTGAGGCTTGACGCGCCCGCCCGCCTCGACCGGATCGGTCACCCGCGCGCCGCGCCCCACGAGCGCGATCTCGCCGTGGGCCTCGCCGACGGGCGCCAGGATCTCGGCCTGCTCGTCCACGATCGCGCGCTCGACGCGGCCGCCCGACCGGATCACGGCGTCGTGCAGGACGACGGCGTCCCGCACCTCTGCTCCCTCCTCGACGCAGACGCCCGGCGCGAGCACGGAGTGGACGACTTGCCCGTGGATCGTGCACCCCGGCGAGACGAGGCTCTCCTCCACGACGCCGGTCCCGGAGATCCGCGCCGGCGGGTGCGTCACCGCCCAGGTCAGGATCGGCCAGGCGGGGTCGCCGAGGTCGAGCGGAGGGTCGGCGCCGAGGAACTCCATGTGCCCCTCCCAGTAGCTCTCAGCGGTGCCGACATCGCGCCAGTAGCCGTCCAGGCGGTGCTCGCGGACGTCACCCTCCTCGACGAGTTGTGGGAGGAAGTCGTCGCCGAGATCCTCGAGCCCCGAGTCGTCGTCACCGTCGGCGAGATCCTCGAGGCCCGCGAGGATACGCTCGGCGCCGAAGAGGAAGACCTCGGTCGCGACGATGTCGCCCTCGGGCTCGTCCGGCTTGTAGTCGTAGCGCTCGATCTCTCCGCCGTCGCCGACCTGGACGACGCCGAAGCGCTCCGCCTCCTCCTGCGGGACACGCGTCGTCACGAGGGTCGCGTCGGCCCCGCTCTCGACGTGCTCGGCGACCACACGGGCGAGATCGAGGGTGTAGACGTGGTCGGCCGACATGACGAGCAGGAGGTCGGGCTCGAAGGCGCGGATGTCGGCCTTGCTCCGGAAGATCGCGTCGGCGTTCCCCTCGTAGAAGCCGCTCTCGCTGCGGCCCAGGTGCGGGTGGAGCACCCGCATGCCGCCGTGGGTGCGGTCGAGGTCCCAGGGGCGGCCGTTGGCCAGGTGCTCGGTGAGCGAGTGCGGCTCGTACTGCTGGATCACCCAGACGTCGGAGATGCCGCTGTTTCGCAGGTTCGAGAGCGTGAAGTCGATCAGCCGGTAGACCCCGGCGAACGGCATCGCCGGTTTCGCCCGCTCCTCGGTGAGGACGTCGAGCCGCCCGCCCTCGCCGCCCGCGAGGACGAGAGCCAGGACGCGGGGGCGCCTCAGCTCCACCCGAGCTCCTCGAGGCGGTCCTCGTCGATCCCGAAGTGGTGGGCCACTTCGTGGAGCACCGTGATCCGGATCTCGTCCTCGAGCACGGACGGATCCTTGCCGAACTCCTCCTCGAGCGGCAGGCGGTAGATCGCGATCTTGTCCGGCAGCGCACCCGCGTACGAGGAGTCGCGATCGACGAGCGGGACGCCTAGATAGAGGCCGAAGAGATCGGGGTCCTCGGGGTTCTCGTCCTCGACCACGACCTCGACGTTCGACATCGCGTCGCGGAGGTCGCGCGGGATCGAGTCGAGGGCCCGGCGCACGTGCTCGTCGAACTCCACGTCAGTAGGAGGGCCGCAGGGGCCGGGGTCTGCCGATCTGGAAGAGCTTGATCGCGAGGAGCCCGAAGGCGAAGCCGCCGATGTGCGCGAAATAGGCGATCCCCCCGCCCGCCTCCGGGTGCGTGAACGAGTAGCCGCCCTCGATCAGCTGGAAGACGAACCACAGGCCGAGGTAGATGAGCGCGGGAATCGGGATGAAGAAGATCGGCGCGATCCAGGTCAACACCCGGCCGCCCGGGTGGAGGAGGAGATAGGCGCCGAGGATGCCCGCGATCGCCCCGCTCGCCCCGAGGTTCGGGATGGTGCCGTCCTCGGGGGAGCCGTAGCCGAGCGTCACGAAGGTCTGAAGCGCGGTCGCGGCCAGGCCGCCAAGGGCGTAGAAGGCCAGGAAGCGGATCCGGCCGAGCGCGTCCTCGACGTTGTTCCCGAAGATCCAGAGGAAGAGCATGTTCCCGAGCAGGTGCGCCCAGTCGCCGTGCATGAACATCGACGTCCAGATGTTGGCCGTCCAGTCCCACCCGATCTGGCCGCACGAGTCCTCGACTTCGCACGGCTGGTAGGCGCCCTCGTCGACCGAGGCGAGAAAGCCCTGCCCCTGGCCGGCCTCCTGGTACAGGATGAAGACGAGGACGTTCGCGAGGATCAGCGCCACCGTCAGGATCGGGAAGTGGCGGGTGGGGACGTTGTCCTTGATCGGGAGCACGGCTCCCCCCGTCTTACCGGATCACGAGCGCCATAAGCGCTTTTTGCGCATGGAGGCGGTTCTCCGCCTGGTCCCAGGCGGCCGAGCGCTCCCCGTGGAGGACGTCCTCGGTGACCTCCTCGCCGTAGTGCGCCGGCAGGCAGTGCATGACGACGGCTCGGTCGGAGGCCATCGAAAGCGCGTGGCCGTCGAGCCGGAAGGCCTCGAGGTCCTGCAGGCGCCGCTCGCGCTCCTCGTCCTGTCCCATGCTCGTCCAGACGTCCGTGTAGAGGACGTCCGCATCGGTTGCGGCAACTTCGGGGTCGTGCAGGAGCTCGACCGACCCGCCGGACGCCTCGGCAGCGGCACTCGCCCAGCCGACGACCTCCTCGGAGGGCTCGTAGCCCTCGGGAGTCGCACCCACGAAGTCGGCGCCGAGCTTCGCGCAGGCGACCATCAGTGAGTTGCAGACGTTGTTCCCGTCGCCCAAGTAGGCGACCCGGACGCCTTCGAGCTGGCCGAAGCGCTCGCGGATCGTCATCACGTCGGCGAGGGCCTGGCACGGGTGGAACTCGTCTGTGAGCCCGTTGATGACCGGGATCTCGGCGTGCTCGGCGAGCTCGTCCACGTCGGACTGGCGGAAGGTGCGGATCATGATCGCGTCGAGGTAGCGCGAGAGGACGCTCGCGGTGTCGCGGATGGTCTCACCGCGCCCAAGCTGCAGGTCGTTCGCGGAGAGGTAGAGGCCGGTGCCGCCCAGGTGGGAGATGCCCACCTCGAAGGAGACGCGGGTGCGCGTCGAGGGCTTGGAGAAGATCATCCCCAGCGTCCGTCCGTCCAGCACGCGGTCCGCGACACGCTGCTTGTAGCGGGCCTTCAGACGGTCGGCGAGGTCGAGGACTGCGACCAGGTCGGCCGCCTCCCAGTCGTTGACCCGGAGGAAGTCGTGCCCCTTGAGGTGGGCGGAAATCACCGGCCCATCCTACGATGCGGCGGATTCCGGGACGACCACCGTGCCGGCTCCGCCGTCTCGGATGGCATCCGCGCTCGTGATCGTCGCCCTCCCGCCCGTAGCGCTCACGAAGTCGAAGGCCGCCTGCACCTTCGGCCGCATGCTGCCCGCGGGGAGCTCCTGGAGGATGGCGTCGTCGCGGCCCGGCCGGAGCTCCGCCACGGCCTCCCGCTCGCCCGTGTCGAATCCTCGGTAGACCGACGGGACCTGCGTGAGGATCAGGAGATGCTCGGCGCCGAGGCCGGTGGCGAGGAGTGCAGAGGCCAGGTCCTTGTCGATGACGGCGTCGACGCCGTCGATACGGCCCCCGCGGCGAACGACCGGGATCCCTCCGCCTCCCGCGGCTACGACGATCGAACCGCCGTCGAGGAGCCTCCGGATGCTCTCGAGCTCGAGGATCTCGATCGGCTTCGGCGACGGTACGACGCGCCTCCAGCCCCGGCCCGAGTCCTCGGTGAGCGTCCACCCGCGCCCGCCCTCGAGCTCTCGTGCCTTGGTCTCGTCATAGAACGGCCCGACGGGCTTCGTCGGGTTCTCGAAGGCGGGGTCGTCGGCCGCGACGACGACGCGCGTGAGGAGGACGACGGCGTCGCGCCCGGCGACGGGCGGGAGCTCGGCGGCCATCAGCGCGCCGATCTCGGCCTGGGTCTGCGCGACTGCCAGGTAGAGCGGGAGTTGGGGCGCCTCGGCGGCGCCGAGCTCCTGGCGTAGGAGCTCGTTGCCGACCTGCGGCCCGTTTCCGTGCGTGAGGACGAGCTGGCCGTCACGGAGGAGCGGGGCGATCTCCTCGAAGGTGGAGGCGAGGTTGGCGCGCTGCTCGGCGGCCGTCCCACGCTCGCCTTTCCGGAGGAGCGCGTTCCCGCCGAGCGCGACGACGGTCAGGCCCACGCGCCCGCGCCTTCGAACCGGCTCCGGGGAAGCCGAATCGGCTGCCTTCCGCGCGCAGCTCGAGGCAGATCGCGCAGCACGCGCGCGGATTTCCGCTCTAAGCTGTCCGCATGGGGGCAAGGGGCCGAAGGCCCCCGGGGGTCCAGCATCACGCGCGAGGCTCGGCTCACCGGCTCAGGTTCCGGAGCCGCGTGGCGGTTCCTGCCGCGGCCGGCTCGGCTCAGGCGACGACTTCGGCCGGCTCCGTGATCCCGCGGGCGCGCAGGATGTCCTCGAGCTTCGGCTCGCCCTGCTCCTCCAGGCGGTACGTCACCCGGAGGGCGGGCTTGTCGAGGTCGACGATGCGCCGCAGGTCGATCGGCGTCCCGATCAGAACGAGCTCGGCGTCCGAGCGGGCGATCGTCTCGCGAAGCTCCTCCACCTGGCGATCGCCGTACCCGACGGCTGGGAGCAGCTCGCGGACGTGTGGGTAGCGCTCGAGGGTCTCCTTGATCGAGCCGACGGCGAAGGGGCGCGGGTCGACGAGCTCGGCGGCTCCAAACGCCCTCGCGGCGAGCACCGCCGCGCCGTAGGCCATGTCTCCGTGTGTCAGCGTCGGCCCGTCCTCGATCGCGAGGACGCGCTTGCCGCGGATCAGCTCGGCGTCGCCCTCGACGTCGAACGGCGAGGCGGCATGCACGACCTCGGCCCGCGGGTTCAGCTCGGCGATCGAGGCCTCCACGGCTTCGACTCCCTCCGGTGGCGCGCTGTCCATCTTGTTGATCACGCAGACGTCAGCCATGCGGAGGTTCGTCTCGCCGGGGTGGTAGCGAAGCTCGTGCCCCGCGCGGTGTGGGTCGACGATCACGATGTGGACGTCGGGCGCGATGAACGGCGTGTCGTTGTTGCCGCCGTCCCAGAGGATCACATCGGCCTCTTCCTCGGCGCGGCGGAGGATCGCTTCGTAGTCGATGCCGGCGAACACGAGGTTCCCCTCGGCGAGGTGCGGCTCGTACTCCTCCCGCTCCTCGATCGTGCATTCGGCCGCGTCGAGGTCCTCGTAGCGCTCGAACCGCTGGACCGCCTGGCGCACGAGGTCGCCGTAGGGCATCGGGTGGCGAAGGATGGCCACGCGCAGGCCCGAGTCCCGCAGGACGCGCGCGACGTGACGCGTGGTCTGACTCTTCCCCGACCCGGTCCGCACCGCGCAGACCGCCACCACGGGCTTCGAGGAGCGAAGCTCGGTCGCGCGCGGGCCGAGCAGGCGATAGTCGGCGCCCGCGGCGAGAGCCGTGGAGGCGACGTGCATGACGTGCTCGTGGGAGACGTCCGAGTAGGCGAAGACGACCTCGTCGATCCCCTCGCTCGTGACGAGCTCTGCCAGCTCGGCCTCGGGGATGATCGCGATGCCTCCCTCGTGGTTCGGACCGGACAGCTCGGGCGGGTAGATCCGGCCGTCGATGTCGGGGATCTGCGTGGCGGTGAAGGCGACGACCTGGACGCTCGGGTCGTCTCGGAAGACGACGTTGAAGTTGTGGAAGTCGCGGCCGGCGGCACCGGCGATGACGATCCTTCTCATGCTCTCAGGGGCTCCCTTGTTCGCTCGACGATGGCTTCGAGCTCGAGCCCGGAGCCCGTGACTTCACGTAAGAGCTCGTCCGCGTCGAGGCGCTGACCTTCGCTCCAGAGCTCGCGCAGGAGCGAGCCCGCCTCGCGCCGCGTGAACCAGGCCGATCCGAACTCGTCCCGCAGGAAGTGCCGCATCTGCGCCTCGAAGGCCCAGGAGCGCAGGTAGTCGGAGGCGTAGAAGCCGGGGTCGACGTCCGAGAGATAGTCGGCTCCCGAAGGCGCGATCTTGGTGGCGTCCGTGAGGAGCTCGACGTAGCGGGCGCGGAGCTCGACCGGGCTCTCCGCCTCGTGGAGCTCGAGCTCGTAGAGGAGCTTGGCTGCGTAGCGGCGGACGAGGTAGAGGCGGACGGTCGCGGCCTCGGCCGCGAAATCGCCGGGCCGGCCGAAGTCGAGCCGGCGGGCCAGCCAAACCGGATCGTCCACGAGCAGCTCGAGGAGCGCGGCCCACCCTTCGGTGACGGCGTTGTCGCCGAGGCGCCGGGCCTCCATCGAGAGGTCGGCCGACGTGTGCGCGTAGTGCTCCGTGTGACCGGCCTCGTGGAAGAGCGCGTGCCAGTCGTCGGGGCCGCCCATCGGCTGGATCACGAGCATGACCCTCCCGGGCACCTCGATGGGCGAGCAGAACGCGCGCGGAGACTTGTTCGGACGGGCCTCGACGTCGAGGTGGACGTTCGGCTGGGCGGCGAGGTCGATGCCGAGGTCCCCGAGCGTCCCGGCAAGCGCGGGGAGCATCCCCGCCGCGGGAAAGCCCTCGTCCCACTCGGTCGCGCGCAGCAGGCGGAGCACGTCCGGACGGCGCGCGTCCTCGAGGGGGATTCCGAGCCGGCGCCGGAAGAGCGCGTTCGCCGCGCTCACATAGGCGTCCTCGGTCACCTCGAGCAGGCGCTCGCACTCCGCGCCCAGGCGCTCGAGCGGCACGCCGAGACGTTCGTAGAGCTCGCGGTAGCTCGCGGCGCCCAGTGACTCGACGCCCGCGCGCACGCGCGCGAACGCACGCAGGTGGATCGGGTTCAGATGCTCCTCGACGGCCTGAGCCCGGGCGAGCTCGAGGCGCTCGCGCCGCCCGCGATCGGGCTCGTTGGCGATAGCAGGGCGGATCATGCGGAAGGGGATCCGCTCGGCGTCGACGTCGAGGGTGTGCGAAGCCTCGACGCCGGCCGCCTCATCCTGCTCGTCGCGCGTGAGCGCGCCGAGGAAGCCGTCGCAGGCGAAGCGCCAGAGCTCGCGGCTCGCGGAGCCCTCCCGCGCGGCGGCCTCGAGCGTCCGGCAGGCCTCGACCGTCGTCAGGTCGGAGTAGCGCTCGTAGATCTGGGCCACCTCGAGGTCGTCCTTGTGACCCGCGAAGTGGAGGTAGAGCTCTTCGTCGAGCGTAGCGAGGAACCGGTCGGCCTCGTCCCGGTACGCGTCAACGGTGCCGCTCCCGACCGGGGCCGTCGTCATCGGCCGCGTACCATACCCAGCCGTGCTGCGGGAGTTCGAGGTCCGGACAGAGCGAAAGACGCAGATCCTCGAGGTCACCGCGGAGGTGCGGGCCGCCCTCGGGGACGCGGCCGACGCGGCCGCGGCACTCGTCTACGTGCCGCACACGACGGCCGGCCTGATCGTGCAGGAGCACGCAGACCCGGCGGTCGGAAGGGACTTCGAGCGCGGCCTCGAGCGGCTTGTCGGCGACGACTGGGGCTGGGAGCACATCGAGGAGGGCGAGGAGAACGCTCCCTCGCACATCCGCGCGGCGCTGACCGCCACGTCAGTGGTGATCGCGATCCGCGAGGGCGAGCTCGCGCTCGGAACCTGGCAGGGG
>Ga0136613_10000277_pt1 | contig 22652 bp, 22 predicted proteins | sample AntDrymUQ2722106_2_FD_106649 | JGI IMG/M metagenome (GOLD analysis project Ga0136613, IMG submission 106649) | Polar desert sand microbial communities from Dry Valleys, Antarctica - metaG UQ272 (21.06) | ecosystem: Environmental > Terrestrial > Soil > Desert | place: Antarctica: Dry Valley... | reverse complement strand
CTGAGAATGACGAGGACGCGCCTGATCGCCGCCCGCTACGGGAACGTGCCACGGACCGTCCGCGCCCTCCTGGACCAGAACACCGCGACCCTAAGCGTTATCTCCCCTCTGCGCAAGATCCCCCACTACCTGGAGGACCGCCTCACGGTGGACGACGCCTACCACACCCTGGAGGTAATGAAGGCACGGGGAGACGAGGTAGAACGCGAGCTGGCCGCCCAGATAGCGGATCTTCTGGACGAGGTCTGGCGCGAGGTGGGGATCTTTCGGCAGTTGCAGGAGATTTACGAGCTGGTTGCCGGAGCGTCCCCCACGATGAGCCCGGGCGAGCTCCGGCGCCGGAACTGCGAGGCGTTCGCCGAGATGTTCGAGGGCACCGACCACGTCGTCCGCGGGGAGGAGAACCTGCCCGACGAGCCGGGGCACATCTTCGTCATGAACCACCTCTCCAACCACCTGGACAACCTGCTCCCCAACGACTTCATTCTCACGCTCGACACCCACTTCGTCTCGTCCATGATCCTCCTGAAAAAGTACGGCGAGGCGCCCGTGCGCGTCGTCCGCAAGTCAGACCCCGGCGAGTACGGGCACCAGAAGTTCTACGACCGGCTCGGCTACATCTACGTCTACTCCGGGTACGTCGACCCCATCGACGACGACACCTCGAGCACGCCCGAGGAGCGCCGCAGGCTCTTCCTGGACGCCGCGAGAGAGCACCTGAGGAACGGCAGGAACATCGTCATCTGCCCCGAGGGGACCAGCACCGAGACGGAGAATTCGCCCTTGCCTTTCAAGAGCGGCGCCTTCCACCTGGCGGCCAACATGCACCCCGAACCCCTGATAGTACCGATCGCCGTCGCCAACTTCGACAAGAAGCTCACGCGCACGCGAACCGTCGCGGTCGTGCACGAGCCCTTCCGGCTCTCGGATCACCTCGGCGAGAACATCGACGGCCGCGCGCTGCGCGAGTTCGTCAACGGCCACGTCTACGAGCGTTTTCGAGGCTACGTCGGCGAAGCCGTGCGGCTGGCGGCCACACCGGCCGAAGGTACGAACGGTCCCCGAGTGTCGCCGTGACACGTCTTCCTGACGGGCACGCCGAGGGGTACAGTGGGGGTCCGCAGCCGCCCCTCACGCGTCCCCCGGACTTCGAACCGTTCTGGGAGAAGACCCGGGTGGAGCTCGCGGGAGTCGAGCCCGCCGTCTCCCGCGAGCCGCTTGAATCGCAAAGTGCCGCCCTCGGGTTCGAGGGGTTGGCATTCGACTCTTTGGGAGAGGCCCGCGTCTCGGGGTACGCGATCCGGTGGAAAGACGACGTCCCGCGTCCGTTGGTCGTGCACAGCCACGGATACGGCGGCGGGCTCGATCCCATGTGGTGCTGGGCCGAGGCGGGCGTGAACGTGGTCGGCGTGGAGGCCCGGGGATACGGACGCTCGGGGGAGGCGCTACCGGTGCCGTCGCGGTGGGGGTACGTGCTGACCGGTATCGAATCCCCCGAGGAGTACGTCTTGCGGGGAGCCGTGTGCGACTACATGCGGGCGGTCGAGGTGGGCGCGGAGATCCTGGGCCCCCTCGTCTCTCGCACGGTCTTGAACGGCACGAGCTTCGCCGGCGGACTGGCGGTGATGGCCCAGTCCGTCATGCAGGTCGCGGACCTTCTCGTCGTGGCGGTGCCGACTTTCGGGTGGGCCGAGGGCCGGCGGTCCCTCGTGGAGGAGGGCTCGGGGCGGGAGATCAACCGCTACCTGGAGGCACACCCCGGACGTGAAGAAGACGTGATGGCCCTCCTCTCCTACTTCGACCCGATGAACTTCGCCACAGACATACGCTGTCCCACCCTCGTCGGCCTGGGCTTGCAGGATGACGTGGTCCCGGCCCCCACCGTGTACGCCATCGCCAACCATCTCGGCTGCCCGCACGAGGTCGTCCGGCTGCCCGTAAGCCACACCGAACGTCCCGAGGAGAAGCTCTGGGATCGGTTCGAGGCGCGCTGGCTGCGCCTCGCGGTGGAGGGCGTTCCCCCGGGCTTTGGAGAGAAAAGGGAGTCATCGATCTAGGAGCTCGCTCCGCGCGAGCCGGCTCGAAGGGCTTCCAGGCCCGTCCTCAGGACGCCTAGCCTGTTACGTCAGCTAGCTACGCGGCCCCGGCCCTCTCTGGGTTCCCGGATCGGCGGGAGATGAGTCAGAAGCGTGTTCCAAACCGAAGCTGAAGAGGTAGGCGCGGGGCGGGACCCCCTCCTGCCTTTTGGCTTGAGTCCCGTCCGCGGTTGCGCTCGATACGGCTTCGGACCACTGGCCGCCGAAGGTCGCGCCGATGCCGGCGATAGCGACGACCGCTACCACGGAAACGAGCGTGGCCATGCACGACAGTTTTACGTTCGTGAACGCCTCACCGTGCCTGTGACGCGCGATGTCCGTTGCCGCCGCAACCCAGAGGCCCAATACGGCGAGGGTCAGTAGGGGCCACAAAACGTACGAAAGGACCAAAGTCACCAGCCCTTCCACGGTCACCCCGGAACTCCGGTATACAAGTCTATCCCCCGCACCTGCCGCTACCGCGGCCGGGGGCCGGATCGGCCCGTGTCAGGGCGGTTACCCTCCGCCGGTGGTTGCCCGCCGATGCTTCCCGAGTATTCTCTGGGCATGGCCTGCTCGTAAACCCCGTAAGACAGCTCCAGGTGCTCCCGCATCCGGGCCGCGGCCGTGGCCCCGTCCCGGTCGGAGATAGCCTCGCAGACGAGGCGGTGCTGTTGCTGGGAGATCCGTTTGACCTCGGGTAAGATGTTCTCCGGTATGACATAGCGTTCGGCCAGCGTCCTCAGGGTCATGTGGATAGAACCCGCGAACAAGCTCAACATTCTGTTCTTGGAGGCTTCCGCGACGGCCCTGTGGAAGGAGATGTCCGAGACTATGGCGACGCCCTCCTTTAGCTCGTCCATCTCCACCGTCTTTTCGATCACGAATATATCCTGCTCCGTACGTCGGGCGGCGGCCAGCTCCGCCGCCGGTACGTCCGTGACCTCCCGGGCGTCCCACAACTCCTCGAGCGTAAGCTCGTCCACGTCCAGCAACAGAGATATGGAGTCCGTCAGATACTCTGCCACGCCCGCCCCGTCTATGGCCTCGACAAACGTCCCGCCCGTGGGACCCGTCGAGCTCCTTAGAACGTTCTGCGACTCCAGCACCTTGAGCGCCTCGCGCACCGTTGGCCGGCTGACACCGAGGGATCGGGCTAGATCCGTCTCCGGCGGCAGCTTATCGCCCGGGCGCAGCTTCCTGGAAGAGATCTCACCCCGAATATGCTTGATTATCCGCTCGTAGGCCTTGCCGACCTTCCTCGTCCCGTTCAGGCTGTCTCCCGTCATGCTAAAGCTTCCTTCCTGATAGCTACAATACTATATCCGAAATAACCGTTTCTTCACCATAAACGCCCCGGCATTCTTTGTCTGTGTGCTTTCCCTCGTTCCCGGTCCGGTAGCCAACGTCAGGGTACCGGACGGCGATGAAACGCGAATGAACCTCGACCAAAACGGCACCACACCGGCAGCGGCAGACAGGCCAGTCGGGGCGGGAAATGAGCAACCCGCGAAAGTATTTGTTTGACAAATAAACGCGGTTTGGCTATCTTGCCGTTTGGGTGTCTGGTGCGGTGGCGTAAAGAACGCGTAGCGCCGGACTATTGAGTGGTGAGAGACTAGACAAGGAGGACCGCAAAGATGGTTGACCGACCAGGTGGTGGGGGCGAGGGTTCTGCCGGAAGTCCGAGCAGGACGCCGTCCGACGCCCCGGTAATCGACACCAATATCACCAATAAGACCCTGGTTTACTCTTCGGTCGTCTGCTTTTTGGCATGGGTCTTCTCCGTCTACGACTACACGCTGTTCGGGGCGTTGCTTCCGGTTATCTCTGATGAATTCGGGTGGTCGACCTCGTTCGGCACCTTTATTGTGACTCTCGTGGCGATAGGGACTATTTTCGTGGCGCTCGCGGTCGGGCCAATGCTCGACTACCTGGGCAGGAAACCGTCTCTGGTCATCGCAACCGTCGGCGCGGCCCTCAGCTCCGGCCTCACGGCCCTGGCCCCCACGAGCTTCGCGGGAGCCTACATGACCGTGGTGCGGACCTTCTCCGGTCTCGGATACGCCGAGCAGGCGGTGAACGCGACGTACCTCAACGAGATGTACGGCAACCACCCGCGGCGGGGGTTCATCTACAGCCTGGTGCAGGGCGGCTGGCCGATAGGGGTGTTGCTGGGGGCGGCGTTGTCGGCGATTTTGTTGCCCGCCATCGGGTGGCGCAACACCTTCCTGGTCGCCACCTTCCCGGCGATCGTGATCGCCGTCCTCGCCATCAAGCTTCGGGAATCCCCAAAGTTCGAGGCCATGAAGTACGTCAAGAAACTGGAGAAAAACGGTCGTCACGAAGAGGCCGTCGAGTTCGGGCGGGGCTTCGACATAGACGTCCACCACTCGGAAGAGTCGACCTTCAAGCAGCTCTTCGAGCCAGATCTCAGGAAGCACACCATCTTTATCAGCCTGGCGATGCTCTGCAACTGGGTCGGCATCCAGGTCTTCGCCGTCCTCGGCACTACCGTGCTTACGGAGGGCAAGGGGGTGGAGTTCTCCAGTTCGCTGATCATTCTCGTCATCTCCAACGCTGCCGCGTACATCGGCTACCTTTGCCACGGGTTCGTCGGAGACCGTATCGGGCGGCGCCTGACCATCGCCGGCGGCTGGCTAATATCGTCCGTGGCCTACACCTTGATGCTGTTCGGGCCCGATTCGACCGCCTTCGTGCTGACGATGTACACCGCCGGGCTCTTCTTCATAATCGGTCCCTACGCGGCGCTGTTGTTCTTCATGGGCGAGTCGTTCCCGACCCGGGTGCGCGGTACGGGGTCCTCGTTTGTCAACGCCATGGGCCCGGCGGGCGCAATCGTCGGGTCGGCCCTGTTCAGCCTGTTCACCGGCCTGGGGCTGAGCGTGGTGCTCACCGCCTTTCTTGCCGGCGCCATCGCGACGTTCGTGTCGGGCTTCCTCATGCTTGGTACCCGCGACGTGAAGGACCCGCTCGCGGCCGAGGTGACCGATCCGGAGTCGACCATCGCCAGGGCTACTTAACACCCAGAGCTACGGAGGGACGGCCCGGGATCGGGCCGTCCTTCCGCGGTTTCGGAGGGTTGGAAAGGAGGCTTCGACATGTCCGGAAGTTCCCGGGTCGCCCTGGTCACGGGGGCTGGGAGTGGGATCGGCCGCGCCATCGCCGAGAAGCTGGCGAGGGACGGGGAGCGCGTCGCCGTCAACGACCTGAGGGACGCGAGCGCCGACGAGGTCGTAGCCAGGATAAAGGAATTTGGGGGAGAGGCCGCGAGCGCCCCGGGTGACGTCTCGGACCCGGAGGCCGTGAGGAGGATCGTGGAAGCGGCGCGGGGGACATTCGGGCCGGTCGAGATCCTGGTCAACAACGCCGGCTACGGCCAGCAGAAGCTGTTCGTGGACCTCACCGTGGAGGACTTCGATCGCATGATCGGCGTCCACCTGCGCGGGACGTTTTTGTGCACCAGCGCCTTGCTGCCGGAGATGCTGTCTAGGGGCCGGGGCGTAATCGTCAACGTCGCCTCGCAGCTCGGCCAGATCGGGGGCTTCGAGCTCGGCCACTACAGCGCGGCGAAGGCCGGCATCATCGGCCTGACGAAGTCGCTCGCCCGCGAGGTCTCGGCGCAGGGCGTGAGGGTGAACGCGGTGGCGCCGGGCCCGATCAACACCGATCTCGTCCTCGGCCTCTCCGAGGAGTGGCGCCAGAACAAGGCCGCGGAGCTTCCCCTGGGGCGCTTCGGCGAGCCCTGGGAGGTCGCCGAGACGGTCTCCTTTCTCACTTCCGAGGGGGCCGCGCTCTACGTGGGGCAGACGCTCGGCCCGAACTCCGGGGACGTGATGCTGTGAGAGGCGGAGAAAACCCCGCGTAGGGGCTTGGAGGAGCGAGGTTCGTATGGAGAGCTCGGAGAGAGAGACAGTCCTGATCACCGGCTCCGGCATCGGCATCGGTGCGGCCACGGCCCGCGCCTTCGCGGACGCCGGCTACCGGGTCGTCGTCACCGACGTGCTCGATGGCGAAGGGCAGAGGGTGGCTTCGGAGATCACGGAAAGGGGCGGTGAGGCCGAGTACCAGCACCTCGACGTAACGAGCACCGAGGAGGTCGAGCGCGTGGTCTCCGGGGCCGAGGAGCGCTACGGGCCGCTCGGTTGCGTGGTGGCGAACGCCGGTATCGCCCACAAGGTGCCCCTCACCGAGCTCACCGACGAGAGGTGGGACCATACCCACGAGATCGACCTCAAAGGCGTCATGCGGGTCTGCCGGGCGGCGGCCCCGGCCATGCGGGAGGCGAAGAGGGGGAGCATGATCGCCGTCTCCTCCATCATGGGCGTCGCCTACGGTTGGGACGAGCACGTCCAGTACTCGGCCGCCAAGGCCGGCATCGTCGGCCTCGTGCGCGGCCTCGCCGTGGAGCTCGCCCGCGACGGGATAAAGGTCAACGGCATCGCCCCGGGCTACATCCGGACCGCCCAGGCGCTCTCCGAAGAGCACTCGCTCGGCCCGCAAGGTCTCGAAGAGGCCGCCGAGTTCATACCGATGGGTAGGATCGGCGAGCCAGAGGAGATCGCCGACGTGATCCTCTTCCTCGCCTCCGACGCCGCCCGTTACCTCACCGGCCAGGTCGTCGTCGTGGACGGCGGTCTGCTCGTGGGCCGGTACTAAAGGGCTTCAGGCATTGGCTGTCAGGACGTGGGCGCGCATGGGTTGCTCCAGGGCCATGCGGCCGTCCCCGGCGACCCGTGCGTGGCGCCGGAAGGCGGCTTCGATTTCGGGACGGTGTTCCGCCACTACCGCTGCGCGTGCTGGATCCACGGCTACGATACGCACGAGGAATTGGTCCAGGCCTTCGAATAGCTCGCGCCGCGGATAGTCGACGCGTCTGAGCTGCTCGAACGTTCCGCCCTTCAGGACCTGACGGAGAGCGTCCTGCGCGGCGGTACGAACGTCCGTCTCGTCCTCCACCGGACGCAACGCGAAGAAGAACGAGCCTTCGGCGAGGGGCTCGACGACGACGATGGGCCTCGCCGGCCCCACGACGCGGGCCGCCTCCTGGAGGGCCCGGCGTATGGCGGGCTGTGGGACGTGGTGGAGGGAGTTTAGGAAGATCGCGCCGTCAAAAAAATCGTCCGCGAACGGGAGCGCCTCCGCGCCGGCCAGGTGAAACGTCCCCGCAGGGACCGCTTCACGCGCGAGCGCCAGCGCTTCTGCGTTGGGTTCCACCCCGCTAATGTGCGCCCCCCGGGCCGACAACGAACGTGCGAGGACGCCGGCACCGCAGCCGATATCCAGTAGCCGCTTCCCCACGAGCGGCGCGAATGCCGCCACGATGATGGACGCGGCGTCGGTCTCCGGCGGCAACCCGTCCTCCCCAGTCGTCCCCGTCACGAGGCCGGATGGCAGCGTAGAACGAGGACTCCGGCGTTCAAGAGAGTAGGCGTCGGCAGGCAGGGTCGGTCCAGCCGAAACCTGATGCCTGTAGCCTGAAATCTCCCTTTCAGGTCGAGATCATCTTCTTCTCGATGCCGACCCCGGCGGCGAGCGCGCGCTCGTACTCTAGCGGGACGGTCGCCGAATCCTGGAGGGCGAAGCCGGTCGAGTCGAAAACGGTTATGTCACTATCTGAGGTGCGGCCTTCGAGCTTGCCGGCGACGACCTGGCCGATCTCTCTGGCGACGTCGTCCTCGGAGATGATGCCTTCGCTCAAGGGGACGTTGATCTCGCCGTCCGTCCGGCACTGGCGGATGTCGTCGACGAAAATGCGGGCCCGCGTGAGAATTTGGGAGTCGAGCTCCTGGTCGCCCTCCTTGTCGGCGCCTACGGCCGCGATGTGGGTGCCCTCGGAGATCCAGTCGCTCTCGACTATCGGGCCGCGTGCGGGCGTGACGGTGACGACGACGTCCGCGCCGCGCACCACCTCCTCCAGGTTGGTGGAGGCCCGGATCTCGAAGCGCTCGTACTTGGGCTGCTGCTCCCGCACGAAATCATCGAGGGTCTCTTGAGAGCGGCTCCAGACGCGGACGTCTTCCCAGGCGAAGACCTCGTTGCAGGTCGCGAGCGTCCCTTCGGCCATGTTCCCCGCCCCGACGATGGCGAGCGTCTTGCTATCGGGGCGGGCGAGGTGCTTCGCGGAGACGGCCGCAGCAGAGCCGGTGCGCATAACGGTGTGGTAGCTCCCGTCGCAGATGGCGAGCGGGAAGCCGGTCTCGGGATGGGTGTAGATCAGGATCGAGAAGACGGTCGGGAGGTCGAACTTTGCGCGGTTCTCCTCGCGGATGGAGACCCACTTGCAGGCGGCGGCTTCGGGCTCCTCGATGTAGGAGGGCATCACCTCCCACTCCCCCGGGTACTTGTCCAGGACGATGTGGCCCTTCGGCTCCATGTAGTAACGGCCCTCGCCGTGCATCCGGTAGGCGTGCTCGACGCGGTCGTTGTACTCCCCCGGTTCCAGCAGGCCCATCATGTCGGTGCGACTCAGGATCAAGGTCTTGCGGTTTCTCCAGCTCTCCATCGCCCTCCGTTCGATCTTTGTTCCTTCTACTTCGGGGCGCCGGCCTTTTCTTCGACGCTCTCCAGGTAGGAGAGGGCGTCCTCGACGGAGACCACGTCGGCGTACTTGGCCTGTATGTCGACCAGGTTGGCCTCGTGCGGCGCCTGAGCCCGGTCTCCGACGCACTCGCGCGGGACGAGCGTCGGGTAGCCGTACTGTAGGAGGTCCACGGCCGTCGCCCGGATGCAGCCGCTCGTCGTCGCGCCGCAAAGGACGATGGTGTTCACGTTCTGGGAGACCAGGACCGAGGGGAGATTCGTGCCAAAGAAGGCCGAAGCTCCCTTCTTCAGGATTACGGTCTCCTCTTCCTTGCGTTCGAGGCGCGGGTCTATCTCGACCCATTTTCCGCCGACTTGAAGCTCCGCCAGAGCCGGGGCCTTCTGGAGCCAGAGGGAACCGTCCTTCAGGTTCGACTCGAAGCCGATGGTGGTGAAGATGACTGGGATACCCTTCTCCCGCGCGGCGGCGAGGAGGCGGTTCGTCGTCTCGACCTCCCTGGTGAGGTCCGAGCCCATGGTGCATTCCGGGTCGGTGAAGCCGCGGCTGAAGTCGACGACCAGCACGGCCGGGCGCGAACCGGGCGTCACGCTTTGCCCGAGGCGGGCGCGCTCGTAGACCTCCCTGGTTTCGTCGCTCATCGGAGATCCTCCCCGAAGCGGGCCCGCTTCACGAACCGGCCGGCGCCGGGCCTGCCGACAAGCTCGTCGTTCTCGACTATGACCTGGCCTCTGACGAGCACGACCTCGGGCGCCCCGATCACCTCCGTCCCCTCGTAGAGGTTGTAGTCGATGTTCGAGTGGTGGGTCTCGGCGGAGATCGTGTGCCTCTTGTCGGGGTCGAAGACGACGATGTCCGCGTCGCTCCCGACGGCGATGGTCCCCTTCCTCGGGTACACCCCGAAGAACCGCGCGGGGTTGGTCGAGACGAGCTCGACGAACCTCCTCATCGAGATGCGGCCTTCCCGCACGCCGAAGTGGTGGAGCATGTGGAGGCGGTTCTCGATCCCGGGCCCGCCGTTGGGGATCTTGGAGAAGTCGTCTTTGCCCAACGTCTTCTGGCCGTCCCAGTTGAAGGGGCAGTGGTCGGTCGAGACGACAGAGAGGACGTCGGTGGCGAGCGCGTGCCACAGGAGCTCCTGGTTCTTCTTCGGACGCGGCGGCGGCGTGTAGACGTACTTCGCGCCCTCGAAGTCGGGCTGGTCCAGCGCCGTCTCGTCGATAAACAGGTACTGGGTGCAGGTCTCGCCCCAGGCGTGCCAGTCGTTCGTGCGGGCGCGCGCGATCGGCTCTATCGCCTCGTCGCAGGAGACGTGGACGACGTAGAGCGGCGCCCCGGCCACCCTCGCGAGCTGTATCGCCCGGTTCGTCGCCTCGCCCTCCGTGATCGGCGGGCGCGTCGCGGCGTGCCACTTAGGCTCGGTCTTCCCTTCGGCGAGCGCCTCCTTGACGAGCACGTCGATGGCGTCGCCGTTCTCGGCGTGGACCATGACCACAGCCCCCGTCTCGGCCGCGACCTGCATCGTCTTGAAGAGCGTCTCGTCGTCGACCATGATCGCGCCCTTGTACGCCATGAAGAGCTTGTAGCTCGTCACCCCTTCGTCTGGTGCCTTGGCCAGGTCCTCCAGCGTCCCGCCCTCTCTTAAATCCGTCACCGCGAGGTGGAAGCCGACGTCGACGACGGGCTTTGCCCGCTCTATCTTCTCGTGCCACGTCGCGAGCGCGTCCGGGAGGCTCTGGCCCGGCTGCTGGAGGCAGAAGTCGACGATGGTCGTCGTGCCGCCGAAGGCCGCCGAGGTCGTCCCCGAGGTGAAGTCGTCGCAGGAGACGGTCCCGCCGAAAGGCATCTCCATGTGGGTGTGGGGGTCAATGGCGCCTGGGATGACGTACTTGCCGCCGGCGTCGATCACCTTGTCGGCCCGCACGTCGAGCGACGCCCCGATGAGCGAGACCTTCCCGTCCTCGACGAATATGTCCCCGATGTAGTCGTCGGCGGCGGTGACGATGCGGCCACCCTTTATGAGCACGGACATCTGATTCACGCTCCTCTCTGATCGAGAAAACCCTGGACCTAGACCTCTTCTTCCACGAACTTCCTTATGGCGTTGAGCATGACCTCGGCCCCCAGGGCGGCGTCGGCAGTATCGGCATCCTCCTCCGGCGAATGGCTTATGCCGTCCTTGCACGGGACGAAGACCATCGCGCTCGGGACCCGGTCGGCGATGCTCATGGTGTCGTGGGCAGCACCCGAGTGCATCACCATGTACGGCTCCCCGCCCGCCTCAGCGGCCTCCTCAAGGGCGCCCGCCACGCGCTCGTCGAGGGGCGTCGCCGGTAGGGTCTGGCGCTGGGCGTAGTCGGCGGTCATGCCGCGCCTCCCGGCGGCCTCCTCCGCGAACGCGGCGATGTCGCGGGCGACGCCGCGAAAGCCCTCCTCGTCCACGCCGCGGACGTCAAGCGAGAACCTAGCCTCTCCGGGGACGGCGTTGATCAGGTTCGGCCGCAACTCCATCTCCCCGACCGTTCCGACCGTGCCTTTGCCGGCCTCGCGCGCGAGCCGTTCGAGCTCGAGCATGCACTCGGCCGCGACGAGGCCGGCGTCCTGGCGGAAGTCCATCGGCGTCGCCCCGGCGTGGTCACCGCGGCCGTGGACGGTGATGTCGGCGTGGACGTAGCCCGCTATCGCGTTGACCAGGCCGATGCGATTCCCCGTGTCCTGGAGGACGCGCGCCTGCTCGATGTGCAGCTCGATCCAGCCGATCAAGTCGTCGAGAATGTGGATCGCCTCCCGCCACCGCCCCGGCTCGTAGCTGGCCTCCTCGGCGTGCTCCCAGAAGCTCCGGCCGTCGTCTACCGCGCGGAACCCCTCGCGCAGCTCCTCCTCGCTCACCCTCTGCGCGATGATGCGGCTGCCGAGGAGCATCTGCCCGAAGCCCGAGCCCTCCTCCTCCAGAAAGGAGACGAGCTGGAGTGGGAGGCCCAGCCCCAGCTCCTCGTTCAGGCGGCAGACCTCTAGCGCCACGACGACGCCCATCGTGCCGTCGTACTTGCCGCCGTTGCGGTTCGAGTCGCAGTGGGAGCCGACGCCGAAGACCTTCTCTCCCCCCGGGCGGTTCCGGGCGACGAGCGTGCCGACCGGGTCCTCGTAATGTTCGAAACCGAGGTCCTCCAGCTCCCCGATAAAGTAGTCGAGGGTGTTGCGGTACTCGGGCGTGTAAGCGTAGCGCCGAACTGCCTCGTCGGAGCGCGTGTAGTCGGGGCCGGCCAGGGTCTCTATGTCGCGCTCGATGCGCCCTGTGCTCCTGGCCCGGTCTATGCTCAACGGCTGGGTTGCCATCTTCGTTCTCCCTTCTCGCTCCGACGCCTCGCCACGATAACGTGCCGGACGGCCCTCAGACCGGCAGTTCAGGGTAGCTGTTTGCCCAGGGCCGCGCCGACTCGAAGGCCGCGCTCAGGCGCAGCAGGTCCGCCTCGCGGTTCGTACCCGCGACCACCTGCAACCCCACGGGCAGGCCGTCCGCGGTAAAGCCGCAGGGGATCGAAGACGCGGGGTTGCCGGTCAGATTGAAGGGGTAGGTGTAGTAGACCCACGAGACGACGTTGCGGTCCGGCAACTCCGGCGGGACGTTCACCCCGGCCCCGAACGCCGGAACCGGCAGGGTCGGCGTGACGAGCAGGTCGTACCGTTCGAAGAACCGGCGTGTCTCCTCGCGCAACGCGTACCTCGCGAAGACTTTTCCGTAGTAATCGGTGATGGTCCCTTCGAGGGCGCCGTCCAGTATCTCCGCAACGGCGGGATCGAGGAGCTCGCGCGAGTTTCGCAGCGCGTCCTTGAGCCTGGTACCCGCGCCCGCGTAGAACTCGGCGCTCCACAGCCCGACCGGGTCGTCCATCACCTCCTCTACGAGATCCACCGAACAGCCTAGATCCTCGAGGGCACGGGCGGCCCCCTCGGTAATCTCCAGCACCTCGGGCGTGGGCCTCGCGTAGCCGAGCGTGGGGCTCCAGGCGACGCGCATCCCGCCGACCGGCGCCTCGCAGGCTGCGAGGAAGTCAGGGACGGGTTCGGAGACGCTCGCCGGGTCGCGGTCGTCGAAGCCGGAGATCACGCCGAGCAACAACGCGGCGTCTCGTACCGTCCGCGAGATCGGACCGACGTGCCCGAGCGTCGGGGTGGCGCTCGTCGGGAAGACCGGCACGCGACCGTACTGGGCCTTTATGCCGAAGACGCCGCACAGGGAGGCCGGTATGCGGATGGAGCCGCCGCCGTCGGTGCCGAGCGCGAAGGGCGTTACCCCGGCAGCCACCGAGGTGGCTGCTCCCGCGCTGGAGCCCCCGGTGGTCTTCGACGGATCCCAGGCGTTGCGCGTTATGCCCGAGAGCGGGCTGTCGCCGCCGCCAGCCTTGCACCCGAACTCGGTCGTGGTGGTCTTACCGATGATGCACGCCCCCGCGGCGCGGGCCCGCTCCACAGACGGCGCGTCGTCTTCGACAACGTTCTCCGCCATGGTGCGGGAGCCGAACGTGGTCCTGACCCCTCCAACGTTGATGAGGTCTTTCACCGAGATCGGGACGCCGTGAAGCGCCCCGGGCTCGCCTCCCTCGGCCAGCAGCTGGTCCGCCTCCCTCGCGGCCTCCATCGCCCGCTCGGGCGTCGGCGTGACGAAGGCGTTTAGCGTGGGCTCGAGGGACTCCATCCTGGAGAGGGTCTGGGCCATGACCTCGGTCGCCGAGACCTCTTTCCCGACGATCCGATTCCGTATCTCCTGCGCGGTGGCGTAAGCGTCATGACCCATCAGGGGGCGATTCCGGCGAGCTACTCGTCGAGGACGGCGAAGGCCCGGACGGGCGAGCCGCTGCCGCCCTTTACGAGGAGCGGCGCCCCGTAGAAGGTGAATTCGCCCTTGCCGACAAGCTCTTCGAGGTCGACGAGCCACTCCCAGTGGAAGATGCCGCGGTCACGGCAGACCCGGTGGCTCGGGAAGAGGTCGTTGCTCGGCACGTCCGTGGACGGCCCCTCGACGCCGTGGGCCATCGAGCCGCGGTCCGCGAGCCAGTGGGTGGCCTCAGCGGTGAGGCCGGGGTTGCTCCTCACTACCTCGGGGTTGGGGTAGTGTCGCTTGTGTAGCCCGGTATTGAGCAGGACGATGTGACCGTCGACCCTCACGCCGCACTTCTCCTCGGCCGCTTCGAGGTCCTCGACGCCGATCTCACCGAGGTCCGGTATGTGCGTCAGGTCGAAGCACACTGCCTTGCCGAAGAACATCTCGAGGGGCATCTCGTCCACGGAATCCCCGTCGGGGTTGGTGTGGTAGAAGGCATCCACGTGGGTCCCGACGTGGTCGAGCATCCCGAGGTAATTGGTCGCGAAGGTCATCCTGTCCTCGGGTATGCCCAGCCCGAAGTCCCCGGTCTGCTCGTGCGTCAGGGCCGGCAGGACGACCGGGCTCTGAAAGAGCTTGTGTGCCGGCATGTTGTCCGTCACGGTGAGCGAGAGATCTACTACCCTCTGCACCTCAACCTCCTTTTTCGTCGTTGTCAAAGAGCCGGCGCGGGAGAGGTAACCACGGCGATCCTGACGGACCTTTTACTATGCTTTCTCGCGCCTCGTCGGACACCATGCTTCGCTGCCCCGGAGAGGGCGTATACTGCGCCCCGCCGACCGCGGGCGTTCCCGCCCGAGGAGACCTTCCCCTACCAGCTCCCTATGCCAGTGCCCGCCACTATAGTCCACCGGCTTTTTATTTGTCAAACAAATAGCCTGGCTTGGCGAGGTGTCAACTCTCGAGCCAGGTATCGAAGGTCTCCTTGACCTCCTCCTTCGTCGCCCCGGACCGCAGGAGCAGGGTCAGGAGGAGCCGCGCCTTGCGGCCGTCGAGGGGGCCGGCGTAGATCAGGCCGCGCTCGAGCAGATCCGTCTCCGAGCCGATGAACCCGTAGGTGGAGCGGAGGACCTCCCCGCCCCCGGTGCGGGAAGCGAGCAGGACCGGCATCTTTGACGCGAGGTCCTCCAGCGTCTCAGCCATAACCGAGGGCACGTGCCCGCCGCCCATCGCCTCCACCACGAGCCCGGCATACCCTTTCTCTTCTATCTCAGGAAGGAGCCTCCCGTCGTCGCCGAGCGCGACATGGTACAGCGCCACGGGGCCGTTTTGCGCGTCCTCGGGACGTGTTACCTTGTGCTTTCCGGTCGGGCGCAGGACGATCCTGGGTACGCTCTCTGAGATCCAACCCACCGGGCCAACCGGGTCGGAGCGGAAGGTCGCCGGGTTGGAGGTGTGGGTCTTCCGGACGAAGCGCGCCGCGTGGATCTCGTCGTTCAGGACGACCACCGTCCCTAGCCCTTTGGCTACGTCGCTGGCCGCGACCTGTATCGCCGCGAGCAGGTTCGCCGGGCCGTCGGCGCCCGGGAGCGTGGGGTTGCGCATCGCGCCCGTTACAACGACCGGCGACTCACGGTCCACCAGGAGATCCAGGACGAAGGAGGTCTCTTCTATGGTGTCGGTCCCCTGCGTTACGACCGCCCCCGCCGCGCCGCCGTCGATCCGGCCCTCGATCTCCGCCGCCAGCTCGACGAGATCCTCCACCCCGATCTCGCCCGATGCCGCCTGGCGGAACGAGACGGCCGACACGTCGGCGATCCCGGCTATCTCTGGCACGTCCGAAACCAGCGCCTCGCCGGTCAAAGTCGGCTCGACGCCTTTGCCCCCGGAGTCAACCGAAGAGATGGTCCCCCCCATCGAGAAAACCGTTACCCGCGGAAGCCCCACCACTCCTCCTTACGCGTTAGTTTCCATCATCTCTGACTTGTCTGACAATCGTACAGTACCGGTTTCCGCGACGCGCGTCCGGTCTGCGGGGGACCGGCGATAGAGCGGCGGCGGGTTGAGCGGGGCGCGTGGGTTCTTGTACAATCATTTTGGTCAGACAAAAGGGGAAGAAGAAAGGGGAAGGAAAGCTCTATGGCCGACAAAGAGATCTTTTGTTCGATAGGCATAGACATCGACGCGGTCGCCGGCTGGCTCGGCTCCTACGGGGGCGAGGACTCGCCCGACGACATCTCGCGGGGCATGTTTTCCGGTGAGGTCGGGACGCCGCGGCTGCTGAACCTCTTCGAGAAGTACGACCTCCGGACGACGTGGTTCATCCCGGGGCACTCGATCGAGACGTTCCCTGACCAGGTCAAGATGGTGGTGGACGCGGGGCACGAGATCGGGAGCCACGGCTACTCGCACGAGAACCCGGTCGCGATGACGCCGCAGCAGGAGCGGGACGTCCTGGAGAAGAGCATCGAGCTTATCGAAAGCCTCACCGGCAGGGTACCCGTAGGCAACGTCGCCCCTTGGTGGGAGGTCTCCAGCGTCTCCAACGACCTCTTGCTGGAGTACGGCTACAAGTACGACCACTCCTTGCAGCACCGGGACTTCACGCCCTACTACGCGCGCAAGGGCGACTCGTGGACCAAGATCGACTACTCCAAGACGGCCGGGGAGTGGATGAAGCCGCTCGTGAGGGGCGAGGAGATAGATCTCGTCAAGATCGGGGGCAACTGGTACCTCGACGACCTGCCGCCGATGATGTTCATAAAGACCTCGCCCGCCACCCACGGCTTCGTCAACCCGCGTGACATCGAGGAGCTGTGGCGGGACGAGTTCGACTGGGTCTACCGCGAGATGGACTACGCGACGTACTGCCTGACGATCCACCCGGATGTCTCGGGCAGGCCGCAGGTGCTCCTGATGCTCGAGCGCCTGATCGACTACATCAACGGTCACGACGGCGTAAAGTGGGCGACGATGGAGGATATCGCCGACGACTTCGTCCAGCGCTACCCGCGGTCCCAGCCCAACCATGACCCCGGCATCAACATGTACGGTATCGGGACCCCGGCCGCGGAAGGGGCCTCCTCCTAGGAGGCTCTCTCTATGTGCGTGCTCTGCGGACAGGATTTCGTCGCACAGGTCCACTGGACCGACCGGCACCTCGAGGACCGGGCGCGGGCAGCCGCGCCCGGCTCCGACCCGGTCGCCCCCCAGGGCGACCGGCGCCGCGACCGGGCCCACCGGGTCGTGCTGACCAACGAAATCCTGCGCCACTACGGCCTCAAGCTCGACGACTGGGGCGGGAGCAAGTACGTGCTCCGCGACCGCAAGGGGCGTTCGGAGATCGTCCAGGACCTCGGATCTCTCTGGCCCGCAGCGGAGAGGCTTGTCGGCCGAACCCTGGACCCCCTGGAGCCCGCCCTGCGGGAGACGCTGGTCGGGGAGCCGGCGTTCGCCCCGGCGGACGGCGGGTAGGTCCGTGGCCGACGGGCGTGCTACGCGGCCGGTAACGGTCGTTACCGGCTTCCTCGGCAGCGGCAAGACGACGCTGCTCGGCCGGGTGCTCTCTGAGCCTTCCATGTCCAACACGGCCGTCCTCGTCAACGAGTTCGGGGAGGTCGGGCTCGACCACCACCTGCTGCGCCGGGTAGACGAGCGTGCGGTGCTGCTCGGGAACGGTTGCGTCTGCTGCACCACCCGCGAGGACCTCACCGAGGCGCTACTGGAGTTGTTGGATCTGGACCAGCGCGGGGAGATACCGCGCCTCGACCGCGTCGTCGTCGAGACGACCGGCCTCGCGGACCCGGCTCCGATACTGCACACGATCTTCGCCGACCCCGTCTTGCAGCACCACTTCTCGGTGGACCTGGTCTTGACGACGGTCGACGCGGTCAACGGCAACCTCCACCTCGACCGCAACCTGGAGTCGGTTAAGCAGATCGCCGCGGCGGACAAAGTCATCGTGACGAAGACGGACGCGGCGGAGCCGGACTCCGTGCGGGGCCTCCTTTCCCGCCTCGGCGCGATCAACCCGTCCGCCCGCGTCTTCGAGGCGGCCTTCGGCGAGACGGATGTCGACGAACTGTTCCGTCCGGGCGGCGCGGGTTCTCACGCGGTGCCGGCGCCAGCGGCCGGGGAGCCCCACGACGTGGGCGAGACGCATTCCGTCTCGTTGACCTTCGACGGCTCGGTCGACTGGACGGCGTTCGGGATCTGGCTCAGCATGTTGCTCCACGCCCGCGGAGAGGACGTGTTGCGCGTCAAGGGTTTCCTGGACGTCGGTGAGATGGGGCCCGTAGTCGTCAACGGTGTCCAGCACACCATCCATCCCCCCGAGCACCTCGACCGTTGGCCCGACGAGGACCACCGCTCGCGGATAGTCTTTATCACGAAAGGGATCCGTCCCGAAGAACTGCTGGGCTCCCTCGAGGCTTTCCGCGGCGTTTTCGGGGCGAGGCCGTTGCCCCTCGGGGCCGGGCAGGGCGTACCATCCTCGTAGTCATCCGATGGGTTCCGTAGATTTGGCGTGGCGAACCCTTCTGACGTCGCAACCAGGAGAAGGAGCGAAGGAGGTCTTATGGCGGTAAAGGAAGGCTGGAGGGGCCGGTTCTTTGAAGACTTCGAGTTGGGGGACGTCTACGTGCATCCCCTGGGACGCACGGTCACCACGACGGACAACATCTGGTTCACCCTGCTCTCCCAGAACACCGCCCCCGTCCACTTCGACCACAACTACGCCTCCCAGACCGAGTTCGGCGAGCTGCTCGTCGACTCGACCTTCACGCTCGCGCTGGTAACGGGCCAGAGCGTGACGGACGTCTCCCAGAACGTCTTCGCCAACCTGGGCTGGGACGAGGTCCGCTTGCCTGCCCCGGTCTTCGAGGGGGACACCATCTACTCCAGCTCCGAGGTCCTCGAGAAGCGGGAGTCGGAGTCGCGGCCCAGCATCGGGATCGTGACGGTCAAGACCACCGGGTACAAAGGTGACGGCACGACGGTCATAACCTTCAAACGCACCCTCATGGTCTATAAGCGGGGCCACGCTCCCGAGATAGCCAGGCCCACCCTAGGGCGGGAGGAGGGACCACGCGGACCACCCTCAAGGTGGTCGTCTTCGACGAAGCGGACTACGCTTACGCCCTCCAGGTGGGACGGCGGTTCCCGGCCGTGCCCATCTACCTGCAGGTGGGCAACGATCGCCCGCCCGGCCCGGAGCCAGACGACGTCACGGTGCCCGACGACAGGGCCCTGCTTCGTCGGTACGCCTGGCTCGCCGACAAGGTGCTCGCCGATGGCTGGAACGAGGCCACCGTACTGCCGCAATTGCACGTGCTCGTCTGGGGCAACGGACGGGGCGTATAGGAGGCTCCATCCGCGCGGCGGCATTTGGGGCGCGCTCAGCTTTGAAAGCGGCGGTCGTCGCGAGCTAAAGCAACAGACAAGGACCAAACTCTACGGAGCAGAATTAAGGGTCCAGGTCGTTGTCCCAAGCGGTTTCCAGGATCGTCGGGCGCAGCAGTTCGTCGTCGAGGCGCATCGTGCGTTCGTCGGGGCACAGTAGCGCGTCCTCCGCCCGCTCGTATAACAGCACGGCGTCCTCGTCGTTGTGGGCGTTTGGGTAGATGATGCCGTCTATTTCCCTGAAGAGCCCCACTTCCTCGTAGAAGTAGCGCGACCAGGCGTGAGTCAGCGCGCGCTCCCTGTCCTTCGTCACCGCGGCGTTCGTCCCGGCCCGCATGGCTCCTTTGTCACGCAGGTCGAGCAGGCGCAGGTCTCGCCTCAGCACCGGCAGGGCGACCATCAACCCTGCGGGCTCAATCACGCCATCGTCCCCGAAGACCTCGACCAGGCAACCGGGGAGGTCGTGGGCGGCGTAGTAGACGCCACGGGTGGGACAGGGGCATGGGTTCCGCGTGGGACCGCTCCCGGGATGATGGTCGAACCGGTGCAGGGGACCGAAGCGCCGGAAGCTCGTCGCCGTGGCGGCGTGGGAGGCCGGATCGTAGATCCTCACCACCTCCGTTCCAGCCGGTAACGTCTCGAAGAGCGGATCCCGACGGGGCGGGGGCGGGGCAAGGACGACCAGAGCGTGTCCTAGACGACGCCGACGGACAGGGCTAGACGCCGCACCGCCGCGGTCTCACCGTCCTTGAGGACCTCGGCGGGAGTGCGCCCGCCCAGGTAGGGGTTCGGCCGCGAGAGCCAGGAAGCCTTGCCGAAGGGCGAGAGCTTCAGCGCGCCCAGAACCTCGGGCAGGCCGGACACCACGCTGTCTTCGCCCCCTGGGTCGAACTGCCAGGCAGGGAACCGGAGCGCGCCCCGGTCGAGAATCCCGAGCAGAGTCCCCGCCTTCGTCCGATCGTGCGGCGTCTGGCGGGAGGTGCCGAGGAGGTCGGCGACCTCCGGCGCGCTCAACGTTTCGGCCAGGACCTCGCGCCGGCGCGCGAACGACCGGGCCAACGCCGTCGCCTCCAGCGTCGCTCGCTCCGAAGGTGAGTACGTTCTGCCGCCCGAGATCCGCGCCGCAAGCTCGCTCTTCTCCTCGGAAGCCTCGACGGGTTTCAGTGCGCGCTCGACACGCTCGGCGAGCGCGCCCAACTTATCGGGATCCGTCTCGTCCAACAGATGCTGCAGCGCCGCCACCGTCCTGCGGGCAGCCCGCTCCTGACGCTTCCTCGAAGCGTGGTTTCTCGCCGTTGGCCCCGGCGCCGAAATCTCGAAGCTCAACCTTTCCATCATGTCATATATAATATCAACACTAGTAAGAGATGTCCAGTTGCTGGCACGCCCGGACCCACTACGTAGCGCTCTTGCAAGCCGTTCTTTCCTGGCCCCACGACAGCGCAGGGCTATCACCGACCGGCGGAAGAACGTAACATACGTCGGGTGCGTGGAGGCGGAACAGGGTTCACGGATGGAAAACAGAGCGGGGAGACTGATGTGATCGGGGCGGTGGCGGCGGTGCTCTTGTTGCTGCTGGTCCTGGTGCTCGTCCCGCTGCGGTTCGCCCGCGCCCTGCGCCGCTCTCTCAGGGACCCCGAGTTTCGCGGGCTCTTCGTGCTGGTGGTCGTCACCCTCGCCGCGGGGACGCTCTTCTACTGGCAGATCGAGGGGTGGAGCCTGCTCGACGCCTTCTACTTCAGCTCCATCACCCTCACCACCGTCGGCTACGGCGATCTCGCCCCCGAGACCGCCGCCGGCAAGCTCTTCACCGTCTTCTACATCTTTACCGGTATCGGCCTGATCGTCGCCTTCCTCAACGCCGTCGCGAAAGCCGCCGTGCAACAACGCGAAGAGGGACGAGGCCTCCCCGGACGCCGCAATCGCCCGCCGGGGGATGAGTAGCGCCGGAGCAAAGCGGCGTCGTAGAACCCCGCCTCCAGGGAAACGCCGGACTTTTCTCGTAGGACTTGACACAAGAATTTGGTGCTGATATTTTAAAGTCATAATGTCTTTACATTAGGGGTGTAGAGATGGGGAAAGGAACTGATGGTTGACGCACTTGCGGGTGTGACGCTGGACCACAACAGCCCGGTGCCGTTGTATCACCAGGCGGCGCAGGCTCTGGAGGCTGCCATCGAGGATGGCCGGTTGCCGCGGGGGAGCAAGCTCGGGGGTGAGGTGGAGCTTGCGACGCGGTTGGGGATCAGCCGCCCTACCATGCGCGCGGCGATGAAGCAGCTCGTGGACAAGGGCCTGCTCCTCCGTAGGCGGGGCATCGGGACCATGGTCGCGCCCAGGCCCGTGAGGCGGGCGGTCGCCCTGACCAGCCTGTACGACGACCTCAAGGAGGCGGGGAGGGAGCCGCGGACCCGGCTTCTCTCGCTGGAGAGGGTTCCCTGTCCGCCGGACGTGGCGGACCACCTGGCGCTCGAACCCAACGCTCTCGTGGTGCGGTTCGACAGGTTGCGGGTGGCCGGGTCTGACCCCATCGCGCTCATGCACAACGTCGTGCCGGCGGACCTGATGGAGATCCGGGAGGAGGACCTGGAGCGGACCGGGCTCTACGAAATGTTCCGGAACGGGGGGATCGCGCCCAACGTTGCGACGCAGCGGGTGGGGGCCCGCAAGGCCGGCGAGGAGGAGGCCGAGCTACTCGAGCTGGAGCCGGGGCACCCGGTGCTGACCGTGACCAGGATCGCCTACGACACCAACGGGCGGCCCATAGAGTACGGCGCGCACCGCTACCCGGCCGAGTCCTACTGGTTCGAGATGATGCTCGTGGATCTGTAAGCAAGCTTTCTGTGCCGGGTGGGGACTCGGCGCGGCGAGACGAAATGCAAAATCCGGCCGGCCTCAGCCGGCCGGCCCGGGGAAGGGGAAACGTGGCGAGAGAGATAGGCATAGGAACGGTCAGCCTGGGATGGATGGGCCAACTGCACACGCGGGCGTACCGGCGCCTGCTCGACCACTACCCCGAATGCGGGCTCAGACCGAGGCTCGTTATCGCGGCCGACGCGGTCGAAGAGCGCGCGCGGGACGCCGCCGAACGTCTCGGCTACGAGGGCTGGACCACCGACTGGCGGGAGGTCATAGAGCACCCCGAGGTCGAGGCGGTGAGTATCGCCGCGCCGAACTACCTGCACAAGGAAGTCGCCGTCGCGGCGGCGCGGGCTGGCAAGCACATCTGGTTGGAGAAGCCGTGCGGGAGATACCCGTCCGAGACTTACGACATTGGAAAGGCGGTCGAGGAGGCCGGCGTCAGGAGCATGATCGGCCTGATGTACCGCCACGTCCCGGCGGTGGAGTATGCCAGGGAGCTTATCGCGGCGGGGGAGCTCGGAGAGATCACGCACTACAGGGGCTACTTCCTCGCCGACTACGCCGCCGACCCGAACGGCGCCCTGACCTGGCGCTATAAGCTTGACGGCGCGGGCCTCGGGGTGCTCGGGGACATCATGCCCCACTCGGTGGACATGGCCCAGAACCTCATCGGCCCCATCGAGAGCGTCTCTGCCCAGAGGGAGACCTTTATCCGCGAGAGGCCGGAGGTGCCCGAGGGCATGGGCACGGGCCACTTCACGGTCGAGGACGGGGAGATGGGCCCCGTGGAGAACGAGGACTACGTTGGCGGCCTCCTCCGGTTCGAGAACGGCGCCCGCGGGACGATGGAGAACAGCCGGACCTGCATAGGGCCGCACGTCAGGATGAGCTTCGAGGTCAACGGCACCCGCGGCGCCCTCTCCTGGGACTT
>Ga0136613_10000276_pt1 | contig 22659 bp, 21 predicted proteins | sample AntDrymUQ2722106_2_FD_106649 | JGI IMG/M metagenome (GOLD analysis project Ga0136613, IMG submission 106649) | Polar desert sand microbial communities from Dry Valleys, Antarctica - metaG UQ272 (21.06) | ecosystem: Environmental > Terrestrial > Soil > Desert | place: Antarctica: Dry Valley... | reverse complement strand
CTCGCGCACGAGCTGAGCGCCCTGATTCTGAAAGACGTCCTCGACCTCGATCTCACGAGCGATCGTGACGCCGTCGTTGGTGATCGTCGGGGCGCCGTACTTCTTGTCGAGGACGACGTAGCGACCCTTGGGGCCGAGCGTGACCTTGACCGCGTTGGCGACCGCGTCGACGCCGTTCTGCAGCGCGTTACGGGCCTCGACGTCGTAAAGCAATTCCTTATGGGGCATAAGAAGTCTCCTTCTGCCTAGAGGATCTTGGCGAGAACGTCGGACTCGCGGAGCACGAGCAGCTCCTCGCCGTCGACCTTGATTTCAGTACCGCCGTACTTCGAGTAGAGGACCTCGTCGCCCTCGGCGACGTCGAGCGGGATGCGCTTGTCGCCGTCGTCGTCGAACTTGCCCTCGCCGACGGCGAGAACCTTGCCCTTCTGCGGCTTCTCCTTCGCGGTATCGGGAAGGACGATGCCACTTGCAGTGGTCTCCTCCTCCTCGATCGCCCGCACGATGAGCCGATCGCCCAGTGGCTTGAGCTTCATATTGTGAAGACCTCCAGGGAGTTCTTGGTGGGGGTTTGGCACTCTCGGGGTGAGAGTGCCAACTGCGTCCCCGATGCTAGCAACTTGGCACTCTCCGGCTAGGAGTGCCAGCGAGGCGACGTCAGTTCTGCGCGCCGCCGATGCCGTGCATGCGGTCGGTCATCACGCCGGGGTTCTCGATGATCTGCGAGAAGCGCACGACCGTGACGGTGTCCTCGACGGTGACGCCGCGGCCGTAGATCTGTTCGAGGAAGTGGATCATCTCCTCGGTGCGGCGAAACTCCGGGTTGTCGTGCTCGATGTCGCGCGGCGAGAGCTCTTTGACGCGCTTGACCTCGACACTGTCGATCACCGCCGTGAAGACCTTCTCGCGCGGCGAGTGCTGATAGCCGATCGTGACGAGAACGGCCTGGTTCTTGCGGTACTTGTGCGACTTGTCGCCCAGGCGGATCGTCGCCGTCTTGCGACCGCGCTTGAGCTGGTCGGCGAAGATCGTCGAGTAGAAGTTCAGCACCTGCACGAGACGGCAGGTTACCGGCCCCGATCGGCGCGCGACAGGACGCGCTTGACCATCTCGCGCTCGCCGGCGTAGCTGAGCGTCCGCGCGGCCTCCGCGGCCGGCATCCAGCGCGCGTCCTCGACCTCGTGGTCGTGGTCGGCGAGATCGCCCTCGACGTAACGCAGCAGAAAGAACTCGACGACCTTCGCGATCCGTCTGCCGTCGCGCTGGTACCAGTAGCGCACGGTGCCCAGCGACTGCACCAGCTCGGCGACGACGCCCGTCTCCTCGCGCACCTCGCGCAGCGCGGCCTGCGCCGCGGACTCGGCACCGTCCGGGTGCCCCTTGGGCAGCGCGAGCACCGTCGAGCCGTCGGCGGAGCGCCGCGTGGGGACGATCACGATGACCTCGTGGGCGTCGTTGACGACGACGCCGCCGGCAGAGAACTCGGATGCCATCAGTAGACGTAGCGCGCAAGCGCCTCCGGGTCATGGACCGTCAGGCGGCCGCGTCCCTGGGTCACGATGCCGGCGCGCTCGAGCACGGCGAGGAACCGGCTGGCAGACTCGCGCGAGGAGCCCGCGAGCTTGGCGACGTCGGCCTGGGTGGCGGTCACGAGCACGTCGGCGTCGCCGGCGCCCTCGCCCTGCGCCTGGAGCGCGAGCTGGCGCAGCACGCCGGCGACGCGGCTCTGCACGGTCTGAAAGGACTGGCGGGCAATCCGCTCGTTCGCCTCGCGCAGCCGGCGCCCGAGCGAGATGACGAGCCTGACGGCGATGTCGGGATGCTCGCGTAGCAGGCGGCGCATATCCGGTCCGAGCACCGCGACCGCGTCGACATCGTCGAGCGTCTCGACGGTCGCCGAGCGGCGCTCGTCATCGAACATCGCAAGCTCTCCGAAGATGTCGCCGGGGCCGAAATGCGCGAGCGTGATCGTGCGCCCGTCGCCGTGGGCGCGGACCGCCCGGGCATGGCCGTTGCGGACGATGTAGCACGTGTCGCTGGCGTCGCCTTCGCGGAAGATCACGCGGTCGGTGCCGAAGGAACGCGGCACCGAGACCGCCGCGACTCGATCCAGCTGCGCTGGATCGAGCGTCTCGAAGACGGGAACCTGCGCAAGGAGCGCAACGGCCTCTCTCTCCGGGGTGGCCACCGTGTGAGCAATAGCACACGCGGTGGCCCGGGCTGAGGCGCGATCAGGTCGCGTCGAGCGCGCTCTCGCGCCGCCGGGTGCGGGCCACGCGCGCTCCGAAGAGGATCGCGGCGCCGAGCAGGGCGAGTGGGATCGCGACGGCCAGCGCGATCAGCGCTACGCCGGCGATGACCTCGAGCACGCGCAGCGCGTCGTTGGCGGCGTCGCCTGGCGACCAGGAGCCGCCGCCCGGCTCGGCCTTGGCGCTGCCGCGCACGGTGACGCTCACGCGCGAGTAGTTCGCGCGGCGCTGCAGCGAGGCCATCCGGCCCCTGGCCGAGGCGATCTGGGCCCGGACCAGGCGCAACCGTGCGCGGATACTGTCGATCCTGTTCTGGGTGGTGGCGTTGCCGAGCGCCCTGAGCAGGCCGCGGCGCTCGGCGCGGGCCTCGTCGAGGCGGTCCTGCGTCGAGGTGAACGACGCCGTGATGTCGCGAAGGTCCTGCCGGCGCTCTGCCACGTGGCCGAGCTTGGAAAGCGCGCCGAGCGCCTCATCGACGCGACTCGTCGGAATGCGCAGGTCGAACGTCGCCTCGCCGCCGCTGCGGTCATCGGCGGCGATCGATGAGGAGGCGACGATGCCGCGGAAGCGGTCGACCGTCTGGATGACGTCGTCAGCGGTCGACTCGACCTCGTCCTTGGGGGTCGCGAGAACGAGGAAGACGCTGCGCTCGACTTTGCGCCTGCTCTGGGGCGTGAAGGCCAGGCCGGAGCGGCTTGAGGCCGCCGGGGCAGGGGCGGACTCGCTGCGCTGGGCGCGTCGCCCGGTCGAGGGAGCCGATTCGTCAGCGGAGGATGACCCGCCGGAGCCGGGCGTTGCCACTGCGGGCGCTTCGGTGCTGGCGCCCGTGTCCCGTATGACAGCGTCCGACGAGTCGCCGTTACCGTTGCCCAGCACGACGACGAGTGCCAGGACCGCCGCCGCGACCGTCCCGGCGGCGGGCACGAGCACCCAGCGCCTCCTGGGCCACCGCGGCTTCGCCGGACCGGTCGCCGGGTCGGGGCCATGCTCGACCAGGCGTTCCAGGCGGGCGGCCAACGCGGGGCTCACCTCAGGTGCCGTGGCGCGTACCTCGTGGACGAGGTCCTCGAGCTCGCGCAGGTCGTGGTCGACGGACCCGCCGGCGAGGGCGACGTCGATGGCCTCGAGCTCACGGGCCTCCTCGGGGGACAGCTGTTCACGACGGCGCATGGCACGCCTCCCTCAGCTTCTTGACGGCCCGGTGCACCCGGGTGCCGGCGTTGGATTCACTCGTTCCGAGCACGGCGGCGAGCTCGGCATTGGTCAGCCCGCCGTGGAACTTCAAGGCGATCAGCTCGCGCTCGCGCGCAGGCAGCTCGTCGAGCGCGACGCGCACCGTGGCGCGGCGCAGCGACTGCTCGGCCTGCTCGTCGAGCGCGCGTATCTGCTCATCCGGCAGGTCGGCGATCAGCGGCGCCGAGCGGCGGCGGCGGCGCAGCTCGTCAAGCGCCGCGTTGCGGGCGATGCCGAACAGCCACGCGCGCTGGCTGCCGCGGCGCGCTTCGAAGCTGGCGCGGCGACGATAGGCCCGCTCGAAGGCCAGCGCGGTGACGTCCTCGGCGCTGGCGTCGTCGCGCAGCAACGTGCGCACGTAGGAGTACAGATCTCGCGCACTGTCGCGGTACAGCGCATCGAAGCTCTGCATCGCGGTGTTCGAGGGCTCAGCCATGGTCAGAACTCCGTTCACGCGACTACTACGCCGCACCGGCGTGATCATCACGCCTCGCCGCTACCCTCGTGCGATGTCCGTTCGTGGAGCCACCATGGCCCTGGTGCTGCTGACGTTGTCGGGGCTGGTCGCCACGGCGCAGGCATTCGCTGGAGCGAGCTCGAATCCGCTGCTGTGGGCCACCGTCAACACCTGCGACACCGCGAGGCACCCCAACGCGATCGGCATCCGCGGGTCGATGCCCGGGACCATGAAGGGCCGCGAGGTCATGTTCATGCGCTTCCGGGCCCAGTACCTGTCCGTCGAGGACGACAAGTGGCACAACGTGCCCCACAACGGCGACACCGGCTTCCTCGAGGTCGGCCGCGCCAACGTCAAGGCACGCCAGGAGGGCCGCTGGTTCCCGATCAAACCGAAGACCGACAGCACCTTGCTGCGCGGCGTCGTGACGTTCCACTGGCGCCGCGAGGGCAAGGTCGTGCGTCGCGCACAGCAGCGCACGCGCAAGGGTCACACGTCGAAGGCGGGCGCCGACCCGGCCGGCTACAGCGCGACGTACTGCACGATCAAGCGGTAGGTCTCGAAAACAGCCGCGGGTCGTTTGAGATCACGCCGCTGACGCCGAGGTGTTCGAAGCCGGCGATGCGCTCGGCGTCGTCCACGGTCCACACATACAGATCCCCGCCGGCGCCGCGCATCGCGTCGGCGAGACGCGGCGTCACGAGCCGCCAGTGCGAAAGCAGCGCGTCGATCTCACCGCGGCGCACGCGGTTGGCGGCGACGCCGGGCAGGGCGAGGCGCACGTACTGCAGGGCGACGAGTGCCGGCAGCGCGATGACCGGGTTGCGCAGCGGGTCGCGGTGGATGCGCGGAACCGACCAGCCGAGCTTGATCTCCGGGTGGTGGGAGCGCAGCAGCGCGAGCGAGGCTTCCTCCATCGTCGATACGAGCGTGCGCTCGGCGAGGCCGTGCTCATGCAAGGCGCGCACGACGCGTTGCTCGTAGCCGGCCAGCTTGAGATCGAGGAGGAGCTCGACCGCGTCGTAGGCGGCGCCGGCGAAGTGGGTCAGCCCCTCGTCGAGCGTGTGCGGCGTGCGCGCGGCGACGTCCTCGGAGTCGTGCGCGAGCAGCAGCTCGCCGCTGCCGTCGCGGTGCTCGGCGATGACGTCGAACTCGATCATGTCGACGCCCGACTGCAACGCCGCCTCGAACGACGCGAACGTGTTGCCCGGCGCGATGTGATCGGCGCCCTTGTGACCGACGCGGCGGGTCACCGCTGGCAGGTCGCGCACCAGAACGTCGCGCGGTTGTCGTCGCCCTGGCCGCGCTCGCGGATCGGCGCGCCGCAGCGCGGGCACGGCCGGCCGGTCGCCTTGTAGACGACGCGGTACAGGTCCTGCATGCCGTCGCGCGCGGATTGCTGCATCCGCGGACGCGTCGCTCGCACGATCGCGAGCACCTCGTCGTCGCTGCACTGTCCGGTCGGGCGCCAGGGGTTGATCGCGGCGGCGAAGCAGCCCTCGCATTTCCACAGGTTGCCGATGCCCGCGATCGTGCGCTGATCGAGCAGCGCCTCGCCGATCGGCCGCGTCGGATCATCGCGGCGCAGCCGGCGCAGGAACTCGTTCTCGTCGAGCTCGGGCGCCAGGATGTCGGGACCGAGCCTCGCCAGCCGGCGATCGAATCGCGTGCGCGACTCGGTCAGCAGCTCGAGCACCGGCCCGTCGAACTGGACGGCCTCGCCGCGCTCCGTGCGCAGCACGAGCCAGGCGCGGTGCGGCGCGCGGCGCCAGCGCTTGCCGGTGGTGTACGTGCCCCACGAGCCGGTCATGCGCAGGTGCGAGTGGATCGTCAGGTCGCCCTCGAAGCGCAGGAAGAGATGCTTGCCGTGCGCGTCGACCGAGCGCACGCGGCGGCCGGCCAGCCGCTCGGGCCAGCGGTCGCGACCAAAGCGCTGATGCGGCGTCGCCACGGCGGGGATCTTGCCCTCGACGATCGGCCTGATGCGGCGCGCGGCGTAGTGGAGCGTGTCGCCCTCGGGCACGCGCTCTAGCGTAGGGGGATGGACGAGCTCGAGCGCCTCGTCGGCGCGGACAACGTGCAGCGCAACGCGACCGTCGGCGACCGGATGGTCAGCGGGACCGCTCGGGCGCTCGTGTATCCAAACAGCGCCGAGCAGGTGGCCGAGGTCGTGGCCTGGTGCTACGCGCGCGACGTCCCGATCGTCCCCGTCGGCGGTCGCAGCGGCCTCGCGGGCGGCGCCGCGCCGCTGGGCGGCGACGCCGTCGCGCTCGCGCTGGACGGCCTGCGCGCGGTGCGCTCGTTCGATCCACCGCTGTGGCGAATGCAGGCCGAGGCGGGTGTCACGACGGCGACGATCGCCCGGCTGGCGCGCGAGAACGGCCTGCTGTTCGGACCCGACCCCGGCGCGCCGGAGGATTCCCAGCTCGGCGGCATGATCGCCACGAACGCGGGCGGCCCGCACTCGTTCAAGTACGGCGTGACCGGCGATTGGGTCACCGGGATCGAGGCCGTGCTCGCGCCCGGTGAGCTGGTGCGCGTCGGTGGTCCGCTGCGCAAGGACGTCGCCGGCTACGACCTGCGCGCGCTGCTCGCCGGGTCGGAGGGCACGCTCGGGATCGTCACCGCCGCGTGGCTGCGCTTCATCCCCGCGCCCGAGCGCCGGCTCGCAATCGTCGCAAGCTACGCCGATGCCGCGGCAGGCGCGGCTGCGGTGATGCGCGTGCTGGCCTCTGGTGTGCAGGCGGCGGCGCTCGAGTATCTCGATGCCGCCACGATGGAGCTGGCCGGCGCGACGTTCCCGGGCGAGCCGCTGCGCGGCTTCGTCGTGATCGCCGAGGCCGACGGGGCCGCGGGCGAGGCCGAGCGGGTGCGCGACGAGCTCATCGACGCGCTCGGGGATGGCGCGCAGCGCGTCTGGATGCCGGACGATCTTGCCGGGGCGCGGGCGCTGTGGCGCTGGCGCGACGGCGTCTCGCACTCGGTCAGCGCAGCGCGCGGAGCGAAGCTGTCTTGCGACGTCGCCGTGCCGCTCGATCGACTGGCCGAGGCGATCGAGGGGACGCTTGCGATCGGGGCGCGCCGCGGTGTCGACGCCTGCTCGTGGGGTCATGCGGGCGACGGCAACGTGCACGCGACATTCCTGGTCGATGCGGGCGACGCTGCTTCGCGCGAGCGCGCGGATGCCGCCGCCGGGGAGCTGCTGGCGCTCACCGTCGGTCTCGGTGGCAGCGTGACCGGGGAGCACGGAATCGGCGTGCTGAAGGGCGGGTGGTTGTCGCGGCAATGGGGTGACGCGGCGGTCGAAGCGCACCGCACGATCAAGGCGGCGCTTGATCCGAAGGGCCTGTTCAATCCGGGCAAGAAGGAGGCTTGAGGTTGGATGACGGACGTGAGCGCGCGCTTGACGAACTGCATCTAAAGAACGGTCGACATGCGGTCTGTGAAGCCGCGCGCATAACTGACGGATCGGCGCTCGCGGGCAAGCGGTCCGTCACTAAGTCGCGCATAGCGCGCACAACTGACGGCGCTCGGCCACGGATCCAGCGATCCGTCACTTGAGCGCGTGAATCGCCCGCGCGATCCCGCTCCGTGCTTCCTTCATCGATGCAGTTCGTCAACCGCGGCCGAAGCGTGCCGTTACGCGCTCAGCGTCAGCTTGCGCGGGCCGGGACGGAAGCCCAGCTCGACGAGCAGTGATTCGAACGAGGAGCCGACGACGGGCTCGCCGTCGACGCGCTCCAGCGACAGCTTGCGGCCGCGGCCGCTCGTGATGAACGCGGCGAGCGCTTCGAAGGCGGGACGCAGCCGGGCATCGTCGGGCTGTGCGAGCGTCACGATCCCGCGACCGCCCTTCTCGACGTAGAGGACGGGCTCGGCACCGGCGAGGACGACGTACGCTCCGCGCACGCGGGCTGGGCGGCGGCGCTCATCGTCGCGGCGCGGCCATGGCAGCGCCGCACCGTAGGCCTGCGCCGGGTCGGTCGCGGCGAGCACGAGCGGCGCGGACTCCTCGACGGCGCGCTGCGCGCGCAGGCGCTCGACGGCGCCGGGCAGCGCGAACTGGGCGCCGCCGAGACCCTCGACGAAATAGCCCCGCCGGCAGACGCCGAGCGTCTCGAGCTGCGACAACGCGTCGTAGAGACTCGAGAAGCCGCCCGCGATCCCCTCGGCCAGCACCTGCTCGCGCGTGAGGATCCCGTAGCGCTCCAGCAGCAGCTCGGCAAGCGCGCGCCGGCGCTGCTGCACGCCGGGCTCGCGGCGGAAGATCGTGTCGGTCAGCGCCCAGCGGCCCTGGACCGTCGGCTGCGCGGCGCCGCGGCGCGCCCCGAAGCGCCGCGCGCTGTGACGCGGCGCCCGCTGCGCCCGGGCGAGCGTCAGCCGCGGCGCGCGCAGCGGCGCGAAGGCGTCGTTGGTCACCTCGCCCGCCCAGACGAGATCCCACAACGCCTCCTGGACCTGCTCGGGCGTGAGCTCGACGTCGGCGAGCAGGTCGCTGAAGAAGCGCGGCGACGCAGCGAGCCGCGCCCGGATCGAGTCGTGCTCGGGTTCGCTTGGCGCCTGCGCTCCGCGTGGACCGGCGGGCCGACCGACCGCCTCGGCGTCCTCCCGGAAGTACAGCGCGACGCGGCCGGTCGTGCGCCCGAGCGTGCCGGCGCCGACCCAGATGACCTCGCCCGACGCGCACAGCTGGTCCAGCCACGTCGCGGAGTACGCGCCCAGCCGGCGCGGCAGCACGTCGCGCTCCCACACCTCGGCCGGCAGCGCCAGGCCCTGCAACGGGACAAGCACCTCGCGCAGGCGGTCGATGCCGGCGCCCGCGGCGGGGTTGCGGTCGACGCCCTGCCACGACGGCAGGAAGGCGGCCAGCGCGCGCCGGTCGGCCGGTTCGATCTCCCTGCGCAGCGCGGCCAGCGAGGCGCGGCGCAGGCGCCGCAGGACCTCGACGTCGCACCACTCGCGCTCGCACCCACCCGGGCGCAGCTCGCCGCGGACGAGCTCGCCATCGCGCTCCAGGCGCTCGAGGGCGGCGGTCGGATCGACGCGGTAGCGAGCTCGAACCTCAGCGGTCGTGAAGGGCACGTGCGTGCTCGCGTAGCGGGCCAGGAGCTTGGCCAGCGCGTCGGGTACGTCCGCGGTGAAGGCGTCCGGCAGCCCGCCCGGCGGCACCGCGCCGAGTGCGTCGCGGTACAGGCCGGCGTCGTCGGCCGCCACCCAGCGCTGCTCGCCGCCGATACGCAGCTTGATCGCGCGCCGCTCGGCCTCAAGCGCGTCGAGCAGCGCGGTGGCGTCGATGCCGGCGAGCACGCGGTCGCGAACCTCGGCGCCGGTCAGATCGCCGACGCGGCGCAGCACGTCGGCGAGCGCATCGCGCGTCTCGGCACGCGTGCGATCGGAGCGATGCTGCAGGTCGTCCTGCACCTGCTCCAGCGCGCCGGGATCGATCAGCTCGCGCAGCTCCTCCTGGCCGAGCAGCTCGCGCAGCAGCTCGCGGTCCAGCGACAGCGCCGCCGCGCGCCGTTCGGCGTTGGGCGTGTCGCCCTCGTACATGTACGTCGCGACGTAGTCGAACAGCAGCGACGAGGCGAATGGGGAGGCGGTGACGGTCTCGACCTCGACGAGCGACAGCTCGCGCGCGTGCAGCCCGCGCAGCAGCTCCGTGAGGCCGGGAACGTCGAGGATGTCGCGCAGGCACTCGCGATAGGTCTCGAGGATGATCGGGAAGTCGGGGTAGCGCTTGGCGACCTCCAGCAGCGTCTGTGACTTCAGCCGCTGCTGCCACAGCGGCGTGCGCCTGCCCGGGTAGGCGCGTGGGATCAGCAGCGCGCGACCGGCGTTCTCACGGAAGCGGGCGCCGAACAGCGCGCTTGAGGCGAGCTCGGCGACGACCGCGTCCTGCACCTCGTCGGGCTCGATCAGGACGAGCTCAATCCAGTCCCGCCCACCCGCCTCATCGGCGTCGGGCAGGTGCACGATGATCCCGTCGTCCGACCAGATCGCATCGGACTCGAGGCCGTACTCGTCGCGGATCCGGCGACTCAGCGCCAGGCCCCAGGCAGCGTGCACGCGCCCGCCGAACGGCGACAGCACGCACAGGCGCCAGTCGCCGATCTCATCACGGAAGCGCTCGACGACGACCGTGCGATCGGAGGGCAGCACGCGGGTGGCGTCCTGCTGCTCGCGCAGGTAGGCGAGCAGGTTCTTGGCGGCCAGCGCATCGAGGTCGTAGTCGGCTTGCAGCGTCTCGGCATCCTGATCGACGGCCCAGCGGCTGAACGCGCCGATCGCCTCGCCAAGCTCCTTGGGGCGCCCGACGCCGTCGCCGCGCCAGAACGGGACCGCGCCGGGCGCGCCGGGTGCCGGCGTCACGATGACGCGGTCGCGGCCGATCTCCTCGATTCGCCATGTGCTAGCGCCGAGCAGGAACGTCTGTCCCGCGCGCGCCTCGTAGACCATCTCCTCGTCGAGCTCGCCGACGCGGCGGCCGTCGGGCAGCGTGACGCTGAACAGCCCGCGGTCGGGGATCGTGCCGGCATTGGTGACCGCAAGCTGGCGCGAGCCCTTGCGCGCGCGAATCGCTCCGGCGACGCGGTCCCAGACGATGCGGGCACGCAGCTCACCGAACTCCTGCGACGGGTAGCGGCCGTCGAGCATGTCGAGCACGTTCTCCAGCAGCGGCCGGGACAGCTCGGCGTAGGAGTGCGTGCGCGTGACCAGCTCGTGGAGGTCATCGACGGCGACCGGCTCCTCCTCGGGCGCGCTTGCCGCGATCGAGACGATCTGCTGAGCGAGCACATCCAGCGCGTTGCGCGGCACGACGGTCGGCTCGATCCGCCCCTCGCGCATGAGCTTGCAGACGACGGCGCACTCGAGCAGATCGGCGCGGAACTTCGGGAAGATCCGGCCCTTGGAGACGTCGCCGACGTTGTGACCGGCGCGGCCGATGCGCTGCAGCCCGCGGGCGACCGACTTCGGCGACTCGACCTGCAGCACGAGGTCGACCGCGCCCATGTCGATGCCGAGCTCCAGCGAGCTCGTCGCGACGAGGCACGGCAGCTCACCGGCCTTGAGCAGCTCCTCGACGACGGTGCGCTCCTCGCGCGCGAGCGAGCCGTGGTGCGCGCGGGCGATGTCGCGTGGCGGCTGGTCATCCGGAAGGTCGGCGTTGGCGAGCTCGTTGAGGCGGATCGCCAGGCGCTCCGCGCCGCGGCGGGCGTTGACGAAGATGATCGTCGAGCGGTGCTCCTGCACGAGCCGCAGGATCTCGGGATAGATCGCCGGCCAGATCGAGCGGCGCGTCGCCTCGCCGCTGAATCCGTCCCCACCCACCCCCAGAGGATCGGCGCCCGGCGCGCTTTGATCGGGCTCCACCATCGACTCGACCGGCACGTGGATCTGCAGGTCCAGCGGCTTGCGGATGCCCGCATCGACGATCGTGCAGGTACGGCGCGGGCCGACCATGAAGCGACCGACCTCCTCGAGCGGGTTCTGCGTCGCGCTGAGACCGATCCGCTGCGGCTCCCGGCCATCCTGCTGCAGCGCCGCCAGACGCTCGATCGTCAGCGCCAGATGCGCACCGCGCTTCGTCGCGGCCACGGCGTGGATCTCGTCGAGGATCACGGCCTCGACGCCGGTCAGGATCTCGCGAGCGCCACTGGAGAGCATCAGGTAGAGCGACTCGGGTGTCGTGATGAGGATGTCGGGTGGGTTGCGGCGCATCGCCGCACGGTCGCGCTGCGGGGTGTCGCCGGTCCGCACGCCGACGCTCAGGTCCGCCCCGATGCCGCGCAGCGGCGCGCGCAGGTTGCGGTCGATGTCGTAGGCGAGCGCCTTGAGCGGGGAGACGTAGACAAGTCTCGTGGGGGGTAGCCCGGAGGGCGCCGGGGGGCGCAGCCCGCGTGGCTGTGCAGGCTCTCGCGACAGGCGGTCCAGCGCCCACAGGAATGCCGCCAGCGTCTTGCCCGATCCGGTCGGCGCGGAGATGAGCGTGTGCTCGCCCGTGGCAATGACCGGCCAGGCCTGTGACTGGACCTCCGTTGGAGCTTCGAACGCGGTCGCGAACCAGTCACGGACCGCAGGCGTGAACTGCGACAACGACACGCCTTCAGGCTACCTGCGCATGACGTGACCGGGCCTGCAGCCCAGGCTTATCCGCACGGGCTCGTCGATCGCTCTCGCCGACGCGGTCCTGTCGCCGTTACGGCGTTATCCGCCACGTACTCGCCACGACCGCGCGCCGCGGCGGACATCCGGGCCAAGCGCGTTTAGGGCCCGATGCCGACGGCCCCTTGAAGGCAATGCCACGAGCTGCGCTCAGTCTGCGCAAAGCTCGCCCGCGCGCCGCAGCACCGCGTCGAGCATCGCGGGCGTCAGGCGGCCGGTGAACGTGTTCTGCTGGCTGGGGTGAAAACAGCCCAGCAGCATCGGCGCAGACGCCTCCTTGGCGACCCACTCGGCGCCGTGGCCGAACGCCGGCCGCGGACGGGGGAGCGACACCCGCCGCTCGGACAGCAGCCGCAGCGCCGCCGCCCACGCGAATGCGCCGAGGCAGAGGATCACGCGAACGCGCGTGAGCGCCTGCAGCTCGCGCACCGCGAACGGCAGGCACGTATCGCGCTCGGTCGGCGTCGGCTTGTTCGCGGGTGGGGCGCAGCGCACGGCGGCGGTGATCCACGCGTCGTGCAGCTCGAGGCCGTCGCCCGCGTGAACGGATGTCGGCTGATTGGCGACGCCGGCGCGGTGCAGCGCCGCGAACAGGAAATCGCCCGAGCGATCGCCGGTGAAGACGCGGCCGGTGCGGTTGGCGCCGTGGGCGGCCGGGGCGAGACCGAGGATCATCAGCCGCGCGGCCGGATCGCCGAAGCCGGGAATCGGCCGGCCCCAGTACGGCTCGTCGGCGAACGCCGCGCGCTTCTCGCGCGCCACGAGCTCGCGCCAGGCCACGAGGCGCGGGCAGCGCCGGCAGGCGACGACGTCGCGCTCGAGTGCTTGCAGCGCGCCGTGGCTCAACTGCTGGGTGGTTGCGACAGCAGTCCCATGATCAGGCGCTCGATCAGCGGCAGCAGATCGAGCATCTGCGCGGGGTGGCCGGTGCGCAGCTGGCGCGAGACGAGCTCGAAGGTCGCCCCGACGATCGCGAAAGCCTCGTCCGCCGAGGCATAGGCGGGCCCACAATTGCGTCTGGCTGCCTCCTTGGTCTCCTCATACATGAACTGGGCGAAGGCGCTGAGTGCCGCGTCGCGCGTGTCGGCGACGCGCGGCCCCGCGCCGACCGACTCGACGAGGATCGCCTGGGCCATCGTGGGGTGGGCCTCGATCGCCTCGAGGATCACGCGCAGGCCCGCCCGGTGACGGTCGTGATAGTCGCCCTCGGCCCCGCGCGCCGCGTGCATCAGCGCCTCGAGCAGCGTCGCGGAGGCGTGCTGAAAGAGCGCCTGTAAGCACTGCTCCTTGTTGGAGAAGTGCTCATAGAAGGTCGCCTTCGACATCCCGGCCTGGCGGCTGATCGCCTCGGCGCTGGCCTCGGCGTAGCCGCTGCGTGAGAAGACCTCGGCCGCGGCCTCAAACAGCCGCTGCTTCTGCACCTCGAGCCGAACCTCGAGCGGAGGTGCATGCCGCCCACGAGGGAACGGCAACTGGGCGGATGTGCGGCCTGTCACCACAGCGAAGTGTAGATAGGCTCACAACATGAGAACGCTCCTCGCCCTCTGCGTGCTCGCCGTCGCCGTGGGCGGCTGCGGCGGCGCGGCCTCGCAAGATTCCGCCAAGGACTTCGATGGCCAGGAGCGCGCCGTGGCCAAGGCGATCGAGGGGATCGAGACGGCGGCCCGCAAGGACGACGCCGACAAGGTCTGCAAGCAGCTGCTCAGCAAGAGCCTGCTGGCTGCGCTCGCCAAGAATGGGACCAACTGCAAGACGGGCGTCAAGGAAGGCTTCGACGACGCCGATTCGGTGGACCTCAAGGTCGATGACGTCACGATCACCGGGGCGACTGCGACGGCCAAGGTGAACTCAGGGGGCTCTGGCTCGGACAAGAAGACCGACGTCCTCAAGCTCGATCGAGAGGGCACGGCCTGGAAGATCTCCTCGCTCGGGCCGTCCGCTTCACGCTGAGGGCCGTGCAGGCGGGTACGAGGAAGCGGGGCGCCCCTTCGCCGATGCGCTCGGGGCTGCTGCACGGACACGGCGGGGCCGGCCGCGAACTCGAGCGCTGCGAGCTGTTGCTCGCGCTGGCGCCGAGCAGCGGCGCGCGGGCGCCGTCGTTGATGCGCGCGCGACATTCGCCGAGGCGGGCCGGCTCGCGCGCTCGCCCGCCGAGCCGCGGCTGCTCGCTGCTGCGGCACTCGGGTACGCGGGCGCGCTCGGCGGCCCGGGGCTTTCGGCCAGCACCGACCAGCACATCGTGGCGCTGCTCGAGGAGGCGCTCGAGGCGCTCGGTGCGAAACGCAGCACCGAGCGCGCCCAGCTGCTCGCGCGACTCGCACTCGAGCTGTACTACACGCCCGCGCTGCAGCGCCGCTTCGCACTCAGCAAGGAGGCCGTCGCAACGGGTGACACGCGGTCGCAGCTCATCGCGATGTACAGCCGCCACTGGTCGTCGCTCGGGCCCGACCGCGTCGGCGAGCGCCGCCGCGCCGCCGATCGCCTGCTCGACCGGTGCGGATTCGACGGCGGCGAATGCACGGCCGGCACGGCGCACCGTGCTCGAGCGCACCGGCGACGTCTGGCGTGCCGGCTTTGAGCCCGACGTCACGCTGCTGAAGGACCGCAAGGTCTGCGCTACCTGGCGACCCTGCTGGCCGCGCCCGGCGAGGAGTTCCACGCGCTCGAGCTCGCGCGGCACGTCGCCGCGGCAATGGCGCAGCGACGCGTGCCGCCGAGCACGCGCGCGTCAACGTGACCCGCTCGCTGCGCAGCACGATCCGGCGCATCGCCGAGCACGACGCCGCGCTCGGGCGCGAGCTCGATGCCTCGATCCGCACCGGCTCGGTCGCCCGCTACGAGCTGCCGCGCCGTGGCGCGACGAGCTGGCGCGTCAGTCCTTGATCTGTGTGCCGTATTGGCGTTGGTAGTACGCGCGGTAGTCGCCGGAGCGGATCGGTTGCCACCAGGCGCTGTTGTGGCGATACCAGGCCACGGTCTCGGCGAGCCCGTCGGCGAAGTGCGTGCGCGCTTGCCAGCCCAGCGCCTGGACCTTGTCGGAGGCCAGTGAGTAGCGGCGGTCGTGGCCGGGGCGATCGGTGACGTACTCGATCAGTGACTCGTCGGCGTCGCAGAGCTGCAGGATGCGCTGGACGACCTCGATGTTCGTGCACTCGTCGGGTCCGCCGACGTTGTAGGCCTCGCCGGGGACGCCGTGTGCGAGGACGTGGCCGATCGCGCGCGCGAAGTCCTGCACATACAGCCAGTTGCGTACCTGCATGCCGTCGCCGTAGACGGGCAGGCGGTCGCCGTGCAGCGCGTTGAGCACCATCAGCGGGATCAGCTTCTCGGGGTACTGGTTGGGCCCGTAGTTATTCGATCCGCGGCAGATCAGCGTCGGCAGGTCGTAGGTGTGAAAGTAGCTTGAGACCAGCAGGTCCGCGCCGGCCTTCGTCGCGCTGTAGGGCGAGGACGGAGCGAGCGGCGAGCGCTCGGTGAACGAGCCGCTGTCAATCGAGCCGTACACCTCGTCGGTGGACACCTGCAGGTAGCGCACCCCGTGGGCGCGCGCGGCCTCCAGCAGCACCCACGTGCCGACCGCGTGCGTCGTGACGAACGCGTCGGGCTGCGCGATCGAGCGATCGACGTGCGTCTCGGCGGCGAAGTTGACGACCGCGTCGACGCCCTCGATCGCCTCGCCGGCCGCCGCGGCGTCCTCGATCCCGGCATGGATGAAGCGCACATCCAGACCCTCGAGGTTCTCGCGCCGCCCCGCGTAGGTGAGCTTGTCGAGCACGACGATCTCGTCGCCGTGCTCGCGCAACCGAACGCGCACGAAGTTCGAGCCGATGAAGCCGGCCCCGCCGCAGACGAGCAGCCTCATCGCGAGCTACCGCCGATCGGCTCGACGGTGACGCCGATCGAGCAACGACGCGCTGTCATATCGCCACTCGCGTCGCGAGATACGCGGCCACGCCATCCCGCCAGGACGGGAGCATGAGCGGCTGCTCGCGCTCGCTGCCGAGCACGCTGTAGGCCGGGCGCTGCGCCGGACGGGGAGATACGTCGCTGGTCGTGGGCAGCACGCGGCAGTCGATTCCGGCACGCGCGAAGACCTCGATCGCGAGCTCGTTCCAGGTGCACGAGCCGGCGGCGGCGAGATGGTGGATGCCGGTCTGCGACGGGCGCTGCGCGAGTTCCACGAGCGCGCTCGCGAGGTGCCCGGTCCAGGTCGGGCAGCCGGTCTGATCGATGACGACGGACACCTCGTCGCGCTCGGCGCCGAGCGCGAGCATCGTGTCGACGAAGTTGCGCCCGCCGGCGCCGAACAACCACGCCGTGCGCACGATCGCGTGCGCCGGGTTGGCCGCTGCCACCGCCTGCTCGCCGGCAAGCTTGCTGGCTCCGTAGGCGCCCAGCGGCGCGACCCGATCGGACTCCAGCCAGGGCTCGCGCTTGGAGCCGTCAAAGACGTAGTCGGTCGAGACCTGGACGACGAACGCGCCGATCTGCGCCGCCGCCGCGGCGACGTTGCCGGCGCCGGTGGCGTTGACGGCGTCGGCGCTCCTCCGATCGGATTGCGCGCCGTCGACGTCGGTGTAGGCGGCACAGTTGACGACCGCCCCCGGGCGCTGCTCGAGCAGCGCGTGGCGCACGCCGCCGGCGTCGGTGATGTCCAGGTCACCGCGCGCCGGCGCCCGCACGTCGTGACCGAGCCGCGCGGCGGCGTCGACGACGGCACGGCCCAGCATGCCGCCGGCCCCGGTCACGAGCAGCCTCATCGCGAGGAACCGCGCTCGGGTTCGATCGGGGCGACGGTCGAGCAATGACGCGCTGTCATCGCGAGGAACCGCGCTCGGGTTCGATCGGGGCGACGGTCGAGCAATGACGCGCTGTCATCGCGATGAACCACCTTCCGGGTCGATCGGGGCGACGGTCGAGCCATGACGCGCTGTCATCGCGATGAACCACCTTCCGGGTCGATCGGGGCGACGGTCGAGCAATGACGCGCAGTCACAGGATCCCGATCTCCGAGTTGTCTCCGACCATGAAGCGATAGGCCTTGGGCTGGCGCACGCCGCGCGAGATCGTCACGTTGCGACCCAGCAGCGAGGATTCCATGCGGCCTTCGAGGTTGCGCACCGAGCTGCCCGCGAGCAGGATCGAATGCTCGACCTCGGCCTCGCAGATGACGCAGTCCTCGCCGATCGCCGTGTAGGGACCTATGTAGCAGTCCGTCAGCTGGGCGCCCGCGCCGATGATCGCCGGGCCGCGCACGCTCGTGCGCTGCAGCCGCGCGCCAGCTTCGACGACGACGCGCCCGTCGCACTGGGACTCGATCAGCTCGCCCTCGACACGCGGCTCGATGCGATCCAGAACCAGCCGGTTGGCTTCGAGCATGTCATCCAGGCGCCCGGTGTCCTTCCACCAGCCCTTGACGATGTGCGGCTCCACGCGCTTGCCGCCATCGACGAGGTGCTGGATGGCGTCGGTGATCTCAAGCTCCCCGCGGGCGCTGGGCTCGATCGTGCGCGCCGCCTCATGGATGCCGGCGGTGAACATGTAGACGCCGACGAGCGCGAGGTCGGTGGCGGGCCGCGCGGGCTTCTCGACGAGCCGCACGACGCGTCCGGCGTCGAGCTCGGCGACGCCGAAGTTCTCCGGGTCCGCGACCGGCGTCAACAGGATCAGCGCATCCGGCCGGCTGGAGCGAAAGGACTGCACGAGGCCGCTGATGCCCCCTTGCAGCAGGTTGTCGCCGAGATACATCACGAACGGATCGCTGCCGAGAAACGCCTCGGCCGTCAGCACCGCATGCGCGAGTCCGAGCGGCGCGTCCTGCTCGACATAGGTGATGCGCACGCCGAACAGCGAGCCATCGCCCGCGGCGGCACGGATCTCGGCGCCGGTCTCCGGCGCGATGATGATCCCGATCTCCTCGATGCCGGCCTCGGCCATCGCCTCGATGCCGTAGAAGAGCACCGGCTTGTTGGCGACCGGCACGAGCTGCTTGGCGCTCGTGTGCGTGATCGGCTGCAGACGCGTCCCCTTGCCGCCGGAGAGGATCAGCCCCTTCACGCCCGGTATGCCCCCGCGGCGAGCTTGCGCCGGTCCGGCGTCACCGGGGAGCGCTCGCTGAACTGAGGCGCCAGGTGCTTGGCGGCCCGCACGAGCAGCAACGCGCGCATGTCCTCGCCGGGCTCGCCGATCCGGTGGCGGGCGAAGCGGTCGGTGCCGGCTGCGGCGGCGAGCTGAGGGTGGCGATCGATCGTCACGTCGGTCTTCAGCATGACGTCTGGGCAGCCGTGAGTCCGGCTGCCCAGTGTCGACCTGCGGGCGGCACACGTCTGCGCGGCCACCCGATCTGCTCGCGGCGGCTCACGGGCGGGACTGTAGTCAGCCCCGCCCGTGCCCCGCGATGTGCTGCTACCTGCGGACCGCGTCCACGCCGGGCCGGTCTTTGAAGACGTACCTGAGTTCGCAGTTCCGCGTGGTCCTGCGCTCGACGTAGTTCATGCGCACCTTGTCGCGCCCGCTGCCGCAGTCCACCCTCGCGCGCGGACCCGCGGTGGCGATGGTGATGGAGTCCTTACCGGAGCCGCCGGTCACCCGATCAGAGCCGTAGCCGGCGTTGATCGAGTCGTTCCCGGTACCGCCCGACAGCCTGTCGCTGCCGGAGGCGCCGTTGAGGGCATCGCGGCCCGACTCCCCGAAGATACGGTCGGCGGCGATGTCGCCGGACACCTTGTCCTTGCCGGTGCCGCCCTGGATGCAGTCCTTGCCGCGGCCGCCGCTGACGGAGTCGTTGCCGCCGAGAGCCAGTATCCGGTCGGCCTTGTTCGTCCCGGTGATGTTGTCGCGCTTGTTGGTTCCGATCACCGCGAACTTCGGATCGTTGTTGCCCTGCAGGCAGACCTTGTTGCCAAGCACCCTGCGGGCGCAGTCGATCGGGACGACGATGCCACCGTTCGGGCCAGCAAACGGCCGGCCGACGATGATCACGCCGTACTTCGACACGCAGGCTCCGAACAGACTGCCGGGCGGGTCCGTGCCCGGGAAGATGATGCACAGGTTGCGGCTCGGGACGTAGCTGGATCCCGGGGGGCAGGGCCTAATGTCGATCGGGCCGCCCTGCTTATCGGGATCGCAGACCGGGCCGTCGAAGCCGACCTTGCTCTCCGCGACGACGATATCGGCCAGCGGCGGCCTGCCGCTGGTCGGCGAGAGCACCTTGATGTGCGCCGCACGCACCGTCAGCGACGTCGGGGTCCGTACCTGCTCGTTGATCTTGACGCTGAGCTGGCTTGGCGAGACCGAGAGCAGGCCGGCAAGCACGCCCACGAGGCCGTCGAGATTTCCGCCGGCGAGCGTGGCGGCATTGCTTGTTCCTTGCAGGTTGGGGGTCAACGACCCTGGCGTGCATGAGCCGGTGGCGACGGAGGTCGCTACCCCGAGCACCGTGAGGCCACCAAGGGTGAGCCCCTCGACCCTTGCGAAGCTTGTGACCTTCTGGACGATCGCCTTGCCGATCTCCGGTGTGATCCTCGTTTTCGCGCCGGCCGTGCGGGCACCGAGCGTGCCCAGCGGGATGCCGAGCGGTGTCAGCAGGTTTTCGCCGCCGACCTCTGCATTGGCGCACTGCGCGTTGTCGGTCTGGGCGCCGTTGGCCGTGTTGGGCGAGCCGTTGGCGACGACCGGCTCGACGCGGTTACCGCCGTTGACCGACGTGTAGCTCGCGCTTGCGCGGCACTGCCACAGCGGCGGTGACGTGAACGCCTCGGCGCTTGGCACGAACAGAAGAGCTCCGAACGCGACCGCGACCGCGACCGCCAGGGGATTGCGATTGCGCTTCATTGTGATGTTCCTCTCGGTTGTGGTCGGCACCGCCCTCCCGGCACCGATCAGGCACACGCCGACGGTGAGCGCCAGCGAAGAAAATGATTGCCGGAAGATACTCGCGCCGCGAGGACCGCGCGTCAACCGTGAACAAGCCTATGAATTTTCTCATGCGACCGAAACTGCTCGCTCTCGTCCTACCTGACGGCGGTCTCGCGCAGCCCTGCGACGGCCGCGAGCACCGCCTCGCGCGCCTCGGGAGGATCGAGCACAGCGGCGTCGCCGGCCTCGGCCAGGACGTCGCGCACGAGGAAGTCCGTGCCCTTGTAGCTGCGCTCGACGATCACCGAGCCGTCGGCGAGCTCCTCGGCGACGCGCCGTTCCTCGCGCGCCCAGCGCGCGCGCTGCGGTGAGACCCACAGGCGCGCGACGCGCGACGCCTGCACCTCGCCGGTACGCAGCCAGCCGTCGATCTCGGCGGCGGGATCGACCTCGGGACGCGGCTCGAATGGGACGTCGGTGACGTCGGCGTGACGGATGCGGTCCAGGCGGAAGTGACGCATGTCCAGCTTGTCGGGATCGAAGCTCGCGACGTACCAGCCCTCGGGTCCGTTGACCAGAGCGTAGGGCTCGACGATGCGCTCGGAGTACTCGTCCTCGTTTGACTTGTAGTAGTCCAGGCGCAGCAGACGATGCGTCGTGATCGCCTCCGACGCGACGCGCGCGACCTGCGAGTCGTCGGCGCCACCGCTGGCGACGTGCAGGCCCTGCTCCATCGGATCGGCGCCCAAGGCTGCAACGATCTTCTCGCGCGCGGAGGCCAGCGAGCCTTCCGGGAGGTGCTCACCGATGAGGTCGATCGCGGCGATCAGTGCCTTGGCCTCGACCGGCAGCAGCCGCGCGGGGCGCGCGAAGTTGTCCGAGTAGGGCTCCGGGTCGACCTCGATCTCGCCGTCGTCGGTGACCTCGGCGTAGAGCACGTAGGAGCCGCCGCCGAAGTTGACGACGTTGAGCACGTTGATGTCCTCGCGCAGCTCGGCATCGGAGATCTGCATCTGCTCGCAGATGTCCGCGGCGGGCAGGCGAACCCCGGCGCGGCCCGCCCGGATCAGGATCGACGCGAGCGTGACAAGGCGCGCGAAGCGCTCGGGCCGGATGGCCGCATCGGCGCGGCGCGGGCTGGCGCCGGCGACGGCGTCGATCGGAGCCTCATCGGCGGGCGCGACCGCCGGCGCGAGCTCAAGCGTCTTGCCCTGGTGGCGCTCGTGGAGCAGCTCGACGCGTTCGGCGTACGCACGCTCGAGCTCGTCGGGCCCGAGCACGCGCGCGTTCTCCCCGAGGCGCAGCGTCCAGGCGGTGATCTGGCGCACGTCGGCGTAGGGGGTCTCGAAGACGACGTCGCCCGCGTGGCTGGGATCGGTGTCCGGGCGCACCACGCCGAAGCGCCCGAAATGGCGCTCGATCTGCCACGCGATCCGCTCGGAGATGCGGATCTCGGCGGTTGCGCGGGTGTCGCCGAACTGCCACTCGGCGCGGTTGGCGTAGGCGCGCGGATCGAAGCCGTCGGGCCGTCCCTTGAAGTCGTGCTCGGCCTTCGTCGCGTACGCGACCTTGCCGCGCATGCGCGACAGCCGGAAGACGCGCAGCGCGTCGCGCTCGTGTGAATGGCCCAGGACGTAGAACTGACCGCCCTGGAAGAGCAGGTGATAGGGATCGACCTTGCGCGTGCCCGTCTCGTCGCGCGTCATCGTGTAGTAGTCGAAGGTGATCGTCTTGTTGCGGAAGATCGCCGTCTCGATCTTCGCCAGGCGCTGGGACAGCTCGTGACCGCCCGCCGAGGCGGTGATGCCCAGCGCGACGGAGCGCTGCTCGGGCGCTCGCAGCGGGTTGGCGCGGCCCCAGGAGATCTGCTGCAGCGCCAGGCGCAGCGGCTCGGCGTAGGCGAACTCGCCATCCAGCAGCGACAGCGCCGTCTGCAGCGCGGCGAGCTCGCCGTCGGAGAACTCGATCGCCGGCAGGTGGAAGTTCTCGGGTCGCAGCGAGTAGTTCTCCTGCTCGGCGACGCCGTCGATCGGGCGCTCGACCGTCAGCGCGATGCCGAGCGAGTCAAGCTCGGAGCGGTCGGCGTAGAAGCGTCGGGCGAAGGCGTCCTCGTTCATTGCGCTATAGCCCTCGACGTCGCGCCGGATCTCCAGCGCCGTGACCGGTCGGCGCTCGGCCATCAGGTACGAGATCAGCGACAGCTGGCGGATGAGCTTTTCCGTGTCCTTCGCCATCCGCGACACGATAGGGGCCGCTGGGCGCCGCGCCGCCGGCACGGGCGATTTTTCCTGCGTTATGCGGCTACTTGTTGGCCGCGGTGACGCTGCTCAGGCCGCTTGGCGTGCGTCCTGCGCCGCTGCGGCGAAATACGCGCCGCCGCCGATCGCACGGTCAAAGCGCGACCAGCGCTCGCCTGACGCGAGCTCCTTCTCGAGGCGATCGAAGGAGCCCAGCCGCCCGCCGAGGTTGTCGCAGAAGTGCACGAGCGTCGCCTCGCGGGTGCAGGGCACGACCGGGCTGCCGTGCTCGAGGCTGCCGTGGTGGCTGAGGACGATGTGCAGGACGGCCTCTGCCGTACGCGGATCGAAGCCCTCGATGGAGTCGATGACGCGCCGCACGCGGTAGTAGCCCAGCGGGATCTCGCCCTGCAGCTTGCCCGCGTCGGTCATCTCGATGCCGGCGCCCTGGAAGGCGTAGGCG
>Ga0136613_10000274_pt1 | contig 22711 bp, 23 predicted proteins | sample AntDrymUQ2722106_2_FD_106649 | JGI IMG/M metagenome (GOLD analysis project Ga0136613, IMG submission 106649) | Polar desert sand microbial communities from Dry Valleys, Antarctica - metaG UQ272 (21.06) | ecosystem: Environmental > Terrestrial > Soil > Desert | place: Antarctica: Dry Valley... | reverse complement strand
TGCCGTCGACGCGCTCACGGCCAACCCGTACCTCGGGGGGGACTCGGTCGAGCCTCTGATCGCCGCCTGCCGCCGCTCCGGCACGGGGGTCTTCTGCCTCGTCAAGACCTCGAACAGCGGGAGCTCAGACATCCAGGAGCTCGCGCTCTCCGACGGCCGGCGCGTCTGGCACCAGGTCGCGGAGCTCGTAGCGCAGTGGGGCGACGAGCTCGTCGGCGCGCATGGGCTCTCGAGCGTCGGCGCGGTCGTCGGGGCGACATACCCGCGCGCGGTCGGCGAGGCCCGCCGCCTCATGCCCAAGGCGATCCTGCTCCTCCCCGGGATCGGCGCGCAGGGCGCGACTCCGGCCGACGTCGCGCGAGCCTTCACGAGCGGGCCCGCGAGCGCCCTCGTTCCAGTCTCCCGAAGCGTCATCTACGCCTTCCGGGTCGATGGCGCGGACTGGCGCAAGGCGGCTGCGGCCGAGGCTGCCCGGCTCCGGAAAGAGGTCTGGAGCGCGTCCGGATGGTGACGGACGGAGACAGGGATCGCGACCGGAAACGGCGCGACCGGGAGCGTGAGGACGGGCGGGACGAGCACCCGCGCTCGTGGGTGCCCCGCGTCCTCGCCCCCCTCGCGTTCTTCGCCGCCGCGACCCTGCTCGTCCTGATCGTCCACAACTCGCTGAACAGCGACGCCGGGACGAGCGCGACGCCTCCGCCTGCCGCGCCGGGGGCCACGGGCGCGACCACGACCAACCCGACGACCACAAACCGGCCGCCCGGCCAGCGGCGCTTCTACCGGATCCGGGACGGAGACACGCTCGACCAGATCGCGCTTCGCTTCGACACGACCGTGGAGGAGCTCTTGACGCTCAATCCCGGCGTGGAAGCGAACGCCTTGACTCCGGGTCAGCGGATCCGGATTCGCTGACCTCGGAGCGCTCGCGCGCCAGCTTGCGCGCGACGTGGACGCTCGCGAGCGCGACGGTCATGAGCGGGTTCCCGAGCGAGCGAACGTGCACCGCTCCGGCCTGGACCTCCCGCTCGCGGCGGGGGATGAGGAGGCTTCGCGGCGGGGTTCCGAGCGAGACGATTCGCTCGCGCCCCTTCCGCTCCTCGCCGCCCCAGAGGAAGAGCCTCGTCGGCCGTACGTCGATCCCGCCGAGACGCCCGAGCTGAATCTCGAGCGATCGCTCGACGCCGCGGCGCCGGACCGGCTTCTGGCTTCCCTTCGCCTCGGTCACGACCAAAGTGTAGGCGGGTAGCCTTCGCGCCCGTGCGCCGGCGTCTGCCAGTCCTCGTCATCGCCGTCGCGGCAGCCGCCTGGGCGGGAACGGCCGCGGGCGCCGACCTTCCGGCCGTCGAGGGGGAGGCGATCATCCTCGCGAACGGCGCGACCGGCGAGGTGCTCTACGAGCGAAACGCGGATGAGCGCCACCCGATCGCGAGCATCACCAAGCTGATGACGGCGATCGTGACGCTCGAGCGTGCGCGCCCTGGCGAGACGGTCACCGTCGGATCGGCCGCGCCCGCGATCGGGGAATCGAGCATCGAGCTTCGCCGTGGGGAGCGCCTGAGCGTGCGCGACCTCCTCGCCGCGGCGCTCATCCAGAGCGCCAACGATGCCGCCTTCGCGCTCGCGGGCCACGCGGCCGGCGGCGTTGGGAGCTTCGTCCGCCTGATGAACGCCGAGGCCGCCGAGCTCGGCCTCGAGGAGACGAACTTCGAGCGTCCGGACGGCCTCGACACCCCCGGCCATCTCTCGAGCGCGCGCGACGTGCTCGCCCTGGCGCGGGCGGCGATGCGCCGCCCGCTCGTCCGCGACCTCGTCCGGCGCGAGACCGCGCGGATCGCCGGCGGGCGCTCCCTCTTCTCCTGGAACGACCTCCTTGGGAACTACGACGGCCTGATCGGCGTGAAGACCGGGCACACCGAGGACGCCGGCTGGTGCCAGGTGGCCGCCGCGCGGCGAAACGGCGTCGTCGTCTACGCGGTCATCCTCGGCAGCCCGTCGCGCGGGCAGCGGAACGACGACCTCGCCGAGCTCATGGACTGGGGCTTCGACCAGTACGTGCGGATGCCGGTGGTCGACTCGGATCGCGTCTACGCAACCGCCGAGATCCCGTTCGCCGAGGAGCGCCTCGAGCTGGTTCCGGTGCGTGAGGCCCGCGCGGTCCTGCGGGTTGGACGCGGTCTCACCGAGCGCGTCGTCGCGCCGGCCGTCGTCGACCTTCCCGTCCGCAAGGGCCAGGAGCTCGGGACTGTGACCGTCTTCGCGGGCAAGCGCGTCGTCGCGACGCGGCCGCTCGTGGCCGCGCATGACGTGCCCGAGCCGAGCCTCGGAGATCGAGCCGGGTGGTACGCTGATGAGACGCTGGCGGAGGCGGGGGACATGGTGGGAGAGGTCTTCGGAGCGGTCTGGTGATCGTCACGGTCACCCTCAATGCGGCGCTCGACCGCACCTTGCTCGTGCCGAACTTCCAGCCGGGGCAGCGGCACCGCGCGAGCGTCGGGTTCGCGAGCGCGGGAGGCAAGGGCCTGAACGTGGCGCGCGCGCTTCGGCGCCTCGGCGTCCCGGTCGTCTGCACCGGGCTCGTCGGCGGCGAGAGCGGAACGCAGATCGCGGACGACCTCGGGGCGAGCGGGATCTTGAACGACTTCGTGCGGATCCGCGAGGACTCGCGCACCTCGGTCGCCGTCCTCGACCCGATCTCGGATCAGTACACCGAGATCAACGAGTGGGGGCCCGAGGTCGGCGAGGACGAGCTCGACGCGCTCCGCGAGAAGCTCGCCTACTTGACGCAGGGCGCCGAGTTCGTCGTGCTCGCGGGGACGCTCCCCCGAGGTGTCGACCCCGACTTTTACGCCGAGACGATCCGGGAGCTGAACCGCGGCCAGGTCCTCACCGTGCTCGACTCCGAGGGCGAGGCGCTCGGGCTCGGCGTGCAGGCAGAGCCGTATCTGGTCACGCCGAACGTGAACGAGGCGGAGTCCCTCGTCGGGCACGAGTTCAACGACGAGGCCGACCTCGCGGGCGGGCTCGACGAGATCGCCGAGCTCGGCGCGAAGAACGTCCTGATCACGCTCCAGACCGGCTGTTACGCCTTCGTCAGGGACGGCGGCGAGATCCATCGCGTCCGCGGCTCCCTGCCCCGGCTCGACCCGGTCTCGACGATCGGCGCGGGGGACACGCTCCTCGCCGGCTTCCTCGCCGCGCGGGTCGCCGGCCGCTCGGTCGAGGAGTCAGTGCGTGCCGCGGTCGCCGCAGGCGCCGCGTCGGTGCTCGAGCCGGGGCCCGGGCGCTTCGACCCGCGCGAGGCCGGCCGCGTCGGCGGCACCGTCAGCATCGAGCGCCTCGAGCCCGTCGCGCAAGACGCATAAACCTCCTTCTCTCGCTGCGAAGCTGTTACGTATCGCCGCGTTCACGCGCGGTTCGTGTTCACGTCGCGGTCAGGCGTCTGTAGGGCCGGACATGTCCGGCCCGGAACCTCGACCGCGTCCGGAGCGTCGTCCCGGGGCGGTGTTAACGTTGCCTGATGGAGATCGAGATCGGCCTCGGGAAGAAGGCACGTCAGGCCTACGGGTTCGACGACATCGCCATCGTCCCGAGCCGCAGGACGCGCGACCCGGACGACGTCGACATCGGCTGGACGCTCGGGGAGCACCTCCTCGAGCTGCCGCTGCTGGCCTCGGCCATGGACGGGGTCGTCTCCCCGGCGACCGCGATCCAGATCGGGCGCCTCGGCGGGCTCGGCGTCCTGAACCTCGAGGGCGTCTTCACCCGCTACGTCAAGCCGGAGGAGCACCTGGAGCGAATCGCGGCCTTCGCTCCCGAGGAGGCGACGCGCGGGATGCAGAAGATCTATGCGCAGCCGATCGACCCCGACCTCGTGGGCCGACGCATCCGCGAGATCAAGGCCGGCGGGGTGCTGGCCGCGGCGTCGCTCACGCCGCAGCGCGTCCGCGACTACCTCGGGATCGCGGTTGACGCGGGCCTCGACGTTCTCGTCATCCAGGGGACCGTGGTCTCGGCCGAGCACGTCTCTTCGAACGGCTCCGCGCTCGACCTGACCGAGCTCGTCGCCGGGCTCGACATCCCGGTGATCGTCGGCGGCTGCGCCTCCTTCCACGGGGCGCTCCACCTGATGCGGACGGGCGCCGCCGGAGTCCTCGTCGGCGTCGGCCCCGGCGCCGCCTGCACGACCCGGGGGGTGCTCGGAGTGGGCGTTCCGCAGGCGACGGCGATCGCCGATGCGGCCGCGGCCCGCGCGCAGCATCTCCTCGACACCGGGCGCTACGTGAACGTGATCGCGGACGGCGGCATGCGGACGGGCGGCGACATCGCGAAGGCGATTGCCTGCGGCGCCGACGCGGTCATGATCGGCTCGCCCCTTGCACGGGCCCGCGAGGCGCCGGGACGTGGGTGTCACTGGGGCATGGCGACGTTTCACCCGACGCTGCCACGCGGCGCGCGGGTCAAGGTCGACCAGGTCGCCTCGCTCGAGGAGATCGTCGTCGGGCCCGCGCGCGAGAACGACGGGACGCTCAACCTGATGGGCGCCCTGCGGACGTCCATGGCCACTTGCGGGTACGAGAACATCCACGACTTCCAGCGCGCCGACATCGCGATCGCCCCCGCGATCAAGACGGAGGGAAAGACGCTCCAGCAGGCGCAACGAATCGGTATGGGATGAGCGAGACGGCGAACGTCGTCCCGTTCCCCGAGCCCGCACCCGAAGAGCGCCCCGTCCTTGTCGTCGACTGCGGTGGGCAGTACTCGCAGCTGATCGCGCGACGGATCCGCGAGGCGCGGGTCTACTCGGAGCTCGTGCCGCACTCGATCTCCGCGGCGGGCGCGCAGGCTCGCCGGCCGCTCGCGCTCGTCCTCTCGGGCGGGCCGGCCTCGGTGTACGCAGACGGAGCTCCGCAGATCGACCAGGGGCTCTACGAGCTCGGCGTCCCCGTGCTCGGGATCTGTTACGGGATGCAGCTGATTGCCCAGGATCGCGGCGGGCGCGTCGATCGCACCGAGCGCTCGGAGTTCGGGCGAACCGAGCTCAGGGCCGAGGGGGAGAGCGAGCTCTTCGCCGGCCTGCCCGAGGATCAGACCTGCTGGATGAGCCATCGCGACTCGGTCGTCGCGGCACCACCGGGCGCACGCGTCGTCGCGGCTTCGGACGCCGCTCCCGTCTCGGCCTTCGAGGATCGCGAGCAGGGGCTCTACGGCGTCCAGTTCCATCCGGAGGTCGTGCACACGCCGCACGGCCAGGACGTCCTCAAGAACTTTCTCTACCGGGTTGCGGAGGCCCCGCCCGCCTGGACGGCCGCGGCGGTGATCGAGGAGGAGACGGCGAGGATCCGCGCCCAGGTTGGGAGCGAGCAGCTCCTCTGCGCGCTCTCGGGCGGCGTCGACTCGGCCGTGGCCGCCCTCCTCGCCTACAAGGCAGTCGGCGACCAGCTCACGTGCGTCTTCGTCGACCACGGGCTTCTCCGCCGCGACGAGGCCGAGCAGGTCGTCGAGACCTTCGGCCGAAGCTTTCACGTCCCGCTCGTCCACGTGGACGCCCGCGAGCGCTTCCTCACGCGGCTCGCTGGAGTGACCGACCCCGAGCAGAAGCGCCGGACGATCGGCGAGGAGTTCATCCGCGTCTTCGAGGAGGAGGCGGCCAAGCTCGGCAGCGTGCGCTTCCTAATCCAGGGCACGCTCTACTCGGACGTGATCGAGTCGGGCGGGTCGGGCGACGGCGTCGCGGCGACGATCAAGTCCCACCACAACGTCGGCGGTCTCCCCGAGGAGATGGACTTCGACCTCGTCGAGCCGCTCCGGATGCTCTTCAAGGACGAGGTGCGCCGCGTGGGCGAGGAGCTCGGCCTGCCCGAGAAGATGGTGTGGCGCCAGCCCTTCCCGGGGCCCGGGCTCGCGATCCGGATCATCGGCGACGTGACCGAGGAGCGCCTTGCGATCCTCCGCGACGCCGACGCGATCCTCCAGGATGAGATCCGTCGGGCCGGCCTCTACCGCGACCTCTGGCAGAGCTTCGCCGTTCTTCCGGCCATCCGCTCGGTCGGGGTGCAGGGCGACGAGCGGACGTACGCCTACCCGATCATCATCCGCGCCGTCACCTCGGAGGACGCGATGACGGCCGACTGGGCGCGGCTTCCCTATGACGTCCTGGAAACGATCTCGAGCCGGATCATCAACGAGATCCCCGGTGTGAACCGCGTCGCGCTCGACCTCTCCTCGAAGCCGCCCGCGACGATCGAGTGGGAATAACCCTGTCGTAGGGGGGCGGGGCTTGCCCGCCCGCGGCCTTACAAGCGCGTGACGGCAGCCATGGCGCGGTCGACCTCGGCCGTCGTGTTGAAGAGGCCCGGGCCGACGCGCACATAGGACGGGTTGTACGGCGTCTGCGTCGCGACGACCTTCATCGCGCGCAGGCGGCCGACGACATCGGCGGGCGAGCGGCCGGCCACCTCGAAGCAGACGAGGCCGGCCGAGAGCTCGGGAGAGACAGGTGTGATGATCCGGATCTCGGGCATCTGGGCGAGCCTGTTCTTGACGCGCGTGGCAAGCCCGTGGATTCGAGCCTCGATTCGGGCCTTCCCGATCTGCTGGTGGAAGCGGAACGCCTGCGCGAGCGCCCAGCGGTGCTCGAAGGAGTGGAAGCCGCCGGGCGTGTTCGCCGCTCCAGGTGACGCGGCCCCGGTGAAGGACGGGATCGTGGGGCTCGCCGCGGCCCAGGCGTCGGGCTTCCCCCAAACGAGGCCGGTGCCGCGCGGGCCGTGGAGCCACTTGTGCGTCCCGGAGACGAGGAAGTCACAGCCGAGCTGACCGACGGTCGCGTCCTCGACCCCGAGGCCGTGCACGCCGTCGATGCAGAGGAGGGCGCGGTCGCGCGGGTCGCGCCCGGCGTTCGCCGCGCCGAGCGCGTCGGCGATCCGCCGCACCGGCAGCTTCATCCCCGTGCTCGAGTGCACCCAGGTGAGCGCGACGACGCGGGTGCGGTCGGTGACGCCGGCCATGAGCCGGTCGACGATCGCCTGTGCGCTCGTCTCCGTCCCAGGCTCGTAGAGGCGCACCCGGCGAACGACTGCGCCCGTCCGCTCGGCCTTCGTCGCGAGCGCGGCGTGCGTGGCGAAGAAGTCGTGGTCGGAGGTGAGGAGCTCCTGGCCGGAGCGGACGTCCAGGCCCGCGTAGAGGAGGCCGAGCCCCATCGTCGTCGAGTCAGTCAGCGCGATGTCGCCCGCGGACGCGCCCAGGTACGCCGCGGCGGCGCGGAGCACCTCGGCCTCGAGACGCGCCTCGTTTCGGTGGAGGTACTCGACGGTGTTTCGGTCGAGCCCTTGACGGTGGCGCGAGATCGCCTCGCGCACGTTCGCAGGGTGCGAGGCGAGGAGGAACGTCCCCATCTGGACGAGGTCGGCGCGCAGCCGAAACTGCGAGCGAACGCCCTTCCAGGTGCGAAGCGCGGCAGGGGACGCCTGGCCCTCGTCGCCACCGACCCAGACGGGCATCGAGGCGAGGGCGCCCGCCGCGAAGGTCAGGCCGGTGCGAACGAGGAAGTCCCGGCGCTCCACGCCGCCTGATGCTAGCCCGGCTCGGGCCGGTCTTCCAGCTCAGCGGGCGGGTAGAGCGCACGGATCTCGTCGATGTAGCCCGCCGCCTGCTCAGCCAGCTCAGGGCTCTCCAGCTCGAGCACGTTCTCGGCGTTCCGCTCGCCCGAGCGCGAGAGGTTGTAACTCCCCACGAAGACGATGTCGTCGGCGACCGTGACCTTCGCGTGCATGAAGTCGTGCAGGCTCCCCTCGGGCAGCCAGGGCGTCGAGGGCTTGCCCGAGAAGCCGCGCTCGAGCGCGCGCCGCAGGAGCGGCAGCTTCCAGTGGACGTTCCCGTTCTCGCCCCACTGGTAGACGACGCCCCGCACCTGGGTCTGGTCGACGACGCCGGCGAGGTCGATCCGCTCCTCGGAGGAGAGCTGCGCGAGCGCGCCGAGGACCGGCGCCGTCGTGATCACCGGCGAGGCGATGCGGACACGCCGTTTCGCGCGGCCGATCGCCCGCCCGATCCGGGACGAAAGATCCTCGCCGTGGCCGGGCGTGAACCACGCGCGCACAGGCGTCCCGGCCACGTCGATCGTCTGCGGCTCGCCGAAGCCGGAGAGCTCGACGGCTCCCGTCATCCAGAGCTCCTCGAAGTTGACCGCGTAGGCCGCGGCGACCTCGGCCGAGTGGACCGTTGCGATCACGTTCTCCTGACGGGAGAAGGAGTCGTCCGTCCAGTTCATCGAGCCCGTCCAGACCGCCTCCCCGTCGCGGACGACGTACTTGTGGTGCATGAGGTCGGGGTCGCCTGCGATCGCGCGGCTCGGGACGCCGAGCGACGCGATGAGCTCGGCGTCCGGCTCGGGCGGCGGGGGCACCGGGATCGGGTTTCGATGGTCGAGATTGAACACGATCCGGACGGCGACGCCCCGCGCGGCGGACTTCCGGATCGCCCCGCCGACGACGTCTGCGGTCTCCGGCGCGAGGTGGAAGTCGTAGTGCGCGAGCTCCAGGGTCCGCCGCGCCTCGTCCAGGAAGGCGGCGACGGCCTCGGCGGTCGCGATGCTCTTCTGGCCGCCGTCCCGAAGCGTCCGGAGCTCGATCACGGCCGGTAGCGTCCGAACCAGGGCAGGATCAGCAGGGCGAGGAGGAGCGTGAACCCCGCCGCGAAGAAAAACGGCGCCCGGGTGTCAGCGTGGAAGAGCGGGAGGTAGATCAGCGGCCCGATCGCGACGCCCGCGAACTTGAACGCGCTGTAGACCGACGTCGCTCCAGCGCGGTTTTCCGGGAAGGACTCGACAGCCATCGTGTTCAATCCTGCCCACACGAAGGTTCCCGCGCACCCGATCGCGAGCCAGGTGAGGCCAAGCGCCCACGCCGTCGGCATGAACGCGAGCGAGAGCACCGCACCGGCACAGACGATTGCTCCCGCGAGAGCGGTCGACGGACGACCCATTCGGTCGACGATCGTCCCGGCGAAACGGCCGAGCGCGATCCCTCCGAGCCCGTAGCCCGCGACGAGGATCCCGCGGGCGGTCGACCCGAGCCCGAACTCCTCGGCCGCGACGAGAACGAGGATGAACCCGATCGCGGTGAAGCCGAGATACCCGAGGAGCGCTTTCGCGGAGAGGAGCGCGATCCAGCGGTTGAAGAGCGATCTCATCCCCGCGTGCCCCGCGGGGCGCTGCTCGAACGAGCCGAGCGTCTTTCGCGGGACGGCGAGAGCGATCGAGGCCAGGGTCACGGCGAGGAACGGAAGTCGCCACGAGATCTCGCCGAGCGCGCCGCCGATTGCGGGAGCGAGCGTGAAGCCGGCGGTCTGCCAGGCGGCGAAGGTCCCGACCGTCCGGCCGAGGACGTCGGCCGAGACGACCTCCGAGAGCGCGGCGAGCAGGATCGGGCTGAGAAAGGCGTTGGCGGCTCCCATCAGCGCCCGCGCCCCGAGGAACGTCCAGATCTCCGGCGCGAACGCGCAGCCGAGGGCTGCGAGCCCGAAGACGATATAGCCCGCCCGGACGATCCGCCGGGCTCTCAGACGCTCGGCGATCGTTCCCGAGACGAGCTGGAGTGCGGCGAAGGGAATCATGTAGGCGGTGATCGCCGCCGCCACGAGCGTGAGCGAGGTGTCGAGCCCGGCTGCGATGTTCGGGATGAGCGCGATCAGCATCGCGCCGCCGAACGGGCCTAGGAAGCCGCCCGCGTAGAGGGGGAGGGTCAGGCGCACGGACGCCTAGGCTACGTTCGTGTCCGACGATTCCGCGCCGCACCTCGAGGGGCCCGCGCTCAAGCGTGCGGTCAGGCGGAACACGGCGCTCCTCTCGGCCTCGCTCGCGGTCAACTCGGCCACGCTCCAGCTCGCCGCCGCGGTCGCCTCGCTGACCTTCGTCGCGGTTACGGGGATCGAGGCGCTCCTCGGAGTCGGGCCCGCGATCTTCCTCCTGAGCGGCGCCCTGAGCGCCTTGCCCGCGGGGCGCGCGATGGACCGCTACGGGCGCAGGCCCGTGCTCGCCTGCGGCTTCGCGCTCGGCGCGCTCGGTGGCGGCGTCGCCGGCCTCGCCACGCGCCTCGATTCGGGCCCCGGGCTCGTCGCGGGCTTCATGCTGATGGGCGCCGCCGGCGGGGTCGCGCTGCTCGGCCGCGCCGCGGCAGGCGACATGTACCCGCCGGAGCGTCGCGCGCGCGGGATCGCCCTCGTCCTCTTCGGCGCCGTCTTCGGCGCGATCCTCGGCCCGGCCGTCTTCGGCCCGCTCTTCTCGGGGCGGGAGCTCGAGCCGTCCGCTCTGGCCCTTCCCTGGCTCGTCGCGGGCGGATTCGCCCTGGTCGGCGTCGTCCTCGTCCTCTGCCTCCGTCCTGACCCGAAGCAGATCGGTGAGGCGATCGCGGCCGGACGCTCGGAGGCGCCACCGGCTCCCGCCGCGCCCCTCCGCGAGATCCTGCGCCGCCCGGGCGCGGTACCCGCGCTCGTCGCCGCCCTGGCGAGCTTCTCGGTCATGGCCGCGCTCATGAACCTCGTCTCCTACGTCGTCGTGACCGAGCACGACCACCACCAGGCCGACGTCTTCCCGATCATCGGGGCGCACGTCTTCGGGATGTACGCGCTCGTCCTCGTCGTCGGGACGTTGATCGACCGCGTCGGCCGCCGACAGGCCCTCGTGGGCGGCCTGCTCGTGATGGGTCTCGCCTCGGCGTTTCTCGCGACGGCCGAGGGCGTGCCCGCGATCGCCCTGCTCCTCTTCGCGCTCGGGATCGGGTGGAACCTCTCGTTCGTCGCCGCGACTGCCGCCCTTGCGGACATCGCGAGCGTGGGCGAGCGCGGCAAGCTCCTTGGCTTCAGCGACCTCGGATCGAGCCTGACCGCGGCGGCGCTCGTTCTGATCGGCGGGGTCATCGTGGAGGCCTTCGGCCCCGTCGCGCTCGCGCTCGGCGGCACGGTCATGGTACTCGTGCCCGCCGCCTGGATCGTGCTCGTCTCGGTGCGGCCTTCGCAGCCGGCCTCGGCGCCCGGCCGCCCGTGACGTCCTTCGTCGACGAGCTCGCCCCGCGCGGCGATCGGGTCGACGGTGAGGGTGCGTAGAATCGCCGCCCACGCCTGACGAGGAGGAGCGAATGGACGAGGCAACAGTGCGCGAGGCCGCGGAGATTCACGCCCGGGCGACGGTCGAGCGCGACTACGACACCGCCGGGTCGTATCTGAGCGAGGAGATGAAGACGGCCGCCGGGGACGTGATGCGCCAGATGCCCCGCCCGCTGACGGCCTCGGAAGTCCTCTCGGTCGAGGAGGCGGGCGGCGCCTTCACCGCGCGCATCCGCTACTCGGGCGACGAGGGCGCGACGACCGTCGACTCGCGCTGGGAGGAGGCCGGCGGAAGCCCGACGATCGTCGGGCTCGAGGTAGCCGAGAAGGAGTAGCGGGTGTCCGCCACCACCTCCCCGACGCCGCTGACGCGGCGCCATGCGGCGTCCCTGCGTCCTTGCCTGGCTTGGTTAGCGCCGCCGGGGAGGCGGGGGAAGCACCCCCAGACGAAACGGACGCTTGCTACCATCCGGCCGTCGGCGGGCCCTTCGGTCCGCCGCTCCTGTGTCATGAAGACCTTCAATCTCAAAGCTGAGAACGTCGAGCGGCGCTGGTACGTCGTGGATGCCGAGGGCCAGACCCTCGGACGCCTGGCGACCCGCATCGCCGACACGCTGCGCGGCAAGGGCAAGCCGGAGTACACGCCGCACGTCGACTCGGGCGACTTCGTCGTCGTCGTGAACGCCGAGAAGATCACGGTGACCGGCAAGAAGCTAGATCAGAAGATCTACTACCGCCATTCCGGGTACCCGGGCGGCCTCCGGGAGCGCACGCTTCGCGAGCAGCTCGACCGCCGGCCCACCGAGGTCATCCGCAAGGCGGTCAAGGGCATGCTGCCGCGGAACAAGCTGGCCAACCGCCAGATCACCAAGCTCAAGGTCTACGCCGGCCCGGAGCATCCACACGAGGCCCAGAGCCCGGAGCCGCTCGCATGAGTGACCTCGCTCAGTACCGAGGCACCGGGAAGCGCAAGACGTCGGTCGCGCGCGTGATCGTGCGCCCCGGCGACGGCACCTGGTGGATCAACGGGCGGACGCTCGAGGAGTACTTCCCGCGGGCGACGCAGCGAACGCTGGCGTCGGCACCGCTTCGAACGGCCGAGGTCGAGGGACGCTTCGACGTCCGGGCGCGGCTTCACGGTGGCGGCGTCAGCGGCCAGGCCGGGGCACTCCGGCACGGCCTCGCGCGCGCGCTCGTCGAAGCCGATCCGAGCCTTCGCCCCGCGCTCAAGCGGGACGGCTTCCTGACGCGCGACGCTCGCATCGTCGAGCGCAAGAAGGCCGGGCTCCACAAGGCCCGCAAGGCCCCGCAGTACTCGAAGCGCTAGCACCCGCCGCGAGTCCGCCGGCCGCTTCGCGTCCGGCCTGACGACTCGCGTCGGAGTCGTCACGAACCGGCGTCTGTGAGCCCGGCTGGGCCGAGCCCACCAGGGCGCCATTTCGGCCCGAGCTGATGCAACGTCGGCACGTTTCGTGTAACACCGGTGCGCAGCGTGGCGATACGCTCGATGCGGGGGAAACGGTAATCCGGGGGTCCCCCGGGGGAAATCGTGACGCGTGTACCTGACCGTCCCGCTGGGATCTTGCAAGGGCCCGCGCGTCATGCGTTAGCGTCCACCGATGCCGGTCGAGCGGAGGTACTTCGGGACTGACGGCGTCCGCGGCATCGTCGGCGAAGATCTGACGGAAGGGCTCGTCGCAGGGCTCGGTCGCGCGTTCGCGACCTGGAGCGGCGGCGCGCCCGTCCTGATCGGGCGTGACACGCGGGGATCGGGCGCTTCGCTCGAGCTCGCCCTCTCGGCCGGGCTCGCGGCCGGCGGCTCCGAGCCGAGCTGGGGCGGCATCCTTCCGACCGCGGCCGTCGCGCTCCTCGCCGAGGGCGCGGGGGCCGTCATCTCAGCCTCGCACAACCCGCCCGAGTACAACGGGGTCAAGTTCTTCGCGCCCGGCGGGCGCAAGCTGACTGACGCGGAGGAGGCCGAGGTCGAGGCGTTGCTCGAGGTGCCGGCATCCCTCGAGCCCGCCGCCGAGCGCTGGCCCGAGCCGGACGACGGTCTCCGGGGGCGCTACGTCGAGCTCGTCGTCGAGCGCTTCGGCTCGCCGCTCGTTGGCCTGCGCATCGCGTGCGACTGCGCGAACGGGGCGCTCAGCGCGCTCGCCCCACTCGCGTTCGAGCGCCTCGGCGCCCTCGTCACCCCGCTCGGGAACGAGCCCGACGGGACGAACATCAACGTCGGCTGCGGCGCCACCGACCTCGGCTTCCTTGCGCAGACGGTCTCCGAGGGCGACTTCGACCTCGGGGTCGCCTTCGACGGGGACGGGGACCGCATGCTCGCGGTCGACGCGGCGGGGACGCCGCTCGACGGCGACCAGATCCTGGCGATCCTCGCGCTCCATCTCCAGGTCGACCTGGTCGCGGTCACATCCCTGACGAATCTCGGCTTCCACCACCTGATGGCCGAGCGCGGCGTCCGGGTGGTCACGACGGACGTCGGCGACCGCTATGTCCTGGAAGCGCTCCGGCGCGAAGGCGGCGTTCTCGGCGGCGAGCAGTCGGGCCACGTGATCTACCTGAACGGTCATACGACCGGCGACGGCCTCGTCGCCGCGCTTCTCCTCTGCGGCGCGCTCGTCCGTTCGGGCGAGCCGCTCAAGCGGCTGGCGGCCACCATGAAGCGCTTCCCGCAGGCCATCGAGAACGTGGCAGTCCGGGAGAAAGAGCTCACCCTGCGGGTGCGCGAAGAGGAGCGCCGGCTGAACGCGGAACTCAATCCACGCGGAAGGGTGCTCGTCCGGCCCTCGGGCACGGAGCGCGTCGTTCGTGTCCTCGCCGAGGCGGAGACGCAGGAGGAAAGCGAGCGGGCGTGCAGTAGAATGGCCGCTGTCGTTGCGACGGAGCTCGGCTGAGGCCGGGCTCGCTGCGTTAAAGGAGGCACGCATGTGCGGGATCATTGGATACGTCGGCTCCCGGGAGGCCCAGCCGCTCCTCCTCGCGGGCCTCGAGCGCCTGGAGTACCGCGGGTACGACTCCGCCGGACTCGGCCTGCTCGAGGCTGACGGCCTCGAGTTCGTCCGCGCCGTCGGCAATCTCGCGAACCTGAAAGAGGCCGCCGACCCAGAGGCTTCCGCCACGACAACCGGGGTCGGCCACACGCGCTGGGCAACGCACGGCCGTGTCTCGCTCGAGAACGCCCACCCCCTGACCGGCTGTCGGCCGGGCGACCTCGCCATCGTCCTGAACGGGATCGTCGAGAACTTCCGCGAGCTCCAGGAGAGCCTGGTCGCCGAAGGCCATGAGTTCACGTCGGAGACGGACGCCGAGGTGGTCACCCACCTGATCGAGCGCCACTACGGCGGCGACCTCCTCGAGGCGGTGAGCGCGGTCTATCGCCAGCTGCACGGGCACTTCGCCTTCGTCGTCGTGCACAGGGCGCATCCCGGCCTGCTCGTCGGCGCGCGGCTCCAGTGCCCGCTCGTCGTCGGTGTCGGCGAGGGGGAGATGTTCCTCGCGTCGTCCATCGCCGCCTTCCAGCGTGAGACGAACCGCGTCCAGCTGATCGAGGACGGCGAGGTCGTCGCCATCACCCCCGAAGGCGCGCGCTTCGTCTCGGTCGAAGACGGCGAGCGCCGGCGCGACGAGCTCGTGATCGACTGGGACGACGAGGCGGCCGAGCGCCACGGCTTCGAGACCTTCATGCTCAAGGAGATCTACGAGCAGCCTGCCGCCGTCGGCCGCACGATCGAGGCGCACGTCGAGGGCGACGAGATCCGGCTCGACGGGCTCGAGCTCTCGGACGAGGAGCTCGCGGCGATTCCCCGCATCCTCGTCCTCGCCTCCGGCACGGCGTACCACGCCGGGGTGGTCGGGCGCTACGCCGTCGAGGAGTGGGCGCGCCTTCCATACGAGTTCGACGTCTCGAGCGAGTGGCGCTATCGCAACCCTGTCCTCTCAGAGGGCACGCTCGTGATCGGGATCTCGCAGTCGGGCGAGACCCGCGACACCGTGCACGCGCTCCGCCTCGCCCGCGACCTCGGAGCCCGGACGCTCGCGATCACGAACCTGCACGGAACCCAGATCACCCGCGAGGTCGACAGCGTCCTCTACACCCGCGCGGGCATGGAGATGGCCGTAGCCGCCTCGAAGACCTTCACCGCGCAGGTCTCGCTCCTCTTCCTCCTTGCGTTGAAGCTGGCCCAGGTGCGCGGGACCCTGAGCTCGGACGACTCGGCCACGCTCCTCGCGGGCCTCCGCGAGCTGCCGGCGAAGATGGCCGAGTTCCTGGACGGCGACCACCCGATCGAGGAGGTCGCGCACCGCCACTACGACGAGGATTTCTTCCTCTACCTGGGCCGGCACGTCGGTCTCCCGATTGCGCTCGAGGGCGCGCTCAAGCTGAAGGAGATCTCCTACATCCCGACGGAGGCGTACTCGGCCGGCGAGATGAAGCACGGGCCGATCGCCCTCCTCGGCGAGGGAAGCCCCGTGGTCTGCGTCGCCACGGACTCGCCGGTCTACGACAAGCTCGTCTCGAACATCCAGGAGGTTCGGGCCCGCGGCGCCGAGGTGATCGCGGTCGCCACGGACGGAAACGAGGACATCCAGCACCACGCGGACGACGTGATCTACATCCCGCGGACGCACCCGTTCTTCCAGGCCCCCCTTGCGGCCCTTCCCCTCCAGCTCCTCGCCTACCGTGTGGCGCGGCTGCGTGGGATGAACGTCGACCAGCCGCGCAACCTGGCGAAGACCGTCACGGTCGAGTAGCTGGAGGGGTTGGCGAAACGTCGCTCGTTGGCGGGGTCGTGATGGGCGGTGCGAGGCCCGGACGCAGGGAGGTCGCGTAGCCGGAGGCTACGGGGCCGACTGAGGACGCAGCATCCCGCCGCCCAGCGCGGGCTCGGCGGCTCAGACTGCGTTTTGCCAACCCTCCTTTACTCGTCGGGAGGCGGCTGGCGCAGCCGCTTCGTTGCCGCGCGCCGCTGCTTGCCTTCGAGCCGGCGACGGCGCGAGGCCGCGGGGGGCTTCGTCGGACGGCGCTTTCGCTCGATCTTCACGCCCGCGCGCAGAAGCGCGGCGAGCCGTTCGAGGGCGAGCTCGCGGTTTCGCCATTGGCTCCGCTCGTCCTGGGCCTGGGCGCGCACGACCGGGCCGATCCGCTCGGTCAGCCGGCGCTTCTGTGCGTCCGAGAGGGTGGGGGAGGCCTCGACGTCGAAGACCGCCTCGACCCGCGTCTCGGTCTTTTGCGCGTGCTGGCCGCCCGGTCCGCTCGAGCGGGACGTGCGCAGCTCGATCTCCGAGAGCGGGATCGCGAGCCGCGGGGTCACCTGGATCGAGCCTTCAGGCGCGATCGAGCTCCGCGGGCGGGTCACGACCCGCCCCTACGGGTTGGCCAGAACCGAGGTGGATAGAGTCGGCTTGCGATGCCTCCGATTCTGCTCGACATGGACGGCGTCCTGCACGTTTCGGGCGAGGTTGTGCCCGGCGCGGCTGAGGCGGTCGGCGCCCTCCGGGCGGCAGGTCATCCGCTCAGGCTCGTCACGAACAACACCACGCGGGCTCGAGCGCGCCTCGCGGCCGAGCTCGCGGAGCTCGGGATCGAGCTCAGCGAGGACGAGCTCGAGACGACCCCGGTCGCCGCGGCGAGGCGGCTCGAGGGCTCTCGCGTCCTCGCCCTCACGATGTCCGCGATCCACGAGGATCTCGCGAGGCACGTCGAGCTCGTCGAGCGTGACGCAGACGTCGTGCTGGTCGGCGGAGCCGACGAGTCGGAGGAGACGGGGCAGGTCTTCGCCTGGGAGCGCCTGAACGCTGCGTTCGCCGAGCTCGAGCGCGGCGCACGGCTCGTCTGCCTGCACCGCAACCGCTGGTGGCAGACGGCGAGCGGCCCACTCCTCGACACGGGGCTTGTCGTCGCCGGCCTCGAGTACGCCGCGGGCGTCGAGGCCGAGGTCGTCGGGAAGCCGAGCCCGGCCTACTTCGAGGCTGCGCTCGAGGCCCTTGGCGCGACGGCGGAGGAGACGACGATGGTCGGCGACGACGTGGACGCGGACATCGTCCCGGCCAAGCGCCTGGGTCTTCAGGCCGTCCTCGTCCGGACGGGGAAGTTCCGCGCGGACACGCTGGCCGCGGCCGACCTCCAGCCCGACATGGTGCTCGACTCGGTGGCCGATCTCCCGTCCTGGCTGGAAGAGCGTTCAGAATCCCCGACGCGATGAGAATCGGGATCGACCTGATCGAGATCGCGCGGGTGCAGCGGGTGCTCGCGCGCCACGCGTCCTTCCGCGAACGGGTCTTCACGGAGGCCGAGCGCACCTACTGCGACTCCCGCCCGAACCCCGCGCAGCACTACGCCGCCCGCTTCGCCGGAAAGGAGGCGATCGGCAAGGCGCTCGGGTGCGGCGCCGAGTGGCGCTGGCGCGAGATCGAGATCGCGGGTCGCCCGAAGCCGGGCGTCCGGCTCTCGGGGTGGACGCAGGCCTGGGGCGAGCGGGTCGGGGCCGGGGCGATCGACCTCTCCATGACGCATTCGCGGGAGCTGGCCGCGGCGATCGCGATCGTCGCCGACGAGGCTTGAGCGAGCTCGAGCCCCTCTACACGGCGGCCGAGATGCGCGCGGCGGAGGACGCCTTCGGCCGGCCGGCGATCGAGCTCATGGAGCGCGCGGGGGCTGCCGCCGCCGAGGCAGTGCTTCGCCGTTACCCGCACGCGCGCCGGATCTCGGTCTGGTGCGGCGCGGGGGCGAATGGAGGCGACGGCCTGGTCGTCGCCAGGCTCCTCCACCAGGCGGGGCGCGAGCCGGAGGTCGTGCTGGCCGGGCCCGAGGAGAAGCTCTCGGGGGATGCCGCCGAGAACCTGCGCCGGGCCTACGAGGCGGGCGTCCCGTTCACGGAAAAGCCGATCGAGCCCGAGGTGGTCGTCGACGCGCTCTTCGGCACTGGCTTCTCCGGAGCGCCCAGGAGGGACGCGGCCGCGCGGATCGAGGCCCTGGGAGCGCTCGGGGCCCCGGTCGTCTCGATCGACGTGCCCTCGGGGGTCGACGCTTCCACAGGCGAGGTGGGCGGCGTAGCCGTCCAGGCCGACCTGACCGTGACGTTCCACGGCCTCAAGACCGGCCTCGTCACCGGCCCGGGACGTTTCCACACGGGCGAGGTCGAGGTGGCCGACATCGGGCTGGCCCAGACCGAGACCCGGCACCGGCTCGTCACGCCCGAGATCCTCTCGCGCGTCCCGCGCCGGGGGGAGCGCGACAACAAGTACAGCGCGGGCTTCGTCGTGCTCGTCGGCGGATCGCCGGGGTTGACCGGGGCTCCCCTGCTCGCGGCGGAGGCGGCCATGCGCGCAGGCGCGGGCTACGTCCGCGCCTGCGTGCCGGAGAGCGTCGCCGGCGTGCTCGCGGAGCGCTTCGTCGAGGTCACGATGACCCCGATTCCGTCCTACCACGACGGACTTGTGGCCGCCGAGGCAGCAGACCGCGTCATCGCCGCCGCCGAGCGCGCGGACGCGGTCGCCATTGGCCCCGGTCTCGGGCGAAGCGAGGGTGTCCGCGGGCTCGTGCAGCGCCTGCTCGCCGAGCTCGAGCTTCCCGTCGTCCTCGACGGCGACGGGCTCTGGGCGCTCGAAGGTCACCTGGACTGGGTGTTCCAGCGGGACGCGCCGACCGTCCTGACCCCGCACTCGGGCGAGCTCGCGCGCCTGCTCGGCCGGAGCTCCGACTGGGTCGACGCGCACCGGGTGGACGCGGCGGGCGGGGCCGCGGACGACGTCGGCGCGGTCGTCTGCCTGAAGGGCGCCGACACGCTGGTCGCGGCGCCGGGCCGCGGTGTCCTCGTCTGCGACCTCGGAAGCGCCGGGCTCGCCTCGGCCGGAACCGGCGACGTCCTGACCGGCGTGACCGCAGCCTTTCTCGCCAAGGGGATGGACGCGCGGCTCGGCGCGTCCGCGGCGGCGGCGACGACCGGGCTCGCGGCACGCCGCGCTTCGGAGCGCCACGGCTTCGCCGGCCTGATCGCGCGCGACGTCGTCGAGGCGCTCTCGCCCGTCCTCTCGGCGGGCTGATGCGCCGCTCCGAGCTCACGATCGACCTCGGCGCGCTTCGGCGAAACGTGCGCCGCCTCCTCGAGGCCGCGGCGCCCGCCGAGCTCTGGGCCGTCGTCAAGGCGGACGCGTATGGCCATGGGGCCTTCGAGGTCGCCCGCGTCGCGCTCGAGGAAGGGGCCCCCGCGCTCTGCGTCGCGACCGTCCAGGAGGGCGTAGCGCTCCGTGAGGCCTTCCGCGAGCCGCGCATCCTCGTGATGGGTCCGCTCGCGCCCGGGGAGGAGGGCCTCGCCGGGCCGGCCCGGCTCGACGTCGCGATCTCGACCCTCGACCACGTCCCGCCCGCGCTCTCGCTTCACCTGAAGGTCGACACCGGGATGGGGCGCTACGGCCTGGCACCCGCAGAGCTGGTCATCCCCGCCGGAACGAGCGTCGTCGGCGTCATGAGCCACCTGGCCACCGCGGACGAGAAGGACGAGACCTTCGCCCGGCGGCAGCTCGACGTGTTCTCGGAGCTCCGCGAGCGGTTCCCTCGGGATCTGCTCTTCCACGTCGCGAACAGCGCCGCGACGCTTCGCTTTCCGGACGCCGGGTTCGGTGCCGTCCGTTGCGGGGTCGCCCTCTATGGGCTCTCGCCCTTCGGTGACGACCCGCGGGAGCACGGGCTCGAGCCGGTGCTCTCGTGGCGGAGCTACGTCGCGCAGGTGAAGGAGCTCAGGCGCGGAGAGAGCACCGGCTACGGACGACGCTTCGTCGCGAAGCGAAAGACGCGCGTCGGCCTTGTCCCGGTCGGCTACGCGGACGGCTTCCGCCGCGGCCTGACCGGGACGGAAGTTGCCGTCGCGGGGTCACGGCGCCCTGTGGTCGGGACGGTCTCGATGGACTCCTTCGCCGTCGAGCTGGGCGACGAGCAAGAGGGAGACCCGGTGACGATCATCGGCGACGGTGTCCTCGCGGAGGAGCACGCTCGCGTCCTCGGGACGATCAACTACGAGATCACGTGCGGGATCGGCAAGGAGCCCGAGCGCGCCGACGTGAGGTACGTCGATGGATGAGCCGGCGATCGCGACGGCGGCGGGCGAGGGCGCGTACGTCGTCGGCGGGGCTGTCCGCGACGAGCTTCTCGGGCGTCCGGTGCTCGACCTCGACGTGGCCTGCGCACATCCGCGACGCGCCGCTCGGGCCTACGGGCGCTCGGCGGGCGGAGCGGTGTTCGCGCTCTCCGATCGCCACGGAGCCTGGCGCGTCGCCTTTCCCGACGGCAGGACGGTCGACTTCACGCCGCTCTTCGACGGGATCGAGGCCGATCTTCTGACCCGCGATTTCACCGTGAATGCCGTCGCCCGCCCGCTCGACGGTGGAGACCGGGTCGACCCGCTGGGCGGCGTCCCCGACCTCCACGCCGGCGTTCTGCGCGCCGTCTCCGACTCGGTCTTCGACGACGACCCGTTGCGTCTCCTCCGCGCAGTCCGTCTCGAGGACGAGCTCGGCTTCCGGCTCGATGCGCACAGCGAGGGCCTCGTCCGGAGCCGCGCCGCGCTGGTGAACTTCCCGGCCGGCGAGCGGATCCTCGCCGAGCTCACCCGCCTCTCGGGCGACGGCTTTCGCCGCCTCGACGAGCTCGGCCTGCTCGCCCCGCTCGGCGGGAGGGTGGAGCGCCTCGAGGGCCACGCCCCGGCCGAGCACCACGCCTACCTGCTCGTCGCTGCGCTCGGCGAGAGCCTGCTCCGCCTTCCGATCTCGAACGAGCTCCGGCGCCTGGCGCGCACCATCCTCAGAGCGCGGCCGCCGGCTGATGCCTCACCACGCGAGATCCACCGCTTTCGCCGAGAGACGGAGCCATGGGCCCTGGACGCGCTCGCCTACCTCGACCGTCCGGAGTTCGCCGAGGCGGTCGTCCGAGCGCGCGCATGCGACCCCGCCGAGCCACTGCTTCGCGGCGACGAGCTGGACCTCCCGCCGGGCCCCGAGATCGGCCGCCTGCTCGAGCGCGTCGCCGAGGAGCGCGCCGCCGGCATCATCTCGACCCGCGAGGAGGCGCTGGACTTTGTCCGGCGGGAGAGTCCGGCGTAACATCACGCGAACGAGGGCCGCTCTTCTCATCAGCATCGCCGGACTGGCGATGAGTTTCGCGGCGAGTGCAGCCGCTGGCGTCATGTTCAGCGCGTCCATGTCGCCGGAGACGATCCACTTCCCGCGCACGAAGGTCGTCGAGTACCGACTGACGATTACGACCGGACCGCAAGACGAGCGCTTCGCAGTCTGGCTTGCGAGGCCGTCTTGGGGCAAGGGTTTTCCGGTGGGGTCACCACTGGGGAGGGGACCGCTTCCCGTTCTTCGCGGTCCTGGAACGATTCTCCGTCACAGCGGCAGCTGTTCGCAGGGGACATCGACGCCGTGTCGTCGGGGCTTCCGGAACAACTGCATCAACTCCGTTGAGTTATCGATTCCGGCGAACTCGACGACCACGCTTGTCGCACGCTACCGAACGGGTCGTGTCGCGCCCTGGTCCGGAACCGACTTTCGGCTCCGGTTCCTCATCACGGAGAGCGCAGACCGGCTCGCCCCGAAGCGGTTCCGCACGACCGTCTTACCTCATGAGCCTGACGTAGTCGGAAAGACAGGTGTCCGGATCGGGCTCGAGCTGATGCCCAAGCGGCCTGCTGCGAGCGCGCGTCTCGTCGCCCATGGCCACGTCCGGTCGACCCTTGTCGGGCAGCGGATTCGGCTCGTGTATCACTTCGCGCCCCCGCTCGCGCCCGATGCGCCGCACCCGGTCGATTCGGGACCCGTGTATCCGAGCTGGTCGCGGCCGCTCGGCGAGGTTCGAATCGGACGTCGCGGCCTCTTTCAAAAGACGGTCGCGTCGCGGGCGCGGGAAGGCGTCTACACGGTGTGGGCGTACTACGAGCCGCAGCGCTCTCACCTGATGCGGGAGCGTTCGTGTCCGATGCGCGTCGACGTCGGCTGGGATTACCCACCCCGCTAGGCGGCCCACTTGACGCTGCAACCGACCGGCGGCGTCTCGGCCACCGGCGGTGCCTCGCCCGCGAGCACGGAGTCGAGCGCCTGGCGAAGCCACGGCTCGGCTCCCGCCTCGTCCGTGTAGTCCGAGTCGGGTGCGCCGTGGTAGGCCAGCCGGTGCTCGGCGTCGAAGAGGAAGACCTCGGGCGTTCGCGCCGCTCCGTACGCGCGCGCAACCTCCTGCGACTCGTCGTAGAGGAACGGGAAGCCGAACCCCTTCTCGGCCGCTCGCTCGCGCATGTCCTCGAACGAGTCTCCGAGATAGCCCGCGTTCGAGTTGATCGCGACGAGGCCGGCGCGGCCCTCGTAGTCGCGCGCGATCGTGTTCAGACGGTCTTCCCAGGCCACGACGTAGGGGCAATGGCAGCAGGAGAAGACGACAGCCACGGGACGGCCTTCGTCGTCCGCCAGCGAGTGCGACTGCCCATCGACGCCGGGGAGGTCGAAGGGCGAAGCGGGATTGCCGAGCGAGAGGCGGGCCACGCGGCGATGCTATCCACGTGGCGCTCCTCTACGACGCTGTCGCCGCGGGCATGTGGGCCTACTCGCGCTCTGC
>Ga0136613_10000273_pt1 | contig 22732 bp, 21 predicted proteins | sample AntDrymUQ2722106_2_FD_106649 | JGI IMG/M metagenome (GOLD analysis project Ga0136613, IMG submission 106649) | Polar desert sand microbial communities from Dry Valleys, Antarctica - metaG UQ272 (21.06) | ecosystem: Environmental > Terrestrial > Soil > Desert | place: Antarctica: Dry Valley... | reverse complement strand
GGCGTTTCGGCGCCCGGCTCGCGACCCGCTACTCGTGCACGGAAGCGGGCATCGGGCTCGGGACGGGCTTCGACGACCCCGAGGAGGACGCGGTGGTGAGCGTCGGCCGTCCCCATCCGGGGATCGACCTCGCCCTCGTCGACCCCGAGCACGACGAGGCGGTCGCCGCCGGTGAGGTCGGGCGGGTGTGCCTGCGCTCCCCCGCGATGATGACCGGCTACTGGCGCGACCCGGAAGAAACCGCCGCCGCGTTCACCCCCGACGGGTTCGTCCGCACCGGCGACCTCGGCTGGCTCGACGACCAGGGGCGACTGCGTCTGGTCGGGCGGGCCACCGAGATGTACGTGCGGGGGGGTGAGAACGTATACCCCGTGGAGGTCGAAGGCGTGCTCTCGACGCATCCCGGAGTGGCGGCGGTGGTGATGGTCCCCCGGCTCGACCCGGTGATGGGCGAGGTGGGCGTGGCCGTGGTCGTCGCGCGCGACCCGGCCGCGCCCCCGTCGCTCGAGGCGCTCCGGGACTACGCCACCGGTCGCCTCGCGAGCTACAAGCTCCCCGAGGGCCTCGAGCTGGTCACCGAGCTTCCCCTCACCGCCATGGAGAAGGTCGATCGGGCCGCGCTCGCCCGCCGGCTGGTGGCCAGGCGCGCCGCGAGCGGGCGCCGATGAGGCTCGACTTCACCGAGGAGCAAGAGGCGCTGCGCGACGCCGCCCGCACGATGCTCGGGCGTGAGTGCCCGATGAGCACGGTGCGCGCCGTCGTCGAGGGTACGGGCGACGCCGACGGCCTATGGGCGCAGATCGTCGCGCTGGGCTGGCCGGCGCTGACCATCCCCGAGGCATTCGGCGGGTTGGGGCTGGGTGCGGTCGAGCTGGCAGTCGTGGTCGAGGAGCTGGGCCGGGTGACGGCACCGGGACCGTTCCTCCCGACCGTGACCCAGTTCGCCCCGGCGGTGCGCGCCGTCGGTTCCGAGGAGCAGCAACGACGGTTCCTCGGCGGGGTCGCAACCGGCGCGATCACCGGGAGCCTCGCCATGGCCGAGCCGGGCACCGCGTTCGACCCCGCCGCCGTCCGGGCCCATGCCGAGCCCGGCGGCGGCGTCGTCGTGCTGCGCGGAGCGAAGGACATGGTGATCGAGGCCGGTGTCGTCGACGAGCTGGTGGTCGTCGCCCGCCGACCGGGCTCGGAGCGTGATGACGGGGTCGGCGCCTACGTCGTGGCGCGCGCCACTCCCGGCGTGCGCGTCGAGCCGGTCGTCGCCCTCGACCCGAGCCGCACCCTGGGACGGGTTGTGCTGGACGGCGTCACCGTCCCACCCGACCGGGTGCTCGGCGAACCCGGGCCCGACTGCGCCGCCGCCCTGCGTGGCGCTGCCGACCACGCGAGCGTCGCGCTGGCCGTCGAGACCGTCGGCATCGGCCAGACCATGTTCGACGCCACGCTCGCCCACGCCAAGGACCGCGAGCAGTTCGGGGTGCCGATCGGCTCGTTCCAGGCGATCAAGCACAAGTTCGCCGACATGCTCGTCGCGCTCGAACGCGCCCGCGCCACCGCCTACTTCGCAGCGCTGGCGCTCAGCGAGGACGACCGCCGCGCCCCGCTGGCGACCGCGCACGCCAAAGCGGCCGCCGGCGACGGCGCCCGGCTCCTCGCCAAGGAGGGCATCCAGATCCACGGCGGGATCGGGTACACGTGGGAGCACGACATGCACCTGTGGGTGCGACGGGCCCGGTCGAACGCCCTGCTCGGCGGCACCACGGCCGAGCACCGCGACCGCGTCGCCACGCTCATCGGTCTCCCACGCGACTGATCCGCGGCGCCCGCCCCGGAGGGCGCGGGTGTCACGCCGAGAGGATCAGCTCGAAGAGCAGGTAGTAGATCGCGGCCAGCGCGAAGCCGCTGATGATGGCGTTGCGATGCGTCTCGTACATCCAGTTGCTCGCGTTCTGGCCCTTGCCGCCGATGATTCCGAGCGCGTTGAGCTCCAGCACCGCCCAGATCACCGACGAGATGATGAGGAACAGCACCCGGTTGCTGCTCTCGGTCGCGTCGTAGCGACCCGACAGGAAGAAGTGACTGGTCCCCACCATGAACATCAGCATCGGGATCGAGAAGATCGTGTTCATGCGCGACGCCAACGCACCCGTGCGCGCCGCCGCGGGCGCGTCGGGGTTGGCCTCGCCGCCTGCGAGCACGTTGCGGGCGTTGCCGATCACCACCTGCTGGGCCGGCCAGATGATCATCCACACGTTGGCGAACATGGTGAGGCCCAGCAGCATCCCGATCGAGATGCTGAGCCCCGACGGCGTCTTGAAGTAGTCGCCGTCGAAGTGCTCCTCGAAGCCGAGGATCAGGATGCCGAGCCCGGCGGTGGCGAGCGCCGACCAGCGGAACCACCACAGGGCCCGCCACGTGATCTTGTCCATCGCCTGGTTGCGAGTGCCCGGCTCGAGCTGGGCGAACGCCGGGACCTGCACGAAGTTGAAGTAATAGAGCAAGCCGATCCACGTGATGCCGGCTAGTACGTGGAACCACCGCGAAACGAACGCGCCACCGAACTGGGTGAACAACTCCATCGGGGACTCCCCTCTCTCGGGGTGCGGGACCCGTCCCGCGACCGGGGCGAACGTAGCACCGGAGGCCCGAGGCGATGCGGACCTCGGAGGGGCCCGTCACCCGCTCGGCTCACAGCCAGTGCACTCGGTCGGTGAACGCTTCGTCGTTCGGGTTCGAACGCAGCAGCGCGTCGAGGGCCCAGACGTAGCGTCCGACGTTCTCTCGAGTCCGCGGCATGCTCGCATCTGCGGTGAACACGAGCCCCGAGTGAGGGCGGCCTTCCAGCGCCCAGCGCCGGGCGATGACGGTAAAGTCGCCGACGTTGTTCGTGAGGAGCGCGCGCTGTTCCTGTGCGCACAGGAACAAGAGCGCCTCGTCGTCCTCCGTCTCCCAACTACGCTCCCGCGCCACGATGACGTCGTGCTCGTGTCCTCGAAGCGCTATCGCGATCGCGTGGGAGTAGTGGTGGTCGAGCGCCAGCTTCACGCCAGCGCGTGCTGCTGGCGCTCCCAGCGCGCGCGCTCGTCCTGCTCCACGCGCTGAGCGATCGAGGCGTCCTCGTCGACCTCATCAGCGAACTCGGCGTAGTACTCGACCGCGGCCCGCGCCAACCGGGGGGGGATACCGAAGTAGACCGCTGTTTCGTCGATGTCACCGCGGCTGGCACGGACCGTCGACACCACCTGGTGCACGTAGAGCCGGGTCCCCGCGACGAGCGGCTGGCGACGGCCGGCCGCTCCGTGATGGAACCGGATCAGCGGGTGACGCTCCAACCGAACAGCCTCGCCGAGCAACCGGTCAGCCAGCGCGTTGCGCGACTCGCCACCGGCGGCCGCAGCCGCGTCGAGCAACTCGAGGGTGCGCCGCGAAAGACGGAACGACCGCTGCTCCGACCGCGGGCGCTTCTCCATGTGACCCAACGTATCACACTCGCGGTTCCGGGACCTGCACGGTGAGTGCGCCCGGGCGCATCCGGTAGCGCAGCGGCGACGTGAGGCGCAGCACCTCGCCGTCGAGCGCGACCTCGACCCCACCCACCCGGCCCGCTGCGTCTCCTGCGACGGCCAGCTCGGCGGCGGCACTCTCGCTCCGTACCAGGAGCCGCGAGCGCCCGACCCGCCCGAGGAGCAGCGCGATCACCGCACGCAGGCGCGCAAAGCGCCGGTCGGCGCGCAGGACCCGGACGTCGAGCACCCCCGCGGTCAGCTCGTCGCGCTCGCCCACGTCACCGGGGTCGACGCCGTAGCGGTTGTTGCCGATGAACACCAGCCAGGCGTGGTAGCGCGTCCCGTCGACGCCGACATCGAGGCGGTGGTTGCGGGTGAGCTGACGCCACGCCGCGACCGCGGTCGCGAGCGCCTTGGGTGCGCGCTCCTTGGCGTCGTCGCGGTTGCGCACGAATGCGGGGTACTGCCCGAGGCTCGACGTGTTGACGAACACCTCGCCGTTGACCTCGGCGATGTCGACCTCCCTCGTCACCGAGCCCTTCCCCGCCGCCTCGGCGTCGTCGACGGTCTCGATCCCGAGTTGGCGGGCGAAGTGGTTGAGGGTACCGGTGGGGACGGGCAGGAGGGGGACGCCCGTCTCCACGAGGCAGGCCGCGACCATGCGTTGGGTGCCGTCGCCGCCCGCCACGGCGACGAACGGCGGACGCTGGGGGACCAGCTCGCCCAAGCGCGCCGGGACGTCCTCGGTCTCGCAGTCGACGAGCACCGCGCCGGGGAAGAGCCGTCGCGCCTCCTCGGGCACGAGCGCGGTCCCGGACGATTGGTTCACTACGACGACCGGCTCGCTCGCCCCCATGTCCGCAGTCTGCCCGCCACCGCCCCGCTATGCCGGACGACGGATGCTCGCTTCGACCGGTTCGATCGTCAGCTCGGCCGCTCGTTGGAGGTTGATGAGGCGACCTCGGCGAAGGAACTCGGTGAGCAACTCGAGCTCGTCCTCGCCATAGCCGCTCAGCCACGCCCGGCCGGTCGTGGCCAGGGGGCAGTACAGATCGGCGAGCAGCTCGCGCGCCCGGGGGTGAGCTCCACCAGGATCCGACGCCGGTCGTGGGTGTCGCGCACCCGGAGGGCGTACCCGGCGCGCTCGAGCCGGTCGAGGACGGTGGTGACCGCCCCGGTCGTGAGCCCCGCCTCCACCGCGAGCTCGCCCGCCGTCAACGGCTCCCGCTCCTGGAGCACGTCGAGAAACCTGATGAACCTGCTGTCGATCGGCGCGGCGTACGGCGTCATGGTGGCGGTGTTCCAGTGGGGGGTCGCGCGCGACCTCATCGGCGTCGCCAAGGAGGGGCCCATCGAGGCGTTCGAGCCGATGATGCTGTTCGCGATCATCTTCGGGCTGTCGATGGACTACGAGGTGTTCCTGCTGTCACGCATCAAGGAGGAGTACGACCGCACCGGCGACAACGCGACCGCGGTCGCCGACGGCCTCGCGGCGACGGCCCGGGTCATCACCGCGGCGCCCGCGGTGATGGTGTGCGTGTTCGGCGGGTTCGTCCTGGGCGACGACCGGGCCATCAAGGTCTTCGGCCTCGGGCTCGCCACCGCGGTGGCCCTCGACGCGACCGTGGTGCGGATGCTGCTCGTCCCGGCCACGATGGAGCTCCTGGGAGACCGGAACTGGTGGCTGCCCCGCTGGCTCGAGCGCGTGCTGCCCCGGGTGCACGTCGACGCGCCCGCCGCCGTTCACCGCGACGGGTCGCCCGGGCCTGCCGGCGACACCCGCGGTGACGAGGAGCTGGTCGGCACGCGGTGACGCCCGCGTCCGGTTTCTCATCGCGGCGCGATGGCTACCCTCGCGGCATGATCCTCGACACGCTGAAGTTGACACCTACCGAGCTCGAGGCCCGCACCGGCTGGGCTCTGCGCCCCGAGGGGCTGTGCCGCGGCGACCGCTGCGTCCCGCTCCCTGGCGGCGCCGCCGGCAACGGCGACACCGTCGATTTGCGGGTGGTGGCCGAGCGCCTCGGCATGCCGCTCGTCGGCGACGACGAGCACCGGGTGTTCGCGCTCGGCCCCGAGTCGGGCGGGCACGTGCTCGCCCGCGCCGAGCTGCCCCCGATCACCCTGCGCGACCTCGACGGCACGCCGTTCGACCTCACCGGGCTCCGCGGCCAGAAGGTGGTGATCGCGGCGTGGGCCTCGTGGTGAGGTTGTCGCACCCAGCTGCCCGTGTGGCAGCGCATCCGGGCTGAGCTGCACCCCCGCGGCGTGGAGATTGTCACCGTCGCGCTCGATCTCGACCCCGAGGCCGCCCGTCCCTGGATCGAGCAGTCGGGCGCCGAGCACCCCCAGCTCGTCGACACCGCACACGCCCTCGACGAGCTCCTCGGGTTCGTCAACGTGCCGATGGCGGTCTGGGTCGACGAGGACCAGATGATCGTGCGCCCCGCCGAGGTCGCCACGGTCGCCCGGTCCGAGTTCCGCGACGTGGAGCTCCCCGAGGGTCTGCCCGACCAGGTCTACGAGATGATGGACGAGGTGCGCCGCATCCCCGAGCCCGACCCCGACCGCTACGTGGCCGCGCTCACCGACTGGGCGGAACGCGGGGCCGACAGCGAGCACGCGATGAGCCCCGAGGAGGTCGTGGCCGCGTCGGCGCCCCGGCCCTTCGACGAGGCGGAGGCCGCGGCCCGCTTCGAGCTGGGCCAGCACCTCCACCACGCCGGCTTCGCCGACGACGCCCGGCGCCACTTCCGGGAAGCGCACCGCCTCCAACCGGACAACTGGACCTACAAGCGCAACGCGTGGGAGCTGGTGAGCCCGGGGGTTCAGGGCCCGACCGAGCACTACGAGGGCGACTGGCTCACCGACATCCGGAGCCTGACGCCGGAGCGCTACTACCCACGCACGTCATGGCACGGCGACACAACGTGAGACAACTGGTCACTTGACCCGATCGGGTCCGGTCCGGTACGATCCGCCCGTGCCCGTTGCCGCCGCCCACCGGGGCCCGAGTGCCCGACCGAGGTCCCGGCTGCGATCCCGGCGGGAGGCCGGCGTCCGGGTCGTCGCCCTGCTGGGGGCCGAGGCCGCCGCGCTGCTCCTGCTCCATCGGCTGGGCCGGGTCGACGGGCTCGCCGTCGACTGGGGCGACCCGGGCACGTGGTTGCAGCAGGCCGCGCCCGAGGAGGCGCTCGGTGCGCTGCTGCGGCTGGTGGCGCTCGGCGCGGCCTGGTGGCTGCTCGCCTCGACCGTCGTGTGCCTGGTCGCCACCCTGTGGCCGGGCCGGGGCCGGGCCACCAGCCGGACCGCCGGGTCGCGTCTCACCCTCCCCTTTGCCCGCCGGCTCGTCGAGCACGCCCTCGGCGTGTCGCTCTTCGCCGGCGCGTGGCTCGGCGCGCTGATCCCCGGCCCGGCGGCGGCCTGGGGGCCGGCCCCGCCTCCGGCCCCCGTTTCGGACGAGGGGATGTCGGGCACGGCGGAGTCGCCGGTGGCGATCGACCGGCGGGCCGAGCCGGCCCCGCCCGCGGAGGCGGGCGACGTGCGCGCCGGGCGCGACGTCGAGCGGGTTCCCGTCCCGCCCGCCGAGCCCGCACCCCCGACCACCACCGCCGCTCCGCCGCCCGCGCCCGCGCCTGCTCCTCCGGCCCCGCCCGGACCCGGGCCGGTCGCCCCCGCCCCGGGCCCCACCGTCCCCGCGACCGCGCCGGTGGAAGCGAGCGGTTCCCATGTGGTCACGGCGGGCGAGCACCTCTGGTCGATCGCGGCCGACGTCGTGGCCGCCGAAACCGGTCGCGACGCCGCCGGTCTCGGCGACGGCGACATCGCGCCCTACTGGGCGCGCCTCGTCGAGGTCAACCGTCCGACGCTCCGCTCCGGCCACCCCGACCTGGTCTTCCCCGGCGAGACCGTGGTCCTCCCGCCGCGCTGAACCTCGGCATCGCCGATCACCATGCGCGTTTATCGATGCAGCAGGTCGGGGTACCTCAGGTCCGTGCGACTACATCGGGCCCATCTCCTGCTCCTCACTGCTGCGCTCGGCTTCGGCGCGATCGCGGCGAGCGGGTGCAGCGAGGAGACGCAGGACCGAGCCGGGGACGCGGTCGAGAGTGCCCGCGAGGACGTCGAGGAAGGCGTGCAGGAAGCCTCCGCGCGGGCCGCAGCCGAGGCGTTCCGCGGGTCGGTTCGGGCCAAGGAGACCGATAACGCCACCGGCGGCGTGCGGGCGCTCGACGCGCTCGAGGCGGCCGCCCAGGACCTGGAGGACTTCCCCGGTGACCCGACGTTCGCCGGCATCGAGGACACCGACGGCGACGGCGTCGACGACGACGGGCTGGTCGAGGTGCAGGTCGAAGAGCAGGTCGCCTGCGTCACCCTGCCCGAGTCCGGCAACGAGATCGACGTCTCCGGCGATCCCTGCTGACCTCGGTCGTACCGGCACCTCACCCGTCTCGCGGGAGGCCCAGGACGCGCTCGGCGATGATGTTGCGTTGGATCTCACTCGTGCCGCCGGCGATGGTCAGGCACCGGTCCCAGAGGAATTGACGGGACCAGCCGGCGGCCTCGCCGTCGGCGGTCGCGCCCTCGGGGCCGAGCAGCGCGAGCCCCAGCTCCTGGGCGCACTGGTCGTGCTCCACCCCGAGCAGCTTGCGCACCGACGCCTCCGCCGCGCTCGGGTCGGCACCCGCGAGCGACGCCAACGTGAGCCGGAACCCGAGTACCGCCAGCGCGTGCTCGCGCACCACCAGCTCACCGGTGTCGGCCATCACCACCGGATCCGAGTCGAGCCCCCTCGCCGCGATCAGCTCGAGCACCCCCCGGACCCCGCCGCCGAGCGTGGTGCCGCTCCCCATCGAGACCCGTTCGTTGGCGAGCGACGTGCGGGTCACCCGCCAGCCGTCGTGCTCACCACCTACGAGGCAGTCCTCGGGAACGAACACGTCGTCGAGGAACACCTCGTTGAACCACGCCTCGCCCGTCAGCTCCCGTAGGGGCCGGATGTCGATCCCCGGCGCCCGCATGTCGAGCATGAAGAAGCTGATGCCGTCGTGCTTGGGCGCGTCCGGGTCGGTGCGAGCGAGGAGGATGCCCCAGTCGGCCTGGTGGGCCATCGACGTCCACACCTTCTGACCGTTTACCAGCCAGCCGCCCTCCACGCGGGCCGCCCGGGTCGACAGCGACGCCAGGTCGGAGCCGGCACCCGGCTCGCTGAAGAGCTGGCACCACTCGAAGTCGCCCCGAAGCGTCGGCGGGATCCACCGCTGCTGCTGCTCGTCGGTGCCGTACAGCATGAGTGGAGGCAGCGCCCACGCGCCGACGGCGAGGTGGGGGCGGCGGATGCCGACGCGCCGCAGCTCGTCGTCGACGACGAGCTGCTCCACCGGCCCGGCGTCGCGCCCCCACGGCGCGGGCCAGTGCGGCGCCAGGTAGCCGGCGTCGGCGAGGCGCTCCCGCTGCTCCGGCGCTGCCAGCCCCGACACCTCGGCCGCGAACGTCGCGACCTCGGCCCGGGCCTCGTCGGCGCCGACCGGCAGATCGACGCCGAGCCGGCGCCGCGCCCCTGCCGCCGCGAGCGTCGCCGCCCGAACCCGCATCGTCGAGACAGGCAGCGCGAGCTGGCGTACGGCGATCGCCCTTCGCAGGTAGCGGTGCGCGTCGTGCTCCCAGGTGAAGCCGATCCCGCCGAGCACCTGCACGCAGTCCTTGGCCGACTGGACGTTGCCCTCGATCGCGAGGGCACCCGCCGACCACGCGGTCAGCGAAGCCGCGTCCGGCTCGACACCCGGGCCGGACACCGCGCGCGCCGCATCCCATGTGGCGGCCCGGGCCAGCTCGGTGCGGCACGCCATGTCGGCACAGCGGTGCTTCACCGCCTGGAACTGCCCGATGGGGCGGCCGAACTGCTGGCGCTCACGCGCGTAGGCGGCGGCGGTTTCGACGCACCACTGCGCGCCGCCACCACACTCGGCGGCGAACAGCACCGTGGCGAGCTCGTCGACCCGTGATGCAGTGAGCGCGTCGAGCCGGCGTTCGGGCGGCACGACCGCGTCGACTCGGACCTCGGCGACCCGGCGCGTCAGGTCGACGCTCGGCAGCTCGACTGCGTCGAAGTCCCCGGCGGCGAGCGCCACCCAGGTGGCGCCGGCCGAGGCCAGCACGACCCCGGCAAGGTGGCCGCTCAGCACCGGGCGGATCGTCCCGCTCACCCGCAGACCACGGCCGTCGATCGTCTCGGCGGCGAGCGAGCCAGTTCCACTCAGCGCGACCGCACCCGGCGTCGCCCCGGCCGCCAACGCCGGCAGGAGCTCGGCGGCGGCCGCGCCGCCGACGCAGGCGAGCACCGCTGACGCGAGCACCGTCGACAGGTACGGCCCCGGCGCCCCGACCCGGCCCAGCTCCTCGAGCACCACCACCAGCTCGGCGAACCCGTAGCCGTTCCCGCCGCTCGCCTCGTCCACGTGGAGGCCGAGCCAGCCCTGCGCCGCCAGCTCGTCCCAGAACGGCGGCATGGTCTCGGTGTCGGCGTCGAGCACCGCGCGGGGCACCGCCGGCGGGCAGTGACGCTTCGCCCAGCCCGCCACCGCCTCGTGGAGCGCGCGGTGCTCATCGCTCGTCCCGATCGGCATGCCGAAACCCTTTCCTGGCCCCTCCCCGGCGCGGCGCCCCGCGGGCAACCTACAGTGCGCGCACCATGTCCGACGCCGACGCCGCGCCGCCGCCCGGGCTTCCCGAGCCTCCCCCGGCGGGCACCTCGGCGCTGCCCGCCGGCACCTACGACGACACCTGCGTGTTCGTCACCGGTGGCGGCACCGGGCTCGGGCTCGCCATCGCATCCGAGTTCGCCCGGCTCGGCGCCGACCTCGTGATCGCCAGCCGCAAGCCCGAACACCTCGCGGCGGCAGAGGCCGCCCTCGGCGCGCTGCCTACGAACGTCGCCACTGCGACCTGCGACATTCGTGACCCCGAGCAGATCAGCGGCGCGTTCGATGCCGCCACCGACGCATTCCGGCTGCCCACAGTGTTGGTCAACAACGCGGCCGCCAACTTCCCGGTCCCGGCCGAGGACATGTCGCCCAACGCGTGGCGGACGGTCGTCGACATCACGCTCAACGGCACGTTCCTCTGCTCCCGTGAGCTGGCTCGACGCCACCTCGCGGCCGGGAGCCCGGCGTCGATTGTGAACGTCGGCGCCAGCTACGCGTGGACCGGCGGCCCCGGCTTCGCCCACTCGGCCGCGGCCAAGGCGGGCGTGAAGAACCTCACCGAGACGCTCGCCGTCGAGTGGGCGCCCTATGGGATCCGGGTCAACGGGCTCGTCCCCGGCTTGTTCCCCCACGACGACATGACCGCCGACATCCAGGGCAACCTGGCCCGCACCCACGACAAGGACGCCACCCAGCCGGCGCTGCGCGTCGGGCGGGTGCGCGAGCTGGGCTGGGCCGCCACGTTCCTCGCCTCGCCCTACGCCGGCTTCGTAACCGGTCACACACTGGTCGTCGACGGTGCGAACTGGCAGCGACGCAGCCTGACCAATCCGCCGGTCGTGACCGTGCGCGACCAGATGGGCCGCGGCCCCTTCCAACCATGACGCTCGACGCGGCAGCCGTCGACACTCACGTCGAGCGCATCGCCGCTGACGGGTACACCATCATCGCCGACGCGATCGAGCCCGCCCTCGCCGACGAGCTGGCCCGCGACCTGGTGCGCCTCGAGGAGGTCTACGGCATCACGCCGGCGAGCAACGGCTTCGAGGGGACGCGCACGGTGCGCGTCTACAACCTGCTCGCACTGGGCCGCGTCTACGAGACCGTGCCCGTGCACCCGCACGTGTTGCCGATCGTCGAACGGGTGCTCGACCCCGGGTGCCTCGTGTCGTCGCTGTCCTCGATCAGCATCGACCCCGGCGAGACCGCCCAGCCGATCCACGCCGACGACCAGCTGATCCCCATCCCCAAGCCCCATCCGCCGACGGTGTGCAACACCATGTGGGCGCTCACCGACTTCGCTGAGGCGAACGGCGCCACCCGGGTCATCCCCGGTTCGCATCGCCGCGACCGCTCTCCTGATTACGGCGCGCCCTACGACAGCCTGCCCGCCGAGATGGTCCGCGGCAGTGTGCTCGTGTGGCACGGCAGCCTCTGGCACGGCGGCGGCGCCAACACCACCGCCGAGCGGCGCGTGGGGATCGCCATGAACTACTGCGCCGGCTACATCCGCCAGCAGGAGAACCAGCAGCTCGGCATCCCGCGCGAGACCGCGGCCGGTTTCGGCACCCGGCTACGGGAGCTCTGCGGCTACGGCATCTACAGAGGGCTCATCGGCCACATCGACCGCCGCAACCCCGCCGAGATGCTCGGTGACCCTCCCACGCCGGGCCCGATGGTCTGGGAAGGGAGTTGACACACCTCCTCGCCGGGCGGCGGGTCAGCGGGCGTCGGCCGCGACCTCCGGCTCGGGTCCGGGTTCGGTGACGGGTCCGATGCCGGCGGCAGCCTCCAGCTCGGCGAGGGCGAGGGGGATCCCATCCGCGATGAAGTCGAGGTCGGGGACGGCCTCGGGACAGCTCAGGAACCCGAAGTCGAGGGAGCCGCAGTAGCTCATCACCGTGATGTTCAGCGCGCCGCCGAAGAGCAGCGGTCCCATCGGGTACATGGCCTGCAATGGCGCCCCCGCCAGATAGAGCGGGAACGGCGGCCCCGGCACGTTCGAGATGATCACGTTGAACACGGGGGGGCTGCGCCAGTCGAGCCCGGCCGCGCTGTACATGCGGGCGGCCAACGAGATCAGCCCCGGCGGCGTCGTATCGGTGAGGCCCATGATCCGCTGCGCCGACAGTGCCTCGCGCATCTCCTTGGCGTTGGCTGTGCTCTGGGCGATCGCAGCGATGCGCTCGGAGGGATCGTCGATGTCGGTGGCGAGCGACGCCCAGAACGTACCGATCTTGTTCCCGACTTCACCCTTGTCGGCGTCGGTGCGCAGCGACACCGGCACCTGCGCCACGAGCGGTTCCGCGGGTAGGTCGTTGATCGACGCGAGGTAGCGGCGCAGCGCGCCCGCACAAGCCGCGAGCACCACGTCGTTGAGCTTCAGGCCGAACGCGTTCTTCACCGCCTTCGCCCGATCGAGCGAGACGCTCGAGGACGAGAACTGGCGGTGTGCGGTGAACTCCCCGTTGAGTGTGGTGCGCGGCGCCTGGAACGGCGCGACCGGCGACTCGGTGCGACGCATGAACCCGATGGTCGTGAACGTCTGGCGGGCAGCCTGCACACCGAAGCGCGCCACCCTCACCGGAGTCAGGATCGCCGTGCTCGCCAGGCCGCGCGCCAGCAGCTCCACGGAGCTGGGCTGGCGCAGGTGGTGCAGCGGCTCGTGCACCTCCAGGCTCTGGGCGCGCGGCTCGCGCTCGAGGTCGAGGGTGATCTCGGCGAGCCCGGCGCCCGACACGCCGTCGACGATGGCGTGGTGCATCTTCGTGAGCACCGCGACCAGTCCGTCCTCGAGGCCCTCGATGAACCACATCTCCCAGAGCGGCTTGTCGCGGTTGAGCTTGTAGCCGGCGAGGCGACCGACGAGCTCACCGAGCTCGGCCCGCCCGCCCGGCGAGGGGATGCCGATGCGGCGGACGTGGTAGTCGATGTCGAAGTCGCGCTCCTCCACCCAACCCGGGCGATCGACACCGAAAGGCACCTCCACGAGGCGCCACCGGAACTGCGGGAGCTGCGGGAGCCGCTCGGCGGTGAGGTCGCGGACGCGCTCGAACGAGAAATCGGGCGCCGAGCGGGGGTCGACGAGCATGAGGGCCGACACGTGCATGTGCCACGTCGGCGTCTCGCCGTAGAGGAACGCGGCGTCTTGGCCACCCATTCGTCGCACGGCGCCTCCTCGGCACTCGACGCTGCTGGTGCGGCAGGCTAGGACTTACGAGCGGTACCCGCACGGGGAACCAACGACCAGGGGGATCGGCGTGACCTACAACCTGTCGGAGCTCTTCGAGCAGATCGTCGACGACGCGCCGGAGCGCACCGCCCTCGTCACCCAGGAGCGGCGCCTCACCTACGCGCAGCTCGACGAACGGGCCACGCGCCTCGCCCACCACCTGCGCGACCAGGGTGTCGGTGCTGGCGACCACGTGGGACTCCACCTGGTCAACGGCACCGAGTACGTGGAGGGGATGCTGGCGGCGTTCAAGCTGCGCGCCGTCCCCATCAACATCAACTACCGCTACGTCGAGCGCGAGCTCGAGTACCTCTACGACAACGCCGACCTCGTCGCGCTGGTGTTCCACCGGCGCTTCGCTCCGCTCGTCGGCACGGTCGCGCCGGGCATCGCCACGCTCACGCACCTCGTGATGGTCGACGACGACAGCGGCGAGCCTGCGCCCCTCGACGCCGTCGACTACGAGGACGCCCTCGCCGCGGCGTCCCCGGCCCGTGACTTCGCCGGTCGCAGCTCCGACGACGTGTACTGCGCCTACACCGGCGGCACGACCGGGATGCCCAAGGGCGTGTTGTGGCGCCACGAGGACATCTTCTTCGCGTCGATGGGCGGGGGCGATCCCACGATGATGGACGGGCCGATCAGCGCGCCCGAGCAGCTCACCGGGCGGATCCCCGAGATCGGCATCGTGCAGCTCGTCACGCCGCCCTTCATGCACGTGAGCGCGCACTGGAGCGCCTTCCACGCGTTCTACGGCGGCGGCAAGGTGGTCGTCCCGACCCCGGGCAGCTTCGACCCGGCGGAGGCGTGGTCCCTGATCGACGCCGAGGGCGTCAACATCATCACGCTCGTCGGTGACGCCATGGTGCGGCCGCTGCTCGAGCACTACGCCGACGATCCCGACCGCTACGAGGGGGCGTCGCTGTTCGCGATCGCGTCAGGAGGTGCGGTCCTGTCGACGAGTTGCAAGAACCTCGCCCAGGAGCTGATCCCCAACATCATCGTCATCGACGGGTACGGATCGTCCGAGACCGGGATCGCGGGGACGCAGGCCCGCCTTCCGGGCGGCGAGCGGACCGAGGGTGGCCGCTTCCAGATGGACGACCGGACGCGCGTCTTCGACGACGACATGGCGCCGGTCGAGCCAGGATCGGGCGTCGTCGGCCAGGTCGCCCGCCGGGGGCGCATCCCGCTCGGCTACCACAAGGATCCGGAGAAGACCGCGGCCACGTTCGTGGAGGTCGACGGCGAGCGTTGGGTGCTCTCGGGCGATCTCGCCACCGTCGACACCGACGGGACGGTCGTGCTGCACGGGCGGGGGTCGGTGAGCATCAACACCGGCGGCGAGAAGGTGCACCCCGAGGAGGTCGAATCGACGGTGATCGGCCACCCCGGAGTGCGCGACGTGGTGGTGGTCGGGGTGCCCGACGAGCGGTGGGGCCAGCGAGTGGTCGCCGTCGTCGAAGCCCGGCCCGGCCACGACGTCACGCTCGACGACATCCAGGCGTTTGCCCGGGAGCAACTGGCTGGCTACAAGCTGCCGCGCGACCTCGTGCTGGTCGACTCGTTGCTGCGCAACCCCAACGGCAAGGCCGACTACGCCTGGGCGCGCGACCAGGCCACGGCGGCATTGGAGCCGGACGCTTCCGAGACCGCCCCGGCTGGGTAACCTCGGCGTCGACTCGGGGGGTCGCAAGCACGGACGGAGGCGCGCATGGCACCGGAGCTGTACCTCGTCGCCAGCATCGTGGGCGGGGTGTTCACACTCCTCGCGTTGACCGCGCCGCGCCGGCCGGCCTTCCTCTCCTTCCCGATGTTCATGGCGGGTTGGGTCGCAGGCGACCTCGCCTTGTTCCACCTCGCGTGGCAGGCCGTTGCCACGATCGTCTTCGTCGCGCTCGGCGCCCTGGACGAGCGCGCCGGGTGGATCGGCCTGGCGATCTCGGCGGTGTCGTGGGTCGGGCTCGTCATGGTGTTCCGACGTCAGCGGATCGCCGAGGACGTACTCGAAGCGGCGTTGATCGCCGGGCTGGGCGACGACTACGAGCAGCACATCGACCCCGACCTCGCAGGTGAGCTGCGCAAGCTCGTGCCGCGCCGCTACTACCTCTCGCCGTTCAGGGTGCGCGACCCGGAGGTCGAGCGCATCACCAGCATCGCGTACGGCGACCACAAGCGTCAGCGCCTCGACGTGTACCGCCGGCGCGACGGCGTGCGGCCGGGCAACGCACCCGTGCTGCTGCAGATCCACGGCGGAGCGTGGGTGGTCGGCGACAAGCGGCAGCAGGCCCAGCCGCTGCTGTGGGCGATGGCAGCCCGGGGCTGGGTGTGCGTCGCTCCCAACTACCGGCTGAGCCCGAAAGCGACGTTCCCCGATCATCTCGTCGACGTGAAGCGCGCCCTCGCCTGGGTGCGCGAGCACGCGGCCGAGCACGGCGCCGACCCCGACTTCGTCGTGGTCACCGGCGGGTCGGCGGGCGGGCACCTCGCCGCGCTCCTCGCCCTCACCCCCAACGACACGCGCTTCCAGCCGGGTTTCGAGAACGTCAACACGTCGGTGGCGGGCTGCATGCCGATGTACGGCGTCTACGACTTCCTCGACCGTCACGGCGTACGGGGCAAGGCGGCGATGAAACCCTTTCTCGAGCGGCTGGTGATGAAGTGCTCGCCGGTCGACGAGCGGGACCAGTGGGAGGCGGCTTCGCCCATCAGCCATGTGGGCCCGCACGCGCCGCCATTCTTCGTGGTGCACGGCAGCCACGATTCGCTCGTGTGGATCGAGGACACCCGCCACTTCGTCACCGCGCTACGCGAGGCGTCGCGCGAACCCGTCGTCGACGTCGAGTTGCCCCACGCCCAGCACGCCTTCGACATCATGGCCAACGTGCGCAGCGCCATGATGACTGCGGCGGCGGTGCGCTGGCTCGAGTGGGCCCGCTCCCGTCACCACCGCAGCGCCGCGACCAACGTGCGGCCCGCCCCCCAGCCGGAGGCGGTGGCATGACCCCTGTCACGCCCGCCACCTCCGCTGCCGAGCCGTCCCTGACCCAGTTCGAGGATCTGGAGATCAGCAACACCGACCGGGCGCGCGTGGTTCTGCGCGCCGCTGCCCGCACCGCCGGGTACCTCTCGCCGCGCGGCGCGGCGCGTCGCCACCGTCAGCTGGCGGAAGCGGGTGTGGCCGAGCCGCCGAGCGCCCGGGAGATCGCCGGGCACGTCGCCCTGGACGAGGTGGCCATGGCGGTGTTCCAGCTCGCCAAGAGCGCCCCGTCGGCCGTCCGCTGGTCGACGATCGCCGCCGAGGTCGAGCAGGCGTCGGAACGCTGGGAGCGGGAGGGTTGGCTCGACGACCCCGCCTCGTACCACGGCGCGCCGCCCCCGCCGATCGCCGACCATCGCCACCGGCGGGTCCGGGTCGGGCGCCGCACGGTGGAGGGGCTGTCGTTCCTGTCGGGGTGGGCGCCCCACCCCGGCGAGCCCGGTCGCGACCGGTGGCTCGGGTACCGGCCCAACCACGTCGCCCGCGTCTACGTGCTGCGGCACTCCGGGCCACCCCGACCTTGGATCGTCTGCGTACACGGCGCGCAGATGGGCCGCCCGACGATCGACACGCGCGTGTTCGGCGTCGAGCACCTCTACCGCGACCTCGGGCTCAACGTGGCGCTGCCCGTTCTGCCGTTGCACGGTCGGCGCCGACCGCCTCCCGAGATGGATGCGATGTTCCCGACCGTCGACCTGCTCGACAACGTGCACGGGCTCGCACAGGGCGCGTGGGACGTGCGCCGGGTGCTGGCATGGGTGCGGGCCCAGGGCGCGCCGGGCGTGGCCGTGCTCGGAGTGTCGCTGGGCGGCAACGTGACCGCGCTGGTGGCGGGGCTCGAGCCCGCGCTCGACTGCGTGATCGCCGGGGTACCGGTGAGCGACTTCCCGTCTCTGTTCCGACGCTCGACGCCCCCCCGCTACCGCGGTCGACCCGAGTTCGCGCTGATGGGTGAGCCGGCGCAGCGTTTGCACCGCGTGGTGTCGCCCTTGGCGTTGTGGCCGGCCACGCCCCGGTCGCGGCGGTTTCTCTTCGCTGGCGCCGCCGACCGGCTCATCGACCCGGTTGGGCAAGTGCTGCCGTTGTCACGCCACTGGGGCAGCCCGGTGACGCACTGGTTCCCCGGCGGGCACGTCGGGCACCTGCGCCGGGCCGACATCGCCGGCTTCGTCGACGACGCCCTGCGCGCCTGCGACCTCGCCTAGATTCTGGCCTCGCTCGCTGCGGGCCGGGATACCCGGCCCGCGGGCGCTCGCTCCATCTCTCTGGTCGGCTCGCCTCGGCGGCCGGGATACCCGGCCGCCGCCCGTGCGGGCCGGCTCGCCTCCTGCTCCGCTCGCTGACGCTCGCTCCGCGCGCACAGGCGACCCGTGAGGGACGTTGGGTCACTAGCCTTCGGAAATAAGGCTCTCCTAGCGGATCCGTGGGTGGCTGAGTAGTCAATCCGCGGCGGCACCCCGTCTCGTTCCTACGTTTCTGAGCTGTGTGACGGCTGAGAGACGGAGGAGGAGACGGGGTGCTTGGTGTCAAGGTATGGCGTCGGCTGCTGGGCGTGTGCGATGGGACCGTCGTCGAGCGGGTCGAGTTCGACGAGGAGGGTGACGCGGTAGTCGCCTACGTGCGACCGAGGCGGGCGAAGGAGCGGCGGTGCGGGCGGTGCGGGCGGCGAGCCCCGGGCTACGACCACGGCGAGGGCCGCCGCCGGTGGCGAGCGCTTGATCTCGGGGAGGTCCGCTCGTTCCTGGAGGCCGACGCGCCTCGGGTGAACTGCCCCGAGCACGGTCCGACGGTGATGCAGGTGCCGTGGGCCCGTCACGGCGCCGGCCACACCCGGGCCTTCGACGACACCGTCGCCTGGCTGGCCGTGCACACCTCCAAGACCGCCATCGTCGAACTGCTGCGCGCCGGGTGGGCCAGGGTGGGGGCGATCGTGGCCCGCGTCGTGGACGAGGCCAGAGCGGCAGTCGACCCCTTCGAGGGGCTGCGCCGGGTGGGGATCGACGAGATCTCCTACAAGCGAGGCCACCGCTACCTGACCATCGTCGTCGACCACGACACCGGCCGGCTCGTGTGGGCCGCCAAGGGACACGACAAAGCCACCTCGCCGAGCTCGAAGAAGAGGAGCAAAGCCTGGACCGGCTGCGGCGTTGGCATCGGGAGCTCTCGTTGCGCGACACCTTGAGCGCGCCGTCAGCCGGCCAGGCCGCCGTCGCGCTCAAGGAGAGCACCGAACGGCTTGAGGGCTATGCCGAGCAGGTCTACCGGGCGCTTGGCCAATGAAACCTTGCACTCGGTGCGGGACGGGCATCGGGCCACAACTCGAGGGCGGCGCCAGGCTGCGTCACAGATCGGGCAGCCGGACTCGCGGCAGAGAAATCACGAAGGTCGCCCCGGCCGCTGAGTCTTCGAGGCCGACCGTTCCACCGTGAGCGGCGGCGATGTCGCGGGTGATCGCCAGCCCGAGCCCCCTACCACCGTCGTGTCGAGATCGGGATTCGTCGGCTCGGGCGAAGCGCTGGAAGATCCGCTCCCGGTCCGCCGCGGCCACGCCCGGTCCGTCGTCGCTGACGATGATCCGGATCTCGGAGTTGTTCTCGTCCACGCTGACCGTGACCATCTCGGCGGCGTGGCGTTCGGCGTTGTCGAGGAGGTTGCGGATCGCTCGCCCGAGCGAGGCGGCGTCGCCGGTCGTCTGTGCTGCTCTGACGCCGCGCGCGTCGATGGTGACCTTGCCGCGGGTTCGGAGCCGGCGGACCTCGGTGAGGACGAACTCGTCGAGGTCGAGCACGTCGTGTCGTGATGGCGTCGAGGGTTCGTCGAGGGCGGCGAGGGTGAGGAGGTCGTCGACGAGGCGCTGCATGTGCAGCGTCTCGTCGAGCACATCGCGTTCGGTGGTCTGCCAATCGGCGCGGTCGGGGTGAGCGAGATCAACTTCGAGCTGGGAGCGGATCCCGGCGAGCGGGCTGCGGAGCTCGTGGGAGGCGTCGGCCAGGAAGCGGCGGTTGCGAGCAGCGGCGTCCTCGAGACGGGCGAGCATGTGGTTCATCGTGGCCGCGAGCCGGCCGATCTCGTCACCGCCGGGAGGTTGGAGGACGCGCAGGTGAAGCTCGCTCTCGTTGATGCTGTCGACCTCGGCACGGATCTGCTCGACCGGGCTCAAGGCTCGCCCCACCGCGACCCATGTGAGCGCGATGACGACAGCGAGCAGCGCCGGGGCGCCGAGCGCGAGGGCGAGCAGCAAGTCGTCGACGGCGTCATCGACAGGTTCGAGGCTGCCGCCGACATAGACGGTGAACTCCGATGCGCCTCTCCCGGCGGTCTCGGCGACGACGCGGAACGGGTCATCGCCGATCGGGAGGTCGCGGAGCGTGCGTGCTGCGGTGCGGGAACCTCCAGGGTTGAAGGTGGTGACGGCGGGTTCGCCCTCGATGTTGGGGCTGGAGCGCACCACTGTTCCCGTCGCGTCGACGATCTGGACGAACGAGGCGTCCTCGAAGGAGATGGCGATGGATGAGGGAAGTGATCCGCCTTCGAGGGCCGCCACGAGGTCGTCGGCGCGGAGGCGGATCGTGGTCTCGATGTCGTCGGCGAGCGAGGCCCGTTGGCGGGTGAGGAGGAACGTCGACGCAGCAGCGAGCGCGATCGCAAAGACGGCGGCGACGCCAAAGATGATCCGCACCCGGACGGTCATCCCCCGGCGTCGCATCGCTTGTCAGCCGATCCGGCCGTTGAGACGGTAGCCGGCGCCGCGGATCGTCTCGATGCTGGTGGCACCGAAGGGGTCGCCGATCTTGCGTCGGATGCGACGGACGTAGACCTCGACGTTGTTGGGGTCGCCTTCGAACTCGAAGTCCCAGACGGCGCCGAGGATGTCGGTCTTGGTGACGACCTCGTCGGCTCGGCGGACGAGGAACTCGAGGACCGCGAACTCGCGGGCGGTGAGCCGGATCTCGGTGGTTCCTTTCCAGACGCGCCGGCCGGCGGGGTCGAGCCGAAGGCCGGCGGCGGTGAGCTCGACGGGTCGTTCGCGGGCGCCCCTCCGGAGCAGCGAGCGGAGGCGGGCGACGAGCACGACGTAGGAAAACGGCTTGGACAAGAAGTCATCGGCACCGGTGTCGAGCGCCTCAGCTTCGTCGTACTCGCCGGTCTTGGCGGTGAGCATGAGGATCGGGGTCCAGTTGCCCTCGTCGCGCAGGGCAGCACACACCTGGTAGCCGTTGACGCCCTGCAGCATCACGTCCAAGACGATGGCGTCATACGGCTGCTCGCGCGCCATCCACAGGCCGTCGTCACCGTTGAAGACGGCGTCGACCGCGAACCCCTCGGCTTCCAGCCCACGTTTGATCGCCGTCGCTACCCGCTTCTCGTCTTCGATGACCAGCACACGCCCCACGGTCGCTCCTCGGGCTCCTCGCGTGGAGCACCCTCAGCGTCGCGTACCGAACCTGGACGTTCGCTGAACGGTTTCCGTCACGGCGTTCAGGGTTGTTCAGCGTGGGTCCAGTGCGGGCGGCGCAAGGTGGCCTCAGACCAACCACAACCGGAGAGGAACACCCCATGTCCGAAGCACCCACCAAGTTCACCAGGCGGCACAAGCTGCTGCTGGCGTCGCTGGCGACGGTCTCGCTGTCGCTTGGCGCCGCCGGCATCGTGTCCGCCGCCAACGACCCGGCCGAGGCCGACACCGAGGGAACCGAGGCCGAGGAGTCGGAGAGCTCTGACGCCGCGGAGGAGGTCGACGGTGTCGACTGCGAGAACGGGATCGACGCCGCCACCGGCGCCGAGTGCGACGGCGGACCTGCCGCCAACCCACAGGACGGGGCCGACGACGCCACCGAGGCCGCGAACGAGTAGACCTCGACAGCGTTGACGAGGGGCGTGCCTTCCGCCCGGCGCGCCCCTCGTCCGCGTCACGGCGCGGGTGCCGGCGAGGTCGCGTCGCAGCCGGCGGCACAGCTCGAGGCCGTCCATGTCAGGGAGCCCGAGGTCGAGCAGGATGAGATCGACCTCCGGCGACGCGTGCCGCAAGGCATCGGCTGCGTCGCGACACCACGTCGCCGTGTAGCCCTCACCGGTCACGGCCCGAAGGAGCCCACCGCCGATGCCCTCGTCGTCCTCGACGATCAGGATCGACGGCGAGTCCGCTGATCTCACGTGCAGAGCGTAAGAACCGCGAGCAGCACAAGCAGGCCGCGCACGGCGCCAGACGCAGCCGACCGGCGGCTACTCGCCGGGGTTCTCCGCGCCACCGGCATCGTTGTGGACCGTCGGACCTTCCCTGCCGCTCAGCCCGATGAACGACCCACGGAAGGGCGAGGAGAGCCGGAAATAACGGGTACGAGTGACCCAACCGGGGCACGACGCCACCTGACCCTCCCGGCGTTGGGTCACTCGCCTTCGGAAAACAGGGTACGAGTGACCCAACCGGGGGAGAACGGCCGAGGCGAGCCGGCCAGAGGTCAGGACGTTTGCAACGGCTCGGTCTCCGAGTCGGGCCCTACGTCGCCGTCGGGCTGGGCGCGGCGGGTGCGGCGGGTGCGGAGGCGCCAGGCGGCCGCGGCGGCGCCGAGCAGCGCCGCGCCGCCCGCGCCGATGCCGAGCGGGAGGACGCCGCCCAGCCCGTCGTCGTCGTCGGCGTGACCAGATGAGCGCTGGCGCGGCGACGCCATGGTGTCGCGGAGCGGTCGGTCGGACTGGCGGAACGGGCCCCGCACCTCGAACGTCGTCCCGTGGGTCCACGAGCTCACGTACAGGCGCGTGCCATCCGGCGAGTACGCCGGGCCCGCGAGCTCGATCGGCGGGGGGAGCACCAGGCGCAGGAACGGCACGACGTCACCCTCCCGGCTGATGAGCACCAGCTCGCCGTCGCCGCCGTCCTCAGCGACCATCACGTCACGGCCACGCGTCACCACCACGTTGTCGACGCCCCGGAGTGGTGCCAGCACCCGCTCCTCCGGGTCGTACACGACCTCCAGGCGGCTACGCCCGACATCGAGCGCCCACACCCGATCGTCGCCCTTGGTAGTGAACACGACGGTGTCCCGCTCGTACCAGATCCCCTCACCCCCGTTGAACCGCGTGCTCTCCTCCACCTGCTGGCGCGTCGGGGTCTCCTCGCCCGCCGGGTCGGCAACCCCGCGCCAGTCGACAGTTTGGTCGGCGGCCACCACTGCGACCTCGAGACGCCCCGAGGTGAGGCTCGGGTAACGCTCGGGTGTGAAGCGGTACAAGCACCCGTCGGACTCGTCCTCGG
>Ga0136613_10000272_pt1 | contig 22736 bp, 19 predicted proteins | sample AntDrymUQ2722106_2_FD_106649 | JGI IMG/M metagenome (GOLD analysis project Ga0136613, IMG submission 106649) | Polar desert sand microbial communities from Dry Valleys, Antarctica - metaG UQ272 (21.06) | ecosystem: Environmental > Terrestrial > Soil > Desert | place: Antarctica: Dry Valley... | reverse complement strand
TCGACTGCCTCATCCAGCAGATCGCCGAACAGGCGCCTGGCGCCACGCGCTCACCGGCCTGATTGCCGATTCAGCACGGCGTCGTCATCGTCGCTGTCGTGCCGCTACTCCCAGGTAAAGGAGACCTTTCCACCGTCTGCGGCGTCGGCGAGCCGGTACGCCTCCTCGGCATCCGCGATGCGGAACCGATCGGTCACCATCTCCTCCGGCCGCAGCCGCCAGCGGACCAGCAGCTCGACGAGGTCCTCCATCTGGCCGATGCTGCACACCCACGACCCCACGACGGTGAGCTGCGGATGGATGAGCACGGGGCTGGCGTCGAAGGCAACGGTGCTCCCCTCGCCGACGAAGGCGACGCGCCCCCAGGGGCGGGCGGCCCGCAGGCAGGCGAGCCGCGCGTCGCCGTTGCCGGAGCAGTCGATCGAGACCTCGAAGCCCTGCCCGCCGCTCCGCTCCAGCAGCGCCTCCTCCAGCTGGTCCGGGGCGGCGTCGATGACCTCGATCCCGAGCCGGCGCGCGACCTCTCGGCGGCCGGGGGAGGGCTCCACGCCGACGACCTCGGCGCCGAAGCCACGCGCGAGCATCGCGGCACCAATCCCGACCGGGCCGAGGCCCGTGATCAGCACCCGATCCGCGCCGCTGATGCCGACGCGCAGACACGCGGCGTAGGCCGTTCCCAGGCCACACGCCACGATTGATCCATCCATGTAGCTCAGCTCGTCCGGCAGTGCGACCAGCGTGCGCTCCTCGGCGAGGAGGAACTCCGCGTGGCCGCCGTCGCGTTGCCAGCCATAGGCCGCGCGGGTCGGGCCTGTGCACGAGATCATCCATCCTGTCCGGCAGTCGTGGCAGAGCCCGCAGCCGGCGATGTGGTACAGCACGACGCGGTCGCCCACGCGGAATCGACTGACGCCGGGGCCGACCGCCTCGATCACGCCCGACGGCTCGTGGCCCGCGATGACGCCCCGATATGCCTCCGGACCTGTCCCCTGCTCGGTCGGCCGATAGATGGCTCGGAGGTCGCTGCCGCAGATCGAGGACGCCCTCATTCGCACGAGGGCCTGTCCCGGGCCGGGCGCCGGCACCTCGACCTCCCGGATCTCCACCCGGCGGTCTCCGGGCAGATAGACGCCGGACATCGTGCTCATCCACCCGATACTAGCCGAGGCTCGAGATCAGGCTCCATCCGACCGACGGTGGCGGCCGCCGTCCGGCACAATCGGAGCATGCAGGCGAACGGCGACGCCCTACGGCGCGAGTTGCGCATCGAGCGCATCGTGCGCGAGGACGGCCGGGCGCTGCTCCTCTTCAGCTGGCCGGCTCGGCCAGAGGAGCCGGCCCCGGCCGCGCGGGCCGATGAACCGATCCTCGAGCCATGGTCGCCAGAGGCGGGACCGCCGGATGTCTGAGCTACGGTGGAATGCCCTCCTCAGCGAGTGGACGATCACGGCCACCCATCGACAGGATCGGACGTTCCTTCCGCCGCGCGACTTCTGTCCCCTGTGTCCCACGAGGCCGGGAGGGGCGCCCACCGAGATTCCGCGCGACAACTTCGAGATCGCGGTCTTCGAGAACCGGTTTCCTTCCCTCCAGCGCATGCCGCCGGGGCCCGCCGTGGAGGGCACGGACCTGTCGCCCGTCATGCCGGCGATCGGCGCCTGCGAGGTCATCGTGTACAGCCCGCAGCACGACACCACGCTGGGCGGCGCATCGCTGGAGCAGATCGAGCGCCTCATCACGGTGTGGGCGCATCGCACGCTCGAGCTCGGGGCGCGGGAGGAGATCGACTACGTCTTCATCTTCGAGAACAGGGGAGAGGCGATCGGCGTGACGCTGCACCACCCGCACGGTCAGGTGTACGCCTATCCGCACCTGCCGCCGATCGCGGCGCGCGAAGCGGCCGCGGAGCGCGAGCACCGGGAACGCCACGCGTCCTGCCTCCTGTGTGACCTGGCCGTGGACGAGCGCAGGGACGGCCGTCGCACGGTGATCGAGACGCCCGGCTGGCGGGGCGGGGTACCGTTCGCCGCCCGCTGGCCGTTCGAGGTCCATCTTGCGCCGACCCGGCACGTCGGCTGGCTGCACGAGCTTGACCCCGACGAACGGTCCGGCCTCGCGCTCGGCCTCAAGACGTTGCTCCTCAAGTACGACGCGCTCTTTGGCTTCCCGCTGCCCTACATCATGGCGATCCACCAGCGTCCGACCGATGGCGCCGATCACGACGACCATCTCCACATCGAGTTCTATCCGCCAAACCGATCGGCGACCAAGCTGAAGTATCTCGCCGGGTCCGAAGCGGGCGCGGGTGCCTTCATCAATGACACGCTGCCCGAGGAGACGGCAACGCTGCTGCGCGACGTGGGTCCCACGACGGACGAGCTGGCCGGCTGACCGTGGAGATCGCCACCGTGCGCGGACGCCTGCGAGCGGCGTTCCCGAAAGTCGACCATCGAGCCATGCGTCTCGTGCGCGCACCGGGCCGGGTCAACCTCATCGGCGAGCATACCGACTACAACGACGGCTTCGTCCTGCCCGCCGCGATCGGCCTGGAGGTCTGGATCGGCTTTGTGCGGACCGACGATCGCCGCATCGAGATGGTCCTCGGTGATGGATCCCGCGACGGGTTCGACCTGGACGGTGTCATGACGGCGCGGGGCGGCTGGATCCACCGGATTGCGGGCATGGCATGGGCCCTGGCCGAGCAGGATCTGGAGCCTCGGGGGCTTCGCGGCGTCCTGCTCAGCGAGATTCCGATCGGTGCCGGCCTGTCGAGCTCCGCCGCGGTCGAGGTGGCCACCGCCTGGGCGCTCCTCGACGACCGGCCGCTGGAGCCGATGGCGATCGCGCGGGCCGCCCAGCGCGCGGAGAACGGCTTCGTCGGCGTGCAGAGCGGGATCATGGATCCCTTTGCCAGCGCCTTCGGGCGGCGGGACTCCGCGCTGCTGGTCGATTGCCGTTCGCTCGAGTACCGGCCGGTCCCGCTCCCGGTCGATCGCTACGCCATCGTGGCGTGCGACACCCGCGCTCCGCATCGGCTCGAGAGCTCCGAGTACAACGCTCGCCGCGCGCAGTGCGAGACGGTCGTGGCGATCGTGGCCGAATCGCAGCCGGAGGTGCGTTCGCTGCGCGACGTGACACTCGAGATGCTTGCCGAGGTCGACGACCTGGATCCGGTGCTGCGGCGTCGCGCCGACCACGTCGTTCGCGAGAACGAGCGGGTCATGCGAGCGGTCGACGTACTCGAGGGTGGTCAGCCGGAGGCACTGGGCGGCCTCTTCGCGGAGAGCCACGCGTCGCTCAGGGAGCTGTACGAGGTCTCTTCGCCCGAGCTGGATCTCCTCGTGGAGATCGCCGTGTCGACGCCCGGCGTGCTCGGCGCGAGGATGACCGGCGCCGGCTTCGGCGGATGCACCGTCAACCTTGTCGAGCACGCCTCGATGGGTCGCTTCCGCTCCTCCGTCGAGCGAAGGTACGAGGCCGGCACCGGCAGGCCGCCGGGCATCTACGTCGTCGATGCCGTCGCGGGCGCGGGCGAGGTGTCCGTGTGAAGGGCTCGGCCCGTGCGGACGTGGTGGGCCGCCGCCTGGAGACGGTGCGCGCGCTCATGCGCTCGAGACGGGCGCAGGGCGTCCTGCTCTCGACCAGGCGCAACTTCGCGTGGCTGACGCTGGGCGGCCTGAACCACGTCCTGCTCAGTACCGAGCATGGCGCCGTGCCGGTCCTTGTCACCGAGCATGAGGCCGTGGCCATCGCGCCGGCGAACGAGGCACCGCGGGTCGCCGACGAGGAGCTGGCCGGCCTCCCGATCAGCGTCAGGGTGGTGCCGTGGCACGACGAGCGCGCAGCGGAGCGGGTGGCCGACGACACGGCGAGCGGCCGCGTCCTGTCGGATGCGGATCTCGAGATCGAGCTTGTGCCGCACCGAAGCCGGCTCGAGGAGATCGAATGGCAGCGCCTCATGGAGCTGGGACGCTTCGCGACCGCGGCGGTCGAGAGTGGCCTCGCGGCCGTGGCGCCCGGGGACCGGGAATCTGACGCCGTTGCGGTGATGGTGGCTGCGGTCGCGCGCGACGGCGCGCGGGCGCCGGTCGTGCTCGCGGCCGCTGACGAGCGGATCGACCGCTACCGGCATCCTTTGCCGGCCGGCGCCGAGGTACGACGACGGCTGATGCTCGTCCTGGTCGTGGAGCGATGGGGACTTCACGCCGCCGTGACCCGCATCCGCGAGCTCGAGCCGCCGAACGGGGAGCTGCAGCGCCGAATCGAGGCCTCGGCCATCGTGCTCGACGCCATGCACGGCGCCACTCGCCCGGGGGCGACGCTCGGCGACGTGCTCGCCGCGGCGCAGGACGCCTACCGTGCCACCGGGTACGGCGCCGAGTGGGAGCTGCACCACCAGGGCGGCAGCATCGGCTACCAGGGGCGTGAGCGGATCGCCACCCCGGGCGACCCGACTCCCATCGAGTCCGGCATGGCGTTCGCCTGGAATCCGTCGATCACCGGCACCAAGGCGGAGGAGACCGCGGTTCTCCTGCCCGACGGCGGGCTGCACATTGTGACAGCCGCGTCGTGAGGCCCGGCCGAACCGATCTGGTCGTCAGGGCCCGTGCGCGGTAGGCTCGACAAAACGCCGCTCGGGGACCCAAACCATCATGTCGTCCATCACGCTGGCAGCGAGTGACCGGGAGATCGCATCCGACGTAGAGACCCTGCAGCGGGATGGGAGCGTCGCGCGCAAGGGCGCCTTCGAACGCGATTGGGTGGAACGTGTCCGCGAGGACATGATGACCGCGTTCTGGGCGGCGATTCAGCGCCCGGGTGGCACCATCGGCCGCGGTCCGCGGCGCTGGTACGTCGAGATGCACCCGGAGGAGATGAGCGGCTTCGTCGACCTTGTCAGCCATCCGTGGGTGGTCGCCATGTCGACCGCCGTGCTCGGCCGGGACTACCGCATCGTCGAGGTCGGGTTCGACGTTCCATTCCAGGGCGCCAAGAACCAGCCGTGGCACCGTGACTTCGCATCACCGCCCGAAACGTATCGCGACCACCGCATCACGTCGCTCGCGTTCAACCTGACCGGCGTCGACGTGACCGAGGAGATGGGTCCATTCGAGATCGCCATCGGGACACAGTGGGATGACGGTCGAGGCTGGAAGCACGAGATGTTCCCATCCAGGGAGCTCTGGAGCCGATTCGCGGAGCGGGGGGTCCGCAAGTATCCCCGGATGGGCGACATCAGCTGCCGAACGGCGTTGACGATGCACCGAGGGACGGCGCACGGCTCCCCGGTGGCGCGCCCGGTCCTGATCCTGGGCGTGGTGCGCGGCGACGGGGCCAATCCCGACGAGCACGACCTGGCGTTGACGCGGGACTTCCACGACGGGTTGCCCACCGATGTCCGCGACCGCCTCCTGTGCCGCGTCGTGGACGAGCTGACCCCGATCAGCCAGCGGCACGACATCGAAGGCCTGGTGATGGGGGAGGACTGAGCAGCGTCCACCGCGGGCACGATCAGCGCGACAGGCGAGCTGTCCGGTAGGCGTTGCGGCTCACCGACGTGTTGCTGGCGGCGCCGCGGGCAAGCCGGTTGGGCCGACCGTGCCTGGGCCTGGGGATGATCGGGGCCTTCGCTGCGACGACTAGCCCTGCGAGCTCCCAGCCACTCCGGCCAGGGCACACGGCGCCTGATTGCTGCTCGCCAGGTTCGACGGCGCGGTGCAGCGGTCGTGCTCAGGTCCTTGCGCGGCTGGCGGGCCGGTCTATGGTGGAATCGCCGGAGCGATCCTTCTCGGCAGTGACATCGACACAGCCCTGCTCGCCGGTGACAGCAATGACGTCCGATTGAGGTCTACACGCGGACTGGACGTGCTAAGCGGCTGGTCAGTGGCGTGCCAATACCGAGCGCAGGACTTGAAGCGAACTCACGCCCTTACCCTCCACCGTGGGCTGCGAGCGTTGGCGTTGTCCGAGCGAGCCGGGATCATTCTCGATCGGGACGGGGCACGCTCGCAGGGAAGCGACGGGGTGGTCGCGTTGGATGGGCCGCACGTCACGCACTATCAACCAGCCAGCACCATCCCCTTCGCGAGCCGACGCGGGACTCACACCCCGTTAGCCTAGGGTCGCGCCGGCAGCTCTGCCCCTAGAAGCTCCAGGAGACGGCCATATACGTAAATGCCGCGATCACCATGCTCGGCACCGTGCAGAGGGGAACCAAGAGGATCCACCAGCTGCGTCTGGAACAGAGGGCAACGGAGAGGGCCACCGCAGCAACGGCGGTGATCAATCCGAGCAGAGGGATCAACAGCCTGTAGAGCGATGGACTGCTGCCGGATTCGAGGGTAGAGATGCCCGTGATGATGCCGCCGACGGCGACGAGCGCGACGATCGCGTGAAGGAATATCACGAGCCCAGCAGGGACGGCGTACGCGAACTCGCGAGCCGTCTCCGTGCCGGTCGGTCCTTCGCCGGGGCCTGTCATGCGACGACCTTACGACTAGGCGTCTATCCCTCGCTCCACCCATCACCATATCGCGATGGTCGCCCCGGCGGATCTGCCGAAGGAGGGCACTGGCCACAATCTCCGCCATGGCGGTCGGGACCCTGGTCGCATCCGGCCAGCTCTGGTTTCCCATCTGTTCGGCGGCATCGCCCGTGGCTGGTAGTTGCACAGAGCTGGACAGCCGTAAGATGCCGCCGTGAAGCGCACTCCCGGGGCTATTCTGGCCATCGTCCTCGGCCTTGCGGGCTGCCAGCTCGCCGGCGCGCCACTCGGCCAGGAGGCACCCGAGGCCTGTTTCCCGGTCGGCACGGCGCTCTCCTTCGCTGGCCGCTCGACGACGGCCGCGCTGGGCGTCCAGGAGGTGGTGGGGGACCCGCTGAGCGACGATCCGGCCGATATCTACATCACCCGCGACAAGTTCGACCAGGGTGACCTGCACGGGCGGCTCGTCTGCGCCATCTATGTCGACCAAGGCGGCTTCGTCGAAATCACCGTCCATCCTGCGGACGGCGGCAGGTTCTCGGAGGAGCCCGTGGCGTCTGCGACAGCCCCGCCGCATGGGATCTCCAGACAGGAGGCGATGGAGATCGCTCGCGAGGCATTGCCGGCCGAGGAGTGGGAAGAGTTATTCGCTAACGCAGGCCCGGTCGGGCAGTACAACCAGTGGGGGGGATTCGAATGGGCCGCCGACCTCCCCGCGGACCTGTGGGTGTGGACGGTGTCCGTCAGCCGGGGCGGCGGAGCCGTGGAAGTCGTGATCGACTTCGTCGACGGGCGGGTCTATGGCGTGGCCAAATTCATCTACTAGGGAGAAACTTTAGGACACGCGAGGCGGAAGGCATCGCCGCCGATCCGGATTCGGCGCCCGTGACCAATGGCGCGGCCCCCGACGACCTGGAGGCAGTGGGCGCCATGTGACCCATCGGGCGACGGGTCAGCCCCCAGGCCCGTCGCCCGAGCCGCAACCCGAGGATCGGCAATGGAGCCGCCGGAGCCGCCATACCCGCCCGACTGGTCGCGACGGTCGGATCGGTGAGTAGACCGGCGGCTCCGCTGTGCGACACTCAACCCGTCACGAGAACCGTCCACCATCGGCCTCGTGAAACGGTCGGATAAGTCGGAGCGAAACGCTCGACGCCCCACGCTCCCTGCGACACGCGAGCTGTCCGGTAAGCGGTTGATAACGGCGGGGTGAATCGGTCCTCCGCTACCATCGACGCCGTGCCAGCCGTCGTCCCGTCGCCAGATCAGCTGCCCTTCTTCGAGGAGCTCGCGGCCACTCGGCCGGCCCGCCGATCGCACCTGCGCATCCAACCGCCGCTCCTGGCCGACCTGACGACGCGGCAGCGCAGGGCGGTGACGCATGACGCGGGACCGCTCCTCATCGTCGCCGGCGCCGGGACCGGCAAGACGACCGTCATCACGCGCCGCATCGCCTGGCTGATCGCCGAGAAGCGAGCGATGCCGTCCGAGATCCTGGCGCTCACCTTCACCGATCGTGCGGCACTCGAGATGGTGGAACGGGTCGACCGGCTGGTGCCGTACGGGCAGACCGATGCGGCGATCAGCACCTTCCACGCCTTCGGTGACCGGCTCCTGCGCGAGCATGCCCTCGAGGCCGGTCTGTCCGATCGATCGACGGTGCTCTCCCGTGCCGAGCAGATCATCCTGCTGCGCGAGCACCTGTTCGAGCTGCCCCTGGACCGTCACCGGCCGCTCGGCGATCCGACTCGGTTCCTCTCTGCCCTTGTGACCCTGATCGGGCGCCTGCGGGACGAGGACATCAGCCCCGCCACGTACCTCGCCGCTGCGACGGAGCTGAGCCGACGCGCCGCCGATGCCCCGAATGACCAATCGCTCGCCGATGAGGCCTCCCGCCATGCCGAGCTGGCGGCTGCCTACGAGGCCTATGAGCGCCTGATGCGCACGACCGATCGCCTCGACTTCGGGGACCAGGTCGGCCTGGCGCTGCGGCTTCTCCGCGACCATCCCGGCGTGCTGGAGGAGGAGCGGTCCCGCTATCGCCACATCCTGGTCGACGAATTCCAGGACACCAACCACGCGCAGTGGGAGATCGTCCGGCTGCTCGCCAAGCCGCACGGCAACGTCACCGTGGTCGGGGATGACGACCAGAGCATCTACCGCTTCCGCGGGGCGGCGCTGGGCAACATCCTCGGCTTCCGGGACGCGTATCCGAAGGCGACGAGCGTGGTGCTGGTCGACAACTATCGGAGCCGGCAGCCGATCCTCGACGCGGCGCATCGGCTCATCAAGCACAACGACCCCGAGCGGCTCGAGGCACGCGAAGGGCTCGACAAGCGGCTGAAGGCGCGGCTCCGCTTCGCGCGCCCCGAGCCGGCGGGGGGGCCGATCGAGCTGCTCACCTTCGCCACCGGTTCTGACGAGGCCGACGCGGTGTCGGACCGGATCGGTGCCTCGATCCGCGCCGGCCGCCGGGCCGGCGAGCACGCCATTCTGGTCCGCGGCAACCGCGATGCCGATCCGTACCTGCGCTCGCTGAACATGGCGCGCATCCCGTGGCGGTTCAGTGGCACCGCCGGGCTCTATCGCCAGCCGGAGGTCCGCGTTCTCATCAGCTTCCTGCGCGCGGTGAACGACCCGGACGACTCGGTCAGCCTCTATGACCTCGCGACGAGCGAGATCTTCGGCCTGTCGGCCGCCGACGTGACCCTGGCCCTGACCAACGCGCGGCGACGACGCAGCAGCCTGGCCGTCGCGCTGGCCGATGCGGTTGCCGATCCGGAGCGGTCACCATTCGGGCTGCGAGCGATCGAGGTCGTTCAGCGGCTGCTGAGCAGCCTCGAGGCGCATCGGTCGATGAGCACCGAAAGGAGCAGCGGCGAGCTGCTCTACCACTTCATCTCGGCCAGCGGCTGGCTGGCACGCCTCGCGCACGAAGGGCGCGAGACCGGCGAGGAACGGCTGGCCAACGTCGCGCGCTTCTTCGAGATCGTGAGACGGCAGGGGAGCCTGCTGCGGGATGACCGGCTCCCGTTCCTGGTCGCCCAGCTGGACACCCTGATCGAGACCGGGGACGATCCCTCGACGGCCGACGTCGACCCCGATGAGGGCGACGCCGTCAACGTTCTCACCTACCACAAGGCCAAGGGTCTCGAGTTCGCAGTCGTCTTCATGGTGGGGCTGGTCGACGATCGCTTCCCCGGACGCGATCGGCGCGATGCGCTCGAGCTGCCCGACGCGCTCGTCACTCCGCCGGCCCCCGATACCGACCAGCATGTGGCCGAGGAGCGCCGCCTCTTCTACGTCGGCATGACGCGCGCTCGGGAGGAGCTGGTCCTCTGCTCGGCGCAGGACTACGGCGGTCGCCGTTCGCGTGGGATCAGCCGCTTCGCCGCCGAGGCGCTCGACCTGCCGCCGGCGACCCCGGTCGACGCGATTCGCCCCGCGCTGCTCGAGCAGCTCGCCCGGCACCAGGCCGCCCCGGCCGAACCGACCAGCCCGGCCGCGAAGCCGCGGCTCGGGGATCGGCCCCTGCGCCTCAGCTACGGTCAGATCAACGACTACCTCGACTGCCCGGCCAAGTATCGTTACGGGCACGTCGTCCGCATCCCGACGCCGGCATCGCACCAGATGGTCTACGGCCGGGCGCTGCATGCGGCGGTGCAGGCCTATCACCGGCGCCAGCTGGCGGGTGGCTCCATGACGATCGACGAGCTGCATGCCGCGCTCGATGCGAACTGGGAGTCGGTCGGCTTCCTCACCCGAGCGCACGAGGAGGCGCGCCGCCTCGCGGCCCACGAGACGGTCGCACGGTTCTGGAAGGAGCAGCAGCGCGACCCGGCGCGGCCAACGGCGGTCGAGCGTGACTTCACGGTCGCCTTCGGAGCGGACCGGCTGCGCGGTCGGTACGATCGCGTCGACCGTGACGTCGCCGGGCGGGTGGTCATCACCGACTACAAGTCGAGCGACGTGCGTGACCTCGCCACCGCCAACCGTCGAGCGAGGGAGTCGCTGCAGCTCTCGATCTACGCGCTGGCGCACGAGGCCGAGCAGGGTTCGCTTCCCGACGAGCTGGCCCTCCACTTCCTCGAGTCCGGCATCGTCGGTCGCGCGGAGCCGACCGAGAAGCGACTCGAGAAGGCGCAGCAGGAGCTGACCAAGGCCGCCACCGGGATACGCGCGCGCCAGTTCGAGGCGACGCCCAGCGCGATGCGCTGTGGCTACTGCCCGTTCCGCGAGATCTGCCCCGACGCATCGCGGTGATCGGACGGCATCGGCTCGCGGTGGCGGCCCTGTTCCTGTCGGGCATCCTTGTGCTCGTCCTGCTCGTCGCCGTGGCAGGGAGGGTCTGTCCGGTCGAGACCGACGCCGTGCCGTGCCCGGACGCGGCGCGCAACCGGGCGGTCGTGGTGACCCTGGCATCGGCGGGGACAGCACTGCTGGTCGCCCCGTTCGCCTTTCTCGGCGAGGTGATGGCGCGCCGTCGCATCGTCTATCGTGGCGCGTGGTCCCGCGCGGCGCGGCGCGGCATCCTGACCGGACTGGTCATCGCCGCGCTGGCCGGACTGAGGCTGGGTGGCGTGCTCAGCGTCCCGATCGCGATCTTCGTCATCCTCCTCGCCGGCGTGATCGAGTGGTTCCTCGCCCGGCGCGACCCATAACGCGGAGGCACCGATGTCGACGTCCACTCCCCGCGACCGCCTCGAGGTCGCCGTGGCCGAGGTGACACCAGAAGCGCTCGAGCTGTCGCATCGCGTGCATACCAACCCGGAGATCGCCTTCGAGGAGCGGCAGGCATCGACCTGGACGGCCGAGCTGCTCGAACGCCATGGCTTCGAGGTCACGCCGCGGGCCGGCGGCCTGGAGACCGCCTTCGTGGCTCGCTGGACGGGAGGTGGAGCCGGACCGGTCATCGCCTTCGCGGGCGAGTACGACGCATTGCCCGAGGTCGGGCACGGATGCGGTCACAACCTCATGTGCTCCTCGAGCGCCGGTGCGGCGCTCGCCGCGGCACAGGTGCTCGGCCGGGACTTCGACGGCGAGATCCGCTTTATCGGCACGCCGGCGGAGGAGGCGGGCAATGGGAAGGTTCACCTGATCCGGGAAGGCGTGTTCGATGACGTCGACGTCTGCCTGCAGATCCACCCGGCCGACAACACCAGCTCGGAGATCCTCTGCCTGGCGATCACGGAGGTGCGGGTCACCTTCCGCGGCAAGCTGGCGCATGCCAGCGCCGATCCGTGGCTCGGCAAGAACGCGCTCGATGCGATCGTGCTCGTGTACACCATGATCAGCCAGTGGCGGCAGCACCTCAAGCCGGGCGAGCGGGTGCACGGGATCATCACCCATGGTGGCGCGGCGCCGAACATCGTGCCCGACCTGGCGAGCGGGCGGTGGTACCTGCGCAGTCCGATCGACGAAGACCTCCAGCCGATGATCGACCACTTCCAGGCCATGGCCGATGCCGCCGCCGCCGCGACCGGCTGCTCGGTCGAGGTCGTCGAGGACGAAACGTCACGTTGCCGGACGATGCTCAACAACCCGACCCTGCTCGAGATCTGGCGCCGGCACCTGTCGGACACCGGGCTCACCGATGGCCCAACCGACCCGAACGTCGGCAGCACCGACATGACGAACGTCAGCCACGAGCTGCCCACCATTCATCCGTACCTCGCCATCGCGCCGCCCGGGACGCCCGGCCACTCGCGAGAGTTTGCAGCGCATGCCGGCGGGCCGGACGGGGACGCGATGCTGCCGAAGGCGATCACCGTCCTGGCGGCCACCGCGCTCGAGCTGCTGTCCCGACCGGAGCTGGTGGACACAGCGTGGGCAGAGCTGCGCGCTCAGGGAGGCGGCGGGAGGCGGGGCACCTGAGCGACATCCTGGCCGCCCAGCCGACCGATGCGTCGCTGCTGGCGGAGATCTATGACCTCGAGCACGACCAGATCGACGAGGACCTGGTCTTCTACCGCGAGATGGCGCGTCGTCACCCGGGGACCGTCGTCGACCTGGGCTGCGGCTCTGGGCGCCTGTTCGCGGCACTGCTCGGCGGTGGGGCGCATCGAATCGTCGGCATCGATGGGTCACGGTCGCTCCTCGAGCGTGCGAAGGTGCGCATCGCCGGGCACCCCGGGCTGACCAGCCGAAGGAGCGAGGGACGCATCGAGCTCGTGGTCGGTGACGTGCGGCGGGTCGATCGTCGCGATCGATTCGCGCTCGCCATTCTCGCCGGCGTGGTCGCGCACCTCGAGGGACCCGAGGAGGCGCTCCGGGCTCTCGTCTCGGCCCGGCGCCTGCTGAACGCCGACGGCGCGCTCGTGCTGGACACGCTCGGACCCGGAGGCTTGCCTCCGCACGACCTTCCGCTGAGCCTCGACTGGGAGCGGAGCGACGGCAACCGTCGCATCGTGCGCCGCAGCCGACTGGAGCGACGAGAGGCGCCCGAGGGCCTGCACGTGTCGTATGCCACGCTCACGGACGTCGTCGAGGCCGATGGTACGATAGCGCGGCTGCCGGCCAGCTTCAGGCTCTGGTATCCATCTCCAGCGGTGCTCGTTGCGCTCGCCGTGGAGGCGGAGCTGGCGGTCGAATCGATCTATGGGTCCCATGACCTGGAGCCGCTCGACGATGACAGCGAGCGCTGCATCGTCGTTGCTCGGCCGACGAAACGTGAACCGGTCAAAGGGTGAGGGATGTCAGGCGAACAGATCCGGCTCCTGGTGGTGGAGGATGTTCCGCAGGTCGCGTCGCACGTCCGCGCGCTGCTCCAGGCACAGTCGCAGATCAAGATGCTCGATGTGGTGACTGCAGGGGACCGTGCGGTGTCGGGCGTGAGCGAGCTCCGCCCCGACGTCGTCATCGTCGACGCATTGATCCAGGGCAGGATCAGCGGTCAGCAGGTCGCCGAGGCCATTCGTCGCGCCGAGCCTCACGTCGGAATCATCATGCTCACCGTGCCACAGAATCCGGTGCGCGAGGATGCGGAGCGGGGCATCGACGCCGTGCTCAAGATGCCGTTCACCGGCTTCGACCTGACGACCATGATCCGCAAGGTGGGGGAGGCCCGCGCAGTCGAGTCGGCGCGCGCCGGCTCGCTGGTCGTCACCCTCTTCAGCCCGAAGGGTGGCGTCGGCCGCACGACCCTCGCCTACAACCTGGCCGTCGCCCTCGGGCAGGACCACCGCGTCTGCCTGGTGGACGGTTCCCTCCAGTTCAGCGACCTGCGCGGCCTGCTGCGCGTGCCGGCGGTCGCCCCCAGCATCGTCAACCTGCCGACCGATCGGATCAAGGAGTCCGACCTGGCGGATGTCGCCTGGCGCGACCCGTCGGGGATCGACATCCTGCTGGCGCCACCGCGGGTCGAGATGGCCGAGATGGTGACCACCCGCGACATCGAGAAGGTGCTCTCGCTCCTCCGCCAGCTGTACGAGTTCGTCATCATCGACACGCGCGCGGCGCTCTCGGACGACGTGCTCGTCTTCCTGGACTCGGCTGACCTGATCCTCCAGGTCCTCACCTACGATTCGATGGCGATCCGCAGCCTCGCCATGGCGGCCGAGACGTTCACGGCCATCGGCTACCCGCAGTCGAAGCTGACGACCGTGCTGAACCGGTCCGACGCGTCGGGCGGGTTCGACAAGAGCGACGTCGAGCAGGCGCTGGGATCGCAGATCGACTTCGAGATCGTGTCCGACGGCCGGCTCGTGCTGCAGTCGAATAACGAGGGGCTCGCGTTCGTCGCCTCCAGCCCCGACTCACCGATCGCGCGGGGCGTGCGACGCATCGCCGACTCCCTGGCCGCGCACCTCCGCGAGCGGACGCCGGCAATGGTGAAGCACTGAGCCACGCCACCGCCGAGCGGGTGGATCCGCGAGCCATCGGCGTGTTCGACTCGGGCGTCGGCGGGCTGACGGTCCTCTCCGAGCTTCGCGGCCGCCTGCCGCTGGAGTCGACGCTCTATCTCGGCGATAACGCCCGCGCGCCGTACGGCCCACGGCCGGCCGAAGAGGTCCGCCGCTTCACGCTGGAGGCGGTCGACTGGCTGCTTGACCAGGACGTCAAGCTGCTGGTGCTGGCCTGCAACACCGCAACCGCCCGCGCGCTCGACGCCGTGCGCGACCGGTCGATCGTCCCGGTTGTCGGCGTCGTGCGGCCCGGAGCGGTTGCCGCCGCCGCCGCCACGCGGAGCGCGCACGTGGCGGTGATCGCCACCGCAGGGACCGTGGAGTCGGGAGCGTACCCCGCGGCCATCATCGAGGCCACGCCGGGCATGCACGTGGCGCAGCTGGCCTGCCCAGAGCTGGTGCCGATGGTCGAGGCCGGCATCCTCGACGGACGACGCGCCGAGTCGGTCGTGCGCGCCTACCTGGAGCCATTGCTGCATGGCACCCCGCAGATCGATACGCTGCTGCTGGGCTGTACCCACTACCCGCTGCTGCGGCCGCTGATCGAGCGCATCGTCGGGCAGCGGGTGGCCGTCGTCGACTCGGCGTTCACGACGGCGCTGGCCGTTGAGGACCTGCTGGACGCGCTCGGTTCGCGCTCGACGCCTGGAGGTGCCGTGGCGCATCGGGTGACGACGACGGGGGACGTGGATGCGTTCGTGGGCGTGGCGTCGCGGCTCTTCGGCGATCGGCTGCCGGCGGTGGAGGCGGTGCGCATGGAGCCTGCGCGAGCCGTTCCCCTAGACTGATGGCATGACGAGACATACCACGCGGCTCGGAGCCGGGATCCTGGTTGGCGGCCTGCTGGCGCTTGGCGCGAGCGTCGCCTCGCGCGAGATCGTTCGTCGCGCCGGCACGAGAATGATCGACTGGGAGGCGGTGCGCGAGATCGCGCATCGACGACTGGGCGACGCTGCGACCCCGGTCCCGGCGGCGCAGCGAGCCGAGGCCGAAGCCTTCTACCGGGCCACGCTGCTGCGCATCGAGCCGGTCGTGGCCGCGGAGATCGGATCGGATCTGCCGGAGGCTCTCGAGATGCCGGCCGTGGTCGATCGGGTGCAATGGGTGGACCTGAACCTCGCCACCTTCAAGGTCCTGTTCGAGCGGATCGAGCACACCCTGATGGCAAGCCAGGAGGGACCCGACACCGCCGGACGTGCCATGTCGCGCTGGGTCAATCGGACCGTCGGCAACCAGCAGCTCGGGTTCATGCTGGCCTTCCTGGGTCGCAAGGTACTGGGCCAGTACGACGTCAGCCTGCTGGCCGCCGGCCCCACCCGCGGCCGCCTCCACTTCGTGGAACCGAACATCGTCGCCACGGCCGCCGCCATGCGCGTCCCGAAGGACGAGTTCCGGACCTTCATCGCCCTCCACGAGGCGACGCATGCCTTCGAGTTCGAGGCGCATGCCTGGCTGCGGCCGTACTTCGCGGGACTGGTCTCCGAGACGGTCGAGCAGCTCGCCGCCGAGTCCGGCGGCCTCATCGGGCGCGTGAGGGAGGCGGTCGTCGGCGGCGAGGGCCACTGGCTCGAGCGGATCCTGACTCCGGCGCAGCGCGAGACGTTCAACCGGACGCAGGCGCTCATGTCGCTGCTCGAGGGCTACTCGAACCACGTCATGAACGCCGCCGGCGCGCAGATCCTTCCCGGCTTCGCCCAGCTGCACGACCGGTTCGAGCGTCGCGGCGAACGGCGTGGGGCGCTCGAGCGCGCGATCATGCGCCTCACGGGCCTCGACCTGAAGATGGAGCAATACGCCGCCGGCGAGCGGTTCGCCGATCAAGTCATCGCGCAGCGCGACCGAGCCTTCCTCAACCGTGTGTGGACCGGCCCCGAGCTGCTGCCCTCCCTCGACGAAATCCGCGCGCCCGACCGCTGGATCTCGCGCGTCGAGGGGATCGCACCCTGAGCGAGGCAGCCACCCTCACCGGCCTGGTGACGCCGATCCTCGGCGCCCCCCTGTCGCGCGAGCTGATCGGCCGGATCGAGTCGACCGACGGGGTTCGATGCGCGCGCATCTCGGGCGACGGCCGGATCCACGGTGACGCCGATGAGTCCGCCTTCGACGATGCGGAGATCCTCCTGCTCGGTTCCGTCCCGGCCTCCGTGCTCGATCACGTCGTCGTGCGGTCGAAACGCCTCCGCTGGATCCACTCGGCGGCGGCAGGGGTCGATCGGGTCACCACGCCGGTCGTGCGCGAGCGCGCGCTGCTGGTGACCAATGCGCGCGGCGTCTTCAGCCGACCGATCGCGGAGTACGTCGTGATGATGTCGCTCGCGGTCGCACGCCGCCTGCCGCAGCTCCTCGAGCTCCAGCGAGAGCGGACGTGGCAGCCACTTCGTGGCCGCGAGCTGTCGGAGATGACGGTCGGCATCGTCGGCTACGGCAGCATCGGGGTCGAGCTCGCGCGGCTGCTGCACCCGTTCGGCTGCCGGATCCTCGCGACGCGCCGGCACCCCGAACGTGGAGCCGGCGATGCAACGAACGTCGAGCTGCATAGCCTCGACCGGCTCGACGAGGTCTTGGGCGCCAGCGACATCGTGGTCGTGGCCGCTCCGCTCACGGACGAGACGGCGGGGATGATCGGCGCCGAGCAGCTCGGGCAGATGCGGGAGGATGCCTGGCTGATCAACATCGCGCGTGGTCGCCTCGTCGACGAGATCGCGCTGCGCCGGGCGCTCGCTTCGGGATGGATCGGTGGCGCCGTCCTCGACGTATTCGGCGAGGAGCCGCTGGCGCCCGACTCGCCGCTGTACGACACGCCGAACGTCGTCATCACCCCGCATACCAGCTGGGCGTCGAACCGGGTCGCCGAGCGCACGGTCGAGCTGTTCATCGAGAACCTGCGGGCCTTCCGGGACGGCGAGCCGATGCGCAACGTCGTCGACCTCGCGGCCGGGTACTAGGCCGCCGATGCAGGTCACCATCGTCGGGCTCCCCGGCAGCGGCAAGACGACCGTCTTCAACGCCCTCACCGGCGGTCACGCCGAGACGGGCGGCTTCTCCGGCGGACGCGCGGCGCCGAACGTGAGCGTCGTGAAGGTCCCCGACGACCGGCTCGACCGGCTGTCGGAGCTCTTCAAGCCGAAGAAGACCACCTACGCCGATGTGACCTACGTGGACGTTGCCATCGCGGCCGGCGCGGCGCGCGAGGGAACCGTCAACCCGGACGTGCTGGCCCAGATTCGCAATGCGGATGCCCTGGTCCATGTCGTCCGCGCCTTCGACGACCCGACCAGCCCGACGCCCATGGACCCATGGCGAGACGTGGACGACCTCGATCTGGAGTTCACGGTCGCCGACCTGTCGGTCATCGAGAAGCGCCTGGAGAAGCTCATGACCCAGGGGCGTCACGGATCGCAGGCCGAGCGGGAGCTCGCGCAGCGTGAGGGAGAGGTGCTGGAACGGGTCGAGCCGCACCTGTCGGACGGCAAGCCGATTCGCTCGTTCGGTCTCACGCACGACGAGGAGCTCCTGCTTCGCGGCTACCGCTTCCTGACGCAGAAGCCCGTGCTGGTGGTCCTCAACATCGACGACGGCCGGCTGCCCGAGGCGGCCGCTCTCGAGGCGTCAGGTCGCGAGCGCTACGACCGGCCGCACACTGACGTGGCGGCGCTGGCGGGAAAGATCGAGGCCGAGATCGGCGAGCTCCCCGAGGAGGACGCGAGGCTCTTCATGGATGACCTCGGAATCGCCGAGCCGTCACGCGGCCGGGTCATCGGCCTGACCTATGCACTGCTGGGATTGTTCAGCTTCTTCACCGCGGGCGAGGATGAGTGCCGGGCCTGGACCCTGCGGCTCGGCTCGACGGCGGTCGACGCCGCGGGCGCCATTCACTCCGACCTCGCTCGCGGCTTCATCCGAGCCGAGACGATTTCGTACGAGGACCTGATTGCCTGCGGCTCGACGGCGGAGGCGCGCAAGCGCGGGCTGCTGCGCCAAGAGGGCAAGGCCTATCTCGTGCGGGACGGCGACGTCATCGAGGTCCTGTTCAACGTCGCCCGCTGATCAAGTGATCAGATCTAGGACCGCTCGAGCTCGGCGACGATGCTCCGGAACTCGTCGCTCTGCTCCACCAAGTAGGTGTCCTGCTCCTCCATCCCGACGCTCATGCTGGCGGTCAGCTTCTCGTCGGCGATGTAGGTGAACCCGTGCGACCGCTCGAGCTCGCGCGCGATCGCCTCGACGAGCGTGTCCTCCTCGAAGGTCTCGATAATCGCGCCGCGCGCCGCGCGGACCATCGATACGAACTGCTCTGGGGTATGGTCGATCTCGGAGACGAGGACCGCATCGGTCATCAGGTCCGTGGCGCCTTCGTGGAGCTCGTAGAAGAAGAGTCGCATCCAGCGATGATAGACCGATGACCGAGACGTTGATCGTGGGTGGCCTGACGATCGATCGGTTCGCGGATGGGACGGTGGCTCCCGGCGGCTCGGTGCTGCACGCCGGCCATGCGACCCGCGCTGAAGGCGCGAGCCTCACCACCCTGACGGTGGCAGGGGACGAGCCTGCGGCTCGCGACGGCCTGGCGCGGCTGGGCGAGCTCGGCATGCTGGCGCACCAGCAGGTTGGCGCCACTACCGTCTACCGCCACGAGGAGCGCGATGGCGTTCGGGTCCTCATCCTGGAGGCGCGAGCGGACCCGATCGAAGCGGCAGGGCTGCGCGACCTGCCGCGTCCCGACGTGGCGCTCGTTGCGCCGATCGCCGACGAGGTCAGCCCCTCCCTGGTCGATGCGCTGCGCCGGCAGGTGCGCCCGCCAATGGTGGTCCTCCTGATCCAGGGATGGCTGCGTCGCCTCGCCGAAGGCGAGGAGGTTCTGGCGCTTGCGCTTGACGCGCTGTCTGCCGATCAGGACCGGATCATCGGCGAGGCCGATGCGATCGTCGTCAGCACCGAGGACCTGGTCGAGGCGCCGGGCGACCCGTTCGCCCAGGCCGCCGCCCTCCGGCAGCGGGCGGGCTCGAGGCCGATCATCGTCGTGACCCTGGGCACCGAGGGATACCTCCTGGACGACCCCGCGCAGGATCGCGTCGTGGCGAGCGTCCCGCGCCGAGTCGTGACCGGCGTCTCCGCGGTCGGTGCGGGCGACACGTTCGGCGCCGCGCTCGCGGTCAATCTCGCCCGCGGCGGCGCACCCGTTGCGGCCGCCGACCTCGCCACCGATCGGGTCATCAGCGTGCTCGAGGCTCGACGGCCCAGGTGACTTCGTCGCCGCTCGATTGATCCGGCTCCACCTCGATCAGGCGACTCGCCGACGGCCCGCATCGCGCATGGCGCGGCGCTCGGCTGCCGCGACCCAGCGACGCAGGCGTCGCAGGCGACGCTCGACGACGATCCGGGTCCGGCCGACCTCCTGGATCGAGCCACCGCGTCCCAGGGCGAACGCGATGTCGAGCACCCGTGACGCGGCCGCGGCGGCCTCCATCGCGCCGGTCAGGTCGCCCCGATGCCGTTCACGGATCCGGGCCACCTCGATCCAGGCGGCCGCCGCGTCGATTGACGCCCGGCGTGTTCCGAGCGTCCAGAGCTGCTCCGCTCGATCCAAATGGCCGAGCCCGATGAGAAGCCGCGACGCGACGCGGCGCAGCGCGTTGGCCTCCGCCGGGTCGCTCGTCATGGTCTGCGCCGTTTCGACCAGCTCGAGCGCGTCATCCACCGCGCCGGCACGCAGCAGCTCGAGCGCCATGCCTCGCGGGTCGAGGACGGGCGCATCGCGCCAGCCGCCGGCCCGAAGACGACACAGCTCGGCTTCGAGCAGAACGAGGCTGACGACGTCCTGGAAGTTGTGATCGAGCACCTCGGCCAGGATGTCGGGCGACCCGCCGCGCAGGTAGCCGAAGTAGCGCGCCGGCACCTCGCTGCCGGGGCAGTCGGAGGCCCGACGCACGCCGAGCACGCCGGATTCGACGTCCGCCAGCCGTGCACGGCCCAGCGGCCGACGGAAGAGGCGCCGGGCGTCGGGTAGGAGGTCGTCGTGGATGCCGGGCAGGGTCCCCTGGTCGCGGAAGAGCCCGTGGAAGGTGAGCCGCGCCGCCAGCATCGGCAGGTCGAAGGTGCGCCCGTTATAGGTGACGATGCGGGGCGACGCGGCGAGATCGGCCACCAGCGCGCGCAGGAGCGGCGGCTCATACGGATAGTCGGGCAGCAGGTACTGGCTGACGCGGATGCGACCGCCCGACAGGCGGGCAACGCCGGCGAGGAAGATGACGGTGCCGGCCCCGGTCGAGAGGCCGGTCGTCTCGGTATCGAAATATGCGGCCGGCTGTAGCCCGGCCACCGCGGTGGCGGTCGCCACCGACGCCGCAACGCTCCGCTCGACCACGAGCACGGTGCCGTTCTCCGTAACGTCCGTGCGGGCGTCGAACCAGCGAGCCAGTCGGGCGAGGCGATCATCGTCTGGCAATCGCGGACGCGGCGCCGCCGGCCGTTCGGCGCGGACCGCCGCCAGACGGTCGGCGAGCGTGCGATGGCTGAGCATCGGTCAGGTCATGCCCGCGAGGAGCTCGGCGACGGTCGCCTTGCCGCGCGGGCCGACCTCGACGGCGGGCCCCACGCATGCCGGGCAGCCGTCGACGCATCCACAGGAATCGACCGCGTGGCGACAGGCGCGGAGGTGCTCATCGGTGAGGGTGAAGAGGCGCTCGGTCAGCCCGACCCCACCGGGCACCGCATCGTACAGGTAGATGGTCGGGCGTCCGGTGAACGGCGCCTGGACCTGGGCGAGGACCCCGAGATCGCGCGGGTCGCACATGAGGAGGAGTGCGGCGGTCGTGCGTGCGACGCGCGCCATGCCAATGAGGGCCCCGTCGAGCGTATCGCGGTCGTACCGGTTGACGAGCTCCGCGGGCGGCACGAGCCAGCAGGCGGTCGAGTGCATCTCCTGCTCGGGGATGCTGATCGAGCCCCACCCAACGTTCTCGTGGGTGTGGAACTTGATCTTCTTGAACATGGTCACCTTCCAGGCGACCATCACCTCGCCGCGCTGTCGCTTGCCGGCGGGCGCCTCGTCGGCCTCGTCGAACACCTCCAGCACCTTGAGCGTGATGCCGAGATCCGCATCGGTGTAGTAGTCGACGTCCGTGCGCGTGACGTACGCCTTGCGCTCCTCCCAGTCGAGCTTGTCGACGTGGTGCTGGACGCCCTCGTGGATGTAGATCGCCTTCTCGTGGACGAGGAGCGGCGCGGCGAACAGGTCAACCTCGCCCAGCACGCGGTGCCGGTCGCCGGTGGTGTCGACGATGACCACGTTCTCCGGTGCGCCGCTGCGCAGGCTGAAGTCGCTGGCCGGGAAGTTGTCGTGGCTCCAGTAGTAGCGGTCGTCGTCGGCGCGCCGAACGTAGCCATCCTCCTCGAGAACGTCGAGCAGCGTCGGCGTCTCGTCGATCCCGAAGCGCTCGGCGGCCGGGACCGGCAGCTCGAAGCTCGAGGCTCGGAGGTGGTTGAGAAGCACGTGGAGGTTGTCTGGGTTGATCAGCCCATGCTCGGGGGAGCTGTCGAACAGGTAGTCCGGGTGGGCGGCCAGGAACTGGTCGATCGGTGCCGACGAGCAGATGAGCGCCGACAGGCTGGTGCCCGAACGGCGACCGGCTCGGCCCATCTGCTGCCACGTGCTGGCAATGGTGCCCGGATAGCCGATGCTGATCGCCGCGTCGAGGCTGCCGATGTCGATCCCGAGCTCGAGGGCGTTCGTGGCTACGACTCCGCGCACCCGGCCATCCCGGAGTCCCGCCTCGATCGCGTGCCGCTCGTTGGGCAGGTAGCCGCCGCGATAACCGCGGATGGTGTGTGGATGGCCCGGCGGCGGTGCGAACGTCTCGCGCAGGTAGCTGGTGAGCACCTCGACCGAGGTCCGCGAGCGGCTGAAGGCGATGGTCTGCACCCCACAGCCGATCAGGCGCTCTGCCAGGCGCTGCCCGGTGAGCAGCGCAGAGCCGCGGATCCCGAGCTGCTCGTTGGCGACAGGTGGGTTGATGATGAGCACATGGCGGCGGCCCGAGGGAGCCCCGTTGTCGTCGATCAGGTCGACCGGCGCCTCGAGCACCCGCTCGGCCAGCTCGCGTGGATTGGCGATGGTGGCGCTGGCGCAGATGAAGACCGGATCGGCGCCATAGTGGTTGCAGATGCGTCGCAGGCGGCGGATGACATTGGCGACGTGGCTGCCGAATAGGCCGCGGTAGGTGTGCAGCTCGTCGATGACGACGTACTGCAGGTTCTCGAACAGCTTGAACCACTTCGTGTGGTGAGGAAGGATCGCGGCGTGCAGCATGTCCGGGTTTGTGATCACGACCTGGCCGGCGGCGCGGACC
>Ga0136613_10000270_pt1 | contig 22846 bp, 20 predicted proteins | sample AntDrymUQ2722106_2_FD_106649 | JGI IMG/M metagenome (GOLD analysis project Ga0136613, IMG submission 106649) | Polar desert sand microbial communities from Dry Valleys, Antarctica - metaG UQ272 (21.06) | ecosystem: Environmental > Terrestrial > Soil > Desert | place: Antarctica: Dry Valley... | reverse complement strand
CCATCGGCAGGCTTCGTCCCTGGCCCGGTCATCCCGCATCGTGGTTCTCGGGTCGGCCGGCCGAGCGATCTGGACGTCCCGCAGGTCGACGCTGCTCGAGCACGAACGAGCCACCGGTGAGCCAGCCGACGTGGCGGAAGCCAGACACCGGGGAGAGACGTATGTCCTCGAGCGACGGATGTTGCGGCGGCTGTCAACCGGTGAGGTGATAGATCCCAGCTGGAGCCTGTTCTCGTTCCCGACCCGGTACCACTACGACGTGCTGAGGGGCCTCGACTACTTGCGCAGCGCGGGCGTCGAGCCCGACGAACGGTGCGCCGAGGCAATCCAGCTTGTCGAGCAGAAGCGCGATGCTGACGGCCGATGGCTGCTCGAGAATCCGCATCCCGGAAAGGTGTACTTCGACGTGGACGAAGGGGAGCGCAAACCGAGTCGCTGGATCACCCTCCGCGCCCTGCGCGTGCTCGACTGGTACGAGAATCGGCGAGCCGCGTAGGTAGCGACTACAGCCGTAGTCGACGGAGTCCAATCAGCAGCCCTGAGGGGAGTCGCGGTCGCGGCGATGCCTGATGACTCGGCGGATTTGTGGACATACAACCTTCGGCCCCGCCACACCGTCACCAGCCCGATTGCCGGGTAAACCTAGGGCGTCAGAAGTCGACCCGCATCACGACACGTCGCAGTGTCGGACGGCTGACCTCGCCGAAGCCGGCGTCGGCGAACACGCCTTCGGTGCCGACGTGGAGCTCTTCTGAGATCACGTTCTTCGTGGTCATGGGGTAGCCCTCGATGGCGCGGGCACCGCGCTCGCGGGCGAAGTCCACCGCGGCGCGCGCGAGGGCCTTGCTGACCCCGCGCTTGCGGAAGCCCGCACGGGTGACGAAGCAGGTCACGGCCCAGACGCTGTCGTCGGTCTTGTCCTCCGTGCGACCCGCCCAGGGGACACGGTCGTTGCGGACCAGGCCCGTGTGGCTGGTGCGCGGCTCGACCGCGCACCACCCGGCCGGCTCGCCGTCGAGGTAGGCGACCAGGCCGCTGGTCGTGTCCGACTCCGGCTGGCCGCAGTCGGTCTGCTCGCGCAGCCGACCGGCGCGTTCCTCGGCGGGGAATCCGGCGAAGAACTCCCGCGGCCGCAGCTTGTACCGCTGGCACTGGCAGCTGGCCGCCTGGCCGCGGGTGCCGAGGACCGTCTGCAGGTCTTCCCAGCTCGCCTGGTTGGCGGGCACGACGGAGATCGCAGGTTCCGTTGCCGTCATGCGCCCGATTCTGCAGCTCGAGTGGGGCCTACCGGCAGGTCCTCACCCAACCACGACCCCGCTTGGCACCCTGGCTCGAGTAACACAGCACTCGACGCCGCCACGCCGCCCTGCAGGACTCCCACCGATCAGTCGGCTGTCACCAACCTGATGCCGCGTATACCCAGGGCATCAGAAGTCGACCCGCATCACGGCACGTCGAGTGTCGGACGGCTGACCTCGGTGCAGCCGGCGTCGGCGAACCGAGGCGCGACCGAGCACCAGCTTCACGTGCGCCCCGACCACTCGAAGGGATGCACGAGAAAGTGCCACATGGGACGGCTCGGTGGCACTTTCCTGTGCATCGCTCCGGTCAACCGGTCCGCATGGCCGGCCGGTGCACCGTCGCTCGCGACCGGCAGGCGACAAGCGCCTCCACGGTACCCGCCGGGTGCCGGGCCGGTCCGGCGTACCGCAGGGACAACCCGGGCGAATCGGGAGTGATTGGATGACCGATCGTGAGCGAGCGAACCAGGCGGGTCTGGACAGCCTGGCAGGAGCGGCAGCCGCGGCTGATCGCGGACGTCCTCGATGCGCTGGGCCGGTCTGAAGGCACCGCGTTCGGCACGCGCCTGAACGTCTGCCTGGCCGACCTGATCGAACCCCTCGATGCGGTGTACGGCGGGAGCACCGACATCGCAGACCTGTGCGAACGGGCCGTGCGCATCGCGCTGGCCGCCGCGGGGGCGCGCCCGGAGGAACTGCGGCTGCTCGACCGCCGCCGCGAAGTGGACCGCGACTGGTTCCAGCGACCGCGGATGCAGGGCTACGTCTGCTACACCGAACGCTTCTGCGAAAAGCTCGCCAACCTGCCGGAGCACATCGACTACCTGGCCGAACTGGGCGTCACGTACCTGCACCTGATGCCGCTGCTGCAGCCGCGCCCAGGGGAGAACGACGGCGGTTACGCGGTCATGGACTACCGGGCGGTCGACTCGCGGCTGGGGACCATGCACGATCTCGAGGAGGTCGCGACCGCCCTGCGCAGCCGCGACATGAGCCTGTGTATCGACGTCGTGCTCAACCACACCGCGCGAGAGCACCGTTGGGCACAGGGTTGGCTGACCGGTGATCCGGCGTACGCGGACTTCTATATCGCGTTTCCGGACCGAACGATTCCCGATGCGTTCGACGCGACGATCCCCCCGGTGTTCCCGGACCGCGCGCCAGGGTCGTTCACCTGGGTGGACGCGGCGTTGGGCGGGACGGGCGGCTGGGTCTGGACCACGTTCTGGCCCTATCAATGGGATCTGAACTACGCGAACCCCGACGTACTGCTGGCGATGCTCGGCGAGATCCTCTGGCTGGCCAACCGCGGCGTCGAGATCTTTCGGATGGACGCGGTGCCGTTCCTCTGGAAGCGGTTGGGGACGAACGGACTGAACCAGCCGGAGACGCACAGCCTCATGCAGGCGCTCAACGGGCTCGTCCGGCTGGCCGCGCCGGCCACGGTCTTCAAGGCCGAGGCGATCGTGGCCCCGGAGGATCTCGTGCCGTATCTGGGCGCGCACGACCGCTACCGGCCCGAATGCGATCTGGCGTACCACAACCAGCTCATGGTGATGCTGTGGAGCAGCCTGGCCACCAAGGACGCCGAGCTAGCCCGGCACGCCCTCGGCCGGATGGACCCGATCCCGCCCGGTACGTCCTGGGTGACCTACGTGCGCGGCCACGATGACATCGGCTGGGCCGTCACCGACACCGATGCAGCGTCGATGGGTTGGAACGGGTTCAGCCATCGGCGGTTCCTCAACGACTTCTACAGCGGCCGGTACGGCGACTCGTTCGCGCGAGGGGCGCTGTTCCAGCAGAACCCGTTGACCGGCGACGCGAGGATCTCCGGTACGACGGCTGCGCTCTGCGGGATCGAGGACTCGTTGGACCGTGGTGACGCGGCTGCCCTCGAACAGGGTGTCCGCCGGCTCGTGCTGCTCTACTCGGTGATCTACGCCTTTGGCGGTGTGCCGCTGCTCTACATGGGTGACGAACTGGCGCTGCGCAACGACCGGACGTACCTCGATGATCCTGCGCTGGCGGCGGACAACCGGTGGATGCACCGGCCGTGGATGGACTGGGCGGCCGCCGGGCGTCGGCATGACCCGGAGACGCTGGAGGGTCGGGTGTTCGGCTGGCTGCAGCGGCTGGGAGCGGTGCGTCGCGACGTACTGGCGCTGCGCGGGGGCACCGACACGGTGCTGCTGGACGTGGGCGACAACAAAGTGCTGGCGTGGCGCCGACGCCACCCCCGCAGCGGCACCTTCGTCGGGCTGGCGAACGTTGCGGACACCGACGCGGTGGTCGATCTCGGCCGCCTCGCCGGACTGGGCGACCTGCAGCCGGTCCTGGGCAGTGACCCGATGGAGGTCACCGACGGGCGGCTGCGACTGCCGGCGCTGGGCTTCTGGTGGCTGGCCGAACCCTGAAGCGCCTAGGCGCGTGCAGGGGGCCGTTCGGCCAGGTGCTCCGACCAGGCCGCATATCCGCCGATCAGGTCGCTGACGTCGGTGAAGCCGCGGGTGCGCATCACGCTGGCCGCCGTCGAGCTGCGGTATCCACCGGCGCAGTGGACCAGAACGGGTCGGTGCCGGTCGAGCCCGCCGAGGCTGGTCCGCAGCCGCGGCAGCGGCAGGTTGACGGCGCCAGGGAGCGCGCCGTCGGCGTGTTCGCCAGGGCCGCGGACGTCCACGACCTGCACGTCCGCGGCTGCGTCGAGCAGATCGGCGGCGAGCGCCGCGGTCACCCGCGAGGCGGTCTGCAGCAACTCCGGCCGGGCGACGAGTGGGGTCAGGTCGTTGACCGCGCCGGAGACGGCGTCCAGCCCGACCCGAGCCAACCGCATCCGCCCTTCTCGGGTCTCCTCGGCCGACCCGATCAGCACGATCGCCTGCCCCGGTTCGGCGACGGCAGCGGCGAACTCCGCGAACCGCCCGGACAGCCCCACGTTCACCGACCCCCGCAGGTGCCCGGCGGCGAACTCCCGCTCGTCGCGGAGGTCCAGGAGCAGCCAGCCGTTCGCACCGCGCGCGACGGCCTCGGCAGGGGACAGCGCGGGCGGCTCCAGCGAGGTGTCCAGCGGTTCGTGACCGGCCCGGTTCAGGGCGACCTCGGCGGCGAAGTACGACGGCGGCTCGCCCAGGCCGTCGGTGACGACGGCAACGAACGCGTCGACGTCCATCGGCGCGAGCGCGTAGTTGCTGCGGCGCTGCTCGCCGAGCGTGCTGACGGTCTCGGTGGACAGGGCCTTGCCGCAGGCACTGCCCGCGCCGTGCCCCGGGTAGACGAGCACCTCGTCGGGCAGCGGCAGCAGTCGGGTGTGCAGGGAGCGGTAGAGCTCGCGGGCCATCTGCTCGGAGGTGCGACCGGCCGACCCCAGCAGGTCCGGTCGGCCCACGTCGCCCAGGAACAGCGTGTCTCCGGTGAGGATGGCCGTCGGCGCCGGGCTGTCCGCCCGCTCGAAGACCGCCAGCGTGATCGACTCCGGCGTGTGCCCGGGCGTCGCCACAACCTGCAGGGCGACCCCGCTGGACGGATCCCCGAGGTGCAGCCACTCGCCGTCGGCCAGGCGGCGTACCGGGAAGTCGACCGGTGCGTTGGCCGCCATCGCCACCTCGGCGCCGGTGCGAGCGGCCAGCTCGCTGTAGCCCGGAATGAAGTCGGCATGCACGTGGGTGAGGACCACGAGTTCGATGCTGAGGTCGTGCCGGGCGGCGTACCCGAGGTAGTCGTCGACATCGCGCCGGGGATCGACGACGACGGCCCGGCGGCTGGTCTCGTCGGCGACGAGGTAGGAGGCCTGCGACAGACACGCCAGGTAGAACTGCTCCAGGATCACGTCGCCTCCAGCGCTGTGCGTCACGAGGCAGGATAGCGGTCATGGATCAACATCCGATGTCGTTCTCCGGGGTGGTCGGGCGCAGCGGCCGGGTCACCGGACCGGACGACTCTCCGGTACGCAGCGCCGAGCTACGCCTGGCCGGCCGGCGGCTCGCGTTGGTCAGCCCCGCGCGGGTGTATGTCTGTGGCATCACGCCGTACGACGTGACGCACCTAGGGCATGCGGCGACGTTCGTCTGGGCGGACGTCGCGACGTCGGTGATGCGGATGAGCGGCGTCGACGTGCGCACCTGCCGGAACGTGACCGACGTCGACGACGTCCTGACGCAGGCAGCGAACGCCAGGGGTCGGCACTACGACGAGTTCGCGCTGAGCCAGGAGTACCTCTTCGAGCAGGACATGCGGCTGCTCGGCGTACGTCGTCCCGCGCACGAACCGCGCGCCCGGCATCACATCCCTCAGGTGGTGCAGCTCGGCCTGGCGCTGCTGGTCGCGGGTGCGGCCTACGAGCGGGACGGGCACGTCTTCTTCCGCGGAGCGCACGTCGTGGATCGCGCCGGCCTCGACCGGGATCGCGCACTAGCGCTGTCGGCGGAGTACGGCGATCGGCCCGAGGACTCGCTGCGGGACGACCCGTTCGACGTGCCCGTGTGGCGTCCGTCCGGGGACGACGACCCGGCCTGGCCCAGCCCCTGGGGGTGGGGGCGGCCGGGCTGGCACGCCGAATGCGCCGCGATGGCACTGTGCGCCTTTGGCGCCAGCGTCGACCTCCTCGCCGGCGGCGCCGACCTCGCCTACCCGCACCACGTCTACCAGGCGGCGATGGCCGAGGCGGCGACGTCCGTGCACCCGTTCGCGCGGTCCCGGCTGAACGTCGGGGCGGTTCAGAAGAACGGCGCCAAGATGGCGAAGTCCACCGGAAACCTGACTCTCGTCAGTGAGCTGCTCCGCGATCATCCGCCCGCAGCCGTGCGGTTGCTGCTGCTCGACCGGCGATGGAGTGAGCCATGGGACTTCCGCCCGGAGGACCTCGACACTGCCGCCGGCCGGCTGGAGCGGCTTTACGCGGCTGCCGGGCGCGCAGAGTCCGCTGCCGGAGCGACCGATGCGGTGAGCGCTGCGTTGCTGGACAACCTCGACGTACCCACTGCGCTGGACATCGCCGAAACCGACGGGGGCGCCGCCACGCGGCGCCTCTTGGGCGTGCTCGCCCTGGGTTAGCGACGGCCCCACGCGGGGGCGTGGCCGACGCCGCCGGACTCCTGGGACACCGCCTGCCAGGCGTCCTGGCCGTCCACCTGCACTACCCAGAGGTGGTTGGGCTGCGAGGAGTCCGGCCCGAGCCGCCGGCTCATGAAGGCGATCTGGGTACCGTCGGTCGACCACGCGGGCGCGGCGTCTTGCGCCACATGCGGGGCCAGCACCCGAGGTTCGGACCCGTCGGCGTTCATGAGGAAGATCTCCCCATTCCCGCCCTCGGTGCCGTCCTCGATTCGGCGACGAAAGGCGATCTCCCGCCCGTCGGGGGAATACATCGGACCGCTGTCACCGGTTGCCTCAGGCGCCGAGAGCCGGATCGGCGCGCTTCCGTCGACGCTGATCGAGTAGATGGCGCCATTGCTGGCATCGGCGGATTCACCGGACCAGAACGCGATGGTCGAGCCATCCGGGGAAAAGGCCGGCTCGAAGGGATACGCGTCACCGACGTCCAGCGTCCGCACGACCTCACCGCTGGTTCGGATGATGCGCAGGCTCCGTTGTGTCTCGCCGTCGAAGCAGACGATCGCGAGAATGCTGGCGTCGGCTAGGTTCCAGGCCGGCCGGCTCACGGTTGTGCAGTCGACCATCGGCTGCGCGAAGAGTTCTCGGTCGTCCGCTCCGTTCGCGGCCATCACCCGCAAACGGCGCGGCCCGCCGTTGTCCCGTACGTAGATGATGCTCTGCCGGTCCGGTGAGATGGACGGCCCCCGGTCGGCGTCGGGACTGCTGGTGAGCCGGCGCACAATTGCGCGTGTCACGGTGTCCACGAGGTACAGGTCGACGTTTCCGGCGACCTCCAAGACGGCGACCATCGCCTCGTCTGGCAGGGCTGCCGACCGTGGCAGGTCCAACGCTCCGCTGGCGGCGCTGAGGTAGCTGTCGGCAGGCAGTGTCAGCGCAGCTGCCGTCGTCGCCGCGACAACGAGCGCGGTGACCGCGCGGGAAGCGATCCGGCGTGCCCGGCGTCGAGGCGCTGGCCGACCCGAATCCGATCGGGTCGGGCGATCCCGGATCGGTGGCTCGATGCCGTGCGGACGAACGGCGACGGTGGTGTTCTGTCGCAGCGGCAGCGGCAGCGGCTGGGTCCGATGATGTGGCTGCGGCGGGAACAGGGCAGCCTGCGCCGCTCGGGCGAAGGCGGAGCAGGTGGCGTAGCGGTCCGCAGGGTTGACTGCCATCGCTCGCGCGACCACGTAGTCCACAGCCGCCGGCAAGGAGGGCACGCGGGCGCTCGGCCGAGGACGGTCGGCGTGCACGTGCGCCTCTAACGTAGCCTCCCGGTAACGCAGCGGAAAGGGAACCTCACCGGTCAAGAGCTCGTACAGCACGCACCCCAGCGAATAGATGTCGATGCGACGATCCGTCGTGCGCCCGAGGATCTGCTCCGGCGCTGCATAGTCAGGGGTGTAGAGACGTACGCCGACCGTGGTCAGCAAGGTGTCTTCCCCCTCGGCCTTGGCGACGCCAAAGTCGGTGAGGAAGACCTGCTCCGGATCGCTCGGCTGGTCTCCAGGCGCCAACAGCACGTTGGCCGGCTTCACATCGCGATGCAGCAACCCCCGGCGGTGGGCGAAGTCAAGGGCGCTGGCCACCTTGTCGATGACATGAAGCGCGCGACGGGGATCCAGCGGACCGGCCCGGAGGGCCTGGCTGCAGTCGATTCCGTCGACGTACTCCATATGGATCCAGAGTTGCCCATCGGTGGAGTCGCGGTCGTACACCCGCACGATGTTGGGATGGGCGAGCCGGGAGGCGAGGCGAGCCTCCTGCTCGAAGCGGGCGCGGAAGCCGGCATCTGTGGACAGATCATGAGTCAGCACCTTGAGTGCGTCCACGCGGTCCAGCCGCGGACTCTGGACGAGGTAGACCGTCCCCATGCCTCCGGTGCCCAGGACCCGCCCGATGGTGAATCCGGCGAAGACGGTCCCAGGAGGGTAGACCACGTTGTCCCTCCCCGCAGAGCTGTCAACGTGACCGATCATATGGCGACGGCCTCGAGCCTGTCAGCTTGGCAAGAGCCGTTCGGGTCAGTAGCGGAGCGCTACTCGCGCTTGCCGACCGTCAGCTGCTCGGGGTGCTGACCTTGGGCTAGCGGGGACCCCATGCCGGGGCGTAGCCGACACCGCTGGACTCCTGGGTCAGCACCTGCTGCGCATCCTGCCCGTCCGCGTCCATGACCCACAGGTAGTTGGCCTGCACGGAGGACACCCCGAGCCGTTGGCTCATAAAGGCGATCCGGGAGCCGTCGGTCGACCAGGCCGGCGCGGCATCCTGCGCCACGTGTGGGGCCATCGCGCGGACGTCGGACCCGTCGGCGTTCATGACGTAGACCTCGCCGTTCCCGCCGATGGTGCCATCGTCGACCCGTCTTCGGAATGCGATCTCCCGCCCGTCCGGTGAGTACGTCGGAGCGGTGTCACCGCTTGCCGCCGATGCCGACAGCCGGATCGGTGCGCCGGTGCCGTCGGCGGCGACCGTGTAGATCGCGCCCGCAGTCGCATCTGCGGAGTCACCGGACCAGAACGCGATCGTGCGGCCGTCCGGTGAGAACGTCGGCTCGAACGGAAACCCGGCACCGGCGTCCAGCGTCCGCACGACCTCGCCGCTGCTCCCGATGACTCGCAGGCTGCGCTGAGTCTCACCGAAGCAGACGACGGCGAGCGTGCTGGCGTCGGTCATGCTCCACGCCGGCCGGCTCACGTTCGGACAGTTCTCCAGCGGCTGCGGGAACAGATCGCGGTCGCCCGCGCCGTTGGCGGCCATCACACGTAACCGCCGCACACCGCCGTTCTCCCGCACGTAGATGATGCTCTGCCGGTCCGGGGAAAGGGACGGCCCCCGGTCGGCGTCGGGGCTGTCGGTGAGTCGGCGCAACGCCTCACCCGTCGCGGTGTCCACGAGGTAGAGGTCCACGTTGCCGCCGACTTCCAGCACCGCGACCAGCGCCTCGGCCGGGAGGGCGGTCGACCGCGGCAGATCCAACGCTCCACCGGCGACACTGAGATGGCTGTCGGCCGGCAGCACCACGGCGACGGCGCCCGTCGCGGCAACGACGAGTGAGGTGACCCCGCGGGCAATGGCACGGCGACCCCGACCGGGCGCGGCTGGCCGGGCCGAGGTGGGCCGTGCGGGTCGTTTCGGCCGGCGGACTGCGGGCGGCCGGTTCGACTTCAGCGCGGCCGGGGTTGGTGCGGGCCGCAAGGCCGCACGGGCGGTGTTGGCGAGTTCGCGGCAGTTGTCGAAGCGCCGGTCGCGGTCCTTGGCCATTGCCGTCGCCACGATGTCGTCGAAGACGCGAGGCAACGAGGGCACCAGCTGGCTGGGGCGTGGGGGTGGCTTCATCAGATGGGCATGCATCGTGTCGTAGTGGGAGTTCTCCGGAAAGGGCACGACACCGGTCAGCAGCTCGTACAGCACACAGCCCAATGCGTAGATGTCGACCCGATGGTCCAGTGGCCGGGACTGAATCTGCTCCGGCGCGGCGTACGCCAAGGTCGCGATGAGATTGCCGGTGCTGGTGAGCCGGTGACGGGCGTCGACGGCCTTGGCCACTCCGAAGTCGGTGAGCAGCACCCGTTCGGCTTCCTCGGGGTCTCCGGTGGGGGCCAGCATGATGTTCGCGGGTTTGACGTCGCGGTGCAGCAGCCCGAGGCGGTGGGCGTGGTCCAGTCCCTTGCCCACCTCGGTGACGATGCGCAGGGCGTACTCGAACGGCATCGGGCCGTACCGCTCCAGTGCCTGGTTGCAGTCGATGCCCTGGATGTACTGCATGTCGATCCACAGCTGATCGAGTTCACAGCCGCGGTCGTGCACCAGAACGATGTTCCGATGGTCCAGGCTGGCCGTGAGATCGGCTTCCTGCTCGAACCGCTTGCGAAACTCCGGGTCGTGCGACAACTCCGGGCTCAGCAGTTTCAGGGCGTCCCAACGCGGTAACCGCGGATGGCGGGCCAGATAGACCGTGCCCATCCCGCCGGCGCCAAGCACCCGGTCCAGGGTGAATCCGGCGAAGACTGTGCCGGGAGGGTAGGCCACGTCGTCCCTCCCTGGCTGAAACGTCAGCGCGGCAGATCATAGGAGCGCGGGCCGGTCAGTGTCAGCGTCCCTCCACGTGATGAGGAGCGTCGAGCAACCCGTCCTGATACCTGATCGCCCGCGGCAGGGTCGAAGCCAGCTCGCGGACCTCGTCGGTCGTGATCACGCCTAGGGGCTTGTGTTGGCGACCAGGGTGAGGACGTCGTACGTCGCCACGACCGCGTCGTCCTGGTTGGTCACCACCGCATCCCAGCGGACCTCGCCGTACTCGGCGCCGGCTCGCGGCGAGATCTGTTTCGCGGTCAGGGTCACCGACAGCGCGTCCCCCGGCTTGACCGGCGTGACAAAACGGAGGCTGTCCACGCCGTAGTTTGCCAGCACCGGCCCCGGGTCCGGGTCGACGAACAGCCCTGCCGCAAGGGACACGATGTAGTAGCCGTGCGCCACCCGGCCGCCGAAGAACGGGTTGGCGGCGGCCGCCTCCTCGTCCATGTGCGCGTAGAAGGTGTCGCCGGTGAACTCGGCGAAGTGCTCGATGTCGGCCAACGTCACCTCGCGCGGACCGGCCTGGATCGTGTCGCCGATCCGCAGCTCGGCCAGGTGCTTCCGGAACGGGTGTACGCCGTCATCGTGATGCTGTGCTCCCGTCACCCACCGGCCGCCGACCGCGGTCAGCATGTCGGGGCTGCCCTGTACGGCGGTGCGCTGCATGTGGTGCAGCACCCCACGGATCCCGCCCAGCTCCTCCCCGCCGCCGGCCCGGCCCGGCCCGCCGTGCACCAAGTTCGGCAGCGGCGAACCATGTCCGGTGCTCTCCCTGGCGCAGTCGCGGTCCAGCACCAGGATCCGGCCGTGCCACGGCGCTACGCCGAGCACGACCTCGCGAGCCACCGCTGGATCGTGCGTGACCACGGACCCGACCAGGCTGCCCTGGCCGCGGGCGGCGAGTGCCACCGCATCGGGGATCGAGTCGTAGGGGAGCACCGTGCTCACCGGGCCGAACGCCTCGACGTCGTGCGGCGCCGCGGCTTCGCGATCGTCGCACCGCAGGAGCAGGGGTGGCAGGAAAGCGCCCCGCTCAGCGTCCGCGCCCAGGACGTCGAAGTGGTCCGGGTCGCCGAAGACGAGCCGGCCGGCATCGGTGAGCGCCTTGAGCGAGCGCAGCACCTCCTCCCGCTGCCCGAGGCTGGCCAGCGCGCCCATCGTCACGCCTTCGTCAGCGGGGTTGCCGACAACCACCTTCGCCAGCCGCTCCCTGGTCGCCTCGACCACATCGTCCACCGCGGCCGCCGGGACGAGGGCGCGGCGGATCGCCGTACACTTCTGCCCGGCCTTGACCGTCATCTCGGCCACCAGCTGCTTGACGAACAGGTCAAACTCCGGCGTACCGGCAACCGCGTCTGGTCCGAGGATCGAGCAGTTCAGCGAATCGGCTTCGGCGTTGAAGCGGACCGCCTCGCCCTGTACGACGGGATGCGAGCGCAGCTTCTGCGCGGTTGCTGCGGAGCCGGTGAAGAACACCAGATCCTGGCCGGCCAGGTTGTCCAGGACGCCGGCCGCGCTGCCGCAGAGCAGCTGGACCGACCCCTCAGGCAGGACGCCGCTCGCGATCATCCGGCGGAACACGAGTTCGGTGAGGTACGCCGTCTGGCTCGCCGGCTTCACGATCGTGGGGATGCCGGCCAGAAAGGCGGGGGCGAACTTCTCCAACATGCCCCAGACCGGGAAGTTGAAAGCGTTGATCTGCACGACGACGCCGCGCCGTGAGGTGTAGATGTGCTGACCGAGGAACGTGCCTTGTCGGCCGGCCGGCTCCGCCGGCCCGTCGAGGACGATCGTGTCGTTCGGCAGTTCGCGGCGGCCCTTGCTGGAGTAGCTGAAGAGCGTGCCGAGTCCGCCGTCGATGTCAAAGGCGTTGTCCCTGCGGGTGGCTCCGGTGCGGTTGGACAGTGCGTAGAACTCGCCCTTGCCCTCGCCGAGCTTGGTGGCCAGCTCTTTGAGAATCACCGCGCGCTGGTGGAACGTCAGCTCCCGCAGCGCCAGCCCGCCCACCGTCCGTCCATAGTGGAGCATCGCCGGTACGTCGAGGCCGGCGCTGGAGATCCGGGCGACCTCCTCGCCGGTGACCGCATCCGCCAGGGGAGTTCCGTCATCCGCTGCGGCGTACCAGTGTCCTTCGACGTAGCTCTCCAGCAATGCCGTCATCGTTCGCACTCCCTGCAGTTTCGGGGCAGCCGTCCCGGATGGAGTGTGCTACTCGAGTCTGTAACCGACCAATCCGGACTCGGTGGCGAGGATGTACCGGTCGGCGATCTCGACGGCGACGGCCTCGACCGGCGGACTCGGGATCGGATCGCTCGTGGCGGCTCCGTCCGGCCCACAGGGGATGGTCAGTGTGCCGCCTGAGCGCTCCCGCAGTGCGAGCTCGTCGACGTAGAACGGCTCGGGGTAGTCGAAGCGCACCCGCTCCGAGGCGCAGAACAACACCTGATCCTCCGCTGGCTCCTCGGTCTGTCCGGTCGTCAGATTCACGAGGAGGGGTCCGTCCGGGGCAGGCAGCAGGATCTCCTGCGGGCCGGCGACCGCGCCTACTCCGCCGTCGAAGACCAGCCCCTCGACGGCTCCGAGCGGCAGCGTCCAGGTGGTGTCGCCGGTCCGTACGTCGTAGCCCTCCACAGTGACGTCCAACTCGGAGAACACCGGATCCTGCTCCAGCTGCAACACCACCCCACCGGCGTACCGGCACCGGACCGGGCCGGGTCCGACGCCGCTGTCCTCGTCATCGAGCGCTCGGGGCAGCGGCAGAGCCGTGGTGCAGTTGGGAAGTGACCCTTCGTCGCGCCATACCAGTTCGCCGGTTGCTGCGTCGAGGGCCACGCTGACGACTGCGGCAAGATTCTGTTCCTGCGGGCTGCCGGCCGCTCCAACCCGTCTCTGGCCGACGTGCCCGACGAGCAGGTTCTCCTCGGCGAAGTAGTACCAACCCCAGCCGCCGTCGGTGGAGAAGGTGGGGCCGAACAGGTCGCTGATCGGCACCTGCCACAGTGCGGCGCCGTCCTCGATCCGCGCCAGGTACTCCAGGTCGCCGATGCGAACGTCGCTGAGGCCTTTCGGACCGATCCCCCGGACGAATCCCTCGGGGCCAGGCGGCTCCTGCACGACCGTGCCGTCGGTCAGTCGCAACCGCTGAGAGGTGCCGGCCTCGCCGTACACAGCTCGCGCCCGGAAGCAGACATCCCGGTCGTCGGGGCACTGTTCCGGTGGCGAGCGGAACAGCAGCGGTTCGGTGGCGAAGACGTCCTCGCCGGTCCGCGGGTCGGCGAGGACGAGCCGGGCGAAGAGATTGCCCGCGGGATCGGGACGAAAGTAGGCGGCCAGGGGTTCCTCGGCTGCGGTCATCACGACGGTGGGGACTATCGCGATTCCCGGGACCACCTCCCCGGGACTGGCGGGCTGGGACCACAGCTGCTCGCCGGTCGCGGCATCCACACCCACCAGGGACAGCGTGTCGCCCTCGACGGCGTAGACCACCGCCGCGTCTCCGGCCGCCCTCGGCGCTCCGATGACTCGGAGGTCCAGAGTCCAGACCTGCTCGGCCGGGCTTGTGGTCGCCGGTTGGTCCGAGCCGTCCGTGGGGACCGATGACGAGGGATCCGGCCGATCGTCCGGTGTGGACGCGTTCGTGCACCCCGTGAGCAGCGCGACCGCGATCGCGACCCTCAATGCTGCAGCAGCGCCGTGGTCGAGCAAGATTCCCCATCTGAACTCGGCCTACATGACCACCTCGGGGTTATGGCCGTCTCCGAGAACTCTGCAGCGACCATAGGCCCGAACTGATCATTCGGTCAGCCCTGAGCCGCCCGCCGCCGCAGCGTCAGCCGCCCGGCTCACGTGGTGGTAGATGGCCGACTTGCTGATGCCGAGCCGGGCGGCAAGATCCTCCATGCTGGTGGTTGTCATCGGCGATCGATCAGCCGCTGCAGCTTGCCGTGAGAACGCTCGAGCGTCTCGCGGTCCGCGCCTCGACGCGGACGGTCAGGTGGTCCATCCGGCCGCGGCGGGTCAGCTCCAGCTGGAAGTGTGGCGCCATCCCGAGGATCCGCAGCACGATCTCCTCCAGCTGGGTGGGGGGAAGGCGCCGACGCCCCGAGGGGACCGGATCCTCGACGAGGCCCACGCCACCGCCGGCGACGTGCGGCCGCGTGGCCGACCTGTTCGGCCTGAGCATCCACGCCAGACTGCGCTACACCTCCACCGTCGACCCCCCCGACCTCGTCCAGCGTCGGCCACGACTGCAGCCCGGAACAGAACCGCGGCGCAGACCCCACCACCGGCCGCAGCGGCATCCGCCCAGGCACGATGACCCGGTGAGCGACACGGTGCGGCCGGGGTTTCGGACCGTCTTCGCCCACAGCGACTACCGCCGCCTGTTCTACGCCCAGACCATCTCGCGCAGCGGCGACACCATCGCGGCGATCGCTGTGGTCGTGCTGGCCTTCCAGCTGACCGGCTCCGGGCTCGGCGTCACCGGCGTCGTCCTGGCCGCTGATCGACCGGCTGCCCCGGGTCCAGGTCATGATCGCCGCCGACCTGGGGCGGATGGCGCTGGCCGCGGTGCTGCCGCTCCTCGACCAGCACATCCTCGGCATCTACGCCGTCGCGTTCGGCCTTTCCGCCGGCGCGGTGTTCTTCAACCCGGCGTCGGCCTCCGCGCTGCCCGGCATCGTCGACGAACGCGAGTTGCTCGCCGCCAACAGCGGCCTGTGGTCCGCCGCCGTCATCGCGCAGATCGCCCTGGCCCCTTGTCCGGGGTCGCCGTCACCGCCTGGGGCGCCGCCCCCGCCTTCTGGGTCAACGCGGCCAGCTTCGCCGCCTCCGCGCTCATCCTGACCCGGCTGCGGCTGCCCCACGTTCCTGCCGCGATGCCCGGCCGGTGGGCCAGCCGCGTCACCGAAGGCGGACGGTTGCTGGTCCGCGACCGGCTGCTGCGGCCGCTGGCCGTCGTCCAACTGCTGGCCGCCCTGTCCGCCGGAGCCACCAGCGCCCTGCTCGTCGTTCTGGCCTCCGAACACCTCAACGCCGGCGCCCCCGCCGCCCAGCCTTCGTGTTCGGCCCCTACCTGTTGCGCGGGTTTGTCGATCTCGTCCTGGCCACCACCCGGAACGTGCCCGCCGCCGCGGCCGCGCTCACCCTCTACGGCGCGGGCACCTCCACCGGCATGGTCACCCACAGCTCGCTGCTGCAAGCCGAGGTCCCCGCCGAGCATCGCGGCCGCGTGTTCGCCAGTTTCGACATGATCTGGCAGACCGGGCGACTGGCTTCTCTCGCCGTCGGCGGCATCGCCGCCGACCAGTTCGGCATTCAAGCCGTCTACGCGCTCGGCGGTCTGCTGCTCCTGGCCGCCGGCACCATCGGCCTGACCGGCATGCCGTTGAGCAAGCCCGACGATCCCAGTTCCCCAGCCCGGGCACCCGAGTAGCCGGCACTGCGGTTCGCGCCCGACGCACCTTCGGCAGCCACCCGGCCAACAACACCGATCCCGATGATCAAACCTGCTGCCTCGGGCAGACTGCCCCGGTGAGCAGCGACGCCGACACCACGCCAGCCGAGGCCGAGCCGCCGTGGCTGACCAGAGGTGTCGCAGGAGTCGGCTCCGCCAGCCTGCTGGCCGACGCCGGCCATGAAATCCCGACGGCGCTGCTGCCCAGCCTGCTCACCTCCACCCTCGGAGCACCAGCCGCGGTCCTCGGCCTGATCGAAGGGGTCTCCGACGCCCTCGCCGGCGCCGCCCGCTTCGCCGGCGGAGCGCTCGCCGACGACCCGGGCCGTCGCCGAACCGTGGCAGTCGGCGGATACACCAGCACAGCCGTGCTGGCTGCGCTCACCGGTGCCGCGACCGCCGTCTGGCAGGTGGGCGTGCTGCGCGCCGCCGCCTGGACCGCCCGCGGGCTGCGGGTGCCAGCCCGCAACGCCCTGCTCGCCGACATCGTCCCAAGCACGGCCTACGGACGCGCCTACGGCTTCGAACGCATGATGGACAACCTCGGCGCCGTCATCGGACCGCTGCTGGCCATCGCACTCGTCGCCCTGGTCGGAGTCCGCACGGCCATCGGCCTGTCCGTCATCCCCGGCCTGCTCGCCGCCGCGGCGATCATCTACGCCATCCGGCAAACGAAGATCCCCGCCCGCCGTGACCGCATGCCGCTGCGCATCCACATCCGGCCAGTACTGCGCGGCGACCTCGGTCGGCTGATGGCAGGCGTCGCCGCGTTCGAAGTCGGCAACGTCGCCGCGACCCTGCTCATCCTGCGCGCCAGCACCCAACTGGAGGCCACCCATGGCGTCCAAACCGCACTCATTCTCGCGTTGGCGCTCTACACCCTTTACAACCTCGCCGCCACACTCGCGTCGCTGCCCGCCGGCCGGATATCCGACCGACTCGGCGCCCGCGGACCACTGCTCGTCGTCACCGCCGGCACCGGCATGTTCCTTGCCGCCTACCTCGCGCTGTCCATCGACACCACCAGCGTTGCCCAGCTTGCCGTTCCCTTCGCCGCCGCCGGCGTCGCGATCGGCTGCGCCGAAACAGCGCAACACTCCGCCGTCGCCGCACTCGCCCCCGCCGCGATCCGCGGGTCCGCCTTCGGGCTGCTCGCCACCGTTCAGGCGCTCGGCAACCTCGCTGCGTCCGCGACAGCTGGGATTCTGTGGACGGCGGTCTCCCCACAGGCCGCGTTCCTCTACCTCGCAGCCTGGATGCTGATCGCCCTCGCCGCACTCGTCAGCGCCACCAGCCACCGTCAGCGGTCCAGTTCTGCAACCGACGCGTCCAGCTAGGCTCATCACCGGCCGCCGCCGCTTCGGTTCCCGCCCGACATTGCTTCGGTATTCATGAACCCACGTCACCCAATGCGGTAGCGGATGATCGGTAGGGCCTGCTTGGTGAGGCTGGTGAAGAGCAGCTCGACGACCAGCTGGACCTGTCGGGGAGTCATGAACCCTCGGGTCGGCCGTAGCCGCAGACAGCGTGCCAAATACGGTCGGCTGTATCTGCGGAGGGCCGCCGGCCGGCTAGGTCGTCTGGGTGAGGTTGAGCGCGTTGCCGTCCGGATCCTCGACGTGCGCGACCCGCTGGCCCCACGGCATGTCGTTCGGCGGTGCCTTCACCCGTCCGCCGAGGGCCTCCACGCGCTCGAGGAGAACATCGACCGCCTCGACCTCGGCGCTGAGCAGGATGCGCCCCGCGGCGCCAGTCTCAGCTTCCTCGTCGGCGACGATGCCGAACTCGGTGTCGTCGATGCGCAGGCCGACGAAGAACGTCGGACCGTCTTCCGGCACGCGCATCGTCTCGGTCGCACCGAGCAGCGCCGTGTAGAAGCTGATGAGGCGGTCCAGGTCCGGCGTGCTGATGATGGGTTGAAGCTTGGCGACCATGCGTTCCTCCGAGGAAGTTGTCAGTGGGTAGACCTCATCCGGGCACGGAACTGATCGACGTGCGGCGTGGGTCAGCGATCTGATAGCCCACCAGGCCGGTCGATCCCGAGCTCGCACGCGACGACCGTAGGTTGACCGTGACGTGGTGGCGCGACGGCGTACAGAGCAACATGCCGAGCATGGACTACGCCGCCGCCCAGGACGCCTTCTTCCAGCCCCGACCGGCCGACGCGCCACCGCCGCCTACCGCGGCGTCGCCGGCCAGGAGCCTGCGGGACGCCGCCGAGCCGATCGCCACGCTCTCCTGGTGGGGCCGGCCCGTCTACGACCGGCAGGCCGCGCTCGGCCTGAACTTCCTGACCGGGTACGTCTGGGGACGCGGCAGCGCGCTCGGCGAGCCCGCGGGCAGTGTCGTCGCAGCAGCGTTCGGCGTCTTCGAGCCCGGGCTCGTCGTCAGCCTGTACGACGAGGCGCGCAGCCTCGCCACGCATGACCAGATCCGCCAGACGCTGCAGGACGGCGTCGTCGAGGCCATGACCACCGTGCAGACTGATGACACCGGGCTCGACTCCGCTGTAGATCTCCTGCGCCGGGCGGTAGCGGCCACCGACGGGTTCGGGCGACCGCTGACCGCCGGGCTGCTCGCCCTGCCGTGGCCGGCCGAGCCCTGGGCGCAGCTCTGGCACGGCTGCGCGATCCTGCGCGAGTTCCGTGGTGACAGCCACCTCGCCGCCTGCGTCGCGGCCGGCGTGGATGGGGTGTCGGCGAACATCCTCACCGAGCGGATGGTCGGTTGGGAGCCGCTGGCCTATACCGCGACTCGCGGCTGGTCTCCGGAGGCGATGCGGGCCAGCACCGAACGGCTCAGCGACCAAGGCCTGCTCACCGAGACCGGGCTCAGCGATGAGGGACAGCGGTTCCGTGACGGCATCGAGCAGGTCACCGAGGCAGCCATGCAGCCGGTCGTAGAGGCTCTCGGCGACGATCTCGAGCGGCTGATCGATGCCCTGCAGGGCTGGTCCGACGCCGTGATCGCCCACGGCTGGTTCCCGCCCGACCCATACAAGCGGGCCTCCGGCTAACGCGGGGTCAGCAGGACCTTTATCGCTCCTTCGGCCTTGGTCGACGCGACGTGGAACGCCTCGGCGATGTCGGTCAGCGCGAACGTGTGCGTGACCACCGGTGACAGGTCGATCCGGCCGGCCCGCACGAGTTCGATGCTTCGCTCGTACTGACCGCGGCCGCCGTTGCCGCCGACGCCGAAAACGGTCAGCGTCTTGGCCATGATCGGGACGACCGGCAACGCCGGGAGGTCGTTGGCCCAGCCGATGTGCGCGACCTTGCCTTCCTTGCGCACGACGTCCAGCACGACAGCCGTGGACGCGGGGAAGCCGGAGGTCTCGATGACGACGTCCGCCCCGAGCCCGCCCGTCAGGTCGGCCACCGCCGAGACGACGTCGGTCGCGGTCACGTCGATGCAGTCGGTCGCGCCGTAGGCCCGCGACACGCGGAACGGGTCCTCGCGGGCGTCGGTCACGATCAGCCGGCCGGCACCGGAAAGCGTGCACAGCCGGGTCAGGGCCAGACCGATCGGTCCCTGACCGAGGACGAGGACCGTCTCACCGAGCTTGATCCCCAGCCGGTCAACGGTGTTCAGCCAGACCGCGAGCGGTTCGAGCAGCGCGGCCTGCCAGGCCTCGACACCGTCCGGCCGCAGGACGAGGTTGACCCGCGGTACGGCGACCCGCTCGGTGAAGCACCCGTCCGACCACAGCCCCATCAGCTTCTTGCGGTGGCAGTCGGCCAGCCGACCCTCAGTGCAGTCGGCGCACTCCAGGCAGGGCAGCGAGGGCTTGACCGCGACCGGCATACCCACCAGGTCGGAATCGACACCGGGCCCACGCTGGCAACCCGGCCGGCGAAGTCGTGCCCCGGCACCCGCGGGAACGGCGTGTCGACCCGGCCCTCGAACTGGTGCGTGTCCGTACCGCAGATCGACGCCGACTCGACCTCGACGACGACCCAGCCGGGAACGGCCTCGGGTTCGGGGCGCTCCTCGAGGCCGACCTGCTCGCGGCCGGTCAGGACGGCGGCCAGCACCTCAGGCGCCGTCGGGGTGGGCGTCGCGGCTGCGCAGGATGTCCTCGGCCTGCGCCACGTGGCTCTGCAGGTGGCCGACGATGTCGACCCGGCGTACGGCGAGGTCGACCGACGGCGGCGGGTAGCCCAGTGCGTCGTGCCCGACCTCTTCGCGGAAGAAGAAGCGTAGGTCCGGGTCGCGGCGCAGCCGTTCCATGTTCCCCAACCACACCAGCGCGGAGACGCTGATGTGGGACACGACCTGAGCGACGGTCCAACCGCCGCCGGGCGTGGCCAGGTGCCGGTCGGCGTCGCTGATCCGGGTCAGGACGTCCTGCAGGTGGGCCAGCGACGCATCGACGTCGGCCGTGGCGTCCGAGACGGGGGACATGGTGTCCTTCCTTTGTCAGCTCGTCAGCCGAGGGATCAGCCGAGGGTGAACGGGTCGCGGGTGGCGCCGGTCAGCTCCACCCACACGGATTTGGTCTCGGTGTACTCCTCGATGGCCCTGACGCCGTTCTCCCGGCCGAGGCCGCTGGCGCCGAAGCCTCCGAACGGCACGTGGGGGGCCACCACGCGGTAGGCGTTGATCCAGACCGTGCCGGCCCGGAGTCTCGCGGCCATTCGGTGCGCGCGGTGGACGTCCTTGGTCCACACCGAGCCGGCCAGCCCGAACTCCGTCCCGTTGGCTAGGTCCACGGCCCCGTCCTCGTCGGTGAACGTCGTCACCGCGACCACGGGGCCGAAGATCTCCTCCCGCACCGCACGCATGGACGGCGTCGTGTCGACCAGCACGGTGGGCTGCACGAACCAGCCGCCCAGCTCGTCCACGGGCGCGCCGCCGTATGCGATCGTGGCGCCGTCCTCCCGAGCGGAGGCGAAGTGACTGAGCACCGTGTCGTACTGCTTGTCCGTGGCCATCGGCCCCATCTCGGTGTCCTCGTCGAGCGGGTTGCCGATCTTGATGGTCCGGGCGCGGGCCACGATCCGTTCGACGAGTGCGTCCTTGACGTCCTCGTGTACGACGACGCGGGAACCGGCCATGCAGGTCTGCCCCGTCGCGGCGAACACCCCGGCGATGACGCCGTTGGCGGCCGCGTCGAGGTCGGCGTCCGGGAAGACGACCTGGGCCGACTTACCACCGAGTTCGAGGGTGACCCGGGTGAGATTGTCGGCGGCAGCGTGGGCGATCAGCTTGCCGACCGCCGTCGATCCGGTGAAGGCGATCTTGTCGATCCCGCGGTGCCCGGCCAGGGCCTTGCCCGCCTCCGGTCCCCAGCCGCTGACGACGTTCACGACTCCCGGCGGGAAGCCGGCCTCAGCGACCAGCTCGGCGAAGGCCAGCGTGCTGACCGGGGTGTAGTCGCTGGGCTTGACCACGACAGTGCAGCCGGCGGCCAGTGCGGGGGCCAGCTTCCAGCTGAGCAGCAGCAGCGGGGAGTTCCACGGCACGATGGCCGCGACGACGCCGACCGGCTCGTTGCGGGTGTAGACGAGGTAGTTGCTCTTGTCCGACGGAATGACGCTGCCCTCGTGCTTGTCGGCCAGCCCGGCGAAGTAGTAGTACCACTCGGGCAGGTAGGCCATCTGGCCAGCCATCTCCCGAAGCAGCTTGCCGTTGTCGCGGGTCTCCAGCTCAGCCAGCCGCGGTGCCGCACGGGCGATCAGGTCACCGAGCTTGTGGAGCAGCTTTCCCCGTTGGGTTGCCGTCAGGTCGCCCCAGGGCCCCTTGAGTGCCGCGCGGGCCGCAGCCACCGCGGCGTCGACATCGGCCGCCCCGGCGTCGGGCACGGTGGCCCACGGCTCGCCGGTGAACGGGTCGACCGAGTCGTAGGTTCGTCCCGATACGGATCCCGCCGGCTCGCCGTCGATGAGCATCCGGTACGCCGCCAGGGACGTGCTCTCGGTCATGGTCACGACACCCTCCTCGCTGCCGGTGCAACCCTGGCACGCGGCGAGGCGACCGACAAAGGGAGACGACACAGAAGCCGGAGGCGGCAATCGCCACGGTCGCAGCGGCTGCGATCGCCCTAGACGCCGCCACGATCGGTGTCCGCGTCTTCCGGCCTCGGTTCGGTCCTGCCCAGCAGGCCAGCGTTATGCAGCTCCGCGATGCAAGCCGCTCAAGGCGTACGTGACCAGCGCGTCGGCAAGGTCGTCCGGCGTCAGCGCCCGGCTCGGGCGGTACCAGTCGATCAGCGAGTTGACGGTGCCGAACAGCAGTCGCGCAGTCAGGGCCGGGTCGGCATCGGGGCGGAGGCCGCCCTCGGCCACGGCCGCGCGGACGAGAACGGTGAGCATGTGGTCGAGCTCGCGCCGGCGGCTCAGCGCCCGCCGCTCCACCTCCGTGTTCCCACGCACCCTGAGCAACAGTGTCACGAACGGCAGCTCGGCGACGAGGATGCGGACGCTGCCGCGGAGCACAGCTTCCAGCCGGTCCAGCGCGGTGTCGCCGCGTGGGTCGCTGACGACCGCGGTGAGCGCGTCGAGGGCGTGGTCGGTGGCCAGCCGCAACAGCTCGGTCTTGCTGCTCACGTGGTGGTAGATCGCTGACTTGCTGATACCGAGCCGGGCGGCAAGATCCTCCATGCTGGTGCCGTCGTAGCCGCGTTCGTTGAAAACTGTGACCGCGACCTGGAGCAGCGAGTCCAGGTCGTAGCCCGGCCGCCCCCGGCGTACCGACGTTGTCATCGCCGATCGATCAGCCGCTGCAGCTTGCCTTGAGAACGCTCGAGCGTCTCGGGGTCGACCACCTGGCAGTCGACGCTGACGCCGACGTTGTCCTTGACCGTGCTGACCAGCTCGGCTGCGGCGGGCTCCCGACGTTCAGGGGGACAGTCGGCCCGCGCCTCGACGCGGACGGTCAGGTGGTCCATCCGGCCGCGGCGGGTCAGCTCCAGCTGGAAGTG
>Ga0136613_10000269_pt1 | contig 22892 bp, 23 predicted proteins | sample AntDrymUQ2722106_2_FD_106649 | JGI IMG/M metagenome (GOLD analysis project Ga0136613, IMG submission 106649) | Polar desert sand microbial communities from Dry Valleys, Antarctica - metaG UQ272 (21.06) | ecosystem: Environmental > Terrestrial > Soil > Desert | place: Antarctica: Dry Valley... | reverse complement strand
GATCATGCGGCCCTGGGCGCCGATCAGGATGCCCTTCTGCGAGTCGGCCTCGACCCACGCCAGGGCCTGCACGCGGACGAGGTCCTCGCGCGTGGTGTCGATGTCCTCGACGACGACCTCGACTGCGTGCGGGATCTCCTGGAACGTCCGGCGCAAAACCTGCTCGCGAATCAGCTCGGCGAGCAGCACCGACTCGGACTGGTCGGAGAGGTCATCGACGTCGTAGAGGTGCGGGCTGGAGGGCAGCAGCCCGCAGAGATGCTCGACGAGCGCCCCGACGCCGGTTCCCTTGCGCGCCGAGATCGGGAAGATCTCGTCGGAGACGTCCAGCTCGGCGGCAGCCTGAAGCACGGCGACGGTGTGGGCGCGATCGAGGCGGTCGATCTTGTTGACGGCGATCGCGACGGGCACGTCGGCCTGCGCGAGCGCCGCAGCGATGAAGCGGTCGCCGGGGCCGACGCCCTGCTCGGCGTTGAGCATCAGCAGCGCCGCGTCGGCGTCGGAGAGCTCATGCTCGACGCGGCTTTGCATGCGCTGCGTGAGCGCGTCGCGGGGGCGCTGCACCCCCGGCAGGTCGACGAGCACGAGCTGAGCCTGACCGCGCATCGCGATGCCGCGGATCGCCCGCCGCGTCGTCTGCGGCTTGTCGGAGACGATCGCGACCTTGGACCCGACGATCGCGTTGACGAGCGTCGACTTGCCGACGTTGGGACGCCCGGCGAGGGCGACGAAGCCGGCGGTCGAGCCGCCAGCCGCGCTCATGGCGTCACCCACGCCATGATCTCGCGCTGCACGGCGAGCATCTCGCCGTCGTCGGTCTCATGGTCCATGCCGGTCAGGTGCAGCGCGCCGTGGACGATCGCCTCACGGAGATCCTCCGTGTGCTGCGGGCAGATGACGATGTCGCCGAGCTCCGGCGGCCCGGGTGAGGGCTCGGCGCCGTCGATCGGAAACGACAGCACGTCCGTGGCCGCGGCGATTCCGCGATGCTCGGCGTTCAGCTCGGTGATCCGCTCCGCGCTGACGAACTCGATCGCGACGTGGCCGCTGTCGATGCCCGCCGACGCGAGCGCCAGCGCGAGCAACCGCTCGATCTCCTCGAGCGGAACGCGGCTCGGACCCAGGACCTCGACCTCGAGCTGGGGCTCGGCGCTCACGCCCTGCGGCGATCGGCGGGTCTCAGCTCCGGCGCGAGGCTCTCGGCGTGCTCGGCGTAGGCCTCCACGATCCGCTGTACGAGCCGGTGGCGCACGACGTCCTCACCGCCGAAGCGCACGAACTCGATCCCCTCGATCTCCTTGAGGATGTCGCCGACGACGACCAGCCCGGAGCCGTCGTGCTTGGGCAGGTCGATCTGGGTGATGTCACCGGTGACGACCATGCGCGAGTTGAAGCCCAGCCGCGTGAGGATCATCTTCATCTGCTCGGGCGTCGTGTTCTGGGCCTCGTCGAGGATGATGAAGCTGTCGTTCAGCGTGTTATGGGTGACCAGGAAGTCGTCGGTCACGTAGAGCGAGTCGGCCGCGGCGACCTGGATGCAGACCGTCTCGGCTTCTCCCGCAGACTCGATGCTCTCGACGAAGCGCATCGGGCGCCCGCCCCCGTGCCCGCGGTAGGCCTCGATCTTACGAGCGAGGCGGAACGGATCGATACCGGCGGGCAGCCTGATGTCCAGGACGTAAGCATCGGAGCGATGATGGACGTCCCGTCCACGAGCGCGTCCCGGCCGGCGGCCCTTGGCATATCGCGTTCGCGAGTACGCAACCCCGCCGAGCGAGCGCACGAGCCAGACGACGTCATCGCGCAATCGCGGCGAGCACGTCGTGTACTGGATCCGGCAGGTGCGCCCGCGCTGGGTAACCGGCCCACCGTAGCTGTCCAGCAGACCCTGCAGGACGCCGAGTCGGACCTCGGGCGAGTTGTGCAGGTAGACGTCGGGGACGAACTTCGTCGAAGACCGAGCCCCGGCAAGACCCAGGTCGCGCAGCGCCATGGTCACGGGGTTGGCGACGATCACGCCTCCGCGATGCCCGTGCTTGTTGCATAGGACGTAGTCGACGTCGGTCTTGCGCCGCAACTCGATCCCGTGCAGCGAGGCTTCGAGCGCAGCAGCGAGCTCCGGGTCGGCGGTCGTGAAGCTTGGCGTCGTCCTGGTGGTCAGGCAGCCGTCTGCGAGCAGGAGACCGAGGGCATAGGGATCGAGCGGGACTTCCTGCCTCTCGAGCTGCACTGGCGCGCTGACGAGCGGAAGCTCGAAGCGGTGCTGATGCTGGCTGAGCAACCGCCCGACCATCTCATCGGTGCGCAGCGTCCGCCCCGCGTTGCCGTGTCGGCGGTCATCCGGTGTACGTACCGTCCACAGGTGCTCCGCACAGCACAACGTCGAGCCACCATCCTGCGCCTGCAGGCGGAAGACCTCGCGTCTACCCTGCGGGAAGACCCCCAGCACGGGTGTCGGGCACCCGTCGGACCCGATCACCAGGTCGCCGACGCGCAGTGTGCCGATCGCCTGCCAGCCCACCGGGGTCAGGATCCGACGATCGACAGGCTGCGCCCGCCCGCGCATGAAGGCCAGCGGGGCGACCTCGATCTGACCGCGCTCGAGGTAGGTGGAGACCTTTTCGGCGTCGAGCATGTCGTGCAGCGCGTCGAACAGCGGCCGCAGGTAGGGATCGATCTTCGCCATCAGGTCGCCGGGCAGGAAGCCGAGGCGCTCGCCGGCCTCGACGGCGGGGCGCGTGAGGATGATGCGGTTGACCTCGCGGCGGCTCAGCGCGGCCGCGGCGAGCGCGACGGCGAGGAAGGTCTTGCCCGTGCCGGCCGGGCCGATGCCGAACGTGATCGTGTTGTTGCGGATCGAGTCGACGTAGCGCTTCTGGTTGACGGTCTTCGGCGCGACCTGCTTGGAGCGGTGGCGCCAGACGACGTCCTCGAGGATCTCGGCCGGCGAGGTGTGCTGGTCGAGCGCGCCCGTCACGGCGGCGATCGTGCCAGGGGCGATGTCGTGGCCCTGCTCGATCAGCTCGGCGAGCTCGCGTACGACGGTCGCCGCGGCCTGCACCGCCTCCTCGCCGCCGTCGAGCGTGACGACGTTGCCGCGCAGGAACAGGTCGCAGTCGACGTGGCCCTCGATCTCGCGCAACACCGCGTCGCCGCTGCCGGCCAGCTCGGCCGCGACCTCGTTTGCAAGCTCGATCCGGCTACGCACCGAGTTCCTCTCTGACGAGTGCCGACACCCGCTTGCCGTCGGCGCGACCGCTGACCTTCGCCATCGCGGTGTTCATCGCCTGGCCCATGTCCTTCGGCGACGACGCGCCCGACTCGCCGATCGCGACCTGAACGATCGCGCGCAGCTCGTCGTCGGACAGCTCGGCGGGCAGGTAGGCCTCGATGATCCTCGCCTCGGCCTCCTCGCCGTCTGCGAGCTCGGCGCGGCCGCCCTCGCGAAATGCGCTGGCGGACTCCAGCCGGCGCTTGCGCTCGCGCCGCAGGACCGCGAGCTCGTCGGCGTCGCCCTCCTTGGAGGCCTTCTGCAGCTCGCTGAGCACGAGCCGCAGGGCGAGGACACGATCGGACTCGCGCGCCTTCATCGCCGCGACGAGATCCTGCTGCACCGTGTCGACCAGCGTCATCTGCCGTTCAGGATACGCGCCCGTCGGCCGGTGCCTCGGCCACGCCGCCGGGCACGCCATCGGCGCCCGCCTCGCTCACACCGTCGACCGCAACCGTCGCCCCAGCGGCCGCGGCGGACCCAGCCCGCCCAGCTCGGCGCTGTCGCGGCCGAAGAGCACGCCGATGTTCCAGTCGACGAGCAAACGCGCGCGGCGGCCGAGGCCGGGCATCATCACGAGGTGGTAGGTGCGGGCGAGAAGCCACGCGGGCAGCCCGCTGCACGTGACGCCGAGCGTCTGGGCGACGGCCTTCTGGCGGCCCATGTCGACGAAGACGCCCTTGGTCTTGTAGGTGAACCGGCGCCGGCGCCCGCCGCCGATCGTGGCGGCGACGTTGCGTGCGACGAGACGGCCCTGCCGAATCGCGTGCTGCGCGGTGGGCGGGCACGGCTGGCCCTTGCGCGCCGGGTCGGGCACCGACGCGCAGTCGCCGATCGCCCACACGTTGTCGTGGCTCTTGCACTGCAGCGAGCTGTCGCTGACGATGCGCCCGCGCTCGTCGAGCGGCAGGCCGAGCCGGGCGACGACCGGCTGGGGCTTGACGCCCGCGGTCCAGACGACCGTGCGCGTGGGGATCTGCTCGCCGTCGCTGAGCCGGGCCGTGTGCGCGGTCACCTCGTCGAGCGTCGTGCTCGTGCGGATGTCGATGCCGCGCCCGCGCAGCTCGCGGGTCGCGAACTCGGCAAGCCGGGGCGGGATCTCCGGCATGACGCGTCGCGGTCGCCTCGACGAGGATCCAGCGGACTCCAGTCACGCGGCAGCGCGGATAGAGGTCGAGCAGGTCGGCGACGAAGTCCTGCAGCTCGGCGATGCCCTCCAACCCCGCGTAGCCGGCCCCGACGAAGACGTAGGTCAGATACTCGCGGCGCGCGTCGCCGTCCTCGAGCGTCTCGGCCGTCTCGAGCGTGCGCAGGACGTGGTTGCGCAGCGCGATCGCCTCGGCGAGCGACTTGAAGCCGACGCCGTGCTCGGCGAGACCGGGCACCGGCAGCGTGCTGGCTGACCGAGCCGACGGTGACGATCAGGTGGTCGTAGACGAGCTCCTCGGACTCGCCGTCCAGCGACTCGATCTGGAGGCCGTTTCGCTGCGGCGTGGCACCCGTGATGCGGCGTAGGCGCAGGTCGACGCCGTGCGTGAGCTGCTCGCGCAGCGGCACGACGACATGGCGGGGCTCCAGCGTGCCCGCCGCGGCGCCCGGCAGCAGCGGCGTGTAGAGCATGAAGTTGACGTCGTCGCGACGCGGATCCGCGCGCTGTGCGGCGGCAGCAGACGATCGAGCGTCCGCGCGGCGTAGAAGCCGCCGAACCCGCCACCTGCGATGACGACGTTCCAGGCCAAGGGGCGGGAGTTAACTGGTTTCGCCGTTCGGTCGCCGGCGTTTTCGCGACGCAGCCGGCTGTAGGCTCGCCTCCATGTGCGCCAAGGTTCTGCCGCAGGCGCGGTCCTACGTGTACCGCGGGTTCACGCGCCTGCCCGAGCAGAGCGTGCGTCAATGGCAGATGCGCCCGCCCGGACGCGCGGTCATCGGCATGTTGCAGCGGATCATCGGCGACGGGTCAGTGATGGTGGCCACCGGTCACGGAGCCGGCCTGCTGCTCGAGACCGGCTCGCTGAGGCTCACGAACGTGCAGGCCTACGGACTCGTCCGCGGCGTGCTCGAGCCCGGCGTCCAGGAGGCGCTTCGCCGCCATGTCGGTGAAGGCACCGTCGTCTACGACATCGGTGCGAACATCGGCTTCTTCTCGCTGCTGGCCGCTCGTCTGGCCGGGCCCACAGGCCGCGTCGAATCATTCGAGCCGCTGCCTGCCGCGGCCGATGGTCTGCGCCACAACATCGCCCTCAACGACGCGCGGACGGTGCACGTCCACGACGTCGCGGTCGCCGCGAACGGCGGTCGTGCGGAGCTGCTTTCGGTCGACGAGGGAGGCTGGTCGCACCTGGCCGATCGCGGCTGGCATCCGCGCACGCACGAGGTGCTCGAGGTGGACGTCGTCGCAATCGACGAGCTCGTCGCGGACGGGCTGCGCGCGCCGGACGTCGTGAAGATCGATGTCGAGGGTTCCGAGCTCGCGGTGCTCGACGGCATGCGCGAGACGATCCGCGCACACGCGCCGGCGATCATCTGCGAGCTGCACGCGACCAACATCGAGCTTGTCGAGCGGATGGACGAGCTGGGCTACTCGACGCAGAACCTTGATGGGCCCGAGCGGGTTTCCGAGGCCGGCGCTGTGCATGTGCTGGCGCTGCCGACCTAGCTGCTCGGGCTGCGAGCGACCCAACCCTCGCCCCAGCCGGGGGGTGTGGCGAATCAGTACGTCCCAGGCTTACCAGATCGCCACACCCCTCCAAGCAGGCTCGGGGACCAGGAGCACCGCTGGCTACCTGACCCGTTCTCTCATCGATGCAGTTCGTCGATCACGCGGGGCCCGACCCGCCTAGCGCCCGAGCGTCAGCGCAGCCCAACCGCTATCGATGCGCCGCGCCCGCTCCCGCAGGCCGCATGCCTCCAACGCCGCCGCCACCTCGTCGGCCTCGTGCTCGAGCATGCCGCCGGCGACGAGCGTCCGCGGCACCTGACCTCGAAACCCGGTCGCCGCGATCCGCAGCAGCAGCGGACCCAGCAGGTTGGCCACGACCGTCGGCGCGCTTGGCGCCGGCCCGTCGCGCAGCAGGTCGAACTGCCGGACGTCGAGCTGGACGCCGTTGACCGCGGCGTTGTCGATCGTCGCCTGCACGGAAGCGTGCTCGTGGTCCACGCCACACACCGGCGCCCAGCCGAGCTTGCGGGCGGCGATCGCCAGCACGCCTGCGCCGCAGCCGAGGTCCATGAAGGCTCCGCCCGGCTCGAGCGCGAGCAGCGCCTCGAGACACAGCCGCGTCGTCGGATGCGCTCCGGTGCCGAACGCCTGACCAGGATCGACGACGATCTCCAGCAACTCGGCGCGCTCATCGGCGGGCTCTGACCACGGCGGGCGCACGTGCAGCCGCCCGCCGATCGTCACCGGCCGGTGAAACGAGCGCCAGCGCGAGTCCCAGTCGTCACCGACCTCCGTCGTTGTGATGTGCACGAGTGCAGCGCCCACGGCGACGCGCAGGTCCGGCAGCGCCGGCAGCTCGCCGGGGGCCCCGTAGACGGCGTACTCGATCGTGTCGCCGTGGTCGACCTCCTCGACCCCCGACGGCGCGAGCTCGAGCAGCTCGGCGAGCGCCAGCTCCGCGTCCGCGCGCGAGACATGCAGCGCGAGGCGGATCATTGCCAGATCGGCGTCAGATCCCGACGCGTAGCGTCCGCTTGAGCTTCGCGAACATCGACTCGTCCGAGCGCAGGTTGTCGTCGGTCATCGAGGCAGCCAGGCTCTCGAGCAGCTCGCGCTGCTTCTCGTCGAGATGACGCGGAACGACGACGTTGATGACGACGCGCAGGTCGCCGCGCCGGCCGGGGCGGCGCAGGACCGCCATGCCGCGGCCGCGCATCGGGATCGTCTCGCCGGGCTGCGTGCCGGGCCTGACGTGGACGTCGTCGGGCCCCTCGAGCGTCGGCACAGCGAGCTTGGCCCCGAGCGCCGCCAGCGGCGCCGGCACGTCGAGGACGGTGACGAGATCGTCGCCGTCGCGCAGGAACTTCTCGTGCGGGCGCACGGTGACGAATACGTACAGGTCACCCGGCGGCGCCCCCGGCTCCCCGGCGTGGCCGCGGCCGCCGATGCGAATCCGCTGCCCGTCGCTGATGCCGGCCGGCACGTCGACCTTGACGGCGTGGGTGAGCATCTCGCGGCCGCGGCCGTCACAGCGCGTGCAGGGCTTCTCGGCGACCTTGCCGTCGCCGCCGCAGACGTCGCACGTGACGGTGCGCGCGACCTGCCCGAACGGCGTGCGGCTGACGGCCTGCAGCATGCCCTGCCCGCCGCAACGCCCACAGGTCTTGATCGGCGTGCCGGGCTCGGCGCCGTTGCCCCTGCAGCGCTCGCAGCGATCGACGACCTCGTAGTTGACCTCGATCGGCGCGCCCTGCGCGGCCTGCTCGAGCTCGATCTCGACGGCGACCTCGGCGTCCCCGCCGCCGCGCGGACCGCCGCGCCCGAAGCCCGCGCCGCCGAAGAACGCCTCGAACAGGTCGCTGATCGAGCCGAAGCCGTCGAAGTTGGGGCTCTGTCCGCCGCGCCGCAGCCCGTCGTGGCCATAGCGGTCGTAGACCTGGCGGCGCTCGGCGTCGGACAGGATCTCGTAGGCCTCGGCGGCCTCCTTGAACTTCTCCTCGGCCTGCGGATCGTGGTTGTTGACATCGGGATGCAGCTCGCGCGCGAGCGTGCGGAACGCCTTCTTGATCTGCGCCTCGTCGGCCTCCCGGCCGACGCCGAGAACGTCGTATGCGTCGCGTGGCATCGGTCAGGTCTATGTGTCGTAGACGTCTTCGATAAAGCGCGAGAGCTGGTGCGCCGCCTCGCGCACGACCCCGATCGTCATGCCGTAGTCCATCGCCACCGGCCCGATCAGGGACACCGTTCCCAGCGGGCGCAGCGGCAGCCCGTAACCCGCCGTCACCATCGCCAGCGAGCGCAGCGCGGGCGTCTCGTTCTCGGCGCCGATGCGCACGATCACGTCGCGCTCGTCGAGCGCGGTCCGCAGCATGGCCAGCAGCGTGACGCGGCCCTCGAGCATCTGCATGACCTCGTTGATCTGGGTGAGATCCTGGAAGCGGTGCTCGGACATCAGTCGCGCCGCGCCATCGACGTAGAGCGAGTCCTCGGCCGTCTCCGCAAGCTGGGTGAGCGCCGGCGCCAGACGGTCGACGAAGCCGCGCTCGGTCGGGCGCAGCGTCGGGTCCAGGAGCTTGGCGTGCAGCATGCGCGCGCCCAGGCCCATGCCGACGAGCGCCTCGTTGAGAAACTCCGACGCCCATCCGACGAGCCCGCTGTCGACGGGCGCTTCGAAGGTCAGCACGCGCTTGGAGACCCCGCCGGTCGAGGTGATGATCACGACCATGAGGATCTGCGGCTGCAGCGCCAAGATCTCGATGTGTCTGATCGTGGCGGTCTCCAGCGGCGGCGCGGACACGATCGCCAGCAGGTTGGTGACCTGCGACAGCGTCTCGGTCGTCACGCGCATCGCCTCGTCGACCTCGCGGCGGGTGAGCGCGAGCTCGAGCGAGCTGCTCGTCGCCTGGGTCGCGGGCAGTAGCCGGTCGACGAAGTAGCGATAGCCCGAGTCGGTCGGCACCCGTCCAGCGGACGTGTGCGGGTGGGCAAGCAGCCCGTGCTCCTCGAGCTGCGCAAGCTCGTGGCGCACCGTCGACGAGCCCGCCTGCAGCTCGGAGTCGGCGGCGAGCGTGCGCGAGGCGACGGGCTGGATCGTCGCCTGATAGGCCAGCACGACCTTCTGCAGGATCAGCTCTTGGCGCGGGGTGAGCACGCTTCGATTGTACGAGCGGCCTCCGGAGCGATTGGTTTCGTCCTTGCGGTCATCGCGGGCGGCGACCTTCGGACGACGTCACGCGCCCCGGTCAGAGCTCCTCGTCGGGCCCCATCTCGCCGGCTGCCGTCCTGCACAGAACCCCGGCTTCGCGCGCCCGCCTCGCGACGGGGTTGCCGTTTCGTGGGGAGATATTTCTCATTTGCGTCATCGACGCCGGACTACGAATCGTGAGCGCCCCTGCCTGGGAGCACCGAACGTCCACCGCGACCGCGACGCCAGGCGGTTTCGTCCTACGGTCATCGCAAGCGACGACCTTCGGACGACGTCACACGTCGACGCGCAACTCGACCTCGGCCTTGCGGATGATCTTCTTGCCGTTCTGCTCACAGGTCGCCTCGACGACCGCGACACCATCTTGGACCTCGCGCACCGTGCCGGTGACCGTCAGCTCGTGCTCGGGCAGGCCCATGCCGCGGAACTGCACGCTCAAGCGCCGCAGCGCCTCGGGTCCGCCGGCGGCGTCCGTCTGCGCGCGGGCGACCTGCGCCATCGAGTACAGCCCATGCAGGATGTTGCCCGGCAGCCCGACCTGCGCGGCGAAGTCCGCGTCGATGTGGATCGGGTTGAAGTCGCCCGAGGCCCCCGCGTAGCGGACCGTCAGGTACTTGTCGGGCGTGACCTTGAGCGGCTCGAGCTCGTCGCCGGGGTGCAGGGCCATTGTCACTCCGCCCGCACGATGTTCGACCAGAGGCCGGTGCAGACCGTCTCGCCGCTCTGGTTGGCCGAGACCGACTCGAAGACGAAGAAGCCGTTGCCCGCGCGCTCGCTGATGTCGCTGACGGTGACGGTCGTGGTGATCTCGTCGCCGGCGACCACGAGCGGCCCCCACACGAACTCCTGGCCGCCGTGCACGAGGCGCGAGAAGTCCGCGCCCACCTCGGGATCGAACAGCGCGACCGCGACGGCCGGCAAGCCGTAGACGACGGCGAACATCGGCGGCGCGACGACGTCGTCGTAGCCGGCCTCGCGCGCCGCGTCGGGGTCGAGGTACAGCGGGCGCGTCTCGCCGACCGCCCGCGCGTACTCGCGGATCTTCTCGCGTCCGACCGCGTAGGTCGTGGCGGGATAGGTCTTGCCGATGACGTCGGTGTTGATGGCCATGACGTGCCCAGTGATAGCACGCGCCGGGGGTCAGAGGATCGCCGGCACCGTCCCACCGTCCGCCGACCATGCCGCGCCGGTGACGGCGCCCGCGCGGGCCGAGCACAGGAACACGACCACCGCGGCGATCTCCTCAGGCTCGGCGAAGCGGCCGAGGGGGATCTTCGCGCGCTGTGCGTCGAGCGCCTCGTCGTGCGAGATGCCGCCTGCCTGCGCCGCCTGATCGGCGAGTCCGCCGGGAGCAGTCCACAGCGGCGAGGCGACGGCGCCGGGCGCGACGGCGTTGACGAGGACACCGTCGGCCGCGTAGCGGTCGGCGAAGACCCGCGACAGGGAGAGCTGGGCGGCCTTCGTCACCGAGTAGGCGGGGTTCGTCAGCGACGGGCGCTTGCCGGCCGACGAGCAGACGTTGACGATCCGCCCGCCGCCTGCCTCGGCCATCAGCGCAGCGGCCGCGCGCATGAGCCGCATCGGGCCCATGACGTGCAGCTCCCACTGCATCTGCCAGTCCTCGTCGGTCAGCTGCTCGAGCGGGCGCACGAAGCTCGTGCCCGCGTTGTTGATCAACACGTCGACCGCGCCGAAGCGCTCGACGCAGGCGGCCACGATGCGCTGCGCGGCGCTGGGGTCGGTCACGTCGGCAGCGAACCCGCGGCCGTGGCCGCCGGAGCATTCGGCCAGCGCCTCTTCGAGCGCATCCTCGTCGCGCGCCACGAACAGCACGCGCGCGCCCTCCTCGCACAGCATCCGCGCGGTCGCGAGCCCGATCCCGCTCGTCGCGCCGGTGACGATGCACACCTTGTCTGTCACGCCCAGGTCCATACGTCAGCCGCGCGCGCTCTTCGTGTCATAGAGCGTCTCGAGGAACAGCTCGGCATCGGCCTCGTCGGCACCGGCGACCCGCGGCCGCAGCACGCCGGCAAGGCGCGCGGCAAGGCGTTCGCGAGCCGCGGGCGTGAGGCCTTCACGGCGCTCGAGGAAGGCGCGCACGGTCGCCAGCTCGTCGGGCGCTACGCGGCTGACGTCCCACTGCGCGCCGGCACCGGGCCGCACCCGTGCTGGCACCTCCGCCGGCTTGCGCGAGCGGCGGTCGATCGCGCGGCGGTCACGGATCACGACGGTGTCGGCGGCGAGGTCGCCCGGGCGCTGGTTACGCTGCGTCACGAGCACCGACACGAGCGTCGGCAGGTAGCTCAGGGGGAGCCCGTCGACGATCCGCATGAGGTTGCGGATCGCGCTGGCCATGAGGTCGACGGGGCGCCCGCTGGAGCGCACGACGCGCAGGCCGGTCATGCGCTTGCCCGGCGTGCGGCCGCGTGCGAGCGTCTCGAACAGGACGTCGTAGGCGATCACGAGCAGGCCGAGCAGGGGGAGCAGCACGGCGACACCGAGGTCTCCGAACAACGCGAGAAGGACCACCGAGACGAGCACCGCGAGCAGGCCCTTGATCGTGAGGTCGATTGCGCCGGCGATCGCCCGCGACCCCAGGCCAGCCAGCGTCATCTCCAGCGACACGCCTTCCGGTGTGGGGATCGTGATGCGATCCTCGTAATCCATGGCGATGAAGGTAGACCGTTTCCTGCGCGAGCGGGAAGCCGACTGGCGCGAGCTGGAGGGACTGCTCGGCAAGCGCCGGCGCGCTCGGCGCGACGCCCGCGCAGTCATCCGGCTGGCCGCGTTGTACCGCGGTGCGGCGGCCGACCTCGCGCTCGCGCGCCGCCGCTATCGCGGCGATCCGGTGATCGCGCGGCTCGAATCGCTCGTCGTTCGCGCGCGCCAGGCCGTTTACTCCGAGGAGCCGCGGCGCGCCTCGGCGCGCCGGTTCTTCGGGCGCACGTACTGGCAGCGGGTGCGCGAGCGCCCCGGCGTGCTGGCGCTGGCGATCGCTCTGCTGCTCGTCCCGGCCGCGTTCGCCGCCGCCTGGGCGCTCGACGACCCGGGCGCGGCGCTCGGGCTGGTGCCAGGCGAGTTTCGCGACGCCGTCGAGCCGGTCGGCGACACCGGCATGTCCGCAACCGAGTCGGCCGCGTTCTCGAGTGCGGTGCTGACGAACAACATCCAGGTGACGTTCCTGGCCTTCGCCGCCGGCCTCGTGTTCGGTATCGGGACGGCGGTCGTGCTCGCCTACAACGGCGCCATTCTCGGCACGATCACCGGCGGAGCGATCGGCTCCGGCAACGGCACGGAGTTCGTAGAGTTCGTCGCCGCGCACGGGATCATCGAGCTGTCCTGTATCTGCGTCGCGGCCGCCGCCGGCCTGCGGCTGGGCTACGCGATCGTCGCGCCGGTAAGCCGGACGCGCCGCGACGCGCTCACGCTCGAGGCGCGGGCCTCGATCGCGATCGTGCTGGGAACGATCCCCTGGGTCGTGCTTGCCGGGCTGATCGAAGGCTTCGTGACGCGCGCGGGATTCGGCCTCCTTCCGGGGCTGATCCTCGGGGTCGGTGTGGGAGCGCTGTATTGGACGCTCGTGTTCGTGCGCGGCCGGCCCGACTCGCAAGCGGCGCTGACGCCCTCCGGTGCCGTCGCCGGCAGGTCGGTGGTCGAAGTCTGACCAAGGCCGCCTTGAGGGAACGGAGCGCCAGGGTCCGCTTGCGCCAAGATGGGCGAGCGCTCGCGCTCAGCGCCCCTTGCGGCCCGCGCCAACGCGGCTGGCCACCGACTTGGCCCACTGCGTGACCGCCTCGGCGAACGACTTCGCGGTCGAGATGCCCGCTTTTCCGACATTCGTCGCCGAGCTCTTGGCGTCGGCAGCGCTCTTCTCGGCCGCCCTGCGCTGTCTCGTGGCCGCACCCTTCTTCGCCGCCGCCTGCCTGTCGGCCTTGGTTCGCCCAGCCATGCTGTTGCTCCTCTTGTCGTGAGCCGTATCGCGAACGATCTTCCCACGTTCGGCGAACAGGCGGCCGCGGCTCGCCGGCGGCGTCGCATGCCCCGGGCCTCACACGCTGTCGCTTTCGCGCGTTGCAGCGCACGGCCGCATGACGGCGCTTGCCTGGGTCTGTCAGACCTGCGCAGCGCGCTTCTGTGCGTACATCGCTTCATCGGCCTGGCCGAGAAGATCCTCCACGCCGAGCTCTCCGTCGAACATCACAAACCCGATGCTCGCCGTCGTGTGCACATGCTGGCCGTGTTGCGCTTCGCTGGCGAACGCCTTTCCAACGAGCCGACGACTGTCCGGGCGTGCTCGCGAGAGGTCTCGGTCAGGACGATCGCGAACTCATCGCCCCCGAGCCGTCCGAGGATGTCGTTCCTGCGCAGCTGCTCCTCGAGCATCCGGGCGATCCCGCTGAGCATCTCGTCACGCGCCCTGTGGCCCAACGTGTCGTTGACGGCCTTGAAGCCGTCGAGATCGAGCATGAGCAGCGCGCCGCTGCGCTCGAAGCGGCGCGCGTTGGCGAGCTCGCGCTCGAGCTCCTCCTCAAAGCCGCGGCGGTTGTACAGGCCGGTCAGGTGGTCGCTGCGCGCCATGTCCTGCAGGTAGAGAGCGCGCCGTCTGTCCGGGGTGAACCGTTACAGCCGCGCCCGCGACTTCGCTCGCAGGTAGGCCGCCACGCAGGCCTCGCCGAGCAACGCGGGCGCCGTCTCCAGGACATGCGCGCCGGCCCCGCGCACGCGCGCGGCGGCCCGCTCGCGGGCTGCGAGCACGTCGAGCGTGGCGGCGGCCCGGTAGACGTCCAGCTCGCCCGCCGGCACGCGGCGCAGCATCGCATCGAGGTCGGGATCGATCACGCCCGCCACCACGACCTCGTGGCGCCGCGCGAGGATCGGCACCGCCTCGACGAGAGAGCGCGCGGCGACCTCCTCGATCAGGTCGGTGAAGACGATCACGAGCGCGCGCTTGGAGGAGGTGACGTGGCGGAAGGCGAGCTCGTAGTCGGCGTCAAGCGGCTCGGGCTGCAGGTCGAAGACGGCGCCGACGAGCGCCGCTCCGCCCCGCCTGCGCGGCGTCACGCGGCGGCGGACCGCGGCGTCGAAGGCGAGCGTCCCGCAGCGGTCGCCGAGCTCGTCGGCGACGAGCCCGACCGCCGTGGCGGCGTCGACGGCAGCGTCCAGGCGCGTCGCGCCCTCGGCCAGCGGCGCGGCCATCAGCCGCCCACAGTCGAGCACGCAGATGACGTCGCGGTCCTGCTCGATGCGGTACTGGTTGCTCATCGGGCGCCCGAGCCGCGCCGTCGCGGGCCAGTTGACCTGGCGGATGTCGTCGTCGGGCAGGTAGTCGCGGATCGACTCGAACTCCGTGCCGAGGCCCAGCGGCCCGCGCGAGCGGCGGCCGGACTCGCGAAAGCGACCGGCCCGCACCGCCAGCGCCAGGCGCCGGGCCGACGGGACGTCGGGATAGACGAGCAGCTCGGCCGGCTCGCCGATGCGGTGATCCCAGCTCGCCAGGCGCAGCGGCCCCTCGGCGCGCACGACGGCCGCCGGCAGCAGCCTTCGCCCGCGGCGGCGAGCGATCAGCTGCGCCTGCAAACCGCCCCGCCCCTCCTGCGGCTGCACCTCGACGTCGGGTGCGCGCGCCTGGCGCACGCTCAGGCGCCGGTCCCCGGCGGTGCCCGCCTCCCCGACCATCCCGGCATCGACGCCGAGCAGCTCGACGTGCAGCTGCGACGGCACACCGCGCACCACGACCGCCGCCACCCGGCGCCGCGCGCGTGGCGGCCTGCGCGCGGCGAGCGCATCGGCCAGCACGGCTCCGGCCAGCGCCGCCACCAGGAGCCCGGCGACGAGCGCTCCGACGAGCAGCACCGACGCCGAGATCGCTGCCAGCGCCGCCGCGCTGCGCGAGGTCGGACTCATCTACCGCGGGACCGGCACCGACTCGAGCGCCGTGCGCACTGCGGCGTCGGCGTCGTAGCGCTCGAGCTCGGCCTCCGGTCGCAGCACGAGGCGGTGGCGCAGGACCGGCGGCGCGAGGCCGCAGACATCGTCGGGCGTGACGAAGTCGCGTCCTTCAAGCAGGGCAGAGGCCTTGGCGGCGACGAGCAGGTGCACCGCCGCGCGCGGGCTCGCCCCGAGCGACACGCTCGGCAAGGCGCGTGTCGCGCGCACGAGCGCGACGAGGTAGGCGGCGACCTCATCGGAGACCGTGATCGAATCGACCCTGCTGCGGGCGGACTGCAGGTCGTCCTGGAGCGCGACGACCGCGACGTCGTCCAGCGATGCCGGCCGCAGCCCCTCGCGGGCGAGGCGCAGCATGCGCAGCTCGCTGTCGGCGGACGGGTAGTCGACGTCAACCTTCATCAGGAAGCGATCGAGCTGGGCCTCGGGCAGCGGATAGGTCCCCTCGTACTCGATCGGGTTCTGCGTCGCGACGACGAGGAACGGGTCGGGCAGCGGGCGGCTGACACCGTCCACCGACACCTGGCCTTCCTGCATCGCCTCGAGCAGCGCGGCCTGCGTCTTGGGCGGCGTGCGATTGATTTCGTCGGCGAGCAGCAGGTTCGTGAAGACCGGCCCGGGACGGAAGGCCAGCTCCCCGCCGCCGCCGCGCAACGTCGTCGTCCCGGTGAGATCGGAGGGCAGCATGTCCGGTGTGAACTGGACGCGGCGAAACTCGAGCCCGAGCGCGCGCCCCACGGCGCTGGCCAGCAACGTCTTGGCGACGCCGGGCGGGCCCTCGAGCAGCACGTGCCCGTTGACGGCCAGCCCGATGACGACGGCGCGGACGACCTCCTCCTGGCCGACGACGACCTTTGCCACCTCGCCGGTGACCCGTTCGTAGAGCTCTCTCATCGCCGTCCTTTCGCCAGCGCTCGCCCCACGGCCAGCGCTTCGTGCTCATCGCTGTCATCGGCCAGCGCGGCCGCCTCGTCCTCCTGCAAGCCGAGCCGCAGCGCGGCCTCGCGGACGGCCCCTTCGTCGGCGCTGGATGCAAGCCCCGCACGCCGGATCACCTGCGCGCGCGCCGCGGCTCGCACCGGCTCGAGCGCGACCTTGGGTTCGCGCGCGCGCCGCAGCGACAGCCCGAGCGCCTCGACGTGGTCGCGCCGCGCGGGCGCCGCTGCGGCCAGGGCGCGCTCCGGTGGACCGAAACGCCGCGCCCGCGCGAGCAACCACAGCAACGCGGCGAGCGCGAGCCCGATCAGCGCCACCTGCCAGCGCGCGGGCAGCGCCGCCAAGCCGGTCTGTGCGCCAAAGCCGTGCACCGACTCGACGAACGTCACCGGTCGGCCCTCCGATCCCGCCAGGGCGAGTGCGAGCGCGGCGTTGTCGGCGCGCACGAGCAGGCGGTTCTGCAGCGGCCCGCTGTCGCCGAGCAGCAGCGCGCGGCCGGAGCCGGCGCTCGCGACGACCATCAGCGCGGGCTTGGAGCCGAGCGCCGGTAGCGCAGCGCCGGGGTCGTCGAAGCCGCCGGCGCCGCTGGTGGCAATGCTGCGCACACCCGCGGTCTCCGGCAGCGGTGCGACCGGCGCGGCGTGCAGCGGCGCCGAGGATGTCCAGTGCGGCGGGGGCCCAAGCGCGTCGCCGAGCCAGGAGCCCGGGTCGGAGCCGGCCGCGACGAGACGGCCGCCGTCGGCGACGAAGCGCCCCAGCGCGCGCCGGTCGGCATCGCCCAGGTCGTGCGCCTCGAGCACGACGAGCGTCGCGTGGGAGTCCAGCCGAGCGTCGGCGAGCGGCTCGCGCAGGTAGCGCACGGCATGCCCGGAGCGCTTGAGCAGCTCGGCCCAGGCCGCCGTCCCCCTGGGCTGGGTGGCGTACGCCGAGCCCGTCTGTCCGCTTGGCTCGGGACGCAGCGCCGAATCGATCAGCGCCGCGACGTTGAGCGCAAGGACGAGCGCGACGATCGCCAGCAGCCAGCGCGCGGCCGCGCCGCTCGGAAGCCGGCGCCGGATCATCGCTCGGTCGCCTCGGCCGGAACGCGCGGCCAGCCGTCGCGCGCGAGGACGAGATCCTCATCGTCCGCTGAACGGCCGCCGTAGGCGACCGACTCGAAGCCCGCGACGAGCCCGCCGAGTGTCGGCGAGGGGACGGCGCCTAGCAACTCGCGGTTGGTCAGCGCCGGGCGTAGCTCGATCAGCTCGCGGTGGTCGAGATCGAGCAGGCCGGCGCGGAAGCGCAGCCGCAGCGCCTCGTCGCGGTCGCCGCGCGACTCCGCGCGCTCCGCCTCAGCGAGCAGGCGTGCCGGTCCCGCGCGCTCGCCGGTGCGTGCGCCGGCGGCAGATCCCGCGACCGCCGACTGGCGTCGTGAAGCCGCCCTGATCGCGAGCAGCGTGCTCGCCGCCAGGATGCTTCCCGCCAGCAGTGCCCACAGCGTCGTCCGGCCGCCGGGCAGACCGCCCGCGAGCGCCTCGAAGCGGCCTGCGATCCAGCGCCAGATCGGCGCGAGCTGATCCCCGGCCCAGGCGAACACGCCGCGCAGCGGACGCGGCAGCGAGCGGTCGCGGTAGCGCTCGTCCGACAGCACGTCGCGCGCGGCCCTGCGCGCTGCTGGCGCTTGCGCCGGCGAGCCCCTGCCCCCCTCGCCGGCGAGCAAGCGCAGCCGCGAGCGCAGCTCGGCGGGGGTGCCGCCGAGGGCGTCTGCCAGGCGCACCGGACGCCCGTCGACGCGGTCGATCGCGCGCAGGCGCTGCACTGCCGACGGATCGCGTAAGGCCGCGGCCGCCAGCGACCGCACCTCGGCCGTGGTCGCGTCCGCGCCTCGCGCAATCGCCGGCCAAGCGAGCGCGCAGCCCGCGAGCACGAGCGCCGCGCCCCGACGTGGACCGATGCGCGTCAGCGCTCGTCTCCGCGCTGCGGCGACGCGTCCGGGGGCGCCGGGCCCCCCGGCGGCGCCCAGCCCGGTGGCGGCGGCTCGAGGTCCGGCGGCCGGGGGGCCAGGCCGGTGTCGTCGTCCGGCGTCCGCGGCGAGGAGGGCGCGGGCCAGTAGGGCGTTTGCACGCTGCCCGCGAGCGCCGCGGGTACGACCGGCGGCGCGAGAACCGGCGCCCACTGAGATTGGCCGGCCTCTCCGCCGCCGAAGCGCTCGGCGAGCAGCTCGAGGTCAAAGCCCTCCTTGCGCACGCGCAGGTCGAAGTAGATGACGAGCAGCAGCGCCGCCTGGAACGGCGTCGTCAGGGCGAGCCCGACGAGGCCGGCCAAGCTGATGATGATCACCGCCAGCACGGAGCTCGAGTCGACGCCGGCGACGATGACGATCGCGAAGACGCCTTGAGCGACAGCCGAGACGACCGAGGCGAGGATGTAGCCGACGATGATCGTGCCGAACACCGGCCACCAGCGCCGCCGCACGAGCGCGAACGAGCGCCGCAGCGCCTTGACGCCGCGCACATCCTCGACGAACAGCGCCGGCAGCGCGAAGGACCACGAGATGTAGACCCAGAGCAAGAGCACGATGAGGATCACGACCGCGACCCCGAACGCTGCGTCGACGCCCACGATCGCGGCCGGGACCATCAGCAGCGCGATCAGGGCAATGGACGCCAGCACGTACAGCAGTCCGAGCCACAGCATCTGCGGGATGCGCCTGACGGCGAAGCGCAGCGACTCGCGCCAGTCCGTCGCCTGGACGAGGTAGGCCCGTGCGAAGACGCGAAAGCAGACCGCCGTCACGAGCCCGACGGCGATCGTCTGCAGGACCACCGCTCCGAGCTGGCCAGCGATGTAGGTGTTCGTCTCGTCGTTGGCCCGGTTTTCGGGGACGTCGCCGAACACGTCGTAGTCGGCGCTGCCGGTGGACACCATCACGACCGTCGCGAGCACCTGGACGGGCACGATCACGAATACGATCGACTTCAGCAGCGTCGTGCTGTGAGCGATGCAGAGCTTGATCGAGACGTCGAGGATCTCCCCGAGCGACAGCGGCCGCAGGCGCGGCACCGGACCCCCCTGCGTGGCGGCCGTGCCATGCGCTTCCATCTGCAGCTCTCCCCCTCGAGGTGAATCGGTGGTCCCCGCATCGGGGACGGTACCCCTTCCCTGCCTGAAAGGACATGAACCACATGCGCTCGCACACCGTCTATAGGACGTTCACGACCCGCCAGCGCCGCCAGTTCGTGCGCATCACCGATGACGTCCAGGCGGCGGTGGACGAGTCCGGCGTGCAGGAAGGGCTCGTCCTGGTGTCGGCGATGCACATCACCGCCGGCGTCTGGGTCAACGACGACGAACCCGGGATTCTCGAGGATGCGCTCGAGTGGCTCGACAAGCTGGCGCCCCCGTCGTGGCAGCCGCCGGCCAACGACGTCGCCAAGCAGCTCTCTCCCGAACCGGGCGACTATCGCCATCACCGCGGCGGAGAGGACAACGGCGACGCGCACCTCAAGAACCTGCTCGTCCACCATCAGGCCATCCTGCCGATCACCGACGGGCGCCTGGACCTCGGTCCGTGGCAGGCCGTCTTCTACTGCGAGTTCGACGGTGGGCGGCCCAAGCGGCTCGTCGTCAAGGTGCTCGGGGAGTAGCGGCTCACCTGCGCGGGTCGGGCAGCAGCAACTCGATGCGGCCTTCGCGGCGTGACGCTCAGTGCTTGCGGCGCGAGTCGAACATGACCTTCACGATGGCGATCTTCGCTCCGACTCCGATCAGGATGATCAGCACGACGAGGCCGGCCTGGAGGGTGCTCATCACACGATCCTAGCCTCGCCATGCGAGCCCCGGGCGCCATCATGTTCCTGACAGTGCCTTCGCAGGAGGGGCTCAGCACCCGGTCGGGCTTCAGCTGACGACCGGCTGCGGGCGTCGCAGCTCTACAGCGAGCTCTGCCAGCGGCGGTCGCGCCCCGGTCACCCTGTAGTAGTCGGCGTTGACGCGGTTCGTCGGGCGCGGGCCGTCCACATCGACCGCCATGTCCGATCGATTCTGCAGACCCTGCTCAGTCGCCCAGCTCGAGCACCGCCAGGAACGCCTCCTGCGGCACCTCGATCTTGCCCACTTGCTTCATGCGCTTCTTGCCTTCCTTCTGCTTTTCGAGCAGCTTGCGCTTGCGCGAGATATCGCCGCCGTAGCACTTGGCGATGACGTCCTTGCGGTAGGCCTTGACGGTCTCGCGGGCAATGATGGTGGCGCCGATCGCGGCCTGGATCGGGACGTCGTACTGCTGGCGGGGGATCTTCGCGCGCAGCTTCTCGACCAGCGAGCGCCCTACGTCGTAGGCCTTGTCGCGGTGGACGATCATCGACAGCGCGTCGACCTGCTCGCCGGCGAGCAGGATGTCGAGCTTGACCATGTCCGATGCCTGCTGGCCGCTGAGCTCGTAGTCCAGCGACGCGTAGCCACGCGTACGCGACTTCAGCGCATCGAAGAAGTCGATCACGATCTCCGCCAGCGGCAGGTCGTACTGCAGCTGCACGCGGTCGGCCGACAGGTAGTGCATGCCCTTCGACGTGCCGCGGCGCTCCTGGCAGAGCTCCATGATCGGCCCGATGTACTCCTTCGGCGCGAGGATCGAGGCGTCGATCGTGGGCTCGCGGATCTCCTTGACGCGCCCGGGATCGGGGAAGTCCGACGGAATGTGAACCTCGATCTCCGAGTCGTCGGTCAGCGTGACGTCGAAGCGCACCGAGGGCATCGTCGCCATCAGCTCGATGTCGTACTCGCGCTCCAGGCGCTCGCGCACGATGTCCATGTGCAGCAGGCCGAGGAAGCCGCAGCGAAAGCCGAACCCGAGTGCTTCTGAGACCTCCGGCTCCCACGACAGCGCGGCGTCGTTGAGCGTGAGCTTCTCGAGCGCGTCGCGCAGATCGGCGTACTCGTCCGAATCGATCGGAAACAGGCCGCAGAAGACGACCGGCAGCACGTCGCGATAGCCGGGCAGGGCTTCGGACGCCGAGTTGGCCTTCGTCGTCAGCGTGTCGCCGACGCGCAGCTTCGTGACGTCCTTGATGCCGGTGATCAGAAAGCCCACGTCGCCCGCGTACAGCTCCTGGGTGCTGACCATCGCCGGCGTGAAGAAGCCGATGTCGTCGATGTCGGCCTCGGTCTGGGCGACCATCGCGCGGATCGCCTCACCCTTGCGAAAGGTCCCGTCGACGACGCGCACGTAGGCGACCACGCCGCGGTACTGGTCGAACTCCGAGTCGAAGATGAGCGCACGCGGCGGCGCATCGGGGTCGCCCGCAGGGGCAGGCACGTCCGCGATGATCGCCTCGAGCACGTCGATGACGCCCTCCCCCGTCTTGCCGGAGATCCGCAGGATGTCGTCACTGGGCTCGCCGAGCAGATCGGCGACCTCCTCGGCGACGCGCTCGGGCTCGGCTCCGGGCAGGTCGATCTTGTTGAGCACCGGGATCAGCTCGAGGCCGTTGTCGATGGCGAGGTACGTGTTCGCGAGCGTCTGCGCTTCGACGCCCTGCGAGGCGTCGACGACGAGCACGGCCCCCTCGCACGCGGCGAGCGAGCGGCTGACCTCGTAGGTGAAGTCGACGTGGCCGGGCGTGTCGATCAGGTGCAGCTGGTAGGTCTCGCCGTCCCTGGCCTCGTAGAGCACCCGCACGGCCTGGGCCTTGATCGTGATCCCGCGCTCGCGCTCGAGGTCCATCGAATCGAGCACCTGCGCGCGCATCGCGCGCGGGTCGACGGTCTTCGTCATCTCGAGGATGCGGTCGGCGAGCGTCGACTTGCCGTGATCGATGTGGGCGATGATCGAGAAGTTGCGGATGTGAGCCTGGTCGGCCATGCGGCTTACAGGGTAGGCCCAGTTCGCCTGGGGTCCTTGATGCGGCCGTGCTTCGCGCGCCGCGCATGGCGCTGCGAGCAGCGAAGCCGCCCGGTCGACGAACTGCATCGATGAAAGAGGGCGGGAGCGGAGCCGCGCGGGCGAGTCGCGCGCATAACTGACGGATCGCATCGGACCCAGGCGCGCTTGGCCATTTCGAGGCGCCATAGGGTGCACAACTGACACCTCGCGCCCGTTGAGAACGACGTCTGCCAATCCGAGCGCGCATAGGGCGCACAACTGACACCTCGCGCCGGCGCCAGCGCGCCATCTGTCAGTTGTGCACGCTCGGCCCACCCGCGCGGCCCGTACTTCCACCCTTCTTGAAAGCTGCAGTTCGTCAACCAGGCGGCCCAGGTGGGCCGCGCGCAAGCTACTCCCGGCCCAGCCGCGCGCTCACCAGCGATCGGATCTGGTGGGCCTCCGGCACGCCCATCCACAGCACCATCGCGCCATATACGACGGCGCCGATGCCCAGTCCGCCGCAAACGGAGATGATCTGTGCCACGAGCGAGCGCCCCAGGACGTCGTCCAGCAGCGCCCACGCCAGGTAGGCCGTCACGGCGAGGAAGCCCGACGCGACGACGATGCCCACCAGCGCGACCGTCGTCTCGCGACCCTCCAGCCGGCCCGACAGCTCCCGGCGCAGGTACCACGCCTGCCCGAACGTCATTGCCGCGCTGGCGAGCGCCGTCCCGAAGACGATCCCCGCGATGCCGAACGGCTTGTAGAGCGCCAGCGCCACGACGAGGTTCAGCAGCAGCGATGCCGCGCCGAGCTTCGTCGGCAGCCATGGACGCTGCAGCGAGAAGAACGTCCGCGTCAGCAGCAGGTTGGCGCCCGCGAACGGGAGGCTGAACGAGAACCAGAACAGCGCCTCGGCGACCATGTCCGTCGAGGCGCTGTCGAACTCGCCGCGCTCGTAGATCAGGCGCGTGATCGGCTCTGCTAGTACGAGCGTGCAGGCGGCCGCCGGGATCAGCAGCAGGAAGATCTG